>Ga0082212_10000277_pt1 | contig 73852 bp, 46 predicted proteins | sample TergutNt197P3_FD_71548 | JGI IMG/M metagenome (GOLD analysis project Ga0082212, IMG submission 71548) | Neocapritermes taracua P3 segment gut microbial communities from Petit-Saut dam, French Guiana - Nt197 P3 | ecosystem: Host-associated > Arthropoda: Insects > Digestive system > Gut ...
GGAAACCAATGTATCCTTCGCGGTTTGGGCCTCCAAGATTGTTCAACAATTCTAAAGCAAGCGGCCATCTTCTTTGACTGAACTTGCCACTTTGCAACAATTCTGTCCACTGTGGAGTCCACAAATGATATTCAACAACGGTTTCTCCGTTCTGCTTATGGAATACCGACCCTCTGTAAACTTTAATGGCGCCGGTGTTCCACTCTCCAAAAGGTTTGGCATTTTGTGGAATAGCAGGAATCATATCATACAAAGAAGCCGATTGGCGATTTCCATCTTTTCCTTCTGCGGCATCAGGGTGATTGACATTATCCAAGATCTGGTATTCCGGGGATGAAATATAGATCGGCTGCCCTTTAATTTCTTGAGCCAAAACAAAAACGCCCGAATTAGCTCCCTCAGAAACTTTCCAATCAAAGGTTAATTCAAAATTTTTGAATTTATGTCCAAAAATCAGATCTCCTCCGTCATTTTCCTGGGCTTCTCCACCACCGCTACCGGAAAATTTGATTGCTCCGTCATCGATCACCCATCTTCCCGGCACATCGTTGCGATTATATCCTCTCCAACCGTTAAAGGTTTTTCCATCAAAAAGAATGTAATATCCATCTTTATCCATGGCAAATTTGGAAAGGTCGTATTGTGTCTTGTTCAAAATCGTATAAGCAGGAACACCTTCCTGTTCGGGGATCGCTGTTTCCTCTGTAACAATGGTTATGTTTTCCCATGGCTCGGCCAATTTTGCCAAACCCTTGACAACGCCTCCTCCACTGCCACAAGCTGCAAAAAACACACATACAAAAATTGCACTTAATAATAAAGCTACTTTTCTCATATTTTTTAATTCTTAATTTTTAATTTATAATTCATTACGGCATAGGCGGCAACGACCAACCATCCCTGTAGGTATGTTTGATCAGTTCCTGAGCGAACGGCTTAGCATCAATATCAATTCTTGACTGATTAAAAGTCGGGTGACCATCTTTAATTTCAAAATCGTCGGACACCACCATTCTGAACTTTTCATTGTCACCAATATTAGTGAATTCCATTCTTTCTCCGTTCCATTCCAATTCCTTATTCAAGGCTTGCAGACGAACTGCCAATACACCCATAACTACCATTTCGTTGAACGGACCGGCTTCACCGAAATGGGAAGCAGGCTGTACGCGGTTTTCAGGACTTTCCTTACAAGCGCGTACCCAGTCCATTTCATGGCTCACAGTTACTTCTCGTTGTGTTTTGGGAGAATTAGGCGTACGGCCTGAGAGCAACCATGGTCTCGCACCATAGCAACCACAGATCAAAGTGTCTTTTGTCCCATGGAAAATAACGGGTCCATCGATGTCCAAACGTTTATCTTTTGGCATTCCTTTCGGTATTAACGGAGTGATACCGCCATCAGTCCAATAAACTTCTACTTCCGGATATTTCATTTTACCGGTATTCAGGCCCGTACGGGCGGGGAATGTCAATCGTACGCTTTGTGCTGTTGGAGCGCAATCGGTTAACAATAGCGTGGAACTGCCTTGTACTTTCGTCGGATACCCCAATTTAAGACCTTTAAAAATCGGATGCATGACATGGCAAGCCATATCACCGAGGGCGCCTGTACCATAGTTCCACCAGCCACGCCAATTCCACGGATGATATATTTCATTGTATGGAACTAACTTGGCCGGTCCGGTAAACAAGTCCCAATTCAAGGTATCGGGAACCCATTGCCCTTGTGCCGGAGTATTTAGTCCCTGAGGCCAAATAGGACGGTTGGTGCCGCAGTCTACTCTTGTTACTTCTCCGATTTCACCTGCCGCAAGCCAGTCGCAAATTTGACGAACACCTGCTCCGGAACTACCCTGATTACCCATCTGCGTAGCTACTTTATATTTGTCAGCCAATTTGGTGAGCAAGCGAGATTCGTATACCGAGTGAGTCAACGGTTTTTGTACGTACACATGCTTACCCATAGTCATAGCCGTAGCTGCAATAGCTGCGTGCGTGTGGTCGGCTGTTGCTACGATAACAGCATCTATGGATCTACCCATCTCGTCGTACATCTTACGCCAGTCCCAGTATTTTTTTGCACCGGGGTTGGCTTCGAAAACCGGAGCAGAATACTTCCAATCAACATCGCACAGGGCAACAATATTCTCTGTGGGCTTTACAGCACTTAGATTTGCATTACCCATACCACCGATGCCAACAACGGCAATATTCAACTTGTCACTGGGCGCTGTAACACCGCTGAAACTTTTTCCCATAACCACATTCGGAATAATTGTTAATCCCAAAGCTGCAGTCCCGCTTTTTTGAAGAAATGATCTTCGAGTCATTGATCTAGACATAGTACTTAGATTTTATAATGAAAAAATTAATTTTAAACAACGGCCTCAAAGGTAGTGTTTTTATTTAACATTAAAAAAAATAAAGGGATGAAAATAATAAAAAAAGATTTTTTCACATATTTTAACATATTATTTAATAATAATTTCTGAATTTATTTATGATATCAACAAATTTTCTTATTTTTGCCACGTAAACATAAAAACAATAACAATTATGTTGAAAGAAATGCTGTCTATTTCAGGAAAGCGCGGGCTTTTTAAGTTGATTTCCAAGGGAAAAGATATGTTTATTGCAGAATCGTTAATCGATCAAAAACGCATCCCTGTTTATTCAAGAGATAAAGTGGTTGCTTTGGGTGATATCACCATGTATACAACCGGCGATGATGTTGCTTTATCCCAAATACTTCAATCTATTCAACAAAAAGAAAACGGAGAAGCAATTTCTTTCTCTCCCGACATTAGTCCTGAAGAGTTGAAAACTTATTTTACCCAAGTATTACCCGACTTCGACCGCGACAGGGTTTATCCTTCCGAAATTAAAAAGGTCATGAACTGGTATAACTTGTTGGTAAAATCCGGATATACCGACTTTGAGCTGAAAGAAGATGACAATGAGAAAGAAGAAAAGGAATTGGAGGGAGTTACAGGAAGTTAAACGAAATTAAGGAGGATAGACAGCTATGGGTAATGAAAATGAAATGTTCGAATACGATGAAGATGTTGCTGTGGAATTCATCTACAATCATCTTCCTCAGGATTTGAAAGTGAAATTTACGGACGATACCATTTATTATATATTGGATCTTATCTGTGAATTTTATGAGAAAAATGATTATCTGAATGAAGATAATGAAGAAAAGGAAGAAAAAGAATTGGTTGCATTTATTGTGCAACAAGCTAAAAAAGACGCCGTCGGAAATTTTTTGCCGGAAGATGTTTTAATGGTGCTTCGTGCAGAAGAGGCTTATATGGATACATTGGACATTGAAGAGTGATTTTTATTACAGTTTTTTTAAATAATTTATCGTGCAATTCTTTTACCTGTTTTTGGGTATTATAGTTGCTTATTATTAATCTTTATAACAAATTTTTTGCAATGAGAAAAGTAAATTTATTTGCATGTTTAATGCTTTGTGTTACTATTGTATTTTCAGGTTGTGGAGCAAGTAACACGGTTAGGGGAACGGCCATTGGCACAGGAGGTGGCGCAGCAATCGGAGCAGGACTCGGCGCATTACTCGGAGGAGGTAAAGGAGCTGCCATTGGAGCCGGAATTGGCGCAGCAGTTGGAGGAACAGCTGGTGTTTTAATCGGTAAAAAGATGGATAAGCAGAAACAAGAGTTGGAGGAAATAATCCAGGATGCCAGGGTCGAAACGGTAAACGACGGACAAGCCATCAAGGTTACTTTTGACTCAGGTATTTTGTTTGCTACAAATTCAAGCACCTTGAATCAAGCATCCAGAACTGCCCTTACTAATTTTGCTAACTCCTTGAAAGCCCATCCGGATACCGACGTGGAAATTTATGGACACACCGACAGTACGGGAAATGACAACATCAACATCCCGCTTTCCAAAGAAAGGGCTGCCTCAGTTCAAAATTTCTTAATTGGTCAGGGTATTCAAAATTCGCGTATGGAGGCATTGGGTTTGGGTTCTTCCCAGCCGGTTGCCGATAACGGAACTGCCGCAGGTAGAACTTTGAACCGTCGCGTAGAGGTTTATATCCTTCCGAATGCCAAAATGCTTCAGGAAGCAGAAGCCGGAACGTTGCAATAATCAGTTACGGGTTACGAGTTACGGGTTACGAGTGATATGTTATTATATTCTTGTAACTCGTAACTTGTCACTTGTCACTGATTTTCACCTGTTTTCAAATATTTCTTCCGTAAATATTGTTGGTTTTATCCTTATTTCTTCTTTCTGCTTTCCCCTGATAATATTGAAACTTACAATATTCGTGCCTGATAAATTGATATACGGCGCAAAATAAAACAGGTAAGCGAATACCGTTGAAAATGACTGTTTTCTGAATTCATCCTGTATTTGCACGTATTTGAATTTGTCCCAATACATACATCGCGTGAACCCTTCTGCATTGGTGAATTGAGTTGAGGCATCCCGAAGTGATGAAGTTTTGAAAATAAATTGTTTGTAATTATTATCCGCCGTTTTCGTATTACTGACAAATTTGATATCATTGATTTTTTCGATAATATCACCCGCCTGAATACCTGCCTGCGCTGCCGGTGACAATGGAGTCACTTCCGAAATCTCTTTCAGATTATCCATATTATAATGAAGCCCTGTAAAATTGTATCTGGAGCGGCTATGATAAAATTCTGCAAAATCCCTGGTTTTTATGTATGGATATTGCATGAACATCAGCGGGGTATGAAATTCCGCATAATCGGAAAGTGAGTAATTGGATTGCAGGAATTCATTGGCTTCACATTCCCAGATAGCGGTATTATTTTTTTTCCTGTTATCTATCAATTTAATACCATATTTCAAAAGATACTTTGCCTGGTTAGGATGAATCAGGGGATTAAAAAAAATCGGAATGAATTCCATCGATTTCTTATGAACATTGTAACGGTGTGCCACCGGAAGTTTTTCTGCTTGAGTATTGTTCAGGTAATTAGGATTTGGCGTATGAGAATAGTAGGTCTGAACAATGATATCGGGATTGTTTTCAGAATATTTTAATCCTTTTTGTTCTAAACTTTTGCGAATAACGGTATTGATAGAATTTTCCAATGCAATGTTGTCCGGGTTGGGAACGGAAAAACCAAAAGTGGCGTATTGTATCAGGTTAATATCCTCAGCAACAGTTGACCTGAAAGGGCATGTAAATGCGTGAGTTTGTACATCTTCCAAACTATAAAACGAGTAAATGCTCGCTAAATCTCTTTCGGAAAGTGAATTATTCAGACGGCAATGCTTTTTTAAAGTGTAATCTTTGTTACCTTCTTTTAAATTGCTGATGGATAATCGAACAGGATTATTTGTATCATACAGCCAGGAGATAATCGTTTCAAGTGTTTCACCGGCAGTTGGCCTATCATTGATTTTTTCAATAATATCATAGATTTGTATTCCTGCAGCATCAGCAGATGTATTGGGAGTTACACTCATAACAATCGGTTGAGCATAGCCCCAACTTTTTTGCATACTAAGTTCAAATGTAAAACCATATTGACAATTATACTTTGTTCCCGCTTGGGAGAAAGTGACAAAATAAAAACTCAAAAATGTGAATAGAAAAGCTAACCGTTTCATGCGTAATATTATATTAATTTAAAGACTGTTTAATGCCTGTAAAATATCTGATTTTAAATCATTTACCCGTTCTAATCCAACAGACAGACGCAGCATATTGTCCGGAACATCCGCCATCTTTTTAAAGGCGGGACTTAAAGGTCCGTAGATGGTGGATTCGGGATGAATAATCAATGACTTGTTGTCGAAAAGATTGGTTGCTCTGCGAATAACTTTCAGCCGGTTCAGGAATGTAAAACATTCTGCTTTGTTTTTCAAGCTAAATGTCAGCATCGCGCCCGGATAATCGCCAAATTGTTTTTTACTTATTGCGTAAAAAGGATTATTGGGTAAACCGTTGTATTTAACAGATTGTACATTCGGGGCGATTTCAAGAAATTGCGCCAGCTCCAGACAGGTTTTCGACGCTTGAATATATCGTAATTCAAGTGTTTCCAAGCCCAAATTTTGCAGATGAGCAACTTGAGGCGACATGATTGCTCCAAGATTTCGCCCTGTTTCCCCACGAAACTTGACTTGAAAAGCTTTATTTCCTACTTGCGTAGCCAACTCACGAAGTCTTTGCGACTGTTTCCAATCATAGGTTTGATAATCTAAAATTAAGCCTCCGATGCTGGTTGCCCCGCCGGAAATGTATTTTGTACTTGCTATCATTTCAATGTCAATCCCCCACTTGGCAGCTTGAAATGCAGGCCATGGAACAATCGTCGTATCTGCAACGAGAGGAACGCCTTTCCTGTGCGCTAATTCCGACAAAGCCGACAAATCGGCGACTTCCATGTGAGGATTGGTGATTATTTCCGTAAATATTGCACAGGTATTTTCGTCGATGTTTTTTTCCACATCATTTATATCCAACATATTGCAAAATCGTACCTGCACGCCAAATTCTTTCAAGGTTACTAAAAACAACGAGAACGTGTTTCCAAACAAATGCGTAGTCGTCACGATATTTGCTCCGGCATAAGCAATAGTCAGAAAAGTAGTTGAAATAGCCGCCATTCCCGAGGCAACTGCCATGACGTGTTTGGCTCCTGAAGCAGCTTGTATACGGGCTTCAAATGCTTCAACAGTTGGGTTTGAAATCCGTGTATAGGTATGCCTGCCGCTTTTTCCGAGAAAAGCGTCTTCCATTTCCTCCGCCGTGTCAAATTCAAAAGCAGCGGTATTATACACAGGCATTGAGATTGCCCCATGTGCGTCTTTTCTTGGAAATGGTTTGCTAATAACATCCGTAACCGGAAAAATACCTTTATCAGTCATTTTTTTGTTTTTTTGAAATGATGTGCAAAAATACAAAAATAATTGTTAAACTGCATAGCAACAGCAGCGTTATTAATATCTTTTTCATACCAATTATCTCATTTAATACTGTTTATACTTAATACTTGTCAACACAAAAAAGCCGCTTTTATGCCAAAATTCCACTAATTTCTTGAAAAATTAATTTTTTATAAAATTTTTTTGAAAAAAGGTATGAATTATTTATTTATTTTTTTACTTTTGCAAAAAAAACATTTTGTTTAGAAATAGCAAAATATCGAAATTGTCAGACAGGAGACTTTTGTATATGCACAAAGAATCCGCTAAGGACGTGTATTTTGGGGAGTTGTTTAATCGTTACTTTCCCATGCTTTATGGTGTATGCTTAAAGTATATGCAAGATACCGACAAGGCTCAGGATGTGATTTTGCAACTCTTTAGCAGTTTGCGTTTCAAAATTGCCGATTACGAAATAGATGAATTCAGGCCTTGGATTTACAGTGTCACTAAAAATTATTGTTTGCAAAATCTGAATAATGAAGCATATTCTATTGTCGTTGATTTTGAGGAAAATTCGGAAGAATTCAGCAATATAATGTATCTTCTGGAAGAAGTTGATTACAACAGGCAATCCGTATTCCTTTCAGATTGTCTGAATAAATTACCCGAACAGCAGCGATTGAGTCTCAATTATTTTTTCCGGAGTAAATTATCTTATGCTGAAATAGTTGATAAAACCGGTTATACGCTAAAACATGTGAAAAGTTATATCCGGAATGGAAAGGAAAAATTAAAAAGTTGTTTGGAAAATAACGGGCTATGAATTTTCGAGATTACATAAACGGCGAACGCTTTGGAAAAGAGGCTCAAGAGTTGGAACGGGAAGCGATGAACGATCCATTCTTGCAAGATGCCATCGACGGATACGATTTAATAAACGACAACCCTGCCGGATACCTTAAAGAGATTAAAAAACAAATAAGGAAACGGACGAATAATAATACGAATTACTTGCAATGGGGGGCTATTGCGGCTTGTATACTGTTGTTTATATGCCTGAGTATTTTCTTCTTTCTACAGGATACAGACAATAAAGCCGAACCGATTTATGTTGAAGTGCCTGTCAATGAGACAATCGAATCGGTTTCCTATCCTCATATTGAGGGTAACAATGCTCAAACAGCAAAACAACAGTCGAAAGATTTAGTTAATAACAGAAAAGAAACAATCAACCAAAAAGAAGATAGAAATCAGTTGGAAAGAGATTGGTATTATGGTGAAGACCGAGATGAAGAAGATGAACGGACATACAATCAACGTCAAATTCGGAACCGCGAACAAGAATATGAAGAATCAAATAATTATTATTCGCTTTCGGACAGCGAAATTCGATCCATTTTTTCTAACTATGAACGAGACGAAAGAGCAACTAATAGTCAACAAACGATACAAACCGTTAGAGAAGAAACGCTAAATGAATATATTGATAAAAACCGAAGACAACTAACAGACAATGATTGTGCCAATCAACATGGCACAGTGGTTCTTATGTATAAAGTGAACGCACAAGGGCGTCCGACCGATATTTCTGTTCTGCGATCCTTATGTGCTGAGGCAGACAGGGAAGCGGTTCGCTTACTTCAAAATGGTCCCAATTTAACGGCCAACAGCAATTTTACACGCTTGGAAATTGCGTTCTGAATTATATAAAAAATCTTTTATCATACTATTATTTAAATAATTATCAACATCAAGAGATACAATAAATATGAAATATGTTATTTATTTATGGCTATGCATCTGCTTTTTTTCATGTAAACAATCTGCAAAACAAATATCTATGGAAAGTGCATCAGTCGACGATACGCTTGAAACATCAATTGTCCAAAAATCACTCCCTGAACTTATTGCCGAAGAATTATTTTTTAAAGGCAAGGATATTTTCGGAAATGTGATAGAATTAAAAGGAACGCAAATAGTTGCAGATACGGTAATTTTCAAAATTCAAGGAGCTGAAAGCATCGTAAAGGAAGATAAATTGTTATTGAACACAAACGGACAATTCTTACTCTTCCATTTGCCTGATTTTAGATTTGAAGGATTTTATGGCAAATGGGGAAATGGTCCTGACGAGTTTATTTATCCGCACATTGTCCCTGCGAAAAATGACAATTCATTGCTTTGTTACTTATTTGAAAGCGCCAAAGGAAAATTGTATGGCATGGATAAAAGCGGTCAAATATCCGCTCATCCTTTCCGATTTGATAACCCGGAAGGTGGTTTTAAATACAGCAGCAAGCAGATTGTCAATATTGCTCCCGACGACTTTATCTATGCAGACGACAGCCCTACCGGAAAAAGTATTTTCCGGGCAACAGTTGAGGCTGACACTGTCAGCAAGCGCGAAGTTTTCAATCTCGGGTTAAATTCCAAACGCATATCACCTTTCAGCTATATAGGCGATTTTGTCGCTAATCCAAACAAGAACAGGATGGTATATGCATATAAATATTTCAAGATGATTAAATTCATGGATTTGGAAGCGCAAACGGTACGAACCATCAATTTTGAACGAGAGGTATTTGATGAAAACACATTGTATAAAATAAACGGATTAGACCAAAATGTCACACACTATTGGGGAGCCTGTGCGCAAGATGAATATGTGTATTTTCTATACAGTGGACGTACACCATACGATGTAGCCAAGGATAACGGTAAGCATAATTTCTACATATTCGTAGAGCAATACGACTGGAACGGAAATCCGGTAAATAAATTCAAATTAGACCAATGGGGATATTTCACTGTTGATGAACCCAATAAAAAACTTTATCTGATGTCGACAAATCACGACGACCCATTTTTCATTTATGATTTACCGTCCGATTAAATCTTTTTCACCATTTCGAAATGCGGAATACCGACTTCCGTAAATTCTTTTCCAATAACAGAATATCCGCCTTTCTCGTAAAAACCGATAGCCGTTTTTCGGGCATGCATACGGATACAGGAACATTGCTTTTCTTTTGCTGCTATTTCGGCAAACCGGAGTAATACCGTCCCAAGTCCTATCTGTTGATACATGGGTTTAACAGCCATTTGCCGCAGTTGAACAGTATCGGAATTTATCGCTGTCAGAATGCAACAGGCAACCGCTTCTCCGTTTTCCATACAAGCAAGCAGAATGTCGTTTGTGTCACGCACTGTTTCAGCTTCCGTCAATCGCAGACCGATGGGTTTACGAAGTACTTCGTCCCTCAGCATACACATTGAACGATATTCCGGACTTCCATAGCTTATGGAGCATAATTCCCAATTTTTCGGGCATGATGTACGGTTATACGGATATTCTGCCATTCGCAGTGATACGGCATGTTTATGTGCGTGTAGTGACTCGTGTTCCGCCAAAATTTGAATTGTTTCGCCCAAATTGCGAATACCTTCTTTTGATATTTCCTGAAATGTAATTTTTTTTACGAAACTGTCTAAATTCACTCCGCTGTAGGCGCGGGCATATCCATTGGTCGGCAAGGTGTGATTCGTTCCCGAAGCATAGTCGCCGGCGCTTTCCGGCGTATAATGACCGAGGAAAATCGACCCTGCATTGACTATTCGGTCGGCGATTTCGCTGTAATTTTGGGTTTCAATGATTAAATGTTCGGGGGCATACCGATTGGTAAATGAAACGATTTCATCCAATGTCCGCAAGACAATAATACGGCTGTTAGCCAAGGCTTTTTCGGCGATTTCCTTGCGTGGAAGCATTGTCAATTGCGTTTCTATTTCACAGGCAACTTTTTCCGCCAAGCAAAGAGAATCGGTTACTAAAATCGACTGACTGTCTGCACCATGCTCGGCTTGCGAAAGTAAGTCGGCTGCGACAAAGTCCGGATTGGCGGTTTCATCGGCAATTACTTCCACTTCCGAAGGACCGGCAGGTATGTCAATGGCTACTTCCCGAAGACTGACCAACTGCTTGGCGGTGGTTACATACTGATTGCCGGGTCCAAATACTTTATATACCTTGGGAATGGTTTCCGTTCCGTAAGCCATTGCTCCGATTGCCTGAACACCACCGGCTTTGAATATTTTATCCACTCCCGACACTTTTGCAGCAAACAAAATCGCCGGATGAATCTTCCCCTCTTTATTTGGGGGAGAGCAGAGGATGATTTCCCTGCAACCGGCTATTTTTGCCGGAACAGCCAACATCAGTACGGTGGAAAAAAGAGGTGCAGTTCCCCCCGGAACATACAGACCTACTTTTTCGATAGCCACTGCTTTTTGCCAACAAACCACGCCGGGAGTGGTTTCAATACGAGGCAAATCCGTTTGCTGTGCAGCGTGAAATTTTTCGATATTTGCATTTGCCGTCAGAATTGCTTCTTTCAACGCTGCGGGGATTAGTTTTTCCGCATCAGCCATTTCCTGTTCCGTAACACGAAGTTCAGTCAATTCAACATGATCGAATTTCCGTTCGTATGCTTTCACCGCTTGATCTCCTCCGGTTTTTACTGCTTCTAAAATAGTTTTAACCACTTCCTGCAAGTCGCCGGAATCAAAAACTGGTCTTTGTACAATACCCTCCCATTGATTTTCGGGAGGGTATTGGATAATATTTATGTATTGCATGACTGTGTTTATAATATCATTTTTTCAATGGGAATTACCAGGATTCCTTCGGCACCGGCAACTTTTAATTGACCGATAATTTCCCAAAAACGTTTTTCACTGATAACCGAATGAACGGAACTCCAGCCCTCCTGCGCCAAAGGCAAAACCGTTGGACTTCGCATACCCGGCAGAATATCGAAAATCTCCGGCAGTTTATCATTCGGAGCATTCAGCAGAATGTATTTTTTATTTTCGGCTGTTTGAACCGCTTCTATACGGAATATCAGTTCTTTCAGAATTTCAGTATTTTCCTTAGATAGATTTGTATTTGCAATCAAAATGGCTTCCGACTGCATGACCGTTTCTACCTCTCTCAAATGGTTACTGAGCAGGGTACTGCCCGAACTCACGATGTCGAAAATGGCATCTGCCAAACCGATTCCGGGCGCGATTTCAACCGATCCGTTAATAACGTGTATGTCCGATTTTATGGCATGTTTTTTCAGAAAATCGGCTAATATTTCGGGATAGGAAGTGGCAATTTTTTTTCCGTTAAACCAACTCAGATTTTTGTAGTCTGCTTCTTTCGGAATGGCTAATGAAAGACGGCATTTACTGAATCCCAAATGTTTGACAATTTCAGCATTTTGCTTTTTTTCCACAAACTCATTTTCGCCGACAATACCTATTTCTGCAACACCGTCGGCAACTGCCTGAGGTATATCATCGTCCCTTAAAAACAAAACCTCAGCAGGAAATGTTTTAGAGGGAATTAGCAAACTCCTTTTCCCTGTTGATACTTTGACTCCGGATTCATGCAAAAGGTTTAAACTCTCTTCCGACAATCTTCCTCTTGCCTGTATAGCAATTCTTAACATAAATATATCTGAAGTAAATCTTATTTATTATAATTCTTTAATTCTTAAGTTTTTAAATGCTACCCACGATCCGTGCCCAAGGAAGCCTATATGTCCCTGTTTATTGGATAATCCGGGATGTCTTAATCCATCCATTGTGGATGTAAAATTTTTACTTGCTTCGGCGATATCTCCGTCTAAGATTACCGTACCGTTCAGGGTAATGGTGATTCGGTTGCCTTTGGCTACTACTTCCTGATAGTTCCATTCTCCCACAGGATTGAGAAAACCTCTTTTCGCAGGAATCACTCCATACACAGAACCATGATACTGATAGGGTTGCAGATCTTTGTAAACTTCCGCTTCACTGTCAAGAATTTGCAATTCCATACCCGAATATGCAGCATCTCCGGTGAGTGGAGCACGAATTCCAAGTCCGTTATTTGCCGCCGGTGTTAATAGAAACTCGAAGCGCATCACGAAATCAGCGTATTCTTTTTCGGTATAAAGATTACCGGAACCTCCTCTGACAGGGTCGCATACAATCATACCATCTTTGGCAAAATAATCATTCAGATTACCTACCCAACCGGTCATGTTTATACCGTTAAACATGGGAACAAATCCTTCTTTCTTTTCGGCTTCCGAAATTTCATATTCTTTTGGACGGGGAATTTCCCTTACATAGATATCCCTAAATTCCGTTCGGGTAGTATGCGCCTGTAATTCAATGGCTTCTTCAGGGAATATTGGTAACGAACGATCCCAATAGTTTTCCAGAATGGTATGGTCGGTTACCAATTGACCATTCAGATAAATGGTAACTTTATCTCCCTCCATGCGAATATAAAACGAATTCCATTCATTTACGGGATTATCGGCAACTACCAAAGGTTTTGAGGGATGTTTTTGATTATTATACAATCCTCCGGAGCCTACTTGCGCATTCCTAAGTGCAGTGTCCCAAATTTGTACTTGAGGACTGCCTCTCAGGTAAATTCCGGAGTCCCCTTCGGGGTCGATTTTCCAATCTAAATAAAGTTCTATATCTCCATACATTTTATCGGAGCAAAGATTATCATAACCTTTACCTTCAAAGATTAACAGTCCGCTTTTCACTATCCAGTCGCGGCGCATGATTTCGTCAGCTTTTTCCTGTTTTTGAGCCAATTCACTTGGCGTCATTTTAGAGCGGGCTATCGGATTTTCGACCAATCCTTTCCAACCGGTCAAATCTTTACCGTTGAACATGGAAACAAAACCGTCATCCTGAGGCAACTCCGATAAATGTTTCAGAACGGCTTGTTTTTGGTAATCCGCTTCTGCGTTTTTATTCAACTGCATTGCTTTATTCAACAATTCTGTTACTACTTTACCATAGTATTCAGGATGAGCTAAAGCAATTGTAATAATCGCCTGAACAGCTGCTTGCTGAACATTGTTATTGGAATCGTCCAACTGTTTTCCCGCCGTAATCATTCCGAGGAATGTGCCTGTTCCTGCCATTTGGTTAATTATTACTTCTTTTTGTGCAGGTGTTCGTGCAATATCCAAAGCATCACGCAACATCAATAATTTTTGGGCGTTCGGAAGACGAGAGGGAGTTATTTTATCGATATAACTTGTTAATGCTTTGTCGAAATATTCTCCGGATGGATTGTTTTTAGATATTGCGAACAATTCACGGCAGGATTCAATCCCGTTCCAGTTGATAAGCGCATTAAAAGCAGCCTCTTTGGTTTGGGCATTTGCACTGTTGAAACCTTCGGACACCATTTGCAGGGCATTTTCTCCTCCAATCATGGATAGAGGTTTATAGAATAACGATGGATTATCCGAACGATTCATTTGCTCTAATATCAATTCCGTCTGTTTATCATTGTCGCCGGCATAACGCACAGCCGCATAAAGTGCATTCTGCAACGCGGCCATTTGTTCCGGACTGGAAGTTTGTGTAAACAAGCCGGACAGTTTTCCCAAATCTTTTTCGGTAATCACGTCTTTCAATGCTTCAGACGCTGCGGTAGCGACTCGCGGGTTGTTTGAAGATGAAAGTTTGAACATCAGATCTGCGTGGTTAGTTGCCCTCTTTTGGGCAATCACATTAATCAATGCTACAGTTGCAATATCCGAGGCGCCGGAGATTCCTTTTGCCGCTTCATCTGCAATTCGAGTACTTTTTATAAACAACAAGGTGCTCTTTCCTGCATCTACGATTGGTTGCGTCCCTTTTTTCATTGCCCCGATAATTGGAGTAATTGCTTGTTCCTGACCCAATCTTCCGGCAGTTGTTATAGATGCTGCGACTACTTCAGGATTTTTATCTTTCAAGGCTTTCAATACAAACGGCAGGGCTTTTTTATTTTCTGTAACGCCAAAAAAGGTGATAATTTTGGCTTTCAAAGGATTGTTTGCTTTCTGCGCTTTTTTCAACAAGGCATCGGTCATTAATGAAGATTGAAGATTGGCGGCAGCAAGAAAAGCAGCCGATCTGTATTTTTCATCCTTGTGGTCAAGTGCACTGATAATTTCAGGTATGGCTTTTTCGCCGGTAGCACGCGCATATAAATTGAGCGCCGCACATTTGGAGATCAGTTGTTCCGGACGAACTGTCTGATTAAGCAAGTTTTTTGCCGCATCAGCTACTGCCGCTTGTCGGCCCTGTTTCAAACTGTTGTTCAGAAAAAGCAGATAGGCTCCTGTTGCATCTGTTTGTTCATAAACATATCCCGATTGGGCTGCTGCTTCAGCGAGTAATTTTTCGGATTCCGGAGCCGCTATTTGAGCCAACGCGTATAATGCCGACTTTTTAAACCCTGCATTGCTGACAGCATTGGTGATATATTCCACAGCAGGCTTATAACCAACATCTCCCAAGGCTTCAATTACGGTCTTTTGCAAATTAGAATATTCAACATTTGCAGAGGGCATCAATTTTCTTCCTGCATCTAACAGCGCTTTTCCTGCTGCATCCCCTCCTATGCGCACCAATACGCGGGCGGCAGCATCTGATAAGCGTGTATTCACCAAATATTGTGATACAACTCCAATCGATTCATTTCCGGCGACATATTGTAACTGTATAAGCAAAAAATCGATCGTTTCATCGGAGTTGACTTTCCGAATGGCTTCGCCAATACCTTCTGCAATTTTTTTCTTGTCGGCGGGATTATTACTTTGTGAAGCGTAGAAAGTTAATCCGCTAATGGCTGAACGGACTTGCATATCATCTCCTTGCCCCGGAGGGAGTAATTTAGACGCCAAATTTGGGATTATATTATCTATTTGAATTAATTCCCGCATAAGGCGGTTAAAAGTATCCGTGTCTTTGGCAGGAAGTTGCATAGCGATATCCGCTATTTTCGTTTCATTGGTACGCTGGTCATTATTCCGCTGCTGGGCATTCACACTAAATGTAAATCCATAAATTACCAATAGAATAATAAGTTTACTATATATCTTCATTTTAATTCTTATGTTAATTGTTAATTCTTAATTGTTAAAAGTTCCAAGGCGCCCGCATGGGTTGATTAATCAATGCATTGGCTCCTGCATCGTTTATAAATTCAAGGCGAACCGGATCAAAATTTAATGAACGTCCAAGGCGAACAGCGATATTAGCGATATTAACCATGGTACAGGAACGAAAACCATTTATTTCGTTTAGGGCGAACTTTTGACGGGTGCGAACGGCTTGATGAAAATCCGTCAATTGTGGTTCAGGATCAGGGAATGCAGCTAATTTTCTCTCCAAGTCAGGAATATCCGAACGGAATCCCGGATAGAGTTTTCCTTGTGGACCTTCTATATAAGCAGCATTTCTGTCTTTATTATCACCATCAAGAACGATTTTACAGCCATCGTCGTAAGTCAGTTCGATACGTTTCCATGTGCCGCAGGCATCCGAATCTTGTTGAGGAGCATCAACATCCACTCGTATTGGGTTGGTATGGTCTTTCCCCAAGATATATTGGACGGGGTCTAAGTAGTGCTGTCCCATATCGCCCAAACCCCCTCCGTCGTAATCCCAGTAACCTCGGAAAGTTTGATGTGTCCTATGTGAATTGTAAGGTTTAAATGGAGCCGGTCCCAACCATAAATCGTAGTCCAAAGCCTCAGGAATGGTTTCTGTTACTAAGCCGGTTTTTCCTACCCAGAAAAATTTCCAGTCGAATCCTGTAGCTGCGTTGACAGTTACTTTCAAAGGCCATCCCAAAAGTCCGCTTTCCACCAATTTTTTTATTGGTTTGACGGGAGTTCTCATTCCATAAAACGAATCTTTAAATCGGAACCAGGTATTGAGGCGAAATATCCGTGCATACTGTTCCATTGCTTCTTTTACCTTAATCCCTTCGCCAATGGTACGTGTCATGGGCTTTTCACACCAGACGTCTTTTCCCGCTTTTGCGGCATCAATAGACATAATTCCGTGCCAATGGGGAGGAGTAGCGATATGCACGATATCAATTTCCGGATTGAGTAATAACTCCCGATAATCACGATAGGTTTTTGTACCTGAAGGGCACATAGTCAATGCTTGAGACAAATGATTTTTGTCCACATCGCAAATAGCGATCGTTCGGCCGGCATATTCGATATGTCCTCTACCCATTCCTCCGACACCTACGATTGCTTTTGTCAATTCATCACTGGGAGCAAGGTATCCTACTCCTCCCAGTACACGCCTGGGAATAATTGTAAAGGCGACTGCACCTAATGATGCCGTTTTCAAAAACTTACGCCTGCTAAAATTAGTTGTATCCATATTAAAAAAATATTATTGTAATTATTAGGCAAATGTAGTTATTATTTTTGTTTGAACGAAATTTTTTGTTACACAATTAATATCTATATACTTATTTTTTTGTACTTTTGCAGAATATACCCAATCTATTCTTTTTTTAATCGTATTGTTATGGATTTGATGAATGATATTGTAAGGCGTGCTCAGGCAAACAGACAACGGATTGTTCTTCCGGAAGGAACCGAAGAACGAACGCTCAAAGCCGCCAACCGTTTATTGGAGGATAAGGTCGCTGATATTATTTTGATCGGTAATCCTTCGGAAATAAAACAATTAGCGGATAAATACAGGCTTTCTCATATTGATAAATCTACATTAATTGATCCGTTTAATCATCCGAAGAAAGCGATTTACTCGAATTTACTGTACGAGTTGCGGAAAAGCAAAGGGATGACCCTTGACCAGGCCGAAACATTGGTAGAAAATCCTTTGTATTTGGGTTGTTTGATGATAAAAAATGGTGATGCTGATGGTGAAATAGCCGGCGCTCAAAACACTACGACCGACGTGTTACGTCCTGCTTTACAAATTATCAAAACACTTCCGGATATTAGCGTGGTCTCGGGTGCATTTCTAATGTTTGTGAAAGACCATTCGTATGGGTCCGATGGCGTTTTGGTATTTGCCGATTGCGCAGTCATGCCAAACCCAACTGCTAAGGAATTGGCCGAGATTGCCGTATCTACCGCACAAACCACCCGTTCATTGGTTGGCGTAGAACCGAAAGTGTCCATGTTGAGTTTTTCAACCAAAGGAAGCGCCAAACATGAGCTTGTAGACAAGATTGTAGAGGCAACCAAAATTGCTAAAGAAATGCTACCCGACTTGTTAATTGATGGAGAACTGCAAGCCGATGCGGCTTTGATCTCATCAATCGGAAAAAGTAAAGCGCCGGAAAGCTCTGTAGCAGGGAAAGCCAATGTTCTGATTTTTCCGAACTTGGAGAGTGGAAATATTGCTTACAAATTAGTTCAACGATTGGGAAATGCCGATGCGGTAGGGCCTATCCTTCAAGGAATGGCGCACCCTGTAAACGACCTTTCAAGGGGCTGTTCTGTAGATGATATTTATAAAATGGTCGCGGTCTCTGCTAATCAAGCAATCGGAAATAAATGAATCGTTTAACAAATTTAAAATAAACATAACTATGTCTGAAACAATCAATGAACCCATTGAATCTTATGGTTTATCATCCAAACATAGAAAAAAAACCCTGTTTTCGAAAATCGGCGTGGTGGGCGCTGGTAAAGAAGGACGAAACATTATCCGGCTAACCTCTTCGGCAGGAATAGACGTAACATTCATTGAAATAAGCCAGGAACGGATCGATTTTTGCTTCAAAAGGCTCAGTGTAGGTTTAGATCAACGAATTGAAAATTGGGGGCTGACACCTTCGGAAAAGAAAACCATACTGGGACGAATTAAAGGAAGCGTAAATTATTCTGAATTAAAGGATTGCGATTTCGTCATCGAATGTATCCGTTACGAAAAAGAGAAAGGACGCGATACGCAGATGAGGAAACAAGCATTCGAACAAATAGAAAAAATCGTTTCACCGGAAGCAATCATTGCTACCAATGCCACAACTGTTGTTATCAGTGAATTGGCATCCGGATTAAAACACAAAGAACGCTGCGTAAGCCTCCATTTCCCGGTAGCTCACCCCGATGCTAAATTGGTGGAAATAGTCAAAGGAGCCTTTACGTCGGAGGAAGTGTATCAAAAGGTACTTCAGTTTGCAAAATTAATTAAATATGAAACCATCGATGTACAGGAAAGTAATGGCTTAGTTAGTAAGCGATTGATTATAGTACTTCTGAACGAAGCCTGTCAATTGGTAATGGAAAACATTGCCAAAATGGAAGACATCAACCATTTAACCATTGTCGATTATGGCATGCGATTGGGAATTTTTCAATTAGCGGATATTATAGGTATCGAAAAATTAGTAGATTTAATGGAAGATATGTTTAATGAATATGGCGATAAAATATACAAACCCAATCCGATAATTTGGCGTCTTTACCGTACAAAGCATTATGGAATGCACACCGGAAAAGGTTTCTTTATTTATGAGAATGATAAAATAGTTGGTACTAACCCTGTTCTTCAATAATACGGTATGAAGCGAATATTAGTATTAAATTGCGGTAGTTCTTCCATCAAATACAAGTTGTTTGATATGGAAACCGAAAGCGTCTTGGCGCAAGGAGAAATTGAAAAAATTGGCTTGAACGGTTCATCACTTAAAATCAACTTGCCGGATGGAAATAAGGCTGTTTTGGAAGGTGAGATTTTGGAACATCAAACCGGTATCGAATACATTTTGGGAGTGATAACCAGCAAAAAATACGGATGTGTCCGATCGCTCGACGAAATTGATGCTGTCGGCCACCGGGTGGTTCACGGTGGTGAAAAATTCAATTCCAGTGTGTTGATAACAGAAGAAGTTATCCAGAAAATAGTTGAATGCAATGATTTGGCTCCATTACATAATCCTCCGAATATGAACGGAATAACAGCCATTAAAGAATTAATGCCGAACGTGCCCCAAGTAGCGGTTTTCGATACGGCATTTCATCAAACGATGCCGGAACATGCCTATCTTTATGGACTTCCTTATTCCTTGTATGAAAAATACGCCATTCGGCGGTATGGATTTCATGGCACAAGTCACAGGTATGTATCCGGACAGGTCTGCCATTTTTTGAATGTACCATTTGAAAAGCAGAAAATCATCACTTGCCACATCGGTAACGGCGCCTCTATCGCTGCTATTATGAACGGTCGGTCGATTGATACTTCTATGGGAATGACTCCGGTCGAAGGTCTGCTAATGGGAACTCGTTGTGGGGATATCGATGCAGGGGTTCTCACCTATATCATGGAAAAAGAAAATGTAGGCGCTCAAGCCATTTCAACCATTGTGAATAAATACAGTGGTATTTTGGGAATTTCCGGTGTTTCATCGGATATGCGGGAAATTGAAGCCGCCATTCAGAATGGAGACGAACGGGCAGCATTAGCGCTAAAAACGTATAACTACCGGATAAAGAAATATGTTGGCGCCTATTCCGCAGTCTTGGGCGGGGTCGATATTTTGGTATTTACCGGGGGTGTAGGGGAAAATCAATGGCAAACACGAGTGGCCGTCTGTGAAAATATGGAATACATGGGGATTCGATTGGATGAAGAAAAAAATAAAAATGTTAGAGGTGTCGAAGCAGTTATTAGCATGGAAAATTCCTTAGTAAAAGTAGTCGTTATTCCAACCGATGAAGAGTTAATGATCGCCTCTGATACGTTAAAATCAATTAATTAATCCTTAATAATTGTTATAAATGGCATATTTTAAAGAATATTAATAATATAATGGATAAACTTTAACACTATTTATTGAAAATAATTTGGTGCGTATGGTTGAAATGCCGTACCTTTGCATCGTGGTTTTTTCATAATAGTATTAGATTTAAGGTTAACAAAGATTGGATCAGGGAGTTCGTGAGAATTCCCTTTTTCTTTTTCTATCCCGCTTCAAGGGCAAAGCAGCAAAACCCGCTCTTCCATTACCGCCATACCATAAAAAAACGCCCATAAACAAATATGCAAAAGAACTGTCGGCTTTTGCTGAAAGCTTATCAGAGGATGACAATTCGGTGGTTTAAACATTTGATTTTCGGCAATACCTATACAGTTGCCTGGATAAGTGCATTGAAGGCACCTCCGCTCTCAAAGAAACCTGATTATCCAGTTATATCAAACCGAAAAATTTGTTTCTCACAATATAACAAGCCCCTACAACGCCCGCTTTGTCGCCTAATTTTGATGTTTTGAAGTGAACATCGTGGTTCACCAAATTCAAAGAGTGCCGTTTAAGAGCTGTTCGTATGGGAAGTTGCAGATAATCGCTCACTGCCGCTAAAGTGCCGCCGATAATGACTAATTCGGGATTGAATATATTGACAAGCATGGCTAAGTAACGCCCCAGCTTTTCGCCCATCTCTTCTATTACTTCTATCGCCAACACATCTTCATGCTCTACGACAGCCGCTATGATTTGGTCAACGGAAATTAAGTCGATAACCTTGATTTTTGATAATACGGAGGTTGCGCCCGATCGCAATTTTTCTTTTATTATTCTTTCGAGCGCCCATCCCGACACTTCGGTTTCCAAGCATCCTTTTTTTCCGCACTGACAAATAATATCATTGTTGAAAAGTGGCGCATGACCAAATTCACCCGAATAGCCCGATTTCCCATAATACAGTCCGCCATTACAGATTATTCCCATGCCCAGCCCCCAACTGATATTGACAAACAGAATTTCCTGTTCGTTCTTGACAACTCCGCAATTATATTCGCCGCAAGTCATGGCGCGCGAGTCATTTTCGAGATAAGTTTTTATATGAATCTTTGATTCGATAATTGTTGACAAAGGTTTTTCGTCAAAATAGAAAAAACTGTAACTAAACCCCTCTTGCGAATTAATTCGTCCTGTAAGATTGATGCATACTCCCACAATTTTTTTATGGGGAATTTTTGATTCACGAACGAAAGCATTGATAATATTGCACAACCTGTCTAAAGATTCTCGGTTGTTTTCCAAGGAATATGAGATATTTTCAGAAATCTTCACATTTTTATTGTCGGCGCTCTGTAAACCGATAGTGACGGCTGTTCGTTTCACTTCTACGCCCATAAAATAGAAAGCATTCGGATTTATTCCGTAGCTGCTTGGACGCCGTCCGCCCGCCGTGTCGATTTTTCCAAAGTCATGAATGATGCCTTCTTCAAGCAATTCTCCTATCAATTTGGTTATTGTAGGTATACTGTATCCTGTCTCTTTGCTAAGATTCGGTATCGTATTCTCTCCGGAAACAGTCAAAGTTCTCACCAAATTTTTTTTCAAATTGATGGTTTTCAACGCCGATAATGAAATGCCGTTTGAACTGTTAAATAAAAGTGATATACTCAAAATTTTATCGTTTTATTAATTTACTTTGCAAATATACAAAATAAAATTTTATTCAAAATAACAATTCAAAAATATTATTAATTATTGTGCTTTCAAGGCAGATATTTTATAAATTATTTATGAATTTATTAATAAATTTAATAAATGTTTGTGTATAATAAAAAATATTTACTATCTTTGCCGATATTATTCAGATTATTTTAGATTTTGATGACTGTTAAATTATAAATTTTTACTGTATGATTAAATTATACAAAAAACAGGTCTTTTCAAGACAATACAGAAAAATGTTATGTGTGCTGTTATGTTCTTTTATTGCTCTTTCAGGGGCTTATGCTCAAAGAATAATAACAGGAACGGTAACAGACGATAAAGGGGAATCTTTGCCAGGGGTTTCCGTTGTATTATCGGGAGGTAAGATCGGAACAATTACCAACATAGATGGTATTTACGAAATTTCGGCGGCTTCCGACAATTCGGTTCTTGAGTTTTCTTTCTTGGGTTTTAAAAAACAATCCGTTACCGTAGGCAGTCGCAATGTGATTAACATTGTTTTGGCCGAAGACATGATGAACTTGGATGAGGTGATTATTGTTGGTTACGGTGTCGTGCCGCGTACACACAAAATTGGCGCAGTAGATCAAATCGGCTCTAAGGAATTGCTGAAAGCCCCGATGCAAAACATCTCAAATATGCTCACCGGAAAATTGTCGGGCTTGACCAGTATTCAACAATCAGGTAAACCCGGCAACGACGGGACAGTCTTATATGTACGCGGGCTAAACTCATACAGCGGCAACAACAGCCCTATGATCATCGTGGACGGCGTGCCGCGCACAATGGATTTTCTGAATCCAAACGATATTGAAAGCGTATCCATATTGAAGGATGCGTCTGCATCTATCTATGGTGTGCAAGGCGCAAACGGAGTGGTTTTGATTACCACGAAATCGGGAGGAGAAGGGCCTGCTAAAATTTCATACGACGGATCTTATACGGCAACTCAAAATACGACAATGCCCGATTATTTGACTCCCTCGGAATATATGTATTGGTACAATAAAGCCTGTGAAATGGATGGACTTCAGCCGCTCTGGACAGCCGACATTCAAAACAGGGTGATGAATAACGACCCCGATGGTGTTTGGGGACAGACCGACTGGTTGAGTAAAGTTTTCAGAACCGGCTTGACCCAACAACACAATGTCTCGGCTACCGGTGGTACGGACAAAGTAAAGTACTATACAAGCGCCGGCTACATGAATCAGGAAGGCACCTTGATAAATACCAGTTTTCAACGTTTTAATGTACGCACTAATCTGGATATTCAGGTCGCTAAAAATTTAACCTTCGTTACCAGTTTGGCGGGATATCGTACCGACAGGGATTGGCCAGGAACGGATATCAGTAACAAGGGCAGCTTTAACCCTATCAATCAGGCAACTGCCGCTATTCCTATACTGAAGGCAGACTATGAAGGCTATCCTGTAGGATGGAATAACGGAACTTCTATTATAAACGGTTATGCAGCATTGACCGAATCGGGATATAAACGTCAAATGCGCTATCATCTCGATTCCAATTACAAATTGGAATACGACTTTTCCGGTTTAACCGATCTGTTGAAAGGCTTGAAAGTCGCCGTCTTCGCCGCTTACAATTACGGACAAACGACCGATTCCAACTACGACAGGTATTATGAACTGTATGCTGTTAACAGAACCTTAGACGAAGGAGTGCAAGGCGCCAGCGGATATACCCCGGGTAATAGTTATTCCAAATCTTCGTCCTGGGGCGACGACTGGATGTTTCGTCCGCAAATTTCCTATTCGCGGGAATTTCTCAACAAACATGCTGTGAATGCTACCCTGCTATTGGAAAAGCGAAGGGGATTCAGCAGTACGATGACGATTTCCAAAAGGGAATATGTCAGCGACGAACCTGTAGATATTTCATTGGGAACGGACTGGTTAGCGGAAATGGCGGGAATTTCCGGTTCTCATGGCTACACAGGGCAAAAATCGCACATAGGACGTTTTAATTATTCTTACAAGAATAAATATTTGGCGGAATTTCTTTTCCGTACCGACTGGTCCTACCGGTTTGCTCCCGATAACAGAAAGGGGCTTTTCCCGGGAGCTTCATTGGGTTGGATACTGTCGGAGGAAGATTTCTTTTCTAATGCACTGCCGAGCATCGAATTTTTAAAACTTCGCGCCAGCTACGGACAGGCGGGCAAAGACAATGTATCTCGTGATTTCATATATAATTCATCATTCAAAACGGCTGCCAACAGCATGGCGCTCGGCGGCAGACCCATCACGCAATTTTATTCGGATAATGCCTATATTGTCCGCAATCTGACCTGGTCAACCACACATTCCTATAATGTTGGCGTCGACTTAAATATGTGGAATGGGAAATTGGGTGTGGAATTAGACCTCTTCTATCTGTTGACGGCTGATATTTTAGAGAGGGTAAACGCCAACTATCCGCCTTCTTTGGCCGGATTTTTCCCATCGGTGGAAAATTCGGGAAAAGTAGAGAATAAAGGATTTGAAATTACATTGAAGCATGACAACCGGATTAATAAAGATTGGAACTACCATTTAAAGGGTAACTTCGCTTTCGCCCGGAATAAGGTGCTGCGTTGTGCAATGGCCGATAATCATCCGAATTACCAGCCGGTAGTGGGCGAATCAATGGGTGTGCGATACGGTTTCAAAGCCTTGGGTTTATTCCAGTCTTGGGAAGAAATCGATCAATATCCAATGGCGCCTTCAGGCAATCTCAGACCCGGAGATATTAAATATTTGGATTACAACGGCGATGGGATGATCGACAGGGGAAGAATAGATGCGAATGCTCCGGCCAATAAGGATTATGTAAAAATTGGCTACGGCGATGTCCCTGAGATCAACTTTTCATTGAATATGGAAGTGAACTATAAAAACTTCTATACAACCCTGTTGTGGCAAGGCGTTTCCCATACCGATTATGAATTGTCGGGCTGGTGGGACGACAGGCAATATCCGGCATCTACGCCTTACACCTCTTTGTTTCAGGGAGGCGGAAATACGCCGCGATACTTGGTAGAGCAAGCCTGGACACCGGAAAATCCGAATGCAAAGTTCCCACGTCTGACTACAACTTCCAGCCTCAACAACGCATGGCAATCGTCGTGGTGGGTTATCAACGGCGAATATCTGCGTTTGAAAAATATGAATATCGGCTATACCGTTCCGAAAGCCATATTGCAGAAAACACCGTTTAGCCGCATCAACATCTATTTGGCGGGAGCCAATCTGCTCACGTTTACGCATTTCAAATATGTGGATCCGGAAAGTCCATCAGTAAGTACAGGATATTATCCCCAGCAAAAAACCTACAGTATGGGCGTTAATGTAACATTCTAATATAGGAGGAAATCAAAATGAAAAAAAGCATAATCATTTATTTGAGTACAGTTGTTTTGAGTCTATGTACGTTTTCATGCGTCGATGTGCTGGATTTGAACGATACGACTTCAGTGTCCGACTTGGCCGTTTGGAGCACCGAATCGGCAGCTGAAATGTATATTACGGCGGCGTATAAAACCATTACCGATATTTCGCAGGTGTTCAACAGCCGCGGTCAATATTATGACAGTTACAGTGATTTGATGAAATCGACAGATTGGGATACTTATGCCCCATACAACCGGGCATTGGTACGTGCGAACGAATTTGGAACAGGAAGTGCTGGTCCCTTGGAGTGCTGGACAGATGCTTATACCCGCATCCGCCGCGCCAATGTTTTATTGGACGAAATGAAGCGCTACGGAGCTAACAAATACGGCGAAGAATGGTGTGATGTCCGCCGTGCGGAAGTTCGCCTTTGTCGCGCTTTTGCGTATTTTCGTTTAATCCGTATATACGGTGGTGTGATTATACGCACCGACGTTTCGGGTGTGGATGGAGGATTGGACGATGGCGCTAATCAGGCGAATGTCCACCGGGCGCGGGCCTCCGAAAGCGAAAGTTGGGATTTTGTAATCAGCGAATTGCAATGGGCGGCAGAGCATTTGCCTGAATCATGGCCTGCCAACTGGGAAGGTCGAGCCACCAAAAAAACCGCTTACGGCCTGATCTCGCGTATGGCATTGTATGCTCGGAATTGGCAAATAGCCGTGGATGCTGCGGAAAAAGTAAAAGAATTGGGCGGCGCCTTAGCGCCCGACTATGCGAAAGTCTTTCAAGTAGGCGGCGGACAGGATAATTCAAAAGAAATCTTGTTTGCGCTGTATGGTCTGGAGAGCACCGTAACACATAATTACGACAGATACAATCGTCCCTTTGGCGATAATGCAGTGTATAATACAACAGTGCTGGCCGAACACGTACCAACGGCAGAATTAGCCGATATGTACGACTACAAGGATGGAACCGCTTTCAACTGGAACAACTGGCAACTGAATCATTCCGATCCTTTTACCGACAGGGAACCGCGTTTTCATGCCACCGTCATGTATAATCGTTGCAGGTGGGAAGGTCGTGAAATTCAATCGTATGTAGGAGGAACGGATGGATTTGTTGAGTTTACGCAAGCCGGATCGACCAACGGACATACCTGCACGGGTTATTACCTGCGTAAATATTTGCAGGAAGGCAATACCAACTTTGTTGTCGACCATAGCTATCAATACGACGCTGTGCTTCGTTATGCCGAAGTACTGCTCAACAAAGCCGAAGCCTACGCCCAATTGGATTACGCCCGGAATCAAGCACAGGCCTTGGGAGCAATGAATGAAGTCCGCGCCCGGGTGGGACTGCCTGCAAGAACGCCGGCCGACGCTCCTAATTTAGATGCATTTATGCGCTTATTGCGAAAAGAACGTTGCGTTGAATTAGCTGGCGAAGGGTTTCGTTATTGGGATTTGCGCCGTTGGAAATTGGCTGTAGGCGTAATTAACGCTCAAAATGCGCACGGTGTGAAAATTACAAGGAGCGGCAATGCTTTTGTTTACGAAACTGTGGAATGCGACGGAGGAACACCGCGCGTTTTCCTCGAAAAATATTATTATTTTTCGCTGCCGGCATCTGAAATAGCGAATAATAATCTGTGTGAAAATAATCCCTATTGGTAAACAAATAAAAGATATATAATGAAAATAATCAATAAAATATTAATCTTGTCCACAGCCCTGCTGTTGTGGGCTTGTGCTGAAGCCGATAAGGAGTTCGTACACGACTCGAACACCATCTCTCAAATGATTTGCAGAGCCGTGCATGGAGGCAGTGAATTCAGGGGCGATATCCACGAATTCGACAAAAACGGCCAAGAAGTGGCAGATGGGTTTACGCAACAGGAAGTAGAAGGTGGATACGGACTCATCTTATTCGAGATTCCTCAATCGAAGCAAGAAGAGGTGGATTTGACCCAAATTTACTTGGTTGCAACGCTAAGCTGGGATCAATTCATCACTCCCTCCCTGTCTGGACGACATGATATTACAGGAGATGGGATAATTATTACCGTTAAATCCGGTGTAGGCACTACTCGCCAGTACCGGATAAGAGGATATTATCAATAATTAAAAAGTAAATTTATTTAGCCATGACAAAATTAAATCTGAAATTGTACTTGATACTTATCTCAAGCTGCCTCTTATCGCTTACTGCCTGCAACGATGACCGTTTGAGCAGTGAAGCGAAAATAATCTATTCTTTTAAGCTTACAGGTACGAGTGGTAAAGTTTTTAACGGAACTTTTGAAGATAATAATGTAATTACGATAAAATTATCGCCCTACCTTGTCGATGCCGACGAGGAATTGAATGGCGCCGTACCGGTTTTTTATCTTTCAAAAGGAGCGACTGTAGCACCCGATCCGAGTGAACCTCAGAATTTTGCACAAGCAGATGGCGTGAAATACACCATTACGGCTGAGGACGGAAAAACACAAACCGTATATACCGTCATTCGTAGTGTTTCCGATTTCATACAGCCGGGCGAAGGTTTCAGTTATGCCGAGATAGGAAAATCCAAAACTTTTGTAGATTTGGGGTATCCGGGCGAATTGAACAACTGGGATCTTGAATCGATAGAGTATGGCGATCTCCTGATGTATCATGCCTATTGCGGCGATTATATCGTGCTGCTTTCGCGGGTTTATATTGACTCAAATCCGGCTTCCCCGCATTGCGTGAAAGTAGTGGATAAAATTACGTTGAACCCTGCGGGTGCGCTTAATTTAGGGTCCATTTCCCTTGTCGATCTGAAAATGATAACCTCCGACTATAAAGGAAGATGTGTTGCCGCCGTAGTGAAAGACGGAGAAACAGAGTTTTTCTATTGGACAACGCCGACAAGCGCTCCTGTGTCTGTTGGAAAAATAGCTGTCAACATGGCTCCAAGTACCGATGGATCAGCTAATTTTCAGGTAGCGGGCGATATTACCGACAATGCGTGGATTACGGCATTAGCGCCGCGAGGCCCTGACGGCGAACACTACCGGATACAAGTAACAGGCGGAAGGTTAGCGTCCAACTATTCGACAGTAACAACCGGTTATTCCAGTGGCGATTGCGGAGGCTTTCAAATGATTTCACCCTTAGATGATTCCGACACGCCCAGTTTTGTAATCGGTGATACGGAAGGTACGGCAGGTACAGCAAATTCCGTTCACTGCTATATTAATTCACCCTCAGGTTCTACTACTTATGTTATGCCGCCGTATTGGGACAGAACATTGCAAGAATGGTGGGTAGGTACCGGATTTGCCCTTGCTCGAACCGGTGGTCGTTCGTGTCCCGTTTCGGCATTACCAATCAATGGAAAAACATACGTAGTGGTAACAAGTGGTACGGCATGGTGGCATTCAGCCGCTGTATTGACGTCGAATTTACAAGCCTTGGCGCACGAAAACCTGAATATAGCTTTCAGTGTAAATCGCAATTGGAGTTATGGTTCCTGGGTCGACTGGTATTGGGACGACGAGCAAAAGGAAGCACATTTGGCGATATGGTTTGGCCGGCTCGGACTGTTTACCTATAAAATGACTTGTTTCGAATAAATTACTGAAATAGAAAAAATTATGTTCAAATACATATCATTGCTACTAACCGTATTATTTGCCTCAACAGCCTGTTCTAAAAATGAGAACAGCGGAGAAGATCCATTACCGGAAATTCCCACAGGAATAGAAAAACCGGCAGAAAAGACTGATAAATCCATTCAGTTATGGGTGGATGCGCATGCCAATTTCGGTCGTTTTGCAACGAAAGCAAGTATTACATCATATTTGGAAAAAATAAAAGATACCGGATTCAACGAAGTCTATGTAGATGTGAAACCGGGGATTGGTTATGCATTATACGATAGCGATATCTTACCGCCATTGATTCAGTGGGGACCGGGTGAAAGAGTGGAACGCGATTGGGATTACTTGGATTTTTGGATAGAAGAAGCTGAAAAATTCGACATCAAAGTACACGCGAGTATATCGGCAATGGGTTTCGGTTATACAAGAAACAAAACAGGCTTTGTTTACGACGACAGCAAATGGGACAATAAAACACAAATGCTTTGGAGAGATGGTGTTCTTACAGATATTCGCAATCTGCAAGACGTTGATGCAGCCATGCTGGATCCAGCTTTTCCCGAAGTGCGGGAATTAGTCATTTCCATCGCTGCCGAAATAGTCAGGAAATACCCGAAGCTGAAAGGGTTTTGTTTAGATTACTGCCGTTATTATAATGGAGAGGGTTACGGTCTTGGAGATTTCACCATTGCTGAATTTGAAAAATACAGCGGACTAACCGTAAGAAGCAGAAGCGATATATTAACTGCAAGCGGTGGTCCTGGACCTTTTTTTCCCCAGTGGATTGAATTTCGCTCAATGATCATAACCAATTTGATTACAGATATCCGTTCAAGAATAAAATTCATTAATCCCGACATAGAATTTCACTTATGGGCTTCGGCTCATTGGACATCGCGGTATAGTGTCGGGCAAAACTGGGCAAGTAAACAATATCTTCCAAGCGGATGGGTATACACAAATACGTATAACAAAACCGGTTTTGCCGACCAATTAGACGTTTTCTCATTGGGCGCATACGCCTCGGATGTGTGGAAATCGGATGCTCCGGGATCTGACTGGTCTGTGGAAAATTTTGTTACTTCCTATTCCCGTTATATAATGGATGAATGTAAAGTGATTGGCTGCATAGGAAGCTATTCGTATGGAGGCAGAGCTACAGCCACTTCCGATGCCGTTTACCTCTGTTTGAAAAATACCGATGGTGTGGCGGTCTTCGAATTGTCGCATATAATCAACAATAATCAATGGGCTGCAATCAAAGATGGCATTGAACGCGGAACCAAATAGCGCTTATTTGAAAAAAAAATGTAACTTTGTCTAATTAATTATATTTTATGATCGTATTCAATAATAAAAGCCGGAAAACGAGCGTACAGATTAGATCGATCCTCTTTTTGCGCAAAACGTTTTTTAAACGATGTTTTGTTTTGGGATTGACATTTTTGTTGTGTATAAATATGAATGCACAGCGAACAACGATAAGAGGAGTAGTTTTGGATGATACCGGTAGCACATTACCCGGAGCATCCGTTGTGGTACAGGGAACAACCCGAGGCGTTATCACCGATTTGGATGGCTCATACAGTATTGAAGTAGCGCCAAACGATAAATTAGTTATCTCCTTTTTGGGCTTTGAGGAGCAAATCATAACGGTTGGGACACAAACCGTGATAAACATCACCATGTATGAAAAAAAGAGTGAACTGTCGGAAGTCACAGTAGTAGGTTTTGGCACCCAACGCAAAGAGAGCGTTATTGGAGCCATTTCAACTGTATCGATTAGCGATTTACGGATGCCGGTGGGAAAGGTAAGTACCAGTTTGGCAGGACGTTTGGCAGGCGTTGTTTCGCTGCAACGTTCGGGTGAACCGGGCGCCGGAGCCGATTTCTGGATTCGCGGCGTCAACACTTTCGGTGCGTTAAACAAGCCTTTGGTGCTGGTAGATGGCGTTGAGCGGGATTTAGACCTGGTGGATACCGAAGACATCGAAACATTTTCGGTGTTGAAAGACGCAACAGCTACTGCCATATTCGGGGTGCGCGGAGCCAATGGGGTTGTACTGATTACCACACGGCGGGGAAAAGAAGGGAAACCGGTCGTCTCGGCAAGGGTAGAAAGGGGAGTGCTCGCTCCAACAAAAATGCCCGAAATGGCGAATGCCGAAGATTTTATCAAGATGTATAACGACGTGTATCGCGAAGTAAACGGAGTTGATTTTTATACTCCGGAAATCGCAGCAAAATACATCAATCGGGAAGACCCTGATTTGTACCCCAATGTAGACTGGATCAAAACCATCTATAAGGACTATGCTTTCAGCAACAGGGTAAACCTGAATATTACCGGTGGCAGTCCTGCTTTGAAATACTACGTTGCCGGCTCATATTATTCCGAAGATGGTATTTTTAATGCCGACACCAAAGATTTTAACCCGGAAATGAAATGGACCAAATACAGTTTTCGCTCCAATGTAGACCTCAACCTGAGTAAATCGACTTTGGTTACCCTGAATCTGTCCACCCAATACGATGTGAAAAACAGGCCATATAATCCGGGTGATTTGTGGATTTATACCTACCTGACCATTCCCATAGCCGTTCCGCCGATTTATTCCGATGGTACCATTGCTCGCCCCATGTCGGCAGGAAGCAATCCCTATAACACACTGAATAAAACAGGCTATGTACAGGAATTCAATAATAATTCACAGTCTTTAGTAGGGTTGACTCAGGATTTTTCGGAACTGATTACGAAAGGCTTGAAAGCCAATGTGAAATTCTCATGGGATGTGGTCAACTACTCAACCGTAACCCGTAGACTCGATCCTACCACTTACTTTGCCACAGGACGCGACGAGGAAGGAAACCTGATCTTTCACAGAAACTCCACCGGTACCCAGGAATTTCTTGGATTCAGCACCGGATCAAGTGGTAATCGTACCATGTATTTAGAAACCTCACTCACCTACGAGCGGATTTTTAACGATGAGCACCGCGTGGGAGGATTGTTTCTTTTTAACCAGCAAGAACGGACATTCAATACAGCATCAAGCGCTATCAACTATATTCCCCAAAGAAATCACGGTATTGCAGGAAGAGCTACTTATTCATACAAAGACAGGTATTTTCTTGAAGGAAATTTCGGCTATAACGGTTCTGAAAATTTCGCACCGGGCTACAAATTCGGTTTTTTCCCTTCCGTAGCGGTTGGCTATATGGTAAGTGAAGAAGACTTTTTCTTAAATATTAAGGATGTTGTTTCCCTGTTGAAACTGAAAGCCTCCTGGGGTAAAATAGGAAATGATAAAACATCCACAACCCGTTTTCTATTCAACAGCGTAATGAACGAATCCGCCGCCGGCTACACATTCGGTTCATCGGGTGGCACATCGTTGGGAGGTATTGCAACTGGTTACCCTGGCAATCCCGAAGTGGCGTGGGAGCAATCGGTGAAATCCAATGCCGGTTTCGAAATCGAACTGTATCGCAAATGGAAACTCCAAACAGACTTCTTCTACGACGATCGTCGAAATATTCTTATTCGTCGTGAAAGCGTTCCTTCAGTAGTGGGACTGAATGAGAACCCTTTCGTGAATGTTGGGAATATGGAAAACAAAGGGATTGATATGACGCTGGAATATGTGCAACAATTCAATAAAGATCTGTTCGTATCCGTTCGTGGAACGATGACATGGAATCGCAACCGAGTGTTGTACAACGACAAACCTCTTAAATTAATGGAATATCAGAATGAAGTAGGACGTCCGCTCTACCAGCAATTCGGATTGATATCGATGGGATATTTTGAATCTTGGGAAGACATTGAAACCAGCCCCGTACAGAGCTATGGACCTGTTCGTCCCGGCGACGTGAAATACATGGATATCAATGGCGACGGCGTTATCAACGAACTCGACAAGGTAGCCATTGGACGCACTCATGTGCCGGAATTGAATTACGGTTTTGGAGCAAGCAGCATGTACAAACATTTCGACTTGTCGTTTTTCTTTTCAGGGGTGGGTTTGGTTACCGGATTTTTGGACGGATCTCCGATCAACGGATTTGAACAAAATGCCGTGATGGCAGGCGTATTTGCCGACATTGCCCGCAACCGCTGGACGGAAGAAAATCCGGATCCCAACGCCAAATATCCCCGTATGGCGATTAGCGTGAGTCAAAACAACAAACAACTGGGCACCCATAAGCAACGGGACATGAGTTTTATTCGACTGAAAAATGCCGAATTCGGCTATACCTTGCCCAAGAATCTGACGCAAAAAATGCGTATAGGCACATTCCGTGTTTACCTGCAAGGATACAATTTGTTCACCATCACTCCGTTTGATCTATGGGACCCGGAAATCAATAATTCGCAGGGGGCAGTTTATCCCAACATGCGGACATTAAATTTAGGTGTTAATATTAATTTTTAAAACAGAACACAATGAAATATTCTATCATATATTTAATACTGCTTGTGTCGCTTTTCTTTGTTTCGTGCGAGAGTTATCTGACTCCAGATTTCGACAAACAGACGACCTTGGAAGAGGTTTTCAGTAAGCGGTCCGGTGTCGAGCGTTATTTAACGCATGTCTATTCTTTTCTTCCCAGAGACTATCACGCAGTACCAACCTGGGGATGGAGCAGGGTTACCAGCGCCGTTGCCCGTTCCGACGAATCGTATTTCTCATGGATTTCGGGAATGGATTATCTCAACTACAACAACGGTTCGTGGAATCCAACCACCAATGCTTTCCACACTTGGACGCACTATTACCAAGGAATCAACCAGGCTACTGTTTTTATCAATCATATAGACGAATGTGAGGAACTCACGCCATCGGAAAGAGAAATATACGCCGCAGAAGTTCGCTTTTTGAGAGCCTTTTACTACAGCTTGCTCATTCAGCAATACGGACCGGTATATGTATGGAAAGACAGTGATCCGGACGCCAAATTGCGAGGACCTGATGTAGACCGTCATCCCTTGGACGTGAACATTGATTATGTGGTGAGTGAATGGGAGGATGCAGAAGCCGCCCTACGCAAAAACGAAATGTATGAAATTGAGGATAAAACCAAATGGCAGGGGAGGGTAACGGTAGGCGCCGTGCTGGCTGCCAAATCGCGTTTCCTGCTCTACATGGCACGCCCGCTTTTCAACGGCCACCCATGGTATTTCGGTTTGAAAAATCATCACGATGAATACCTGTTCCCGCAAACACCCGACCCGACCAAATGGGACAAAGCTGCAAATGCCACCCGTGCGCTGATTGATATTGCTGAACAGCGGAATGTCTACGAACTGTATGTCAATACAACTGAAACCAACTCGTTTACACGAGCCATACGTTCCTATCAGGGCATATATTTCGAAAAATGGAACAAGGAACTGATATGGGCATTTTGGCAAGGTAGCGGCTTCGACTGGATAGTGCGCGCTTCGCCGCCGCATGTGCTGAAAGAAGGCTATGGCGGATATGCACCCTCGCTTAAACTGGTAGATACCTATCCGATGGCATCGTCGGGGCGATTCCCCATCGAGGGATATCGTGACGACGGTTATCCTGTCATCGATTCGAGAGCGGGTTATATCGAGGAAGGATTTACGGAAGGCTGGACGCATCCCGCCGACAATAAACGGTCACACACCGACTTTCCTGTGCACAATAGTTGTGTGGGAAGGGATGCCCGCTTCTATGCTTCTATCTTTTTCAATGGGATGTGGTGGTACAACGACTTCAAATACTGGACAGAGCCGGTTACTTTCTATAACGGCGGAAATTCATCTTACGGGAATACTTCGGGCGATTTTGTGAAGAATGGTTATATGTTCCGCCGCATGAACAATCCCACCAACGATACCGAAAACGGAAGTTGGGGCAATTTTAGCTGGCCTTTCTTCAGACTCGCCGAAGTTTACTTGAACTACGCCGAATGCTGTAACGAAAAACCACAGAGGAATGAAGCGGAAGGCTTGATCTATTGGAACATGGTGCGTTCTCGCGCCGGATTAAACAAAATAGAAGAGGCATACCCCGAAATCAGAGGAAATAAGGAATTGTTCCGCCAATTGCTCAAAAAAGAACGCATGGTGGAACTTGCCTTTGAAAATCTGAGATACTACGACGTCAATACCTGGGCGGAAGGAACCGCAGAACGCAACGGAAAACGCTATGGACGCGATTTAAGGGCAACCAATTACCGAGATTCGTGGAGAAGAACAGATGCTATCTGTTTACCGATTGTTTGCCTGCCCAAACATCATTTGTTTCCGATTCACCAAAATCAACTGAACGAAATGGTGAACATCACGCAAAACTTTGGATGGTAACAAATTAATTAAGAATTAAAAATTAAGAATTAATAGTTATGAGACATATAGTTAAAATCGTATCAATCGCGTTGATTGTAAAAAGCATAACCCTGACGATGGTTTCCTGTACCGATCACCGGCTCGACGGCATGGTCGACGACAAAGTGTACCTTCTGAATTATGACTTGCACCCCATCAGTGTATTCAATTTTGGAGAATTTACCAGCAATGTGACTATATGCAAGGGCGGTATAGGCACAATGGAAGCGACTGTGGAATTGGAAACAGACCTGGAAGCGATGATCAAGTACAACAACCTCAATGGAACGTCCTACAAAATGTTACCCTCTTCATGTTATGAATTGTCGGCAAACAGTTTCCATTTTGAACCGAAAGATACCCGCCAAATAATGGTCATCCAGTACCATACGAATGCTATGGCGAACTTATCCGACAGAAACAATTATGTCATTCCCCTGAGCATGAAAGTGAGCAAAGGTACGCCTTTCGACGAAACGAAACAGACTCTGCTTGTTCGCTCCTTTTTCGTAGAACCGGTTATTTTCTTTCTCAAATCGGGAACTACAGTGGAAGTACCTATAAAGGCAAGCGGAGACATTACAAACGCTTCTGTTGAAGTGGGGATCAATTACCCCAATTTAATCGATCCGTATGCATGGGATATTCATTTTGAATTGGAAACAGATTTACCATTGTTAGCTGCTTATAATGCTTCCTCAGGTAAAAACTACCAAATCTTGCCGTCAGATGCCTACTCGCTGAGCAGTAACGAATGGACGATTGCCAAGTCAAAGATACTGAAGGATGTACCCATTCAACTGCTCAAAAAAAGACTGACCGACGCTTCCGGTGAATATCAATTCGGCGACTATGCTCTGCCAGTTAAAATATCCCGTGTGTCGAAATGGGGTATCGAAATGGAACGGAACAATTTGCTCATGCTGGTTCCTTTCTATCCGGCAGCTTTCGATGCGTCGGACTGGACCGTACTCGAATGTAGTTCCGACATCACGATGGATGAAGAATACGCTTCTTCCACAAAAAATGCCTATGGAATGTTGACAGGAATCGGTTGGCAATCGAAATGGAATAGTCCACTGCCTTCACTGCCTTATAAATTTGTCTTCGATATGATCACGCCTAAAACAATCACTCAAATAAACCTCCGTTTCCCAACAGGAGATGCAGATGCATGGAGAGGAAATATGCGGGCGGGGACGTTCGAGATAAGCGAGGATAACATCAACTGGACAAAAATCGCAGATTGGAATCGCGGGACCAACAATATACCCAGATTGTATGAATGTCCGATAGAGCCTGAATCTCAAACCAAAGCGCGTTATCTGCGGTTTGTGATTAACACGGCGATCAACTACATGGTTGGTACGGATCCCGGCCAGGGTGCACGTATGGACCTCCAACAATTGGAAGTGATCGGTTATGAATAAGCCTAAATTTATTATTTCTATATTTATCAATTAATTTTAAAATGAATTTATCATGAGAAAGTTTAGTATTAAGTTTTTGAAAACAGTGTTGGCGTTGCTGCCTGCCCTGTTTGTTGTTTTGTATTTTTCGGCATGTAGCGAAGACGATGTTCTTCCTCCGAAAAGCAGCGAAAAAGCAATGTCGGATTTTAACATCTCTGCCGGTGGCGATATATTCAGCGCTACATTGCAGTCCGATGGAAAAACATTCCACTTTATGGTTCCTTTCGCATTCAGTCAGGATCCGGCGAAAATGAACCAGTTGAAAACGGCAACGCCTACATTCAAAATTTCGACAGGAGCCACCGCTAATCCAGCTTCGGGACAGTCGCAAGACTTTACCCAAGATGTAACCTACACTGTTACTGCCGAAGATGAATCTACTGCCGTATATACTGTCCACAGGGTAGAAGGAACTTCGTCGGAAGCGGCATTCCTCTCTTTCTCCCTGTATGTAGGAACAGAAACCGATTTGGTTGGCGTAATCGACGATGCCAATTCGACAGTCTATTTTCCGCGTTTACCGGAAGACTTGCAGGAAAATCTGAAAGATGCAGTTCCAACCTTTACGCTTTCGATGGGAGCTACAGCCAACCCCGCTACGGGTGTTAAGCAGGATTTCTCGGAACCGGTAGAGTATGTTGTCACCGCTCACGACGGAACTACCAAACGAACATGGACAGTAATGCAACATAACCGTACAGATGCGGATATAGTAGCTTTCTACCTTGATCTTTGGGAAGGAACGCAAGGAGCGCCGGGAACAGAGGCAGGACACAATGGCGATTTAAGAATCATTGCCGACATTGACAAAGAAACCCGTACCATTACTTACGAGCTGCCCATGTTACCGGCTTGGTTTATTCCGGCGAAAATGACGGTATTTCCCGCTGTGATACAACTTTCAGAAGGATGGTCCGGTTGCGAGCCTATGTGGGATGTGCCGCAAGACTTCTCGAAAGACGTGAAATATACCATTACGGCCGAAGACGGAGTAACCAAGATGGAATGGACAGTGAAAGCGCCCAAGAATTACATGCAGGAAAAATGGTATGTGGATTATAAAACCTACACTGGTGGAGCACATGATCAGAATCCCAACTCCATTGCCCTTGTCGGCGATTATTTAGTCGTTAGCCGTCAACTCATGCTGATCAATAAATCGGACGGAACAGTTGCCGCCGGTACGTTGAACAACACAGGTTTAGATGTGGATTTTAATAATGAGGCAAACCCATGGCCTTTCTTTGTTACCAACGACGATGCAGGACACTTGATCGGCGGAACTCTGAATGCCTGGAATAACAATGCATTCACGCTCGTCAAATGGACAAACGCAACCACGGCTCCTGAAAAATTAATGGTATTTCCAACGAAAGTGGATGATATTGTGACCTGCGGCTTCGGTCGTAAATTTCAGGTGGTTGGTGATATAACCGGAAAAGGATTAATCATCGCTTCCAATATTGCCGGCGCGGCTGACGAAGTACTTTGGGATCAAGGAGAACACTACGTCTGGAAGATTACCGGCGGCGTAGTAGATACCAATAATCCCGACAAGTTGAAAACCAACATCCGTATGCACAATTATGGCTACCAACTTCTGACCCCACTCGGAACGGATCCGGTAGCTCCCTGGTATGTTGGCTCACATACAACAAAAAGAGGGGATGAGAATCTTTACGCCAATCTGCAATTTGGCGCTCTCGGCGATATGGATATGGTACAAGGACCTTTCGACCTTGGAGAGGCTTCCGCCAATGGATGGGGTAATCACATGTGGCTCTATCAGAAAGTATTTACTTTCGACGGCATGAATATGATTGCCACCCTGAGTTCTTCCTATGCAGACTATTGCTTCGCTCTGATGGAACGCAAAGCCGACGGTACGCATGTTCCGTTTGCTACCACCACTTTGGAATGGAACAGTACGGATTTCACCAACGGTAATGGTAGCGGTAGCTTTACCATGGAAAAAATCGGAAATGATATTTTCTTCTATCTGCTTCCCACCAATAAAGGCATTGCATGCTATCGTTTAGGTAAGTTCTAATATCTTTGAATTCGGGCGGACTTGTTTGGTTCGCCCGAATTTTTTTGCTAAAAAAATGTTTAATCTAAAATAATAAACAAATGAAAAAACAATTACTCCTAACCATTGGGTTCTTTTGCCTGCTCGTTCTTTCACCGATAGTGAAAGCCCAAACCTCCATTACTATCGAGGAAATTTCGTATCCCATAAGCATTGTTGAAACCCTGCCGGTAACCCCTGATGTTACTTACACAAGGTATGATATACCCGATTTTCCATTAAAATTCTCCGTATTGAGAATCGATCGGCGGGCGCAGGATCTCAAGATCGAAGCCTGGTCGGGTTTGGATTATACCTTCGCGGGGAAAGAACATCCGCAAGATGTATCTGTTCGGAAGACTACGAATGATTTTGAAGTCATTGCTGCCATCAACGGTGATTTCTTCGGATCATTTCCCTGTGCAGCGGAAATGGTGCAAGGGGAATTGTCGCAAAGAGTACTAAGCCCCGAATTTTGTGTTGATGGAGATGATTGTAGTCCTCACATTGCTTTTGATGCAGATAACAAACCCCTGATCGACGTCATGCGCTTTAATCCCTACGTGGCACATTTGGATGGCAAAAAATACGATGTCAATTCGGTAAATAATAGCTGGCGCGGGGAAAATTTTTTGAATATTTATAACGCTTATTACGAATCTGAACAAACCACGACCAACGAATGGGGCGTAGAATATCTGGTGGCGCCTGTCGGCGGCCGGTGGCTTCCCGACGAAAACGGGAACATTACATGTGTGATCGAAAAAATACGTGCAATCGGAGACGTTAACAAGTTAGATATCGAAAAAGGAAAAGCCGTTTTATCAGGTCATGGAGAGGCTCGAACTTTCCTCGAAGAAGCAGGATTAGGCGACGAGATCTATGTGAACTGGGGAGCTTATTTAGACGATAATCCGGGAATTTCCAATTTTACGAATTTAGTTGGCGGAAACACTATCTGCTTGAAAAATTCCGTTGCTCAACCCTACGGACCGACCGATGGCGATCGCGAAAAAATGCGTCATCCGAGAACGGCTGTGGGTTACAGCAACGATGGTAATTACGTCTATTTCTATGTAGTGGATGGACGTCAAACCGGTATGGCAGGCGTCACAACCCGCGAATTGGCAGATATATGTAAATTCGCAGGCGCCGATATTGCCCTTAACTTAGATGGCGGAGGCTCCAGCTCGATGGTAGTGAACGGAGTCATAAAAAATAGCGCTTTCGAAAGAAGAGACGTGGTAAACGGTTTGTTAGTGGCAAAAACCTCCGGATCGAGCGATATAAAAATAGTTGCGAAAGATACAACAGCGGATGCGATAACCGTTATCCGTACCGAAAGCGGTTTGCAGGCTCAATTTACCGGAACTGCAACAATTATGTTGTACGATTTAAGAGGCTGTTTGCTTGATAAAACAAAGGCAACCGACTCGTATTCACGCGTTCTTCACCGCGGTATATATATCATTCAGGTAAACGGAAAAGCAATTAAAGTCGTTTTATAATCATTTTCTCTCGTCCGCAGGGAACAGGGCTGCTGCATTTTTCTTACATATATTGGTCTCATCTTGACCAAAAGTCAGGACAAGACATCATAAAGCGCGTAGTGCTTATGATGCAATTGTGGGCATGTGCGATATCGCACAGCCAAAGAGAGAGGTTATGTCGTAAAAAAATATTTTTTATAAATTATTTAATAAATTATAAAAAATTTTAATAAATATTTGCAAATTATAAAATTAATTTAATATCTTTGCAGAGGTTTTTCGGTAAATTTTTCCGGGAAATTTTAATATTTTTATTTATTGTAATGTATAAAATCTTAATTCATGATTGTATCCTACAAAAAAAATGATGAAAAGAGTGTACTGACCCTTACAGGCCAAGTCAGAAAGATGTTGTGCGTACTGCTTTGCACATTGACAAGTCTTTCCGGAGTTTACGCTCAGAGAGTAGTAACGGGAAGAGTAACCGACAATACCGGTGAATCTTTACCCGGTGTTTCCGTAATCATATCGGGAACAACGACAGGAACATCTACCAATGTAGATGGTTATTATGAGATTGCGGTACCTTCCGCTAATTCAGTACTTGAGTTTTCATACTTGGGTTATCTAAAGCAAACCGAAACCGCAGGCGCTCGCAGTGTGATTAGCGTTGTTATGATGGAAGATGTGAAAGGATTAGATGAAGTCGTAGTAGTCGGATACGGAACGCAAAGAAGACAAAGCATTACCGGCGCTGTTTCTCAGATTTCCGGCAGTGAATTGCTAAAAGCGCCGATAGGCAACATCACTTCTCGGTTGGGTGGAGTCGTTCCCGGTGTGATTGCTTTGCAACAATCCGGACAACCGGGAGCCGATGCGGCAAGTATTCTTGTGCGAGGAGCCAGTGCGAAATACATCGTTGACGGCATTCAACGTGATTTTGCCGAAATCGACCCCAATGAAATTGCTACCGTTTCAATTCTGAAAGACGCGTCTTCTGCGGCCGTGTATGGATTGAATGCCAATTCAGTGGTAATCATTACCACAAAAAGAGGCCAGGTGGCTCAATCGAGAATTTCTTTTACTGCAGGATACGGTATCAGCGCCAACACACAAATGCTCGACATGTTGGATGGGCCTGAATATGCCTATTGGTACAATTTGGCTCGCGAAATGGATGGCGATTCCCCCATATTCTCCTCCGAACATGTAGCGAAGATGATTGCCGGAGAAGATGGATGGGGAAATACCAATTGGTATAAAAAAACTTTTGGTATCGGTCATAACCAAAACTACAATGTCAATGCCACAGGAGGTACCGAAAAAATAAAATATTTTGTTTCCCTTGGTAACTTTCAACAGGAAGGAAATGTGAAGAATTTTAATTTCAACCGGTATAACTTACGTTCAAATATTGACGCTGAGATTGCCAAAAATCTTGAACTCTCATTCAATATATCCGGAAGAATCGAAGATAGAAAAAGACCTTTGTATTCGGCTGACCCCGGCGATTGGAACAATGTGCCGCAACAAGCGGTGAGAGCGCATCCATACGTTCCGGAAACCTGGAACGGAATGCCGGTATCTACACGGACATCAAGTTCGTATGTCAGCCCTTTGGCGGCATCCGAATTTACAGGATATAACAACGTGAAGAAAAGCACAATAGAAACCAATGTTTCATTGAACTACAATGTGCCTTTTATCCCCGGATTAAGCCTGAAATTTATGGGCGCATACGATTTTGCATACGAAACAACGAAAAGATTTTCTACACCTTACTACACTTATGTAGCTAATCGACCAACCAGTCCTTCGGGCAACATCAGTTATGTCTATACGAACGATGCGAGAGGGGTAACCCCAAGCCTCACGGAAGGTTTGGGACACTCCACACATTTCACAACTAACACAAGCCTCAGGTATGAAAATCGCTTCGGATTGCATAGTGTCAAAGCGCTGGCTTTGTTTGAAACCGTTAGCCGTGATGGAAATAATTTCAGCGCAACCGGTCAAGGTTTTGATATCTATGCTTTGGACGAATTGTCATACGCCATACTTGCCGATAAAAACACCGTTTCGGGCAGCAGTTATCAACAGCGGACTGCCGGTTATTTGGGTCGTATCAATTATGACTACGACAATAAATACCTTGCAGAAGTTTCTTTGCGGTATGATGGAAGCTATCTTTTCGGAGGAATGGTGAAAGGAAAGCGTTGGGTGCCTTTCCCTGCAGCCTCTTTGGGATGGCGGATTTCCGAAGAAGATTGGTTTCGCAATTCCGCCGGTTTTGTCAACGATTTGAAATTGAGGGGCAGTATCGGCTTAACATCAACTACATCAGGTATCCGGGAATATGTGTTTTTAAATACAATGTCGTATTTGGCAAATTCAGTAGTTATCAATGGAGTTGCCCAAAATGGCCTCATTACGTCTAATCCGGCTAACATACATCTCACATGGCCTAAGAGCCTTCAATACAATGCCGGTTTTGATGCTGTTATGTGGAATGGTCTGTTGGGTGTAGAATTTGATGTCTTTTACAAGTATATGTATGACATTGTTTCCGGCAACTCCAGATCATATCCTCCTTCTTTTGGCGGATACGCGCCAAGCAATGAAAATGCAGACAAACAAGACCACAAAGGATTCGAAATCGGATTATCGCACCGTAAAACTGTTGGAGATTTTTCATACAGATTGGCTTTTAACGGCACATATACCCTGCGCAGATGGCTAAAATACAGTGCAGATTCGCCAAACACTCCCGACTGGTTGAAACTGACAGGAAAAGAAGTCGGTGCACAAGTGGGCTTTATCGCTTTGGGACTGTTCGAAGATTGGAATGATATTGCTAACTCTGCAACAATAGCCGGTTCTGCCGTGCGTCCGGGCGATATTAAATATTTGGACAGAAACGGCGACGGTATAATTTCATACGATCAGGATCGCGGATATATTGGAAAATCGGCTTATCCGAAGTTTGTAGGCGGTTTTACTTTCGATGTTGCATGGAAAGGAATAGATCTGTCGTTCCTGTTGCAAGGAGCTACAGGTCGCGATGTTGCTTTAACCGGAGTCTATTCAGGAGGTATCATGGACAACACGTCTATGACTAAACCGTTTTACCACGAAGGAAATTCACCCAAGTATCTGATAGAAGGCTCATGGCGAGAAGATAACCATGGAGGAGAATTTCCTCGATTGACTATCGTTCCCGCAAGCAGCAACAATGCCTATTCCTCTACTTTCTGATACAGGAATGGCGACTATTTGCGTTTGAAAACCATGCAAATAGGTTATACGCTTCCGGCAAATTGGATGAAAGTCGCAGGTATTTACAAAACAAGAGTATATGCCGAAGGACAAAATCTACTTACATTCAGTCATTTGACAAAGTATAATATCGACCCGGAACAGCCCGGCGTATCTAACGGTTATTATCCGCAACAGCGAATTTTTTCTTTTGGTTTAAACGTAACTTTTTAAACAACAAATATTATGAACACCAAAATATATAAAACAATCCTTATAATCGGAACTATCTGTTTGGCTGGGTGCAACGATTTTCTTGATACTACTCCGACAAATAGCATATCCGACAAAATCGTATGGGAAAGTAATGAAACCGTACAGCTGTATGTAAATGCTTTCTATCCCTACATCGACCGCTACGGTATTTTTTCTTCTCCCTCTCAATTCAGCGGTAATTTGACCGAAGGATTGACTGAAACATTGAAGTATGGTTCTTATGTTCCGGGAAGCGGAGCCGGAGATGCCAATATGTATATATTCACTCCCGAAAGAATAACCCCGGCTACGAACTTGATGGATGTGTGGACGACCACCTACGAAAGAATTCGCAGGGTAAACGATTTTTTGGAGGGACTTAATAAGTATTCAAAATTGGACGAAGAGCTGAATATACAATATGAAGCCCAAGCTCGCTTCTTCCGTGCTTTCTTGTACTTTCAATTAGCCAAACGTCATGACGGCGTGATCCTTTACAGGGATATGAACCTTCAGCGGGATATTGACCGTTCGTCGGCAGCTGAAACCTGGGATTTGATAGAAGAAGATTTGGATTTTGCTGCCTCCATTTTACCTAAAACAGCAGTTACAGGCAGATTGACAAAAGGCGCAGCCTTTGCGTTTAAGTCACGCGCCATGCTATATGCAGAACGCTGGCAGTCGGCAAAAAATGCTGCCGATTCCGTTTTTGCTCAAGGCGTTTACAGTTTGACCGACAAATATGCAGATGCATGGAAAGGCGGTAATCCCGAATCCATACTGGAATATAATTATCTGAGAACAGGCCCAAGTCATTCATTCGATAAGAACTACGCCACATTCGGAGAAATAGACAATCAGGGCGGAAACGGAGTTCCCACTCAGGAAATGGTGGAAGCCTACGAAAGAATAGACGGAACCATGCCCAATTGGAGTGAATGGCATACTTCCGCCGGAACAACAATTACGCCACCCTACTTCGTTCTCGAACCGCGTTTCCATGCAACGGTCATTTATCAGGGCTCTACCTGGCAGGGTAAAACCATGGAAAATTGCGTAGGCGGAACCAATGGAAAATTCATGGCCTACCGTGAAGAAACCTATACCCAGGGCAGAACCGTAACCGGTTATTACCTGAAAAAGTTCAGAGATGAATCCAACGACGATTTAACAACCTACGCCAGCACGCATACCTGGGTAGAGATTCGTTTAGCAGAAGTGTATCTGAACAGAGCCGAAGCCAATTACCGCTTGGGACAAGCCGCTGCATCGCTGGAAGACTTGAATGCCGTTCGTAAACGTATAGAAGTAAATCTGCCTGCAAAAGCGGGTTTGACGGGGAGTGATCTTTTCAATGCCATCCGTCAGGAACGCAAAATAGAACTGGCCTACGAAGGTCATCTGTATTGGGATATGAGAAGATGGAAATTGGCCGACATAGAGTATAACAACTACCGGGTACACGGATTGAAAATTTCAAAAAACGCAACCGGATTTCTCTATGAATATATCGACTGCGACTATCAAGACCGTAAATTTTTGGCAAAAACGTATGTTTTCCCGATTCCGAGTGCTGAACTTGCCAATAATTCAGCCATTCAACAATACGAACAATGGAAATAAAATTTATGAATATGAATATGAAAAATATATATTGTATATCAATTTTGTTGGCAAGCCTTGCTTTGACGACCAGCTGCCAGCAGCCTGATGAGTTAATGCCTCCTGTTTCCCGACTGGGAATCAACAGCATTACCGCAACTTTTGCCGATGGCACCGGCGAATTCACGGGGAATACTCCAGAGAACGGGAATGAAATCATCATTCCCATTCCGTTCTATTTTCCGGAAAGTAGCGATAACCAAGTAACATCGGAGCAATTAAAGAAAATGCGTGTAAGGGCAAATTTGGACGACAATGTAACGATTGATCCTCCCCTGTTATTTATGGACTTAACACAGGAAAACGTAATAACAATAACCACTGATCGAAAAGAGAAAAAACAGTACATCGTAAGAGCCGATGTGCGTAAAAGCAATGCCTGCGAAATCGAAGAATTTTCTATTCCTTCAATAAATGCTTTTGGTATTATTAACGAAACAACAAAAACGATTTCACTGCCTAACTTCATCACAGACGTTCCGGTGCTTGCAGCAGTGCGCTTGTCCTATCATGCAAGCATTTCGCCCGACCCGAGAGTTACCGCTTTCAACTATGACGATGAATTGGAATTCACCGTAACGGCTAACGACGGCGTTACCAAGAGCGTGTATACCGTGAAGAAAGAAGTTCCGAACAAGTTGCCTTACGGTATTAGACAGGGAAGTGCCAAATTAATGTTCGCAAAACAGTTGAGAGAGGATTTGGGAATTCCCGTCAATCACCTGACAGGAGGTATAGCAGCTACCAAAGACTACATAATCCTCAATACCCGAAACGAAAACAGTTTATATATTGACGCAAAAACAGGTAACAAAGTTGGTGAATTCGACTTGGGTGATGTGAAAGGAAATCTGCGTAATTTCTACAACACAGCCGACGCGGCAGGAAATGTATTGATTTGCAACTTGGCACAGAACGACGGGCCTTTCAAAGTTTGGAAACTTACTTCCTTGACAGGTTCTACTGAATTGTTCATCGACTGGGCAGAAAATACCACAGATGCAGTCGGACGTAAAATATCCGTACATGGTAACATCAATCGGAATGCCATTATCACTGCACCCTTACTCACAGGAACCGACCAAAGGTTTGCCCGCTGGACAGTAGTCAATGGGTTATTAACATCTCAAACGCCCACCATCATCACCATGAGCGGCTTAGAAAGAGGATGGTCTACCAATTGCGATATCGTATATACATCTGATACAGATACCAACAGCGATTACTTTGTAGCATCTTATTCCGATAATACTTTCGCTTGGGTGAACGGTACAAATAATCAGGTTCGCAAGAAATTGGACGAAATAGACCGTAATTATATCCCCAATGCCGTGGATTATATCGAGTTTAACAATGCTAAATACGTAACACTCAATCATCTAAACAGTTTCACATGGGGAGCTGCCGATATGGTGTGGCTATTGGATGTCAGCACCGATGCCAATTTCTCCGGAAATCTTCTCACTCCCGGATCGTGTGGCGCCGTTGTTTGGAACTGTGAACGCGATACCTACGGGGCGAAAGCCATCCAGCCGGTGGTAGAAAACACGAACGGTACCGGCGATGTTGCATTGACTGTTTCTGATGATGGATATTACTTGTATCTGTATTTTATGTTTACTAACGGATATGTAGTGGGTTATCAATTTGATTGTATAGAAATGTAGTATTTTTGGTTGAATGAGGGTGTGTTGAAAATTTTGACACACTCTCATTTTATTATTATCTATAAAAAAGTATATATGAAAACACTAATAAGATGCTGTTTTTTTCTCGTTTTGATGGCTCTGCCAATCCTGACGACTGTTTCCTGCAAAGGAAACGACAATACAATCCCCGAATGGAAATGGGACGACGACGAAGGAGGAAACGGGAATGGAAACGGAAACGGGAATGGCGGAGAAAAACCCAATCCTGTTGCCCAAAAACCAAGATTTATCTGGATAGACGTGGCAGCCAATTTTCCTGATTTTGCCAACAGTAAAGACAATATATTGAGGGATTTGGCTTATGCCAAAAATGCAGGTTTCACCGACATTGTCGTCGATGTACGCCCCATTTCGGGCGATGTGCTGTTTACCACCGACGTCGTCGATCAGGTGAAATGGTTAGGCGCATGGCTCTCTACGGGATACACTCGGATCGACCGCACGGAAACCTGGGATTATCTTCAGGCATTTATCGACGCCGGACACACGCTTGGACTGAAAGTACATGCCGGAATCAACACACTCACAGGAGGAAGCGTTAGTTCTTTAGGTAGATCAGGCGTACTGTTCAGGGATACCGATAAACGCGAATGGGCAACACAATTGCTGACAGAATCGGGTATTGTTAATATTTTAGATACAGACAACGCTCACAAGTTTTTCAATCCCGTTCACGAGGACGTACAAAACTATTTGTGTAACCTGCTCGAAGATTTAGCAGCCTATCAAGATTTAGACGGAATTATTCTCGACCGTTGCCGTTTCGATGAGATACAAAGTGATTTTTCTAATTATACAAGAAAAAAATTTGAAGAATATTTGGGTAAAACCCTTCAAAACTTCCCCGGCGATGTGATGAGAGCAGACATCAAGACAGGAAGTCTTCCATCGAATTTACCGCCTTATTTCAAAGAATGGATGGAATTCAGGGTAAAGGTGATTCACGACTTCGTAGAAAAAGCCCGTACACGTGTAAAAGCAAAAAATCCGAACATCAGTTTTGGGGTGTATGTAGGCGGATGGTATTCTACTTACTACGGAGTAGGCGTAAATTGGGCAAGCCCCAAATACAACACGGCATCCCTGTATCCTACATGGGCAACCGCTAAATACCAGGAAAATGGTTATGCCAACCTGATGGATGTCATACTGATAGGCGCTTATGCGTCTCCAACGCGGATATATGGTACCGGCGAATGGACTGTTCAAGGATTTTGCGCTTTGGCAAAAGACAGAATCAAAGGTGATGCAGTGGTCGTAGGCGGGCCTGATGTAGGCAATGGCGAATGGGCTACCGCAGGCAGTGCGGTTGTCAACCAAGCCATCACCCAATCGGTAGATGCTGCCATGAACGCATGCGACGGTTATTTTCTGTTCGATATGATTCATATAAAAAACAAAAATCAATGGCAATATGTTAAAAACGGCATTGATCAGGCAATAAAGTAATTGAAACAAGCACATGAAAAACGTTGGTCTTATTTTCATTGTATTGTTGTTGACGCTTAATGCTAAAGCGCAAACCGTTTTTTACGATGCTTCGGCATTTCCCCTTTTGGGTAAAATCTCGGATGCAACGGAAACACGTTACGAAAGACTGCCGGCAAAGTTGAAAGACGTCTCTCGACCGGCAGTTTGGCATTTGGGTAAAAATACGGCAGGGCTTGCCATCCGGTTCTGTTCCAATTCCCAGCAAATCTCCCTCAGATGGGAGGTGCTTAACGATTTTAGCATGAACCACATGGCGCCGACGGGAATCAAAGGATTGGATTTATACTGTTTGGAAAACGGCGTATGGACTTACGTAAATACAGCCCGTCCTACCGAGAAAAAAAGTGAAGCAACCGTCATCGCGAATATGGAGAAGAAAGAGCGGGAGTTGATGCTCTATTTACCGTTGTATGATGGGGTGGTTTCCCTCGAAATCGGCGTTGATTCGACGGCATTCATAGAGCAGCCGAAAGTCGATCTCCCCCGTCGAACAAAACCCATGGTAGCGTACGGAACAAGCATCCTGCAAGGAGGATGTGCTTCCCGCCCCGGCATGGCGCATACCAATATCCTGTCGAGAAAATTCAATCGGGAAATAATTAATCTGGGGTTCAGCGGAAACGGTCAATTGGATTATGAAATCGCCGAATTAATGTCAGAATGCGACGCCTCACTTTTCATCTTGGATTTCGTACCCAATGCAAGCGTGGAACAAATCCATGAAAAAACCGAAAAGTTCTACCGGATATTGCGAGATAAACATCCGGATGTACCCATTGTTTTCGTTGAAGATCCGGTATTTCCCCATAGCAAATATAATTTGATTGTACAAAACGAAGTGCAGAAAAAAAATGAAGCCTTGCACATCGTTTTTGAAAACTTAAAAACAAAAAAAGAAAAGAATATTTGGTTAATTTCCTCTGCCGAAATGATTGGAACCGACGGAGAAGCAACGGTCGATGGAGTCCATTTCACCGACTTGGGTTTCCTCCGATACGCTGAATATTTGTATCCCAAAATTCAAAAAATAATTCCCATACCGGTGGCAGAAAAAGAAAAGGAAATTTGGATTGATGCCGACGCCAATTTGCGACGTTTTTTGGTAAAAGAAAATGTAGGAAAATACTTAGATACTATAGCAGCAACAGGATTTACCAAGATTATTCTGGATGTTCGTCCCGGATCGGCTTATCCCATGTATCCAAGCAAGGTGCTTCCCGAATTAACCAAGGTCAAAGGCTTTGAGTTTCATCGCGATTGGGACTATCTCCAATATTTTTTAGATGAAGCGCACCGGCGCAATCTGAAAGTTACTGCCTCTATTACTGCGTTTTCGGGAGGAAGACAGCCTTTCGGAGAAGGAGTGGTATACGATGATCCCAAGTGGAACGGAAAATCGAGCGTGGAATATCTTCCCGACAGGGGAATGATTGATATCAGGGATAACCTCTCGCAACACCACGTGTTTATGAATCCGCTCGATTCCGATTGGAAAAATCTTACGCTTGATCTGCTGAGGGAAATTGTCACCAATTATCCGGTCGATGGCGTTGCGCTCGACTATTGCCGTTATGCCAATGGCGGAAATGCCGATTTTTCGGAGATGTCACGTGCAGCTTTTGAAACATACCTCGGCAAAAAATTGGAACGTTTTCCGGATGATATTTTCAAGTATGATGAAAACGGGAAGCGTGTACCCGGCATTTATTTCAAAGACTGGTGGGCTTTCCGCGCTAAGAATATTCATGATTTTATCCGGCAGGCTCGTGACACAATCAAAACGATAAATCCGGACATACAATTGGAATATTGGGCGGCATCGTGGTATGGTGCGCTTCATGCCTCAGGGCAGAACTGGGCAAGCAAGAATCACAATACCTCAAAAGATCACCCTGATTTTGCCAACGAAGATTACAGTAAATACGGATTTGCCGACTTACTCGATATTTTTCAGAGTGGCGCCTATTTAGAAATCATTTGGGGACTTGATGAGCCTGAATCCATAGAATCGCAACTTGCCAATTCCATGCGGGTTGTGAGAGGCGATTGTAAACTGTATGGGTCCGTCTATGCTGCCAACCAAAAGACTGCCAAAGACATATCCGATGCGGTATATATTTGCTTAAAGAACACCGATGGTTTGTCGATCTTCGATCTTCTTCAGGTTGCTCAATTTAACCTTTGGGACGGTATCAAGGATGGCATTCGCAGGGCTTCCGAAACTACCCTGCTTGCGGAAAAGACGACCGAAAGACCTCCCATTGTTGATATGGCGCTTATTTACGGCGGCAGTGCGCACCGTGATGTGGTATGGAATAAGGATCATTTCTTGCCTTATGTAAGTTATACAGACCGTACCAACAAATCGCACTGGCTGTTCGACGGATTTCTCCTGTTGGAAATTGTCGACGGCAAAGGAAAAATTTTTGCAACAGGTTATAACGGAACGCCTGCCACAAAGAATGAATGGAAAGCGCTGGCAGATTATTTTTTTACACCCGGACAAAGTGTAGATGCACTCAATCAATGTATTGCCGAAAAAACACAGACTTTAGGTGCTCCTCCTCAAAAAAGAAAACTTATCATTGCACTGCCCGAGCCCATCGTTGCCGGTCCTGATTCCCACTACAAAAATACACCCGCTGACTATTGGGGTGATGTAAATGGATCGATATTGGATTTTACTGTTCAGGACGACCGAATTGCCGCATGTAGATGGTATATCGATTATGTGAGCGCCAAATTCAACGAAGGAAAATTCAGCCATTTGGAACTTGAAGGATTTTATTGGATTGCAGAAGAAACGCTGCATACAAAATCCATTTTGGCGGCTGTGAGTGATTACCTTGAGGATAAGGGATATACTTTCAACTGGATCCCTTATTGGAAAGAAAAACCGGATTATCTCGATTGGAAAACGTTGGGATTTCATTCCACATATCTGCAACCCAACTATTTCTTCAACCTTCAAACACCCTATTCCCGATTGGATGAGGTTTGTAAACTTGTAAAGGAATACGACCTCGACTTAGAATTGGAGTTCGATATGCGTGTGTTTGTTGACAATGGCGATAGAGGCGCAAGACTGTATGACTACATGAATGCGTTCAGGCAAAATGGCGTATTGGAAAATGAACGAATCGCCTATTACCAGGATTGCGATGCGATCTATCAATTGTATCATTCAAGTGATAAAAGGAACCAGGCCATCTTTCACGATTTTTGTGAATTTGTGCTCGAACATCAGTCGGTATATACAAAAAATAAAAATAATTAGCTATTAATATGAAAGATTTAACTTTGTGTAAAAATCTGTATCAAAAAGAATTATTGGATAATATCATCCCTTTTTGGGTAAAAAATTCTCCCGACGTCAAATTCGGAGGGTATTTTTCCTGTCTTGACAGGGAAGGAAAAGTGTATGACACCGATAAATTCATGTGGTTACAAGGCCGCCAAGTGTGGTTTTTTGCAATGATTTACAATCAATTGGAACGCCGAAGCGACTGGTTGGAAATGGCGTTGCTCGGCGCTCGATTCATGGAAAAGTTTGGTATGGACGCCAACGGAAATTGGTATTTTTCGCTCACGCGGGAAGGAAAACCATTGGTGCAACCCTACAATATTTTTTCTGATTGTTTTGCCTGTATGGCTTTTGCCGAACTCTACAAAGCTACCGGTGAAGCAAGACATAAAGACATTGCCGTAAAAACATTCCGGAACATACAAGCCCGTTCGGAGAACCCCAAAGGGAAATATAGCAAACTCGTTCCGGAAACACGGCCAATGAAAAATTTTGCGTTACCCATGATTCTCTGCAACCTTTCGTTGATACTCGAAGAAGTGATCGGAACGGAAGAAGTGGATAAAGCGATCAAACCCTTGATCACTGAGATCATGGATGTTTTTTACCGGAAAGATTTGGGTTTAATTATTGAAAACGTAGCGCCAGACGGATCATTTTGCGATTGTTTCGAAGGGCGGACGGTTAATCCCGGACATACCAACGAAGCCATGTGGTTCATGATGGATTTGGCAGAGCGTTACAACGACCGTGAACTGATGAAAAAAGCAACCGGTATATTGTTGAATTCCATCGAGTATGGTTGGGATACACAATACGGAGGTATTTTTTACTTCAAGGACATCAAAGGTTATCTGCCGCAACAATTGGAGTGGGACCAAAAACTCTGGTGGGTACACATCGAAACACTGATCGCATTGGCAAAAGGTTGCCGACTAACCGGTGACAACCGTTGTAAGGATTGGTTTGTGAAAATGCACGATTACACTTGGGAGAATTTCCGCGACAGCGAGTTTCCAGAGTGGTACGGTTATCTTACCCGTCAAGGCGTACCATTATTGACGTGTAAGGGCGGAAAATGGAAAGGTTGTTTCCATGTACCGCGGGGATTGTTCCAAATTTGGAAAACATTAGATTTATTATAAACAATTTTATTTTTAACTCATAATGAGAATTATATGAACTTTTATCCTTTATCTAAATTGAAAAAAGATATTTCATTTTATTGTCTAAATAAGATGAGAATATCGCTTGTATTAATCTTGGCGGCTATGCTCTGCATGGCGGCATCTGTTCAAGCGGTTACTGTTACAGGAAGAGTAACTGACACACAAGGTGAGGCAATGCAGGGAGTTAGTGTGGTCGTAAAAGGCACTACAATCGGCGTTGTCAGTGATATTAACGGAAGATATTCTATCGAAGCACCCAATGAAAATGATGTTCTTGAATTTCTCATTATCGGTTTTAACCGGCAAGAAATCAGGATTGAAAATAGAACCATCATTGACGTCGTTATGGAAGAAGACACACAACTCATTGGCGAAGTGGTCGTTGTTGGATACGGCACACAAAAGAAAGTAAATTTAACCGGATCGGTACAAAGTGTTTCTGGTGAAGAATTGACGAAAAGAAATACATCTAACGCTTCGGTAGCGCTGCAAGGTTTGATCCCGGGGGTAGCGGTACGTCAAGGTTCGGGACAACCCGGAGGCGACGGCGCCGAAATTGTCATTCGTGGAAACGGCTCGTTAAATTCGTCGCTCTCGCCATTGATCCTGATCGACGGTGTAGAAGGCGATATCAACAACATCGACCTGAATGCCATCGAGTCTATTACAGTATTAAAAGACGCAGCATCGGCTTCTATTTACGGATCACGCTCTTCAAACGGGGTTATCCTGATCACCACTAAACGTGCGAGAGAAGAGAAAGTGAAAATTTCCTATAACGGATATTTTGGAGTAAACAAACCCACTGAGTTGCCCGATCCCGTAGATGCCATCGGCTATATGGAATCCATTGACTTGGCGCGGGTCAACGCCGGATTAGATCCGCAGTATGCGGAAGCAATCAATCTCTACAAAACACAAGGCGTAGATAATATGTCCCGCTTCGATACAAATTGGAGGGATCTGATGATTAGTAATTCGGCCTTCCTTCAAAACCATTCGGTCAGTTTGAGTGGAGGTTCCAAACAAATCAATTTTTTTGGAAATGCCGGATATTATTATCAAGACGGGTTAATACCCAATAATAATTATTCCCGCCTGACACTGAGAATAAATACCGACGCAAAAGTTACCGACTGGATGACCGTGGGACTTAACCTCAACATTCGCCAATCCAAAGCGGTAAGACCCAGTCAGGAAGGCCCCTCATCTATCATTAACAAGGCTTTCACATTCACACCGCTGTTTTCGGGACTCAATAACGATGGTACCTGGGGATTCGGACAAAACGGAGATAATCCGGTTGCCGTTTCAAAAGCAGGAGGTCTGCATGAAGGTGTTACCCCTGACTTGGGTATAAAGGGATTTGTCCGCTTAACTCCTTTCGAAGGATTCGAAGCCTTGGCAAGTTACAGCAGCCGGCGGCAGGAATACAAAGTCAATTCATTTATCAGGACGTATGATACTTATGAAAACGGTGTTTTCCGTACCTCATGGCCCATCAGCGGACAACGAAGTGAAGAAAGCTGGTCGAGGTCGAACTGGAATCAATTCAATGCACAGGTTTCGCAAGAGAAAACAATCGGGAGTCACTATCTCAAAGGGCTTTTGGGGATGCAAACCGAAGAATATATCAATCAGGGATTTGGCACATCGCGCACCGGATACGATTATCCCGGATTTGAAATGATCAAACACGGAGACGTTGCCAGCGCCCAGAACTACAGTTCGTTTGGCGAATGGGCGATGTTGTCTTATTTCGGACGCATCAACTATGTTTTCGCCGATCGTTATTTGCTTGAATTGACCGGTCGTTGGGATGCTTCTTCCCGATTCTTGCCCGATAACCGATGGGGATTTTTTCCGTCAGTTTCTGCAGGATGGCGCGTTTCGGAAGAAGCGTTCTTCGAACCGTTGAGAGATAATATAAACAATTTGAAAATTCGCGGATCATACGGGATATTGGGTAATCAGGACATCGGATCCTATTATCCCTATGCAGCGCTGCTTTATACCGGATACGGCTACCGGTTCGACAAAGTATTGGGCACAGGTTTCACACAAACTTCAATGGCAAATTCATTGATTACATGGGAAAAATCCAAACAAAAAAATATTGGTATAGATTTGGGCATGATGAGAAATCGCTTAGATTTAACTTTCGACTATTACGTCCGCGATATCTATGACATGCTGCAACGGCTACCTGTTCCGGCACACGTTGGTCTTGGCGCTGACTTAAAAAATGCCGGCTCCATGCGCAACAACGGATGGGATTTAAACATCGTATGGCGCGACAAAATAGGCGATTTCGGCTATTCAATTGCCGGAAACCTGTCGGATGTGAAAAACAAAGTAATCGATTTGCAGGGTGAAAAATACATCAACCCTACCAACACGGTACAGGAAGGATACCCGCTTTGGTCGTGGTATGGCTATGTTTCAGACGGATATTTCCAATCGCAGCAGGAAATCGACAATGCGACGGCAGTGTATGGCGGTAATAAAGCCAATATCAAACCGGGTTACGTGAAATACAAAGATATCAGCGGCGAAGACGGAGTGCCGGATGGTGTAATCGACCAGTACGATATGACCATTATTGGGGATCCGTTTCCAAGATACCAGTTCGGATTGTCGTTAGGTGCCGACTGGAAAGGATTCGACTGCTCGCTTTTCCTTCAGGGCGTTGGGAAAAAGGATATTCTGCTGACCGGTTACGGCGCCCGGCCGTTCCACGTGGGTAGAACCATTTTCAAACATCAGTTGGATACCTGGACGCCGGAAAATCCAAATGCGGAATTCCCGCTCCTGTTGATTGAAGGAACTTCCGGATCCAATCCCAACAACATTGTTTCGGATTTTTGGATCAGAAGCGGAGCCTATATGCGCGTAAAAAACGTAGTTCTCGGATATACTGTGCCCACAAAGGCGCTTAATACCGTAAAGGTTGACAACTTGAGATTTTACATCAATTGTCAGAATTTGTTAACTTTATCCAAAGCATACAAGGGATATGACCCCGAAAACTATGTCGATAGCGGTAATTTTTATCCCGTGATGCAAACTGTCACCTTCGGAGTAGATTTTCGTTTCTAATTATTAATAAAATAAATACAGATGAAAAAAATAATATATAACATATCAATTTTAACGGTTCTCTCTATATTGTTTACATCCTGTTCCGATTTTTTGGACAGAGAACCGACCGATTATTCAACTTCCGGTTTCTATAAATCGGAAGAGGCTATCCGCGACGGAGTTTCGGGGGTATATAATATTACCTATTTGGATGGTGTTCCCGGATTTTATAATATTCCCTACAACGTAGCTTGGGATCACTTTACTGCATTAGCATTGGAACGTGCTGAAAATACAACCATCGGTGCCGGAACATTAAATCCGGATTTGGCTGCCGTAAGTTATTTTTGGAACAATTTGTATGTCTGGATAGCTCGGGCAAACAGTATTATAGAAGGATCGAAAGATTATATCGACGACTTGAATCTCCGCTCCAAACAATATGTTGCAGAGGTGAGGGTATTGAGGGCTTTAGCCTACTATTACCTGATTGCCATATACGGCGACGTATTGTTCTACACTGCACCCGTAACGGTAGATCAGTATGCCGACGAGCGAACCGACCGCGCAGTGATTTTAGATTTCATTCTGGAAGATTTGGATTTGGCAGCCGAATATTTAGACTGGACTGCACCAAACAGAGGCAGAGTAGATAAATCTGTGGCTTACGGTCTGAAAGCAAGGGCGGCGCTATTGGGCGGAAGCTTGAACTATGGCGGTAAAGGAGCCGGCTATTTCGCCATTGCTGCCGATGCAGCACAAATGGTGATCGGAAAAAGAGGATTGGCAAACAATTTCGACGACCTGTTTAATCTCACCGGACAAACGAAAGCAGATGTCAGAAACGAAATCCTGTACGAATTAATGTATTCTAATGTGGGAGGCAGCATTAGAAACCACGTAATCGGTTTCGGACAAATCTCCCGCAATACCGGACAAACCGGACGCCATCCTGCCATGCTTCTCGCAGATACCTACGAATGTATCGACGGAAAACGCATCGATGAATCGCCGCTGTACGATCCGAAACATCCGCAGCGGAACCGCGATCCGCGCCTGCGTTCAACCCTGTGGATGCATGACGATACCGTTACGGTTTTTAACGGAAATCTCGTTACTCAGGTATTGAGTGCGTATGACAATGAAACCCCCTTCTTTAATTACAATACCAATGAATGGGAAATGAGACCCAACTTTGATGTCAACGTTGCGGCACATGCTGCAGCATGGGCAAGTTTCTGTAACGCAGGTTCAGGATACATTTGGGCAAAATTCAGCAACGAAATAAATGAAAATATCAGCGCACAATCATGTAATGTCCCTGTGATGCGCTATGCGGAAGTCCTGTTAAGTTATGCAGAAGCCAAAATAGAATTGAATCAATTGGATCAATCGGTGTATAATGCTATCAATGAAGTACGCTCTCGTGCCGGTATGCCCAACGTTTCGGCAGACAGAATGGGCAATCAACAGAAAATGCTGCAATTGGTTCGTCGCGAACGCAAAGTCGAACTTGCCCTCGAAGGCTTGTTTTTTGTGGATATGCGCCGTTGGGGCATTGGCGACTTGATGAATGCTCAACCCAGCTACGGACGACCCATAGACGATGTCCGTTACGATGGTCTTAGCGCAACCGATATTCCGAATTTCAAAAAATCGGAACGGCACGACCTGAATGATATTGCCGGTTACGATGCGTATAAACAGAAACTGATGGTACGCGATATGAACCGTAATTGGAAAGATGCATACAACTTATGGCCAACTCCGCAGATCGAAAGACTGCGTAATCCCAATTTATCCCAAAATCCGGGTTATGGCAACTAAGTTTTGCTTCTGTAGAAGTCGTATAAAAAAATATTGATAAACAGAGAAATTGAGGGTGTGTCAGAAAAGAATGTCATCCTGTGCTTGACGCAGGAACCCCTCTTTTTGACACATCTTCAAATTTTTCTCATACATTTTTATTAAAATTAAAAAAATGAATAGACGTCGTTTTATCACATCGGCTTCTTTGATGTCCTGTTTGCCGATGATGTCCTGCTTTCCTGCCAAACAGAAGGAAGCAGGGTTTTATATTAAACCAATCGTCGGTTCTTGGTTCGAATTTGAGCACCACAATCAGGTAGGTGCAAAACATTGGAATCATATATTACCCAAATTTACAACCGAACAGTGGAAAACTTTGGTTTACGAAATGCATGAAATCGGTATGGAGTATCTCGTTTTGCTTTCTGTTGCCTACGACGGTAAAACCTATTATCCCTCAGCCTTGCAGCCAAGACACGATTTTGTATGCGAAGACCCTTTGGAAGCGGTGCTGTCTGCAGCAGACGAATGTGGAGTAAAATTTTTCATAAGCAACGACTATTGGGCAGATTGGACAAAAGTCGAAAAAGCCATGAAAGACGAAGCCATTTGGCATATACGCGAAAAAGGCATGGAAGAAACTGCCGAGAAATATGCGCATCACAAAAGTTTTTACGGATGGTATTACCCGAATGAATCCGAACTCCGTCCGGTTTTCGACAACTTTGCTGTGGAATACATTAATCGCTGTTCACAAATTGCACGCTCTCTGACTCCTAACGCACTCACGATGGTTGCTCCTTACGGCACTCAATATATCAAATTGAACGATCAGTACATCAAGCAATTGGAACAGTTAGATATTCATATCATTGCCTATCAAGACGAAATAGGTGTACAGAAAATAAAACCCGGAGAAGCCGGCAAGCACTTTGAGGACTTATACATCATGCACGCCAAAGCCGGCAGAGCAAGGCTATGGGCTGACATAGAAATTTTTGAATTTGAAAATGAAATATATCGCAGTCCGGGTATAGCCGCTCCGTTTGAAAGAGTCTTGCAGCAATTAGCCGACGTATCGCCTTACGTAGAACACATCTTGGCTTATCAATATCAGGGCATGATGAATAAACCTGGCACTTCTGCTTTCGCAGGACATGAAAACTCGCTAAAACTGTATAGCGATTATGTTAACTGGCTAAACAGACAACACAACAGCATTTAATTCAGGTATGATTTCAGATAAGCGCTTACAATCAATGAGAAGAGAATGGAATAAATATGTATGGATTGCATTTGTCGTTTTTGCAATCGCTTGCCGGCAGGATTCTAACAAAGAAGTGGACGTGTTGGTTATTGGGGGTACAACAAGTGGTACGACTGCCGGTATACAGGCAGCACGAATAGGCGCAAAAACACTGATTGTCGAAGAAACCCCTTGGCTGGGAGGTATGTTGACTGCAGCCGGCGTGAGCGCAATAGACGGCAATCATCATTTACCTTCAGGTTTATGGAATGAATTTCGCGAATTGCTCCGCAAACATTATGGTGGTGCAGATGAATTGAATACGGGCTGGGTTAGCGCTACATTGTTTGAACCGCATGTGGGCGATAGCATTTTCAAAGCCATGGCAGAAAAGGAAAATAACTTGGAAGTTATCTACGGATATCATCCGGTATCCGTACAAAAAGACGGCGGAAAAATAACCGGCGCTACATTTCGAAACAATCAAGGTAAAATATTGCGCATAAAAGCTGAAGTCACCATCGATGCCACCGATTTGGGCGATGGTTTAGCAATGGCGGGTGCAGCTTTTCATTTGGGTATGGATGCCCAAGATGAAACACTGGAAACAATCGCATTGCCTGAGGCAAATAACATAGTACAAGACCTTACCTGGGTCGCTATTTTGAAAGATTATGGAAAAAATACCGACGTGACACTTGAGAAACCCACTGGCTACAATCCGGAACTCTTCCGTGAATGCTGCTCAACTATGGACGGAGACAATATCGATTGTGAGCGAATGTTGAATTACGGACGCTTACCTAATGATAAATACATGATTAACTGGCCGATAAATGGAAACGACATTTATCTCAACGTAGTGGAAATGGATCGTGAACAACGCATTATAGAGTTACAAAAAGCGAAGAACAGGACTTTGGAGTTTGTATATTATATTCAAACCGAGTTAGGTTATAATCATTTGGGTTTAGCTGATGATGAATTTTCTACAGATGACGGCTTGGCTTATGTGCCTTATCACAGGGAAGGAAGACGGTTAGACGGTATAGGGTGGTTTACATACGATCATGTGAGAGCGCCCTACGAACAAGTCTATCCCCTTTACAGAACAGGTATTTCCGTGGGCGACTATCCGGTTGATCATCACCACAAATGTAATCCGGAAGCACCCGCCTTGAATTTTCTTCCGGTTCCCTCGTTTTGTGTACCTTTGGGTGCATTAATTCCCGAAAGTCTCGATGGGTTGATTGTTTCCGACAAGGCGATTTCGGTAACCAATCTTATCAACGGATCGACACGTTTGCAACCGGTAGTAATGTTAACCGGACAGGCAGCAGGAGTATTGGCAGCCTTGAGTATAGCCGAAAAACAGCCTCCGAGAAAAATCTCTGTTCGAGATGTACAACAAAAATTATTGGAATCCGCTGCTTACATCATGCCTTTGTATGATGTGAAACCGGATAATCCGCATTTTCAGGCAATCCAAAGAATCACCGCTACCGGTATCCTGAAAACCCGAGGTGAGCCCTATTTTTGGGCAAACCGCACATGGTTTCACCCCGACAACTCTATTTCGACCAATGAGTTGTATGAAGGCTTGAAAGATTATGGATATCCGGTTAGCGAAGAAACGGACGATAAATTTTTGACCATCGGAAAATGCGTGGAGATACTGTCGTTGCTAAAAAAAGAGGATATGTCGGCAGCGGTAAAAAACGATTGGACAAGCATATCCCCTCGTCCCTATCAAGCAGACATTCCGGCAACCAAACAGGAAATAGCCGTCTTGCTCGATCGCATCCTCAATCCGTTTGAACGCCCCGTTGATCATCATGGATTATTAATTGTAAAATGAAAAATAGCCGGAAAACATACAATTGCAGTACATCCGATTCTCTAAAATTGATATTTCCGGATTTTTTCGTACCTTTGCCTATTGGCGATTTTGAGCGAAATAGATAATGAAAAAATTATTGATTATCTTTCTGGGATTGAGTTGTTTTTTGGGCATTGATGCTCAATCCGGTATTCGGAATATTCTTTTTTCCGGCAAAGTGCATGATGGTAAATCGGGAATAGTGGGAGTCGCTGTCACCGATGGAATCAACGTCACACATACCGATTCCAAAGGACAATACAGACTGCTGAGCAATGCAACAGCTGAATTTGTATATATCTCCCTGCCTTCGGGCTACGATATTCCGGTTAAAAATGGAACACCCCTTTTTTATGTCACCGTTACGGATAAATCCAAGCCAAAGCAAACCATTCACTTTGAGTTGAAAAAATCCGTTCAAGACGATTATCGCCATACCATAATTGCTTGGGCTGACCCGCAGGTTTACTACGAAGAAGAACTGTCGTTGATGACAAATGCAGCCAAAGATGTTGAAACATTAGCGAAACAGTCAGGAACACCTGTCTATGGAGTCGTATGCGGTGATATTGTCGGCGATCACCCCGAGCATTATGACGCCATAAAAAACATACTATCAGGAACAGGAATCCCATTCTTCTTCTCGCCCGGAAATCACGACATGACATTGCATGTCCGGTCAAACGACCACGCTAAAGATACTTTTACAAAAACTTTCGGTCCTGACTATTATTCCTTCAACAGGGGAAAAGTGCATTATATAGCGCTTGACAACCCTTTTTATGTGGGAAACGACTATCGGTATATTGCTTATCTTCCCGAAAAACAAATGGCTTGGCTGCAGCAGGACTTGGCGGCTGTACCTGCCGGATCTACCGTAGTGGTTTTTTTGCACATTCCTACTTCGACACGCGATATACCGGCAAACGAAAACATATCCAATGTTCTGCAAAACCGACAGCATTTGCATGAAATGCTCAAACCGTATAATGCCCATATATTTTCGGGCCATACGCATTATAACGATAACTTTGTAATTAACGACAATCTTTTTGAACATGTCCATGCTGCCGTTTGCGCCTCATTTTGGCAAATGCCTTATTGCAGCGATGGAACCCCTCAAGGATATGGTGTTTACGAAGTAACAGGCGATGATATTCAGTGGTATTATAAATCCACTGGACATGATAAAAATTTCCAATTCAGGGCATATCCTGCCGGATACAATACAGAAAAACCGGAAGCAATTACAGCCAATGTCTGGAACTACGACCCGCAATGGAAAGTGCACTGGTATGAAAACGGAATTAAGAAAGGGGAAATGACCCGATATAAAGGACACGACCCCCATGTAATTAATTATATTCTAAATAACAAACACAATTTTCGTTACGATTGGATTGGCACAAGCGCTACGGAGCATATGTTCTTTGCCGAGCCGGTTCTTCCTGACGCTCAAATAAAAATTGAAGTGATCGACCGCTTCGGAAATAAATACCTCGAAGAATTAAAATGAACAAAAGAAAATTCATCCAAACCTGTGGCATCGCATCTGCGGCAGCATTATTGCCCGCTTCGTCTCTTTTCGCAAACGTTTCAAACAGCAGCAAAAACGCTGTTAAACCGATTGTCGGATCATGGTTTGAATTCGAACACCACAACCAGCCGGAAGGGAAATACTGGAACTCCATTGTGCCGAAATTTACTAAGGAACAATGGAAAGCAAAAATCAAAGAGATGAGCGAAGCAGGGATGGAATATTTGGTATTACTTGCTGTGGCATACGAAGGCAAAGCCTATTATCCGTCGAACTTGCAGCCCCGCCACGATTACGTTTGCGACGACCCTTTGGATGCAGTATTAGAAGCCGCTGACGAATGCGGAATCAAGTTTTTTGTCAGCAACGATTATTGGTCCGACTGGCGGCAACCGGGGAAAGCCATGATAGATGAAGATATTTGGCGGTTACGCGAAAAAGGCATGGAAGAAGTTGCCGAAAAATATGCGCATCACAAAAGTTTCTACGGATGGTATTATCCCCACGAATCGGGCTTGGATCATACCATAGACGAAACTACCATCGAATATGTGAACCGCTGCACGAAAATAGCCAAAGCGCTGACTCCTAATGCGCTGACATTGATTGCTCCGTACGGAACCAACCGCGTCCGTCCCGACGATAATTATGTCCGTCAATTGGATCGGCTTGATGTTGATATTATGGCTTATCAAGATGAAGTTGGCGTAAGAAAAACTACGGCAGGGACGGCAGGAAAATACTACGAAGGCTTGTATCTGGCGCACGCTAAAGCAGGAAAAGCACGATTTTGGGCTGATTTGGAAATATTTGAGTTTGAAGGCGAAGTTTACCGAAGCGCATTGATACCTGCATCTTTCGACAGAATTCGAATACAACTGGAAGATATCTCTCCCTTTGTAGAACATATTCTGATTTATCAATATCTCGGAATGATGAATAAACCCGGAAGCAAGGCTTTTGCAGGACACAAAGATTCCGAAAAACTGTATTCGGATTATATGAACTGGCTAAATAGATAATTATCAAAAAAAATATGTACTATGCGAAGAGATTTTTTGAAGAAAATAGCAACAGCAGGAGCAGTTATGGCAACGAGCGGAGCCGTAACAGCTTGTGGAGGCTTGTCCGATGAACGGAAAACACCGGCCAAAGCAAAGTCAATACCTTTCTCTGATACTTTGACTGTTCCCCGTGAAAAAGGTTTAAAAATCACCGGAACTTTTCTCGATGAGATTTCACACGACATACCCCATCAGAATTGGGGAGAAATGGAATGGGATGCCGATTTCGGACACATGAAAGCTATCGGTATCGATACCGTCATCATGATCCGTTCGGGATATCGCAAATTTATCACTTATCCCTCGGAATATCTCATAAAAAAACACGGTTGCTACATGCCCTCGATGGACTTATTGGATTTGTTTCTGCGTTTGGCGAGTAAGCACGACATGAAATTTTGGTTTGGACTGTATGATTCGGGGATGTATTGGGATACGGGCGATTTGTCAAGGGAAATAGAGGATAATAAGTTTGTAATCGACGAAGTATGGAAAAACTACGGACATCACAAAAGTTTCGGAGGTTGGTATATCAGCACCGAAATCAGTCGGTCGACTAAGGGCGCTATCGAAGCATTCCGTGCAATGGGACAACAATGCAAAGACGTATCCGGTGGATTGCCTACGCTTATTTCTCCATGGATTGACGGTAAAAAAGCGGTCATGGCGGCTTCCGGACAGTTGACCAAACACGATGCCGTTTCGGTAGAAGAGCACGAGCGCGAATGGGGCGAAATATTTGCCGGAATCAGCGGTGTTGTAGATGCTTGCGCATTTCAGGATGGACATATCGACTACGATGAGTTGGATGCTTTTTTTGAAGTCAATAAAAAAATGGCAGACAAATACGGATTGGAATGTTGGACCAATGCCGAATCGTTCGACCGCGATATGCCTATCAAATTCCTGCCCATCAAATTCGATAAACTTCGTATGAAACTCGAAGCGGCCAAACGGTCGAATTATCACAAGGCAATCACTTTTGAATTTTCGCACTTCATGAGTCCGCAGTCGGCATATATGCAAGCCAGTAATTTATATAATCGTTACAGGGATTATTTTAATATATGAATGACGAGTAACAAGAAATTTTCAATTATCAATTATGAATAGACGACATTTTATCCGTTTAAACGCTGCCGGAGGCGCATTGTGTGCTTTTCCCTCCCTGGTGGCTTGTGCTCCATCAAACATTGAACAGTTTTGCACGGCAGTGTCCAATCCTGAAACCTCCGAAGAATTATCCGCCGATTTAGTAATTGCAGGCGGCGGGCTTGGTGGATGTGCAGCTGCTTTGAGTGCTTTACGCAATGGATTGACCGTTATTCTTTTCGAAGAAACCGATTGGGTTGGCGGACAAATCACCACACAGGGCGTTCCGCCTGATGAGCATCAATGGATAGAAACACATGGGGCAACAAAATCGTATCGCGATTTTCGTACCGGTGTGCGTCAGTATTATATCCGTAATTATCCACTGACTAATGAAGCTCGCAACCGTCAATACCTGAATCCGGGCGACGGATCCGTTTCTCGTATTTGTCACGAACCGAGGGTCGCGTTGGCTGTGTTGTACGAAATGCTGAATCCATACATCAGTTCGGGCAAATTGACACTTTTATTTGACTGTAAAGCCGTAGGCGCCGATGTAGATGGCGATAAGGTTCGGGCATTAAAGGTAGTAAATGTTCGAACTAAAAGTGAAAGGATGTTGACAGCGCCATATTTCGTAGATGCCACTGAACTGGGTGATTTGTTGCCATTGACAGGTACTGAATTTCGCACAGGAAGCGAGTCGAGAAGTGAAACAAATGAACTGCATGCCCCTGAAAAAGCCGACCCGAATAACCAACAGGCATTTACGGTTTGTTTTGCCCTGGAGTACGATAAATTTGGAAATCATATCATCGATAAACCGGCAGAATATGATTTCTGGCGCGATTATGTTCCGGAAATCACTCCTCCCTGGTCAGGACGTTTGCTCAGCCTCTCATACAGCAATCCATCTACTTTGGAACCAAAAACCTTGGGCTTTCATCCCGAAGGCATTTCCACGGGCGATGCACTCAACCTGTGGAATTATAGACGCATCATCAACAAAAATAATTTCATACAGGGTAGTTATCTCAGCGACATTACCATCGTCAATTGGCCACAAAATGATTATCTTCTGGGAAATCTCGACCAATCCGAAGCAGAATTTAAGAAACATGTGGCACGAGCAAAGCAGTTAAACTTGTCGTTATTGTATTGGCTGCAAACTGAAGCTCCTCGTCCCGATGGTGGACAAGGATGGCAGGGACTTCGACTTTGTAACGACATTATGGGTACGGCAGATGGCATGGCAAAATATCCCTATGTTCGCGAAGCCCGCAGAATAAAAGCACTTTTTACGGTTTTAGAAGAGCATGTCGGGAAGGAAAACCGTATGCAGGTATCGGGAAAGAGCACGGCAGCCGATTTTTCCGACAGTGTCGGCGTCGGTTATTACCATATCGACCTGCATCCAAGTACGGGGGGTAATAATTACATCGACTTTCCGTCGCTACCCTATCAAATTCCTTTGGGCGCTTTGATTCCGCAACGAATGGAAAATTTGCTGCCTGCCTGTAAGAATATAGGAACAACACATATCACAAACGGTTGTTACCGTCTACATCCCACAGAGTGGAATATTGGCGAATCCGTCGGTATGCTTGCTTGTTTTGCATTGCAGAAAAAAACAACGCCACACGCCATCAGGGAAAATGCCAATTTACTTGCCGATTTTCAGAAAATGATTCAAGCGCAAGGCGTAGAAATCCGTTGGCCCTGAAAGATGAATATATAAATAACAATCTGAATGATATAAAACAATGAAACAGTCTCTTTTTTACGTTATCTTCCTTACCATTATCGCAGCTTTGGGCGGTTTTTTGTTCGGCTACGATACGGCAGTCATTTCGGGTACCACCGAAGATGTGAAAGCCTTTTACAATTTGACGGACATCCAGCAGGGCTGGTACGTAGGTTGTGCCATTGCAGGTTCGATCATTGGCGTACTGATAGCTGGCAAACTGAGTGATGCTTTCGGACGCCGACCCATGCTGATGGTGGCTGCCATGATGTTTTCTATATCTGCCATTGGTTGTGCTGTCTTTTCCACTTTCAACCAATTGGTGATTTATCGCATGGTTGGCGGCGCAGGTATTGGTATCGCTTCCATCATTGCACCGTTATACATATCCGAAATATCCATTCCCAAATATCGCGGACGAATGGTATCGTGTTACCAATTGGCTATTACCGTTGGAATATTGGGGTCGTATCTGTCGAATGCAGCCATACTCAAATGGTCGCAAACCGTACAGTATGAAAGCGGATTTATGAAACTTGCGATAAACGACGAAGTATGGCGAGGCATGTTGGGTATGGAGAGTCTTCCGGCCCTGTTGTTTTTATTCGTATTGTTCCTGATTCCTGAGAGTCCACGTTGGCAGGTAGTCAAACAACAAGATGAAAAAGCCCTACGTACATTCGAACGGATTTACTCATCGGACAAAGCGCGTAAAGAAGTGGATGAAATACGTGATGTCATCAACAGGGAAGCCAAATCCGACTGGCGGTTGTTGCTCAAACCGGGTTTTCGAATCGCAATGATTGTGGGCGTTTGTTTGGCGATGCTTGGACAATTCATGGGCGTGAACGCCGTATTCTATTATGGCCCCAAATTCCTTGCAGAGGCAGGGCTTGAGAAAACGGCATCGCTCGACTTTCAAGTATGGGTGGGCTTGGTCAATGTGCTTTCTACCATTCTTGCCTTGTTGGTTATCGACAAGATTGGACGCAAAAAGTTGATTTATATCGGGGTCAGCGGCATGGTGATTCTTTTGGCAGGTATCGGCTTGTTCTTCCACAGTGTGGCAAGCGGACAGGCGCTATCGACTTGGATATTATTCGGATTAATTCTTGCTTATGTGTTTAGCAGCGCCATATCCATCAGTGCGGTAATTTTTGTTTTGCTGTCTGAAATGTATCCTGTCAAAGTACGTGGATCTGCAATGTCCGTTGCAGGATTTTCACTTTGGGTAGGCACCTATCTCATTGGTCAATTAACCCCCTGGCTCACTACTAAACTGTCGGCTTCGGGAGTGTTTTGGCTTTTCGGTTTTATGTGTTTCCCTTATCTGTTGATTACTTATTTCTTAGTGCCGGAAACAACAGGAAAATCGCTGGAGGAAATCGAACGAGGATGGACGGAGAGGTAATTGTGGCTAAATCACCCGCTTCACGCTTTGGATACCTTTGATTTTCCGCAAACGGCTTGATAATTGATTTATGTCGTCCAAGTCATGGATTATCACTCCGATTATTCCTTCAAATACTCCGCCGTCGGCATTAAATTCTAATTTTCGCATATTCACCGATAAATCACGGGTGATTACTTGCGTTATATCGTTCAGCATACCCATGCGGTCAATGCCTTTTATTTCGATAGTGCCGGGAAATGAAATAGACTTATGACCTGCCCAATTGCAAGAAATGATACGGTCGCCGAATCGGGTTTTTATAATATCCGCCTGGTTACAGGAACGTTTATGGATTTCCAATTGTCCATCGTCTCGAATAAATCCTAAAACTTCATCTCCGGAAATAGGATTGCAACAGGGAGCGGCGATGTATTTCTTCTGATAATCGGCTTCTTCTAAGATAAAGGTTTTTTTTCGATCGATTTTTTTTGCATCCACATACGCTTCTTTCACGTTCTTGGTTTCTTTGTTATCTTTTTTTTCCGGAGTTGAATTATTACTCTTAAAAACCTTTTTTACATATTGAAAGATAAAATTATCTGATTTGTCTTTGATTATCTTTTGAAGATTTTCAGATAAATCCAATTGTTTATCGGCAATTGCATAAAAAAATGCTTCTTTTTTGGGGTATTCGAAGAAAGTGAGAAGTTTTTCTAAAATCTTCGAATCATATTCTATCTGTACATTTTTCAAGCATTCCTCCAGTATCTCCTCTCCTTGCTTCGTTTTTTCCTTTTTATGCTTTTTCAAGGATTGTTCAATTTTTGTTTTCGCTCTTGCCGTCGTGACATAGGTGAGCCATTCCTGTTGCGGGATTTGTGAACGGGAAGATAAAATTTCAACTTGATCTCCTGAGGACAATTTGTAGCTCAATGGCACTAACTGGTGGTTCACTTTTGCCCCTATACACTTGTCTCCCAAGTTGGTATGAATTGCATAAGCAAAGTCTAAGGTTGTAGCACCCTGGGGTAAAATCTTTATTTCTCCCTTAGGTGTAAATATGAAAATTTCAGAGGCATACAAATTCAATTTAATTGTATCTAAAAAATCCATTGCGCTTGGGCTGGGGGTTTCTAAAACATCTTGTATTTGTTCGAGCCAGCGGTCTAATTCAGTCTGTTCGTCTATAGTACCCTGTTCGCCACCATGTCCCTTGTATTTCCAGTGTGCCGCCAATCCTTTCTCGGCTATTTCATCCATGTGTTCGCTGCGAATTTGGACTTCTATCCACCGGCCATCCGGTCCCATAACTGTCAAGTGAAGCGCTTGATATCCATTGGTTTTAGGTCTGCTCACCCAATCGCGGATTCGCTCGGGGTGTATTTTATACATATCAGTGATTACCGAATAAATGTCCCAACACTGTTTTTTTACATCTACATTTTCCTTGGGTACAAAAACAATCCGAACAGCAAATATATCATAAATGGCATCAAAATCAACCTTTTTCGCTTGCATTTTGTTCCAAATAGAATAAACGGATTTAACCCTTTCCTGTATCCGGTAATCAATTCCTAATTCTTCAAATTTCTGATGAAGCGGAGCGGCAAAATGGGTGTAGATTTTCTCTCTGTTGGGCGCTGTTTCTTTCAACTTTCGACTGATTTGTTTATAATCATCCGGATGTTCGTATTTAAAACTCAAATCTTCCAACTCGGTTTTTATAGCAAATAATCCCAGGCGATGCGACAAGGGAGCATATAAAAACATGGTTTCACCGGCAATTTTATACTGTTTGGCAGGTAAAACAGACCCCAAAGTCCGCATGTTGTGCAACCGGTCGGCTATTTTTATCAGGATGACACGGATATCGTCGGCCATTGTAACCAATAATCTGCGCATATTTTCAGCTTGAAGAGAAGCTTCTGAGGCTAAAATTCCGCCGGAAATTTTTGTCAATCCATCAACAATCTGGGCAATTTTCGCACCAAAAAGTTTTTCAATATCTTCCACCTTATAATCCGTATCTTCCACTACATCGTGTAATATGGCTGAACTTATGGAAGTAGACCCCAAACCCATTTCTTCGCATACTATTTGGGCTACAGCAATGGGATGCATGATATATGGCTCTCCAGAAAGTCTTTTGACGCCTTTGTGCGCCTGACTGGCCAATTTGAATGCCTTCTTTATGATGTCTGTTTTCTGTCGGTGGATAGAACGCGAATAGCAGTCAAGCAAGTGATTAAACGCTTCTTGAACCATTATTTCGTCCTCTGTTTTTTTTCTCTTTTCTAAGGTATCCATGCCGACAGAATTATTTATTATATTTTGGGTACCAATATATACTGCCCTACTTTCAAAGTAGCACTGGTAACCCTGTTTAGCCTCATCAAATCCGTATGAGTATAACCTGGATATTTTTGTGCTATTGTGTAATAAGAATCACCGGATTTTACTCTGTATTGAACAGTAGCAGTCGAAGAATTGCTGGTTCTGCTTGAAGATTGAGTCGTTTGAGGTCTGGCAGTTGTTGTGGTTGTTCTTGAGTTACTTGCCGAATAACCTCCATCATTGACAAACAATGTTAAAGTGTAGCCAACCACTACCCTGTTTGTCTTCAATCCATTCCATTTACGTATATTTTCGGCGCTTATTCCATATAAATCGGCAATTGTTACTGCCGTTTCTCCCGAAGACACTTTATGTAGTATTTTTACTTGACGGGGAGGGGTTGGCGTAGAGTTTGATTCCTGAACGACAGTTCGGTTGGTGAATAGTTCATCGGAACGATGGGCAACTATTTCGTTTTCTTTTTCAACAAATGTATATGCTTGAATTGCTGGCAATTTTAGAATTTGCGGTTGAGAATTTCCCGGAATAATATCTCTTTTATATTGTGGATTCAAAGCTCGAAGTATTTCTTTATCTATTTGTAAAACATCAGCGATCTGTTCAAAATGAACCATTTGAGTAATCATTACCGTGTCGGTGGCAAGCGGCAGAGAAGTTTGAATAGGATATAATTGATGATGAGCATAGTAATTCATCACATAGTTGGCCGCGATGAACAGAGGAACATAGGATCGGGTTTCCTTCGGCAGATAGGGATAAATTGCCCAATAATCTTTTTTTCCTCCCGCGCGTTTAATGGCTTTATTCACGTTTCCCCCTCCGCAATTATAGGCGGCAATTGCTAAATTCCAATCGTCATAGGTCTCGTACAAGTCTTTCAGGAAGCGGCAGGCAGCATCTGTCGATTTAATGGGATCGCGCCTTTCGTCTACCAGACTATTGATTTCTAATCCGTAAATTTTTCCTGTTGATAACATAAATTGCCACAGTCCGGAAGCACCGGCTTTGGATAGCGCTACCGGATTCACTGCCGATTCGATAATAACCAAGTATTTTAATTCCAAAGGCAAACCGTATTTATCCAGTGTTTCTTCTATCATTGGAAAGTAGAACGGCTCCAAACCCAACATATATTCAACCAGTTCCCTGCGACGTTCAACATACAGATTTATACTGTTACGAACTGTCGTGTTATAGGGCAATTCAATAATATTGGGTAATTTAGATAATCTTTCCATATAGACCTGATCGCTGGTGGGAACATTTTCTTTGTATCCTTCATGATTCAATTTATTAGCATGATGGCTTACATGCCAAGAATTCAACAGTTTATCAAAGTTCACATCCCATGTTTCCGGAGCATCTAATCCTGTGTCCGGTTCAAAATCAAAAATTATATCTTGTTGCTCGTTATCATTTATAACTAATTCTTCGTTATCCAAATCATCTTCCGTATCCTCCACAACTGTATTTTGAGAAAAGGATAAGTGACTGAAAGTGAGGGCTAACAATAAAAAAAATGTTCTCATATTTTAATTTTAATAATTTTCTAAAAAGTATAACTCAACTGTATCCCAAGAGTACATGCAAGACTGTTTTTGTTATTGTATAATAACGGCAGCACTTGCAAACTTATATCGGGGCTTATGTCAAAATCAAATAATTGAGCATCTACATAAGCATCAATAATCCAAATAGCATATACGCCAACAGTCACAATATAGCTTAAATCCCTGTTGCGGCGATGAAAATCTTTTGACGATTGCAAAGTGCTTGCAAAACTCCGCCTCATTTCGGGCGACCAATTTTCAGGGTTTTCCCTTCTGTAATTTCCATAACGGTAATCGTCCCAGGAATTGGTATTTGGATCGTCGTCAATAAAATCAATATAAGCTCTTTTATAGCCATTGTATTGATTCCCATTCCAATTGATTGCGTAAGCGCATCCTATAAAACTTCCGTAAACCAGAGGCAATTTCCAGTATTTCCGGTTATAAATCTGCCCCAAACCCGGGAAAAAAGTCGAATAGAGTACTGCTTTCCTTGAGTTTGGTCTAAATTCATCCCTTATCAATAAAACATTCCCGTTTACACTCGTACCTATATTCGCCGTATCGGTCTGCGTCAGAAACACTTCCGAAATCGAAATGCTGTCATTTTCGGAAAAATCAATTGTTTGAGCCTCGCAACAAACAGAATAAAGACAAAACAAAACTGTTATAAGGCCGCAATATCGTTTCAATTTTCTTTATAATACTATTTGAGTCGCCGAAGTTACGAAATATTTTTCATAGAATCAAAAACCTGCAGCAATCTTTGTAATTCATTCTCATCTTCAAAGGAAATACTGATTTTTCCGGCGCCCTTTTCATTACAGGATAGGGATACTTTTGTACCTAAAAAAGAAGCCAATTGATTTTTCAAATCACTGTATTCGTTTGAGGTTTTTCTTTTGGGTTTTGCAGTAGTAGTTTCTTCAGTTCCTCCAGATTCTGCTCTATTGAACCCTTTTACAATTTCTTCCGTTAGACGTACCGAATAGTCGTATTCCAAAATCTGCTCATAGACCTCTAACTGATCAGATGGATTGTCTAAAGAAAGTAATGATTTGGCATGTCCCATATCAATTTTCTTATCTTTCAATCCCATTTGAATTTCAGCGGGCAATCTCAATATTCTTAAAAAGTTGGCAATGGTAGCTCTTTTTTTTCCGATGCGTTCGCTCAACTGTTCCTGTGTCAAGTTGTGTTTCTCGATCAAGGCTTGAAATGCCAAAGCGATTTCTACGGCATTCAAATCTTCCCGTTGAATGTTTTCGACCAACGCCATTGCCATCATATTTTCATCGCTGGCTTTTCTGATGTAAGCCGGTACTGAAGTTAATCCTGCCAACAGCGAAGCCCTGTATCTTCTTTCTCCCGATATAATCTGGTATTTATCCAGCTGAATTTCCCGCAAGGTAATGGGTTGAATCAATCCTACCTCTTTAATGGAATCGGCTAATTCCTTTAAGGCTTCCTGATCGAATACTGTGCGGGGTTGATTGGGGTTTACTTCGATTTTTGACAGTTCCACTTCGTTGATGGAAGAAGACCCGCCGGTGGTCAGATCGTCCATTGTAATTAAAGACCCAATACCTCTTGGTAGAACCGATTTCGTTTGCTTTCCCATATTATTTTTTGTTTTTTTCAA
>Ga0082212_10000278_pt1 | contig 73681 bp, 54 predicted proteins | sample TergutNt197P3_FD_71548 | JGI IMG/M metagenome (GOLD analysis project Ga0082212, IMG submission 71548) | Neocapritermes taracua P3 segment gut microbial communities from Petit-Saut dam, French Guiana - Nt197 P3 | ecosystem: Host-associated > Arthropoda: Insects > Digestive system > Gut ...
GTTCCTGACTTTTCAGAGCAATTCAGCCATTAGTAACCAAAGAACACACAAAGACCGGCGCAAATACACCGCTCCTGTAAAACTAAAGTGTTAAATCTAGTGCAATGTAACACTTAAATGTTGCATTGCACTAGGGTTGGGGTTTGCCCGCAAATCACGACCGCTAGATGCTTGCAAGGCGGACTTGCTACGCCGTTAAGCAAGCATCTAAAGCGTTACAATGTACTGGTCTCTAATCTCTACGTTCTAATCTCTACGTTCTAATCTCTACTTGGCCACCACCTGCACCATTTCAAGCACTTTGCAGGAGTAACCCCACTCATTATCGTACCAGGCAATGATCTTGGCAAAGGTGGGGTCTAACATGATTCCGGCCTCAGCGTCAAAGGTTGAAGTGCAAGACTCGCCGCGGAAGTCAGTTGATACTACTTTGTGTTCTGTATAGCCCAAGATGCCCTTCAATGCACCCTCGCTGGCGGCCTTCATTGCAGCACATATTTGTTCATAAGTGGCTTCTTTGTTCAGCTCAACAGTCAAGTCAACCACACTGACATCGCTGGTGGGGACTCTGAAAGCCATGCCAGTGAGTTTTTTATTTAGCTCTGGGATTACCTTGCCCACTGCCTTTGCTGCTCCAGTGCTTGACGGAATAATATTTTCCAGTATGCCGCGCCCACCGCGCCAGTCTTTTTTGGAAGGACCGTCCACAGTCTTTTGAGTTGCGGTGGCTGCATGAACCGTGGTCATCAAACCGCGCTTGATGCCAAAACTATCATTTAGTACCTTTGCAATTGGTGCTAGGCAGTTAGTTGTGCAACTTGCATTGCTGATGATTTCTTCTCCGGCATATTTGGTGTGGTTTACGCCGTACACAAACATCGGTGTGTCATCTTTGGATGGCGCACTGATGACTACCTTTTTGGCCCCGGCTTTAATGTGCGCGGACGCACCCTCCTTATCCAGGAAGAGGCCCGTAGATTCAACCACCACGTCAGCTCCGACTTCGTTCCACTTCAGTGCAGCCGGGTCTTTTTCGGCGGTCAGGCGAATTTTTTTGCCATTGACGACGAGAGTATTACCATCGACCTTGATATCTCCCTCAAAACGGCCATGTACAGAGTCATACATGAGCATATATGCCAGATAGTCTGGCTCTAACAAGTCATTGATGCCCACTATTTCGATACCGGGGAAGTGGGCGGCCGCCCTAAAAACCATACGGCCTATACGTCCAAAACCGTTGATGCCAACCTTAACCATGGAACCCTCCGTTTGGCCCGACTGTTTGTTTGCTAGACCACTTGGCCAGCTGATTCGTCGGGACTAGATGTCATTATGATAGCTCATTGTACTGGAAATATGTCCAACCTTCCTGGAAAGAGTATTGCGATGAATTCCTATTCGCTTGGCCGTAGCACTTAAATTTCCGCCATTCTTCGATATGAGTTCCTGTAAAAAAAGAGTTTCAAATTCCCGCTTGGCCAAATCCAGGGGAATTTCTTTAACGACCATTTCCTTGATGAGTTCCTGAAGTCTCTTTCGCATCCCGTTCCCTTAGACGTGAAATAGAAAGTTATCATCATTTGGCTTGCAAAAAAAGCACAAATAGGGTAAAAAAATGTTGAAAAGTTTATGGGTTTTTATGTTGTCTTGAGGAGGAAAACATGCGTAAGACCAAAATTGTGATAACTATAGGCCCAGCCCTCATGGAAGGTAACAAGCTCACTGAAGCCCTGAAAATCGCCGATGTAATCCGCCTCAACGCAAGCCACTCAGACGGCCCTTCCCGTACGCCAATTATAGAAAAAATAAGGGAAATACTTAGAGAATTGGGCCGCTCTGTCCCTATTTTCCTTGACCTCCAAGGCCCAAAGTGGCGGTTGGGGCTGTTTGACACCCCGTTTGAAGCTCCGGACGGCAGCGTGGGCCACTTTTATGTCGCCGACAGCGAGGCACCAGCGGGGGGGAAATGGGCCGCCCCTGTACCGCACCCTGAATTGTTCAAGGGGGCCAAAATCGGCCAGACATGGCTTGTTGACGATGGGGCATTGGTCTTTGAGGTCACAAAGTTACAGGAAACATTTGTTGAGGCAAAGACGGTCACCGGCGGCCTTGTCAAGCAGAGGAAGGGTCTGATGCCCATTGGCCTGGACGTGCTGATTGACCCCCTGACCAAGAAAGACCTGGAAGATATCCACTGGGGCGTAAAAGACAGTGTTGACCTCTTCGCCCAGAGCTTTGTCAGGCACGCCTCCGACCTTGCCAGACTGGAAGAAGCTATCGAAGCTGCCGGTGGTAACCAGCCGATAATTGCCAAGATTGAGCACCCAAAAGCAGTCGAAAACCTGGAATCCATCGCTGCGGCAGCATGGGGCATTATGGTTGCCAGGGGCGACCTGGGCGTAGAGCTTGGCGTGGAAAAGGTACCGTCACTCCAAAAGCTAATAATACAGACCGCCCGCAAATACTTAAAGCCAGTCATCACTGCAACTCAAATGCTGGAGAGCATGATAGAGCACGCCATGCCCACCCGCGCCGAATCTTCTGACGTAGCCAACGCAATTTGGGACGGAACCGATGCCGTCATGTTGAGTGCAGAGAGTGCAGCCGGCAAATACCCACTGGAGTCTATTCGCTGGTTGGCCAAAATTGCCGAAGACGCAGACATGCACGATTCGGCGATGCACAAGGCGCTGGAACGCCAGCTTTCACCCTCTCTTCTTGGCCAGACAGACGTAAGCATCGCATCTGCAGCCTGCCGCACGGCAAACGAAATTGGTGCCAAATACATAGTTGCCTTTACTGAAGTGGGAAATATAGTACGAATGATTGCCCATTCAGCGGGTAATACCCCCATTATAGGCGCGACCACGTGTCCCATCGTAGCCCGCCGCCTGGGCGTAATGCGAAACGTGAAGTCAATTCTGACCCCCAGGGCAGAGCACATGAGCGAATTGCTAAAACTTGTAATTCCTATGCTCCAGGCCAACTTCGACATCAAGGTAGGCGAAAAAGTCGTAATGGTAGTTGGCCACCCCCTCTGGGTTGCCGGTAATACCAATACAATGCGGGTGGTGGTGTTTTAGGCTTGTGTATACGTCGGACTAAGAGAACGCGTACGCTAAACCGCGGTCAAACAATCCAAGCCTGATAAACTCTCAGCAGCTATTGAGTATTACTTATACGCCTCGTGGAACGCTTTGAGCCTCTCAGCCACCGACTGTATCTTTTCTGTAGGGGGTAGCACCGTCGTACGGAAGTGGGCAGTGCCTGGTATCTGTCCAAAGCCCGTGCCTGGTACTACGCATATTCCCTCGGCCTCCAGAAGGGCCATGCAGTAATCTTCATCTGTGCGGCCAGCAGGAATGGTAATTCTGGGAAAGGCGTACATGGCCCCAGCGACAGTATTACATTCTATGCCATGAATGTTATTCAGTGCTTCCGCCAGAATAATGGCTCTCTTTTTCAGCTCGCTCAAAATGCTATCCCGCTCTGAGGCGTAAAGGTCATAGCTAGGGCTACCCTGTTTGGGCGGACGCACCATGCAATAAACTGCCACCTGCCCTGTCAGGTTAGAACATAGCGATATGGATTGCAGCTTTGTAATCTGGGCTGCGACATCAGCGGGGACGTTGCGAATCTCCATATATCCGCCCCTCTGACCGCACTCTCCTAAAAAGCCTTTAGAGCAACTGTGGAAACTAAAGAGGCTGACATCTGTTTCCCCTCTCTCTGCCATCACCTTTGCAAAAGAAACAAATTCATCGCCCTCAATATAAATATTTTCCTGATATACCTCATCTGCCAGGATTGACAAGTTATGCTCTTTAGCAAAGTCAATGATCATAGAAATATTGTCGCGGTCTAAGACAGAACCCGTAGGGTTCCCGGGATTAAGCACACAAATGGCCCTCACGTTTACGTTAAACCTCCTGGCCTCTACCAGACTGGCTTCCAGCAATTGCTTGCTGAGTTTCCAGTCATGGTTTTCGTCCAGGTAATAATCTATCTGCTTTCCTTCATACAGTGTAAGCGTTGCACTATAGAGAGGATACTGGGGAATGGGTATCATTATCCCATCCTGTGGCCCGCCTATCAGTATGCGAAGGGCTGTCTGCACGCCCTTTGATGCACCGTCGGTCAAATAAATTGCCTCAGGGTCAGCATAAATACCGTCCCTCTCTTTAATAAATTCTGCCACAGCCTCCCGCACAAACCTCACGCCCTTGCTCTCCGAATAAGCACCCACGCCATGCTTTGTCCCTGCTAAAACACTTTTGGCTGTTTCAATCACATCCGGTGGAAATTGGTCGGCGCATTTTTCAATCAGGTCGGGGTACTGGCACAGCGAGAGCATCTGACGCATAAAGGTGAGGGGCTTTTGCTTTAATGCCTGTGGGTTACCAATGTTACAGTAGATGACCTCCTGTCCTTGTCGTTCTAGTTCCTGCGCCCTCTCGACAATTGCGCCCCGCACGGCATACTCAGTCTCCAAAACAATGTTACTGACATCTTTTAGTTGAATGACCATGTAGATACCCCTCCACGAGTAAAAGCATTCTGGAATATCTTATACCAGAACCCTTATAGCTATTTACGTTTTTGTTGTTCACTTATCGGCGAGCCAAGTTTGACAAATCCAAGTTCTAAGCTCAAAGTTCTAATACGCCAGTGCCTGCTTCAGGTCAGCGATGATGTCGTCTGCATCCTCCAGTCCTACACTGAGACGAATAAGATTTTCCGTGATACCCGCATTTGCTTTTTGTTCCGGCGACATGTCTGAGTGGGTCATGGTGCTTGGGTGCTCAATCAAAGATTCGATGCCCCCGAGACTGACAGCCAGCTTTATGTGTTCCACTTTATTGAGGACTTTGAACGCTTCAGCTTCGCCACCCTTTATGAAAAAACTTATCAGGCTGCCAGTGCCAGTAAATTGGTGCTTCCAAAGTTCGACCTGTTTAGGCCCCATGCAGTCCAGTCCAGGGTAAGCAACTTTTTCGACTGAAGGATGGGATTGTAAAAATTCGACAATTTTTACCGCACTCTTTTGCTGGTTTTCCATCCTAATCTGAAGGGTGCCCAGTGAGCGGTGGATCAGCCACGCAGTATCTGGGTCGGAGTTGGAACCGAGTATGGTTCTATACGCCTTTATTATGGCCAGGTCTGACTTGCTCCCCATGGCTAGTCCGGCCACCAGATCAGAGTGCCCGCCAAAGAACTTTGTGGCTGAATAGAGAACGATGTCGGCCCCCAACTTTAGCGGACTGGAAAAAATCGGCCCCATAAAAGTGTTGTCTACCATGACCACAATTCGGCGACCATTCACAGAGTATTTTTTGGCGATGGCCGCCACCCCTGGTATGTCGCAGAGCATCATAGTAGGATTGGCAGGAGATTCCAGATATATGACCTTCACCGAAAGGTCGTTTTTTATAAGTTCCTCCACCACTTCCAGGCTGGCATCAGTGGAGAAGTGCCTGGTACTAACCTTGAATTCTGGCAATAGGTTGTGGAACAAATACTCGGAACCTCCATAGACCGGGTCGCTGAACAGGAGTGTGTCACCTGGTTTTAGAAAGGCAAGGCAGGACACGCTTATGGCTCCCATTCCGCTGGAAAAAAGAGCTGCGTCCTCAGCTCCGTCCCATACGCGAGCCTTTTCTTCCAAAATTTCGCAATTGGGGTTATTGACGCGAGTATATATCAACGCTGGGCTTTCCCCCATCTTTGCTGGAGACAGACCATAGGCTATCTCGAAGGCTCTCTTTCCCTCTTCGGCGGCCTTAAAGAGAAAGGTCGAAGTCCTGAATACTGGCGGTATAGCCGCCCCCTCAGATCGTTGAGGGTCATAGCCCTTACTGAAAATAGAAGTTTGGGGCTTCACATTTTTGCTATCGGACATATATCCTCCAATTACAAGCTGATGGGGATATTGTAGCAGGTTATTTGATAGTGACAGATATCTGTTGCGATTGTAGTTTACTCTTCAGCCATGGACGTTACACCCGATCCCTGCTCCCGGCATATAAACTTCATCTGGCCTCCAAACCCTTTTGGGTGTAGAATAGGCTTTTACTTGGCAGCAGACTAATAAACTGGATTGCCTGAATGGAGTTCATGTGCCCTTTGCACTGCTGATGTCTGATCCACTGGCCTCTACGCTAATACTTCTGGCCATGCTTTGGCTGGCGGCCAAGTTGGGCGGTGAAGTCGCAGTGAGATTAAAACTGCCCGCCGTGGCCGGTCAGATTTCCATTGGTGTGTTATTGGCGGCCCTTCCCAGGTTCTTTGAGTGGTTCCCTAACGTAGCACACAACCACCCAGCAGAAGTACTGGCGTATGTAGGTATCGTGGTATTGATGTTCATGGTGGGCCTGGAATCCTCCGTCCCCCAAATGATGAAAGTGGGCTTGGCTTCCCTCCGGGTTGCAGTAGTCGGAGTTGTAGGCCCAATGCTTATGGGTCTGCTGGCCGCCTATTTTATTCTGCCCGAAGGCACGTCTTTTGCTGTTGACCTCTTCATCGGGGCCTGTCTCTGTGCTACGTCTATCGGCATCAGTGCATCAGTACTGAGGGAGAAAAATGCTGCAGACTCCCAGGCCGGTAGAGTAGTCATAGGGGCTGCCGTCATAGATGACGTATTAGGTCTGCTCGTCCTGGCCGCCGTTTCTGGCATAGCTGCTACCTCGGCTGGATCGGGGTCTATTTCCTGGATGGATCTCAGCAAGACTCTCGCCCTTGCATTTCTTTTCCTTGGTCTAGCCCTCACCATAGGCCGCTGGCTCTCGCCAAAGATATTTGCCATGACCTCCCGCTTAAAGAGCGAAGAGTTAATGCTACCATTTGCCATAGCTTTCGCCTTCGCACTGGCATATCTGGGATATTACGTTGCCGGACTTGCTACAATCGTGGGGGCTTATTCTGCGGGCCTGATACTTGAACACCACCATGTAGAGACGTTGCAAAAGAGGGAGGGCAAGTCCTTAGAAGAAATGGTTACACCTCTGGTTGTCCTCCTCGCGCCGCTGTTTTTTGTTTTAACGGGTGCCAGCGTTGATACATCTGCCCTACTGCATCCAACCACTCTGATACTAGCGGGCACACTCACTATAGCTGGTATCATTGGCAAGTATGTTTCCGGTTACGCGGCCGGCAGCGGCCTCAGCGTATCAGTGATTGGCTGGGGCATGGTTCCCCGCGGCGAAGTGGGCCTGATATTTGTGGCCGTGGGCCGGGGCATTGAAATCAACGGCCAGCCGCTCCTGAGCGCAGAAGTGCAGGCCGGTGTACTTGGAGCCATACTTATGACAACCATTCTGGGTCCTATTGGCCTGTCCCGGGTTTTGGGCAAGGCAAAAGAAGTTAAATAGTTTTTCAAGGAGTAATTGTGTCTTTTGCAGTGTTAGTAGCAGACCCCATGGCCTTTACCCTCGCCTTACTCGCTCTGCTGTGGGTAGCGGCAAAAATTGGCGGTGAATTGGCAGTTCGCTTCAAGGTACCCGCCGTTGCCGGGCAGTTGTGCATTGGTGTGTTGTTGGCTGCGGTGCCCAAATTTTTTCCCAGTTTTCCCAATGTGGCCGACAGCCCCGAAGCCAGTGCCATGGCATATATCGGCGTAGTGTTCCTGATGTTTGTGGTGGGGCTTGAGTCTTCGATTTCCCAAATGCTCAAGGTTGGCTGGGCCTCCCTGAGGGTCGCCGCAATGGGTGTGGTCGCCCCAATGATATGTGGTCTTTTGGCCGCATACTGGCTTCTACCAAAAAGTACGCTTGCTGAAGATCTCTTTATTGGTGCTTGCCTAAGTGTAACATCCCTATCCATCAGCATTCAGGTTCTGAGAGAGAGGGGTGTGGCAAAGTCCAAATCCGGCAAAGTAATCATTGGCGCATCCATCATTGACGACATACTGGGCCTGCTGGTGCTGGCCGCCGTTTCAGGAATTGCTGTAGCCTCGACACTTGATGTCTCCTCCGGCGGAACTCCCTTATCGGGACAACTTGCCAAGGCCTTGGGGATGACTATGCTCTTCCTCATTTTTGCCCTGGCGGTTGGCAGATGGGTATCCCCCAGGATTTTCAAAATAGCCTCGCGCTTCAGAAGTGAAGAACTTCTGCTGCCTCTGGCCCTTGCCTTTGCATTTGGCTTGGCATACCTGGGTAATCTGGTAGGGCTTGCAACAATCGTTGGTGCCTGCGCCGCTGGTTTGGTGCTTGAGCATACCCACCTGGTTTTTTTGCAGGAGCGGGAAACCCATACCCTCGAAGAAATGCTACATCCCCTGGTAATGACCTTCGCCCCTCTTTTCTTTGTCTTAACAGGTGCCAGCATAGACGTTTCAGCCCTGCTGCAACCTTCCACCCTGGTCTTGGCAGGAGCATTGACAGTTGCAGGAATCGCCGGTAAATACGCCTGCGGCTATGTAGCCGGAGGTGGTTTGAGTGTACCGGTAATCGGCTGGGGCATGGTTCCCCGCGGAGAAGTGGGCCTGATCTTTGTTGCTGTAGGCAGAGACATTCAAATAAATGGGAAGCCATTTCTCAGCCCTGAAATCCAGGCGGGCATTTTGGGAGCCATCCTCCTGACTACCATACTTGGGCCAATAGGCTTGGCGTGGGTAGTAGGAAGGGCCAAGGATGGAATCAAGTGACAGTTGTATAGAATTTGGATACGTTACCTAAGAACCTAACTCAGGATTCACCTACAACATGGACATGACCTCAATCGCAGTAATCGCCCTTGGGCTTCTGGTCTTCGTCGCCCATGGGTTGGAGGGCGTTTTTACCCGCACTAAGGTGCCTGACGTTCTGATTCTTTTGTTTATAGGCATCTTTCTTGGGCCAGTACTTGGACTTGTCACCCCTGAACATTTAGGTAAAGTCGCGCCAGTATTTACTGCTCTGACATTGATTATTATCCTGTTTGAAGGTGGCCTGGGCCTCGATCTCAAAGTACTCAGCAAGAGCCTTGTCGGGGCCACGGGCCTAACTGCATGGAGTTTCCTGGCTACCATGGCGGTCATTGCGCCTCTAACCCATGTCATACTGAGAATGGACTGGTTGCAATCACTCACCCTTGCCACCGCTATTGCCGGTACCAGCTCCGCCATAGTCATCCCCGTTGTAAAACGTCTCGCACTGGGCGAAAAAACCAAGACGATACTAACTCTCGAATCGGCCCTGTCAGACGTGTTGACTCTTGTTGTAGTCCTTGCCCTTGTTGAGGCCCAGGTAAATGGAAGTTTTTCGATCAACCAAATCTTTAGTGGCATATTTACGAGTTTCTTACTGGCTGCAGTAATTGGTGGACTGGCAGGAATGTGCTGGTCGCTGGCCCTCCATTGGCTCCACTCCTGTGGCCTCAAAAAATCTATCTTTACTACCCCAGCCTTCGTCCTGGTCATTTATGGACTGGTTGGATCACTGGGTTTCAGTGGAGTCATCGCCGCACTCATGGTAGGTATAACCCTGGGTAATATTCGGGCGCTACCTCCTGCGTTTCTGAAAAAACGCCGCGACCTACTGGAAAGCCCTAACGAAACAGAGCTGGCTGTTTTTGAAGAAGTGGCCTTTCTTTTAAAAACGCTCTTTTTTGTCTATGTGGGCGTGTCAATCCAATTTACCTCTGCCTCCATCATCCTTATCGGTCTGGTGGTGACGGCGGCCCTCTTCCTCCTCCGCATCCCAGTAATTCGCATCAGTCTCATACCCAAGTCATCCTTTACCCGCTTCGAAGCGTCAATTTCGGGGGCGATGAACCCCAAGGGCCTCGCCGCAGCCGTAGCAGCTTCCATGCCTCTTCACAAAGAACTGACGCTTGGCAAGGAGGGTCTGTTTGCCGGCCAAAAAATACAGTCAACGGTATTTACAGTGATTCTGTTTTCCATAATTGTAGCCTCTGTACTGTTTTTTATCATTGAACGAGGCTGGTTTAACAGGATGGCAAAGACACTATACGGAAAATATAACAACGGCAATTCAGAGCATGAAACAGATGATAAAGATTAGGAAATATGCACGAGTAACTGAAAACCAGGACTGGCAGCCATGTGTGGAAAAACAGAACTCCTGATTGAGCAGTTACATAAAAAAGCAGATTTACCAGATGATGCTCTAAAGGAACTAATAGAAAGTAATGAATGTCAACAGCAACTTTTCCGCAAGGCAGACGATGTCCGTAGAGAGTACTACGGAATAAGTGTTTATATACGCGGACTGATTGAGTTTACCAATTACTGTAAAAACAATTGCTATTACTGTGGTATCAGGCTGGACAATGTCGGATTGTACCGCTACAGATTGAGCGCAGAAGAAATACTCACCTGCTGTGATACAGGACATAAACTGGGTTTTAGAACATTCGTACTACAGGGAGGCGAAGACCCCCACTACGAAGATGAAACTATGTGCGGCATCGTCTCGGCCATCAAATCCAAATATCCTGATTGCGCTGTAACACTTTCATTAGGTGAAAAGACCTATGAGAGTTACAAGGCATTCTTTGATGCAGGCGCAGACCGCTATTTGCTGCGGCACGAAACGGCTGATGAAGCACATTACCAACAGTTACATCCAAAAAGCATGTCCATAGAGACCCGCAAGAAGTGCCTCAGAACTCTCAAGGCCATTGGATACCAAGTAGGTTCTGGTTTTATGGTTGGCTCACCATATCAGACTACTGAAAATCTTGTACAGGATATACGTTTCTTGCAGAAACTAAAACCCGCTATGATTGGCATCGGGCCATATATACCACACAAGGATACACCTTTTGGGCATTCTGCACCTGTTACTCATGGAAGCCTGGATTTGACATTGCGACTCATAGCTATACTCCGGCTAATGTTTCCACACGTTCTGATTCCAGCCACCACTGCTCTTGGCACCATTGCACCCTATGGCCGCGAATTGGGCCTTCAAGCCGGTGCTAATGTTGTGATGCCTAATTTATCTCCGATAGCAGTCCGCAAACAATATGCCCTGTACGATGGAAAGATATACTTGGGCGATGAAGCCGCTGAGGGCAGAGAAAGTCTTGAAACACGCATCAAACATGCAGGCTATCAAATTGTTTCCGCACGAGGTGACGCAAAGGAATACACATGAATGTTTTCAAAACCAACTTCAATCCACAAACCAATCAACCAGTCAAATGTCGGTAATCTGAAATTTAATTTCCATTTTTGTTTAAAGTTACCCATCTGACATTAAAATAAATGCTTTACAGTGGTTAATATGATGAATCCTGATTGTTTTACCGCCATAGAAGAAGGTCGCTGCTACTTCGGTAGCAGGTTGACCATCATGGGACATCATTATCAAAACGACGAAGTAATGCGTCACGCAGATTTGCGTGGTGATTCCCTGGAACTGGCTCGACAGATAGCCTCTGTGGAATCACAATACATCATTTTTTGCGGTGTAAATTTCATGGCAGAATCAGCCGCTCTGCTGGCCCGTCCAGGACAAGAAGTGCATCTGCCGGAACCTTCGGCTGAGTGCAGCATGGCCATGATGTCTCCGCCGAAACTAGTCGAAGCAATGCTCGATAATTTATCCTGTAATGGGCAAAAGGTAATTCCGCTCGTCTATATTAATTCTACTCTGGCCGTAAAAGCTGCCGTTGGACGCTATCATGGTGCTACCTGCACATCGGCCAACGCAGAAAAAATGCTGACCTGGGCCTTGGAGGAAGGTGACGCAGTTCTATTTCTGCCCGACAAAAATTTAGGTGCCAATGTAGCCAACCGTCTGAATGTGACTGAAGATGAACGGTTTTTGCTGGACATCAGGAGATCATCATATCCAATCTCAAAAGCACGGCTCTATCTCTGGCCGGGTTTTTGCTCTATTCATACCCGTTTCAAAAGTGAACAAATTGAGCTGATCCGCACCAAACACCCTGGTGTCAAGGTGGTCGTACACCCCGAGTGTACCCCTGAGTTAGTTAGCACTGCGGATGCCATAGGCTCTACATCATTTATCATTCAGTATGTTGAAAATATGCCAACAGGCACCAGCGTAGCAATAGGAACTGAAATAAACCTGGTGGAGCGCCTGGCCGCTCAACATCGAGGCAGAGTAACCGTGCTGTCTCTGGCAGAGAGTGCCTGCATACATATGGCTAAAACCACAGAAGAGCGTCTGGCTGCTTCCATTGATGCCTTGATTCGCAGAGACCAGACAGGCGAACCATCCCCCTTTCGAGTTAATATTGCCGATGCCTGGCGTGAACCAGCCAAAGCCGCCATAGATAAGATGTTTGAAGTTGTTTGATGCTAATCAACGCCTCCGCTGGACAGCTCTGGAGCAGAGTTATATTGGTTTAATTATTCGCTTTACCAAGGGTACATATAGCAGCTCAGGTGCTACTATAGCTGGGACTTGACATTAATCATGGCCATTTGTTGCTTGACGGTACGCTATGCGCGCAGTCAGACACGCCCAATCAAAATGCTGGAAAGTCAAAAGGTCTGGACAGGCTTGCACGGGAGTGGGAAGAAAGAGTCAAAAACTAGTACATTGTAACGCTTTAGATGCTTGCTTAACGGCGATCTCAGTTTGACAAATCAAAGTTCTGTGGGGCCGTTCAAGGTCGCCCCGCAACCTTGAACGGCGCAGAACTAAGATTTGTCCCTTGCAAGCATCTAGCGGTCGTGATTTGCGGGCAAATCCCGACCCTAGTGCAATGCAACATTTAAGTGTTACATTGCACTAGGGCTTAAGGACTCCTGTTCCACCTTGGATGGTATTTTTCGTATACTTCCTTCAGGCGTTTCTCATTCACATAGGTATAAATCTGGGTCGTGCTTATGTTTACGTGACCGAGCATGGCCTGGACTGCCCGAAGGTCGGCTCCGTGATCCAAAAGGTGTGTAGCAAAGGCGTGGCGTAACACGTGAGGGCTAATCATTTTTGATGGTATATCGGCCTTTACAGCATATTCCTTTATAAGCCTCCAAAATTGCTGCCGAGTCAGGGAATCACCTCGTCTCCCAACAAAGAGAGCGCCACACTTGGGTTTCAATGTGGGTCGGACTGAAAGCCACCGTCTTACCCAATGTTCGGCCCCTTCTCCAAAAGGTATTAGTCGCTCTTTATTGCCCTTGCCCACAACCTGCAAATAACCTTCGTCTAAAAATACTGACAGTGCCTGAAGCTCTGCGAGTTCGCTCACCCTAAGGCCGGAAGCGTACATAAGCTCAATCCACGCCCTATCCCTGATGCCCAATGTGCTACTCTCATCAGGGGCATTGATTAGTGCTTCGATCTGTGTTTCCGAAAGAGTTTTTGGCAGTACGAGCGATGGGCGCAAGTTGCTGACCACAGCCTCCGGCCCGGTGCCAATACTACCTTCCTGACGCAAAAAGGCAAGAAATTGTCTCAACGCTGAAGCCATTCTTCTGAGGGATCGCGTTGCCTTCCCTTTTGCCCTCTGGGCCACCAGAAATTCGTTGATGAGATCGCGGTTCAGGTCTCCGGGGCCAGTATCATGACCACAAGCCCATGCTGCAAATATGTTCAAATCTGATAGATAACTATCACAGGTACATCTTGAAAGTCCCTTTTCAGCCGCAAGGTGAGTCAAAAATTCTCTCAGAGTGGCCGTCCAGCCCAAAGGCCATCCCTCATCCGGTATCTGTATTTGTGGAGGCCTTGGCATCTGGCTTATTTTACAACCATATATGGCAAATTCTGATGTAAATTTGATTCTGTCCCAAAAGGAGGGCTTGCATATCTCGACAAAACAAGGCAACATGTCTTTTGGAGTTTTTGCCGTACTTGGCAATAATTGTTGAATTGTGATAATCTCGCAAAGTTTGGAGGAGAACACATGAGTGAGATTCGGAAGAAAGTAATAGCAATCATCGCAGAGCAGCTGGCCAAACCGGAGGATTCAATCGCCGAAAACCAGCACTTCATCGATGACCTCGGCGCTGACAGCCTGGACTTGGTTGAAATAATCATGGCCATCGAGGAGGCTTTTGGACTCGAAATCCCAGAGGGTGAGCAGGAAAAAATCAAGACTGTCGGTGACGCTATTCTCTATATTGAGAATCACCAGTAGGTTTGAAGGAATCTTTTAGCATTTACTTTTGCCGCGAGACCATTACTCTGGCTCTTGCGGCACTATTTTTTGGCAGGGTGAATAAATATGGTTTCAATCCACCGCCGCCGGGTAGTAATCACCGGCATGGGTACGCTTAACCCTTGTGGCAACACTGTTGGAGAAACATGGGATGCGGTTCTGGCCGGCCAGAGCGGAATCGGGCCAATTGACCGATTTGACGTAACTGAATTTGCATGCAAATTTGCAGGTCAGGTCAAGGGTTTCGATCCAGACCCCTTCATCGAAAAAAAAGAACAAAAAAAAATGGATATTTTCATCCATTACGCTATGGGTGCCGCTTCAGAGGCCATGAAAGATGCTGGATATGAAGGCGTTGAACTCCCCAAGTCTGAGCGTGAGCGATTTGGCGTAGCAGTTGGGTCTGGCATAGGCGGACTTGGCACCTTGTGGAATGAGGCTAATGGCTACAGAGGACCTCGCAAGACGAGCCCCTTCTTTATTCCCAGCCTAATAGTCAACCTCGCTAGCGGCAATATCAGTATCAAATATGGTCTACAAGGCCCCAACTCGGCTGCTGCGACTGCCTGTGCCACTGGAACCCACTGCATCGGAGATGCTTCAAGGCTGATCATGTTTGGATATGCCGACCGCATGGTGGCAGGAGGCTCGGATTCGGTCATCAACCAGTTGGGCGTTGGCGGATTTGCAGCCATGAGGGCACTTTCTACTCGAAACGATGCACCAGAAAGTGCCAGCCGCCCTTTCGACAAAGACAGGGATGGATTTGTCATTGGCGAAGGTGCTGGCGTTGTCGTGTTGGAAGAATATGAAATTGCTAAGGCACGAGGAGCCAAAATTTACGCTGAAGTGGTAGGATACGGAATGTCTGGTGATGCTTTCCATCTGACAAGCCCTAGCGAAGACGGTGATGGCCCAATGCGCGTTATGAGGGCTGCGATCGCTGACGCAGGAATCGCACCAGAGCAGATTGGCTATATCAACGCACATGGAACTTCCACCCCGGCCGGTGACCGAGTTGAGTGTCTGGCTATCAGAAAGGCATTTGGAGCGCATGCCGACAAGCTGAAAGTTAGCTCGACAAAATCAATGCACGGACACCTACTGGGTGCCGCTGGCGGCCTAGAGACGGCCATAACAGCTATGGCGCTGATAACTGGCCTGGTACCGCCAACCATCAATATTGAAAACCAAGACCCGGAATGCGACCTGGACGTATGCGCAAATGCAATGAGTCGTTTTGATTCTGAATACGCGCTTAACAACAACTTTGGGTTTGGCGGCACCAATGCGTGTCTGATATTGCGTAAACTTTCGTAGTGTTAGTTGCATCCAATTCGATTACGGAAGGTAATTCCAAAACATTGCCTTTGCGGTTGCCTCTGCGTATCTTGCAAACAAAGCTATAGTTGTCTTGACTGTCTGCCACTTCAATCATAGTCGAAGTATTCGAGGGATACATAATGCGTCCAATTATTCTCACTCACCTTAACCGTTGGCTAAAGGCTGGAATCATCAGTGAGGAAACCCATAAAAACATTGAAGCATTTGAAGCAAGTCAAACATCTGCCAAAAAAACAAGTTTGAGGTGGCCAGCGATTATATCCTTAGTCTTCGGGTTGCACCTATTTGCTTCTGGACTATTGCTTTTTGTCGCTGCCAATTGGGATCGATTTAGCCCAGCTACCCGCTTTACGCAATTATTAATGATGCTAGCTCTATTGCATGGCCTTGGAATTTGGTGTGGAGACAAAAACCCAAAGCTGTCCACAGCATTGCATGGGCTCGGCACAATAGCTCTTGGGGCAGCAATCTATCTGACGGGTCAAATATTCAATCTTTCAGAGCACTGGCCTACAGGCGTGTTGCTATGGGCAATAGGCGCCTCTCTTGGCCATTGGCTTCTGCGCGATTGGTTACAAGGAGCACTGGCAGCAATGCTCATACCAAGTTGGCTGGCAAGCGAATGGGTGGAGTATGCACGAGCAAGGACTGACGGCGATCAAGCAGTTGGTGTTGTTATGTGCGCCATGCTTGTTTTTGCACTCGCATATCTTTCAGCGCGCAAAAACGATTCAGACCCGCTATTGGCAAAAGCCATGGGCTGGATTGGAGGAATATCTGTAATCCCATTGGCGCTAGCTAATTTAGTGTATAACTCCCATTATCGGGGTATCAGTAATTCCACATGCATTACCATGCTAATCATCGCATCGTTGATCGCACTTTTATTGGTTAATGTTGTGCGCAAAGAGAGAATTGTTGCAATAGTGAATTTTGTAGCCATGGCCTGGGCGCTCCCCCTTTGCACGGTGAGATTTGCAAGTTGGGCTCTTTACGGTTGGGCCGTGCTGGGGTCAGTGGGATTCGTGATCTGGGGCCTATTTGAGGAAAGACGTGAACGCATAAACATCGGCATAGCGGGCTTTGCGATTACCGTCTTATCCTTTTATTTTTCCCACTTGATGGACAAATTGGGACGTAGCCTGAGCATGATGGGGCTAGGAGCCCTATTTTTAATTGGCGGATGGCAACTGGAACGGCTTCGACGCAACCTCAATGCGCGCACCGCTGGGACAGGACAATGAAAATGAAAAAGACACACAGGTATGTTTTGTTTGCCTTGCTTCAAATCGGGATTGTGCTTTCCCTTGCGGGCAAATACTTTTTTGATCGCTTATTTTGCCCAAGGGTCTGGGTAAAAACGGCCCCGGTCGACCCCAATTTGCCAATCAGAGGGCGCTACGTCAGGTTGAGACCGGTCTTGCCAGTTAGGGGGATGTCTCCCTTTTCTGACAGTAGCGATGGGACGAAAAGGCGGAGCGGCACTTGGACAGGCAGGGTTAAATTACAATTGGAAGATGGCCAATTGGTTGCAGTCATAGATTCAGATACACAGCCGCATACAGGTGGCAACGGGCGGAGGTCTGCTACATTGCCTACAAATGCATGGTTCGATATATCAGAAACCGAAAAATCCGAAAAAGAGCACACCGTAACCATTGCTGAAACAGTGCCATTTTTCATCCCTGAACACATTCTTGACCCGAGCATCCGCTCCAGCGGAGAAGAACTATGGGTAGAAGTGACAATCCCCAAAAGGGGCCCATTGAGGCCAATAAGGCTTGCTGTCAAAAAGGGTGAAATGTTTTCTGTCCTGAAATAATCCGCCGGATACGACACTGCTTCCCATCAGGGTTCTGCCTTCCGCAGACAGGTTGGCATAAATCATCCAGCTTCCACCCCATTCACGCGCAGAGGCTGAATGATTGACGAAGGGGATGGTTCTACCAACGTGTTCATGGCAACCTGGAGATGCTGGAAATCGAAAGTTGTGTCAACACACATCCCATGAGGCAAGCCTAGGGGTATAGCGTAAGAGGGCGTTTCAGAAAGTCTAATCAGCCCCTTTACCAGACGATCAGGACAGGCTACAGCAATCACAAGGTCTGGATTGGACTTAATGGCTTCGTTGTACGCGGCTCGGCTACGTGGTGCGACTCTCACATCCCAGTTGTAGGCCTGGACAGCGTCGGCAACACTATTTATCGTGCATTTGCTACATCCGAAACAAGAAAAGAGGTCTTCGACAACCTGCGCCTTACAACTGGCCAGTTGGATGCAGTGGGGCAACAGCACCACGGCACCGCGGGCTTTCCTGGTTCGAAAGGCGTGTGAAATTCTTTGGTTATTCCAGGCACAAAAGGAGAGGAGCCAGCGTTCTTCAAGTTCGGGAAAAACAAACATCGGGCGCAAAACATTGAGCCAATATCCGTCCCAACGCACAATTGCACTACGTTTTGCCAAATACAGAGCACCTGAATTGAAGGTGCTTTGCAAATCGACGAGTGTTGCAATTGCTACAATCAGGGCCCAACCTGTTGATGGCGGATGAAACAAGATGGCCATGGACACTAAAGCAAGCCCCATCAGCGGAATGCCGCGTCGCAGGATGAGGTAAAATGTGGGAGTCGGTTTCATGAAACAAAGCAATTGGCTATAGGCACTCTATGTGTCCAGTTTCTCACAATTTATATCTCCTGGTTTGAAAACATCCACAACTTGCGTTCATTGCTTGAGCAATCTCTCTTGTTTGGCCCTCAGCACCCTGTCCCGTAGTTCGGCGGCCCTTTCAAATTCCATTCTGGAGGCATGTCGTTGCATCTGTGCCTCAAGCGTTTTGACCTGGCGGCTAAACTCTGTGTCAGTCAGGTACAGCATCGGCTCTTCTGCAACCACTTCTTCTTTGGGCACATTGATAAATTCGCGCGCCAGGGCTTCGCCAAGGACGTCATCAATATTTTTGCGGACAGTCTCGGGAGTGATTCCGTGAATGGCATTATATTCTAGTTGCTTTGCGCGGCGACGATTTGTTTCGCTGATTGCCGTGTCCATGGAGCCTGTCAGGTTTTCGGCATACAAGATGGCCTTGCCATTCACGTTTCGGGCAGCACGCCCAATCGTCTGAATCAGACTCCGGTGGTTGCGGAGAAAGCCCTCTTTGTCTGCATCCAAAATTGCCACCAGACTCACTTCTGGCAGATCGAGACCCTCCCGCAACAAGTTGATGCCAATCAGTACGTCGATTGTCCCTCTTCGCAAGTCCTTGAGAAGCTCTACCCTTTCCAATGTATCAATTTCGCTATGCAAATACTCAGCTTTTACCCCAAGTTCTCGGTAGTAAGTAGTGAGCTGTTCGGCCAATTTTTTTGTCATGGTCGTAACCAGAACCCGCTCTTCTTTTTCTACCCGCAACCGGATTTCGCCAAGAAGATCATCCACCTGGGCAGATGCGGCCCTGACTTCAACTTCAGGATCAACAAGCCCAGTTGGCCTCACAACCTGCTCTATTACAGTGCCGCCGCATTGGCCCAATTCGTAGTCGCCAGGAGTGGCACTCACAAACACTATTTGGTTTATGCGGCTTTCAAATTCTTCAAATTTTAGCGGACGGTTATCCAGGGCAGCGGGCAAGCGGAACCCATATTCGACCAGCGTGCGCTTGCGGCTCTGATCGCCATTGTACATGCCTCTGAGCTGGCCAGTGGCCACGTGGCTTTCATCCAGGAAGATAATAAAATCCTCCGGGAAGTAATCCAGCAGTGTGTGGGGCGGCTCACCAACAAGCCGACCGTCGAGGTATCGGCTGTAGTTTTCGATGCCGGAGCAGTATCCCATCTCCTTCATCATCTCAATGTCATATATTGTGCGCTGGCGAAGCCGTTGAAGCTCTACTATTTTGCCCTCAGACCTAAGCTCCTCCTCTTTGAGTTCCAAATCTATTTTTATCTGGCGTATGGCGGTGGCCAGGTTGTCTTCTGGAGTCACATAGTGTGACTTGGGCCAAATAGTGAGCGACTCGCGTTTTTCAATAACCGTTCCCCTCAGGGGATCAAAGGTTGACAGACGCTCTATTTCGTCTCCAAAGAGTTCCACTCGATAGGCAGTGTCCTCATAGGCAGGATAAATTTCTATGACGTCCCCCCTGACACGAAAAACGCCGGGTTCGAAGGCTACCTGATTCCTCGTGTATTGGATGGCGACTAGGTCTCGCAACAACATTGACCTGTCCTTATTTTCGCCAACCCTCAGCCGGACGCTCAAATCCAGATAACTACTGGGGTCACCCAGTCCATATATGCAACTAACCGAAGCCACAACTATCGTGTCTCGTCTTTCCAAGAGGCAACGAGTGGCGTTGAGGCGCAATTTTTCAAGTTCTTCATTTATTTTTGCGTCTTTTTCTATGAACAAGTCCCGCTCAGGGACGTATGCCTCCGGTTGATAGTAGTCGTAGTAGCTGACAAAGTATTCGACGGCATTTTCTGGAAAAAATTGTTTGAACTCCGCAAATAGCTGAGCGGCCAGTGTTTTGTTGGGGGCAAATATTAACGCAGGACGATTCAGTCGGTTTATGGCTGAAGCCATCGTGAATGTCTTACCAGACCCTGTCACGCCCAGGAGGGTCTGAAAACGCTCCCCACTCTCAACACCGGCAACTAATTGTGCAATCGCCTCCGGCTGGTCTCCTGCTGGAGAATAAGGGCTGGCTAGTCTAAAAGGAATGGCTTTGGGCATTTGATCAACAAAAATTTATTTGGCTGAATACCTGGTCGTTTGCAACAAATTGTACCTGCCACCTTGTGACACAGCGATATCCATTCAAAAACTTATGACTGAATGACTGGAAACTGGCTTTAGTCATTCGTCTCGCCGCTTACATAAACCCACCTGCCGTCTTCTCTGACAAATTGACTCAACTCGCGGTGAAGCACACGGCGCTTGTTCATTTGGAGGCTTGCATGAAAGAGCACAGTGCCTGTTTCGTCATTCTTTCCGCCTGACTCGGTTTTCTGAATTTTCAGACTGATGCAACGAATGTTTTCGCAATATTGCCTCAGTTCTGCAACATTAATTTCCTGTTTTTTCTCTTTTGCCGTGGTCTGAACAAGATAATCCACCCTGACCTCAGCATAAGCGGTAAATCTGCTCCTCATTAACGCCTGGGCCGTTTCCGGCAACCGCTGTCCACTCAAAAATGGTGCACAGCATTTTTCAAAAACAAGGCCAGACGTACATGGACAGAGACGAGACATGGGGAGAAACCTCGAAACAGCTACAGTTTTTGCCCGTGGGTTGTAAGAATGACAAATGCAACCCTATGACTTTATCAAGTATCTAATAAATTCCTACACAATTTTGAAAACACCAGACGATTTAATGTGATACAAATCGTTAAAAACATGAAGAAAAATTTGTCGTATTGCCAATTCGTTGCCTCTCGGTTTTGGCAATGAGCCAATTTCCTCCAATTTATAGCCTTACTTTTAGCAAGCATTTAAATTATCATATACACCTTGGGAGAGACCTATGGCAAACGAGTCCGCGGAAAAGAAAGGAAAAGGCAGAGTTTTTGTTAAAGAGGAAATCTGCAAGGGATGTTCTTTTTGTATAGACTTCTGCCCAACGAAGGCTATTGGCTTCTCCAAAGAATTTAACCAAAAGGGGTACCACTTTCCCGTCATGGTTCATGAAGAAAAGTGCACAGGTTGCGACTTGTGCGGCCTCTATTGCCCTGACATGGCCATTTTTGGCGCCAAGTACAAAGACTTAGAGGAGTTGTAGCCAATACAGGCTTGAATGCTGTAACAGTAATAGTTTTATGCAGTTCTGGTTGTTTTTATTGTTGTTGATCACGTTTGATGAAATGGAGGAGACCTTGAAGGCAGATCCCAAAGGAGTACTCACCGGCGTTCACTTTATGGATGGTGACCATGCGGCCTGCGAAGGTGCCCTGGCAGCTGGTTGCCGCTTCGTTGCTGGTTACCCCATCACTCCTTCCACTGAAGTCGTCGAGCGCTTTGCCGCCAGAATTCCAACGGTTGGCGGAGTTTTCATCCAAATGGAAGATGAAATTGCTTCATCCATTGCAATACAGGGCGCAGTTTGGGGCGGCAAAAAAGTGATGAGCGTGACCAGCGGTCCCGGCCTGTCCCTGATGATGGAGCATATAGGTTTCGCCGTTTGGACTGAAACCCCCAGCGTCTGGGTTGATGTGCAACGTTGCGGGCCATCCACGGGACTGCCTACTCAGCCGGCGCAACAGGACATGCAACAAATCAAGTGGGGTAGCCATGGCGACTACGAAATAATCGCTCTCTCTCCAAACAGCCCCCAGGAGTGCTTTGACCTGATGGTCAAGGCCTTCAATTTGTCTGAGACATACAGGTGTCCCGTCTTTTTTATGATGGACGAAGTTGTTGGGCACATGACAGAGCGGGTGGAAATCCCCTCCGCAGACAAGCTAGAAATTACTGGCCGTAAATATACATCAAAAAAGCCAGGCGAATTCACACTTTACGCGACAACTGAGAAAGACTTGGTTCCAGAGATGGTCAAGGCCGGCGACGGATATCGGATCCATACCACAGGACTAACACATGACGAGCGCGGCTATCCAGCCATGACTGTTCATGCCCAACAAAAAATGATGTCCAGACTGATTGGCAAAATCAGACAAAATGTTCATAAGCTTGTGGATGTCAAAATGGATAGTTGCGATGACGCCGACATCATAGTAGTCTCCTATGGCATCACGAGCAGAATTGCCCACGCCGCCATTGACGAGGCCAGGGCAAAGGGACTCAAAATTGGACATGCACGTTTGGTTATTTGCTGGCCCTTCCCAGAAAAACTGTTTGCAGAATTGGCAACAAAAGCAAAAGCCTTCGTCTTCCCCGAACTAAATATGGGCCAGATGGTGAGGGAGTTGGACAGGGCAGTGGCAGGCAAGGCAAAAGTCATTTCGGTGCCTCACGCGGGCGGAACCGTCCATGAGCCGCAGACCATCCTCAATGCCATCATGGAGGCTACGCGATGACCAAGTCTAAAGAAAAGAAAATTGATATTCCAAATCCACTCATGGATGTTTTGAGGCATGACAGGATGCCCCACATTTGGTGCCCTGGATGCGGAATTGGCACAAGCCTCAACTGCTTTGGGAGAGCGCTGGAAGACTGCGGACTCAACTTAGACAAAGTGGCGGTGGTTTCAGGCATTGGTTGCACTGGCAGAACTGCTGGATACGTAAATTTAGACAGCTTCCACACCACCCATGGACGCGCCATTCCGTTCGCCACCGGCCTGAAGCTCAGCAATCCAGAACTCAATGTGGTTGTATACTCTGGCGACGGCGACTTGTTTGCTATCGGGGGAAACCATTTCTTTCATGCCGCAAGGCGGAACATGGATCTGCTGATAATTTGTGTGAACAACTACACCTACGGAATGACTGGGGGACAAGTGGCTCCAACCACCCCTATTGGGCCAACCCAAACGACCATGCCCTATGGCAATTTTGAAAATTCCTTTAATCTGCCATTTATTGCAGATGCCTGTGGTGCGACTTATGTCGCCAGGTGGACTGCCTTTCATGTTCGCCAGCTGGCCAAGTCGATGCAGGAGGGGCTACTGAAGAAGGGCTTCCGCTTCATCGAAGTGATGTGTCCCTGCCCCACGCTGTACAGCCGTCGCAATAAGCTGGGCGACGGCGTTGACCAGATGAAATACTACAAAGAAAAGAGCGTGATTAAAAATGGCGCCAATACCAAGGAAGTCGAACTGACATTTCAAGGCGAAATCATCGTAGGCAAATTTGTTGACACGGAACGCATGACCTGGCTTGAATCTATGAACAGCCACCTCAGCCAAGCGCTGGGCGATTCTTTTGTGCCTTACGGGCCACACGGAGGTAGCGATGGCAAAAACTGAGATTCGGGTAGGCGGCCTCGGCGGCCAGGGCGTAATCCTCTGCGCTTCGATCATTGGCAAGGCTGCAAGCATCCACGAGGGTAAAAACGCCACGCTGATTCAGGCATTTGGGCCTGAAGCCCGCGGGAGCGCTTGTTCGGCCCAGGTCACGGTTTCAGAGGATCCCATTGGGTATCCCTACGTGACCAATTTGGACATCCTAGCAGTGATGAGCCAGGACGCATTCAATCAATTCGCTCCAACCTTGAAGCCCGGAGGGACGCTTCTTTTCGAAGAAGAACTCGTAGCCCTCAACAACCGTCTGCCCGAAGGTGTCAAAAAATATGCGATACCGGCGACCCGCATCGCTGAAGAAGTGGGCCGGAGACTGGTACTCAACATTGTGATGGTAGGCTTCTTCGCCGGAGTCACAAAGCTTTGCTCCTTTGACGCTTTCCGCAACGCTACTCTAGACTCAGTCCCCAAGGGCACCGAAGACATGAATCTGGAAGCTCTGCGAAAGGGATATGATTTCGGCATTGAGCTAATTTCGGATTAATCAAACCTTATTCTGAGCTATATCCAGCCATTATATGGTTCAGCTTGAACTGACCGGTAAGTTATACAAATGACAAAACATATTCTTGTAGCCTCTATTGCATTTGCAATGACTGCGGCAATGCCATCGCCGCCATTGGTTCTTCCGACTGAACGCAGCGAGTGCGCAAATACAGAAGGTAGGGGTGATTCATCAGAAATGTATCAACTGATCAACCGCTACGCCAACACATTAACAGTAGGGGCAGTTGCTGCCGAACAAAAATCACCTGAATACCAACAATACGTGAGGGATTTAGATTTATATACCGATAGTTTTTATGGCAAACTGGTTCCAAATCTGGGAGTATATGTCGGCGCAGAGGCTAATCCAAAGACCTCCCTTCGTAACCGAGAATATGTGTTTCTTGACCAGATGATGGGAAGTAGCGATTTGCGCTGGAGGCGTAGCGAGGCTACCGTTACCATTTCGCGCTTGGACAGCATGTCAAGGGCCTTAAATAACCCCCTGTCGATCCACTATCAGGACGAAACATGGAGAGATGCCATATTAAAGGGCATCGATGTGGTAGTGACAAAACAGTATTCGGCATGTGTGCAGGAGCATTTATCTATAATGGAAGGCCGCGTAGCCGGAGCAGGCTGGTGGGATTGGCGCATTGGCTTTCCACTAGCGCTGGTGGATGTGCTGGCTATAATGTTCGACGATATTACACGTGAAAAGATGGCAGAATACCTTGCGCCAGCACTTGTCTGCGTGAACAGCGACGCTCTGAACGCCCAGACAGGCGCCAACCGCGTATGGATGTCGGCAATCACTATCCGTTTAGGACTTTTAATGGGCGCGAAAGACCCATCAACTCAGACGGAAGCCATTGCCTGGATCAAACGCGGGCTCGATGCATTCAACCATAATTCCATTCTGGGTATCGTCACATCTGGCGATGGATATTATGCAGATGGCTCCTTTATCCAGCATCGGAACTATTCCCACAACGGCGGATATGGCAAGCATCTTATCAATATTATTTCTTCACTGATGGCACAGTTAAAAGGAAGTTCATGGGAATTAGCCAACACAGACAGAAAGGGATGGGGGAAAGATGGAGTATTTTTTGATGTTCTCTTTCGCGCTTACGAGCCATTTATATATAACGGCCTGATAATGAACGCCGTGCGAGAGCGAGAAATCAGTCGCATCGCCAACCCGGAAAGTATGCCTGGACGCTGGGTTATCCGATCTTTCATACAGATGCTGGCTGTACTGGAGGGAGAGCAGTTGGAACGCACCAAGAGCCTTATTAAATACTGGCTTCAGGACCCCGAAGTATTCTCCATGGTGGTGAGCGACCCCGCCCGCCAGATTGCAGAAGAAGGTTGGGACATGGAATACTTCCTTGCCCCTTCCGTCATCCCAAAAGCCATAGCCATAAGGGACGATTCAAGCATAACGGCATATGCTCGCCCCACTATTGTGCACAGCCGCTTTCCATCAATGGACAGGGTGGTTCACACCGTTGGCGAAAAATGGGCATTTGTTCTGGGCATGTCTTCCGACAGAATTAAGAATACAGAGGGCACTAACGGCGAAAGTCTCAATATGCACCACATCGCCGATGGCCAGACGTACTTTTATACATCTGACAATAACTATTATTCAGATTACTGGGGCACCGTTGACACCCGCCGCATACCTGGTGTAACGGCTGAAAACGGTAGCCGCCCTGATGGGACAAATTCCACAGGCGGCTATGGCACACATAACCCAAACGCTTTTGTGGGCGGCACGGATTTATTCGACAAATACGGCGTAACTGGAATGGCCTTTACCGGACTGAATACCCTGCCAGATTCAATTGACCGAAATGGCGGCGTGACAGCCAAAAAATCATGGTTCATGTTTAAGGACGAGATTGTTGCCCTTGGGTCTGGCATTACCAAGATCGAAGCAGGGCGGCCAATTGAAACAACAGTGGATAACCGCAAACTAAAAAAAGACAACTCAAATGTAATTACGATGGATGTGGATGCCGAGTTCAGCGGCAACATCAAAGACGTTGGCTTTATCCACATCGGCGGCAACGATGATAGGCCCTCCAGCGGAATGGGCTATGTGTTCCCAGGGCGAGCAGAATTGTTCGCCAGGCAATGGAAGAACGAAAGCACATGGAATAACGTCAACACCCATAACCGCCACGGCAATCGCTTAGACACGGTATGGAACAACTTCGCAACATTTGGGTTCACTCATGGCGACACGCCAAACGATGCCAAATACGCCTATATAATGCTTCCTGGCGTGACGGCGGCACAGACAAAGGCATATTCGATACCAGTGGAGATAGTGCGGCACGACAACAGCGTCCACGCCGTAACCCACAGAAGGCTGGGCATCTCTGCGGCCAACCTGTGGGAGGCTGGCAGCGCCTTTGGCGTCACCACAAATGCCCCGGCATCCATAATGATTGGGAATTCGGAGGCGAAAAACGGCAATTTTGTGGTTTCTATTTCTGACCCTACTCAAAAGTCTTCATCCCTGGTGGTGACACTGGATTACCCGGCAGCACAGGTCTTTTCCAAAAGCGACCAGACCAGGATTAAAGTAACAAAGCTCTCCCCAAACGTAGAATTTACAGTTGACACAAGGGACTCTGCCGGAAGGACATTCAGCCTAGAATTTGAACCTACTAACATTTTTGACCGGTTGGCATTTAGCGGCTCAGCTAACGGGAAGGCGGCTAGTGGTGAAGCAGTTAGGGTTATTTCCGGTGGCACGATAATGACGCATAAACAAAACCTCACTAGAGACACAAACATCTTAGTGCGGCTACAGGCCACTCCTGGCACGGAATTGGGCGTGGGCAACAGCATAGACATTGAATTCAGTGCAAGCGGCAGCCTGTTTGTTTCTGACGATGCAGGGATCAAGAGGGCAGGAACATATTCCGTCGGTTCTGACACCACCGTTGTTTTGTGTCTGGATCCAGAGTCTCGCACCTATTCGCTGATGATCGACGGCAAATCTTGCACTGGCACATTTAGATTCAAAGCTGATGGAACCAATCTGAATGGCATAACAGTTGGAGCATCGCAAGAAAACACGCTAATATTCGCTATTTATTCCTTTCCTGATACTGCAGAGTATCCAGTCCATAAAAAGAAATCACCCGGAAAACGCCTTGCCCTGCGCTTCGACAAACCAGCGACAGACGACAACGACGGCTGGCAAAACTATTCGCTACCTATTGGCAACGGATTCCAAGGGGCCAACATCTTTGGACGCATTGACAGGGAAAGAATCCAGTTGAGCGAAGAGAGCCTGTGGACTGGCGGCCCTGTAGCAAAAATAGAGGGCGTACTGGGCGAGTACAGCGACAGCGCGGCATTTGGGAATGCAGACCGAGACGGTAAAATCCTCACCCCAAGCTACTACAAGGACGTAAGAGAATTGTCATTGGGCAAGACTGGCGATGTATTCCCACCGGATGCCCGTTCGATTGCAGGGAGAGAAACCTCTGCAATGTATGGCATGTTTCCCAAAACAAGGGAGCCTTTGGGCAACTTTCAAAATTTTTCTGAAGTCTATTTCCACATGATCCACGATGGACAGACAATTGACGAAAGCCACGTCCAAAACTATACGCGCTGGCTGGACATCGAAACTGCCGTAGCAGGAGTGGAATATGACTATAACGGCGTAACCTATCAGCGGGAATACTTTGCCAGCTATGAAACACGTGTGGTTGCGGCTAAATTCAGCGCCAGCGAGAGCGGCAAGGTGTCCTTCGTCCTTAACCCAACTATTCCACACATGGAAACAAGCAGGTCTGGTAGCCACTACGTATTGCATAACTATGGCAAGACAGGAACTGTAACTACGGTTGACGATAACACCATTAAAATTTCAGGCATGTTGAAGCAAAACGGTCTGGAGTTTGCGGCTCTGTTTAAGGTCATCAATACCGGGGGTACGACAACGGCTACTATTGTGGACGGCAACGGCGCAATAAGGATTGAAGGCGCAGACACCGCGCTTGTAGTCATGTCACTAAAAACAGATTACGCCAACAACTACCACACAAAATACCGCGACAACTTCCTATCTTCCCTAGAGTATCGTATGAAAAACATGGTGGAGTACATTTCGATATTAAAATACAATCATGTCTGGGATTACAAAGCGTTATTTGGCCATGTCAAAATTGATTTTGGCGGCACAAATACCAACATGACGACAGACGAGTTGTTGGACGCCTACAGGCAGGGCAACGCAGAAGCGGAAACAAAAAGGGCACTCGAGGAATTGTATTTCCAATACGGGCGTTATCTGCTCATTGCATCTTCCCGGCGAGGTACGCTACCGGCAAACCTGCAAGGGGTGTGGAATGTGTACGAAACACCTCCCTGGCAGAGCGATTATCACCTAAACATAAATCTCCAGATGAACTACTGGCCCGCCAACAACACCAACCTAAAGGAAACAATGAAAGCAATGGTGGATTACGTAGATTCACTTCGTGAGCCCGGGCGATTTACGGCAAAGGCAGTTTACGGTGTTGGAGAAGGCAGCGATCCCAGCGAGCCTTCGGGCTGGGTCGCCCATGTATCCAGTAATCCTTTTGGATTTACAGGGCTCATGAATCCTCATAACCTGATGAGTAGCTCCGGCCATGCACACTATTCACCGGAGAGCGCAGCCTGGATGGCTCAGAGCGTCTATAATTTTTACCAGTACTACCCCGACAAAATGCTTTTGTGCGACAAGGTTTACCCGATAATGAGAGAAGCTGCGCTGTTCTTCAGCCATCCTGAAATTCTGGTTGACGATCCAGTATCAGGTCGCAAGGTAATGTCCCCCTCCTATTCATCGGAGCACGGCCCAATGTGGGGCGGGGCCACATTCCAGCAACAGCTTCTGTGGCAGCTATTCACTGACGTGGTAGAAGCTGCGGCTATCTTGGATACTGATGCAGAATTACGGGCGAAGCTGGCCGGACTGTTGTCAAAACTTGAGCCAGTACCAATCGGCCCATTAAGCGGCAGGGGCCCTGACGGCAAAGATGCACCTGGGGTAAAGGAATGGTGGTGGGAAACGACATATGGCAATACTGCCGCAGGCCCAATCCCAGGTTTTGATGCCAGCCACAGGCATCTGTCACATCTGGTTGGTCTGTACCCAGGCAATCTGATTACCCATGAAACCCCAGAATGGATGCAAGCAGCCATCAACTCACTAAACAGACGGGGGGACGCGGCCACTGGTTGGTCTCGGGGAATGAAGATGAATCTGTGGGCTAGAACAGGCGATGGCAACCGCGCCTATCGCATTTTCAACGGGTTACTGACCGATGCCACGCTGCCAAATCTCTGGGATTATCACAGTGGCAACGCACCCAATGAGCCTCCAGGCGGCAGGGCAAGCATCGGCATTTTTCAGATAGATGGCAACTTTGGCGGTACGGCGGGCATGGCTGAAATGCTCTTGCAATCCCATGCCGGATATATACAGCCGCTACCAGCCCTGCCAGATGCCTGGCCTTCCGGCTCTGTCGAGGGGCTAACCGCAAGGGGCGGATTTGAAGTGAGCATGACATGGAGCGATAAAAAAATTGACACGCTGGAGATCAGATCCACCGCTGGTCAGCCCTGCATCCTGAAATATGGGGAGGCAGACAAAATCTTGGTGAAGGACACAAACAACTACAAAACTGTAGACACCATCATAGATCACGACAAAAACACAATTGTGTTTGAAACAAAGCCAAACAGAACTTACGCCATATTGCGCCAAGGAGATAATGGCAAAATGTGATTAAATACCACCGTGCACATTGCCACATCCTTTTCACTGCATGATCTAAACTCATTTCAGGCGCAATGCCACTTCAATTTTTTCCGCCATCTCGCCAAAAACAAGGCTCTGGGGGCTATTGGGATGAGCGGCGGCTATTGGCGTGCCCTGATCGCTGGTAGACCTGATTTGCAGGTCTATCGGAATCTCGCCAAGAAAAGGAAGGCCCATGCGCTGAGCGGCCATGCGCACCCCACCATGGCCAAATATCTGGGTCTCCATTTGACAACTCGGGCAGACGAAACTGGACATGTTTTCGATTACACCGAGGATTGGCACGTTTACGGAACCGAACATGGCGATGGCCTTTTTTGCGTCAAGGAACGCCACGTCTTGAGGCGTGCTCACGACTATCGCCCCTCCCACATTTGCATTTTGAATCAATGAAATCTGTATATCGCCCGTGCCAGGCGGCAAGTCGATTAGCAAAATATCCAGTTCGCCCCAGTCTACATCGGTCATAAATTGGCTCAGCGCTTTGTTTAGCATTGGGCCGCGCCATATAACGGGCTTGTCATCATCTATCAGGAAACCCATGGACATAAGTTTTAGCCCGTATTTTTCCACGGGCAGGATGATCCCGTCAGGAGTTGCCAGGGGCCCGTCATCGCTGCCCACTCCAAACATCATCCCCAAGCTGGGTCCATAGAGGTCAGCGTCCATCACGCCCACGTGGTGCCCCCTGGTAGCTAGAGCACAAGCAAGATTGGCAGTCACGGTGCTCTTTCCAACGCCGCCCTTGCCGCTCCCGACAACAATCACATGCTTAACTGTTGGCAACAGGTTTTGGGATTTAGCTCCCTCCAGCTGCGGTTCCCATGTGAAAACCACTTCAACAGCTTCTACACTTGGGATGGCAGAGATTATTTTTCCAAGCCGCCCTCGAATATCCGATTCCTGCTCTCTGAAGTCCACAGGCAACATGATAGATATAAAAACCCTGCCTTCTTCCAACTCCATGACCTTAACGGCCTTCATTGCCATTAGGCTTGAATCGGAACCAGTGAATGTAAAATTACTGAGCGCATCAAAAATTGCCGCTCGGCTGATTTTTTGGGCCATCCGTTCTCCAGAGTCAGACAGGCTTTTTGCGAAACTCTAATTTGGCTATTGCAACAGAATATGTATTTCTATAAATCAAACAATTCATTAATATCCGCATCCTTAATAATTCTGCGGGATTTCTTCTTCGCGTTAGCAAACATTGAACGCATTTTTTCATCGATGGATTTTTTCAACAGTTCTTCGAAGTTTACTCCGCGTAACTTAAAAAACAGGGTCGGATCTGCGTCAAAACGTGCACCAATGGCATACAAAACTGCTGCCACATGTTTGCATAAATACGCCCAATCAGGACAGGAGCAGGAAAACACAATCTCTTCCGGATCTGGGAAAAGATCTGATCCTTTGAACAATTCACCCAGGCCTTTAGGAAATTTGCCATCAATCAATGCTTGCAAACTGTCGATTCTGTGTCCGCACTTTATTGAGATAGCAGCCCATTTGTCTGCATCCAGGGGAGATATTGCTACCTCTACTTTGTAAACTCTGGTACCCATCACCAGCGCTTTGATAGCCCCTTTATCAATTTTTAGGTCAATAACAAAGCCATTTCTGACATAGCTACGCCCCCTCTCGAGGCGGTACTGATAATCCGCGTACGACTCAATGTTTTCTATCCAGGCCACGCCCCACCAGGTCTTGGCAATCTTTCTGCCATCTAATACAACAGGCGCTAAATCAGGATATTTCTTCTTAAGCTTTATGATTTCCCTTTCGGCCTTTGCACGTTTTGCCGAAACCGGCACATAGTCATAGTATCCCCACATCTCCTTATCCCCCTGTCAGAGCCTAAACAGCGAAAGAAGTTCATCATTGCTAAGTTCTGTTATCCACGTTTCATCAGACGTAGCAATGAGTTCTCCGGCCAACTTTTGTTTTTGCTCAATCATCTGGTCTATCTTTTCTTCGATCGTGCCCTTTGCAATAAATTTATGTACCATAACGTTCTTTGTTTGGCCTATGCGAAAAGCCCTGTCTGTGGCCTGATTCTCAACAGCGGGGTTCCACCACCTATCAAAATGGATGACATGGTTTGCTGCGGTTAGATTTAGTCCAACCCCCCCTGCTTTCAGAGATAAGACCATAAACGGCACGTATTCCGCACCGTTAAACTGTTTGACAAGCTCGGCGCGTTTTTGGACTCTGGTGCCACCATGGAGAATCAACCCCTCCCGCCCGAAAACCATCGCTAGGTACTCTGCAAGTGGTTTGGCCATTTCTTTGAACTGCGTAAAAATCAGAGCTCGCTCTCGCTTTTCTCGAATCGTTTCGCAAATCCCGCCTAGCAACTCAAATTTACCACTTGCCTTTTCTTCAAACCCATTCTGCCCCAGATACTGGTCGGGGTGATTGCAGATTTGCTTAAATTTCATAATGCTCGCAAGCACAAGCCCTTTCCGCGAGATGCCCTCCGTTTCGGCCAGATTGCACTCCAGCATATTGACAAGTTGATTGTAAAGAGTCAGTTGCTTTTTGCTCAGTCCCGCATAATCTTTTATCTCGATTTTGTCTGGTAGGTCACTTATTACGGATTTATCAGTTTTTAAACGACGCAAAATAAATGGGCTGATTATTTGACGCAGACGTGAATACAAATCGCCTTCGCCCATCTCCTTCGCAAAATCGGAAAATTCTTTACGAGTACCCAAAAGTCCTGTATTCAGAAAATCGAAAATTGACCACAAGTCTGATAAGCGGTTCTCGACAGGCGTACCGGTCATCGCTATTTTGTACACAGAAGGTATCTGTTTTACCGCTTTCGTCTGTTTTGCTACCGGGTTTTTAATAGCCTGCGCTTCATCCAGTACGATGATATCCCACCTTTGACTCCGCAGATTCTCCATTCGCACTGCCATCCCGTAAGTGGTAATAAAAAGATTTGCAGATCTCAAATCAAGCTTGGCGTTCGTCGAATGTAAAACACTGTATTTAAGGTTCGGGGCAAATTTCTCTATCTCGCTCTTCCAATTGCCAATTAACGAAGCCGGAATTATTAATAGGGCCCTAAAATCGACGTTTTGACGAACATGCTCCAATAGCGCGAGTATTTGGACAGTTTTGCCCAACCCCATATCATCGGCGAGCAACGCGCCAAATCCCAGGCTACGCATCAGGGCAAGCCAGTCGAACCCTTTTTGTTGATAATGGCGCAACTGCGCTTTGAAATCGTTGCCAATGCTCAAATTCTCTATTTTTCCAGGGTTTATCATTCGGCTTATCGCATTTGCCAGCCATTCGCCGTTTGAAAATTCCAAAGTCTTAATTTCTTTTCCTAACGCTCCTCTCCCAAGCCCTAGCTGTGCTCTCATCGCCTCAGCAAACGTCAGGCCACCTTTCTCCGCCAGCTCATCTGCTCTTTCGTAGACGTGCAAAATGGAGCGAAGTTTTTCATGGTCAACCTCAACCCACTTGCCCTTTAAGAAAGCCAAGCCCTCGGTTTGAGCCAGCATGGCCACAACCTCATCACGAGTCAATTGTTCGTTGCCCAAATAAATACCGGGGTCAAAAGAGAGCAAAGCCTCAAGACCAACGACTGATGGCTGCTTGTTTCCAACGGTAACAACCGTACGAAGTGCATTAGTTTTTTTGAGCCACCAATTTGGCATACGACACATAATGCCGCATTCCTCGTAAAGTGGAATCTCTCGCAAAAACGTGTATGCATCGTCTGCTGAAAATTTTAATGGGGAAAAAAGTTCTCCGCTTTCTACCAGATCGGAAATAAAATTACTTTTGTCTGTAGCTTTGCTTACCGCCGATAGGAGCTGTAGAATCAATTCATCATTGCCTTTGTATTCAATCAGCGCATTTTTGAGAGGAAGATGCTTCGCGCGGCAATTCCCTGCGTCAGTGCTGTATGTGGATAAGAATGCAAACGGGTAGTCATCGGACTTGCTCTCTACAAGATGAAAAAACACCCTTCCAGCCACATTTATCTTTGAATCATTTGCTTGAAGAAATTCAGCGGCAGTCCCATCGTAGCCAGTCAGCTCGGCGTTAAAGGTATTGGCTAACTCTTGCCAAAAATTTTTTATCCATTTAAAACTAATATGTTCAAGTCCATGAACAAAGGGTACTCCGTGCAAAATTGCCAGAAGTTCTTCATCCGATGGTTCTGGTGCGCGGCGAGTAAATTCAATATCAGGATCCCGGGACAAAGACTTGAGAAACCGGGCCGCAATACTGTGAAGGAATGCAATTGATTGATGCATATTCACGTTTTTAGGCTCAAAACCGAAATAAAACAGCGATTTATATCCGCCACTTCCTTCATTTTTAAATCGATCTACTAGATCACCACCCTCGTACCGTTGCTCATTTTCTGTATAGCTATAGTCAAGCATCACCCCTTTTTCAATGTAGACTGCAATAAGCTCACGATACATTACACACTCCTACCACAGCGAAATATTAGCAGAACATAAAAACCAAAAAATTGGGAATTCCTTTTACCCTCCACTCACCGGGGGCATTACCGCTACTTCATCTCCCGAGTAAAGCATTTCGTCTTTAGTGACAAACCCTTGGTTGACAGCTAACAGAACATCCGGCGGGAGTTTAGCAAAAGAAGAATGTTTGAGCAATTCTCTCAGAATCGGCGGATCTGGCAGAGGCAACTCAGACTCTGTAAACCCAAGCAACTCGCCGTACCTGGCATAGGCAATAACTTTTATTGTCACCAGGTACTCCAGGAATAGCGAATTTCGCCCGTCGGAGCAACCCCAAGGGCCCTGCTCCCGCTTGCCCCCAGATGAATCACCAGATTGCCAAACCTCAATTCCATTTGGCCTCCTATCGTCAAGACATCTCCGCTCTGCTTGTAACTACCTGCCAAAGGTATGGTCTGATTTAAAACATGGATATTCTTTCCAACAATTACGTCTGTTTCGGCTACTCCGCCGATGCCAGTCCTGTATGCGACGCTAACTCTGTCAAACCTAAGTGCGCGTCGCAATTGTTCTACCGCAGAAGTAACCGCCAGATTTGTGATCAATCCACTTGCGGTGCCAGCAAATCCGCTGGTGGATGAGGCCGTAGACAAATTGCCGCGGTACGCCGAATTGCCGAGGGTTTGGGCAGAAGCTGGATTCAATAGGAGAGTTACGATTTCGTCCTGCCTAAGAGTTGGCGTGGAAGTTGTCACTATGTTTAGAGAATCCACAGAGCCTTGGACGTTTAAGTTCACCCTGAAAGGAGTTATGTCCACCTGGCCTTGGATGTTTATTACTGGATTAATAGCATTTGGGTCAGTAAAGTCGATAGTCCCGTTTTCAATTATGATGTCGCCAGCCGGCAGGATGTTAGTAAGGCGGCCCCCAGGCACCAGCTCCATCACGCCGCGCAACCCGGGCTTGGCAAGGGTGCCGAGGATCTTGATTCTCTCAGAAACCCTGTTGTCGCCCTGAACCTTTAATAAATTTGTATTAAAATTCCATGGCTGCCGTAAAACAAGGTCAATATTCAAATTGACGGAATCCAATGGATCATCCAGGTCGGCCCTGAGGCTGGGTATTGCTCTGATGGCGTTGTTGAGAATCATCTTGCCCAAATCTATCTCTGCGACATACTCCATGTTGTTCGCAGTCAGTGTGCCCTTGATTTCTCCCCTGTTTTGGCCAGGAAGGTTTTGAAATTTTGAATCGAGGCTACCCCAAAACTGAAAACCTTCTGGTTCGTAGTTGTACTGAAAATTATCTAATTTTGTGTCAATTTCATAACTGTTAATGCCGATCCTATAGTTGTTTTCTTCCTTTTTTTCGTAATCCCAGGCTACCTTTCCAGAAGCTTCCAAGCTCCCCCTCAAAACCCTCCCCTCGATTTGTTTTACCTCTATCAGTCTGTCCGAGCAAATTAATTCGACATTAAAATTTTCAATACCATAGGGAAAGGTGCCAGGCGGATCAAGGTGCCCTCCCTTGACCTTGAACACACCATCGAGCCTCAAATCCATATAGGGCCCATACAGCCAAAATCCCTCCAGCTCTCCTTTGCCTCTGGGTGTAAAACCAGCCAAGAATGTTTCAGATGGCTCGTCTAAAACCTTGGCGAGCGTCTCCTTGACTTGCCAAAGGTCAACGTAGCCATCGAGGTACAAATCGGCTCTTTGGTCACTATTTATTGGTATGGTTCCGTTGACATTCAGGTACGTGGGCAGGTCTCCATCGTCTTCGTTCAGCCTTTCGCTCCCTAAATTTAACTCTAATCTAATTCCATTCGGATCGCTTCGAATCACGCTCGCCCCTTGCTGGCCAATGTCTTGGCCCAGCACCTTGCCTGCAAATGTGTCTATTTTGGCTCTCCAGGACAGCCCTTCAGCGTCAAGGCTCGCATCGATGACGGACTTTAGAGTCAGGTCTTCAAAATAGCCATCTGAGAGTGTTTTGATTAAGCGTTCCGAATCTACAGTCCTGGGCGAAAAATCAATCTCCAGTTGACATTGGGTTGTTTCAAGGTCTTTGTGGGCATGTAACTTAACCAGTGGCTCCATTTCCAATTCAGGGTTGCCCAGGCCGACCTGCCCAGATATTTGGCCGTTATCCGTGATTTCAATTCTGCCACTGAAACCCCCAGCACTTCTGCCTCCGTCCAGAATGATTTGGCCATTTGATAATTTTATGACCCCCTCAGGGAGCGATATTGCACCATAGTCGCAGGCATAAGGGCCATCGAAGACATACTCTGCATTTGCGCGCAATCGCGGGACGCTTTCCATCCCAAGGGCATGGCTGTCGAGTTGTCCAAAAATATTGCCCGCCCAAGTTTCTTTTGTTAAGTCCATGACAAAACTGCCTTCCAATCCCAGCTGGCCGCTCAAAGAATCAAGATTGGCCTGGCTATCAGCTATGCGAAATTTGGGAACGCTGAGTTTGAAGTTCTGCTCAGCCAGATCCATCGCAATCTCGCAAGTCAGTGCCGGTATCCTGATTCCATAAATGGAGCCGTCTGCCAGTCCCGCCTCGCCCTTTAGCCTTATCGAATCAAAAGGGCCCTCAAGTGCAACCCAGCCATCCACCGAACCCTGGGCTTCCATCGCCTCCAGAATCCCGAGGTCGCTTATGCCAGCATCCAGCCCCTCCGAAAGCGGCAGACCAAAAGATTCATACCTCATCCTAATCTGGTCTGCCCCTTCTGGAACTTCATCCCAGGTCAACCACAGGCCGCCGGACGCACTTGAGTTTTTTCTGTTAAGTTGAATGTTGTCCAAAAATAGCTGCTTGGATCCTATCCTGACATCGGCCGCTAAATAGTCTGCCGTGGCACCGAAATACACTGGATCATTGAGCGAAATGTTGCCAACTAGCTCTAGGTCTCTCGAATGGGACCAAGCTATCTTTGCAGCGGCCAGCACTTCGCCAGCTATCGGTAGCTGGTCGACAACATCCCACCTGTCTAGGCTGTGGGCCACTTGTTCGGCAGTTGTTATGGCCTTTGCGCTAAGGTCAACGGACTTGAGGCTGAAGTCTATGTTCCCCTCATCATTCAAGAACGGCTTGAAGGCCACAGTCCCATTTGCGGAAACTGCTATTTCAGGAGTGTTAATGTTAATAGACTTTATCGCCACGAAATTATTGGTGGCAGAAAAAGCTATTTCGCCGGCCGAGTAGCCATCATTTTTTAGACTTGCTAACAATTCTAAACTATTATTGTTCAATATACCGCTATTCCAAACAGGTAAAGTGCTTGAAAAAGTTCCATCAATATCTGCAGAGATCGAATTGAAAATTAGCGACTTCGAGATGTCAGAAAAAAAATCAAAAGGCACTTCCCTGCCCTTGAAATCCAAATTGCATCCTGAATTATTAATTGCTCCGTTCAGATATAATTGAGATAAACCAGAAAAAACATTAAATTTATCAATATCAATATTAAATGCTGTACCATGTGCTTCAATTTCAACATCACATGTTTTAATTGGATGATATGGCGTTGCAATTTTATTTGCCACGGATTTAAAAGTCCACTGTGGGTTTTCAATTTCACCATAAAAATTTGTCTCAAAGTTCACGTTTCCTGATATTCCTGAGTATTTTGTGCCAAATATTTCAGACAAATATTGGCTTTGCAAAGAACCATTAGCAGAGCCACGAATAAAAAATTTTTCTGTATCAATCTGACCAGTGGCCTGAATATTTAACAGTTCGCCGTCAAAAGTTATTTTCCTAAGCTCTAACAAATTATCTTCAACATCAAGCTGAAAATTTACGTGATTCTGAAATGTGGCCAATTCAGTGACAACGGTCGTAGTAGGGCAATCTACATCAATTCTCAACTTATTGCTTTCACTTCCTGTGCCCTTAATGTTGAATGAAGCTTCTGCCCGCCCCCACCTAGGATCGCAAAAAATAATATTTCCGTTAAGCACCTCTATCTTTTCAATAATCCACTTCGCTCCAGCACCGTCCGATTCCATAATTTTGATTTTTTCAATCTGTTGAAGGCCGAAGTCCGAAACTGGATTAATCACCACTATGCTACGGAAGCGCGGCACCCCCCAAAAAAATGAGCCTAAATCGGCAACAATATCTATTCTTTCAGCCTGAAAAATACCTGGAGCCAAATATGGGCCCTCCAAGGTGAACCTGCCCCTAAATAGATTAATAAATAGGCCTTCTGCGCCAAAGTCCAGTCCGGTCTTGTCTTTCACGGATGAAGCTATTGCACGGATATAGACCCTCTGCATAGCAGAACTGTGTGCAACCCATGCAATCGCCGAAACTGTCACTGCACCGCCCGCGATTATGTAGCTAATACGCCTTAGCCAATGGCGTGGTCGTTTTGGCAAATCGGAGGCCATTTCAGTTCTTTTCCTTGCAGCGAGGGCAAATAGGATTCCTATCTGGTTGGATGGGATTGTGGCAGTTCCAGCAAAACGCCTGATACCCCTTCAGGAGAGCAAGGGGATTGGCGGCTGGAAAATTAGCTGTTGACTGAAGTGTGTGCAAGGGCTGGTTTTCTCGTTGGTGACCATCTTTTAGCCCTTTTAATTCCTTAAGCAATCCTTGTGCAGAAATATATCTATCGCCCAGGTTAATTTTGAGGCATTTCATTACTACTTCAGAAAACGCCCTTGGCACTTGAGGGTTGCGAAGGTGCGGAGCAACTATTTCCCTTGTTGAAAATGCCTGTGCAATCTTTACGGGATCCACATCATAGAATGGAACCGTGCCTGTCAACATTTCATAAATCGTTATGCCCAAAGACCACAAATCAGATTGGAATACGGCCCTTCCTCGAAAATGCTCTGGAGCCATGTATGGCGGCGAACCAATCCGAGTGCGGGCATAACCGTCTTTTTGTTCATCCAGAACTCTGCTCGTACCAAAATCTGTGACCTTGGGAATGCCATCTGAAGTCATAAGGATGTTTGCAGGGCGTAAATCTCTATGCAATATCTGATGCGAGTGGGCACAGGCGATTGCAGAACAGACCCCGATTGAAATGTCCAGCGCCGTTGGCGGCTGAATACCACGTTCCTGCCTAATCTGTTTGTCCAGACTCTCGCCCCGAACGAACTCCATTACCATTAAAATCAAGCCATCAATTTTTACTGCGTCGTGCAACTCAACAATATTTGTGTGCCTAAGGTTTCGCATGATTCTAGGTTCTCGCAAAACCGCCGTTTCATCCCCCTGCTGGTGAGGCACCTTTAAAGCCACCTCGCAGTTCAATAAACGATCAATTGCAAGGTACACCGTGCCGAAGCCGCCTGCACCCAGACGCTCGACTATCTGGTATTTTCCCAGCATCTGGTCTTTTGAAAGCATCAACACAACCCCATGGGAACAGACAACTGAACGCATTGAGTCATACAGAAAGGCATGGACAATGTTGGCAAAGTGATTTTCCCCAAAGACAAATGGACTTAAACTGGCTAGCCAGGCGCTGACCCTATTCACAGGGCACACCTAATAGAATAAACTATGAGTGTAGAAAAAACGATGCAGTATCCACGCATTGGAGGTTTCATATTTGAGCGATTCGCCGCCAGAAAATGACAATCAAGTTCTTCAGGCTTTTTTGGAAGTCATGAATGACGAGGCGGATTTGTCGCTGAAGATGGATGGTTCTGTGGATCTGCCAAACCTGTCCTCCATTGTCAGCATTGATGATGACGAATGGCAGGTTTTGATAAGAATGCATAGGCCGTTGCCCAATCACTTGAGCAACGGGACGCGATTTGAAGCATCGTTGGAAGCCCTTGGGCAACTCTGGAAGGCTTGGCTCCTTTTTAAGGGGCGAGCAGGACATCTGCACTATGTTTTTGATCTGCCAATGACTATGGAAAAATTGGAAAAGGAAAAAAAGAACCGGCCCCGCACACTAAAGCGGATTGCCTCCCAGTCAAACACAAAAACTAAATCCGCGAGCCAAGATGATCCAGAGCTAGAAGACAATGTAGTCAAGGCCTTTTGTGAGTTGTTGGAGAGTGGCGAGGAATTCACACTGGACATAGACGGATCAAGGGGGTTGCCGCATTCCCCGTATGTTTTAAGCCTTGACCATGAAGCAATGAAAGTTGTGTTAAAGATGCACAGGCCCTTCCCATACCAATTGCGCGAGGGCACTATCTGTAGGGCATCAATTGGGGCTTTGGGCAAATTCTGGAAGGCCAAATTACTGTTTAGAGGCAGAATCGATTATCTACAGTATTTATTTGATTTACCTCTAACATTAGAAAAGGCTGGCCGAAGAGAACACAAACGCTATCCCTTCAGACCTAGGGAAAATATCCAAGTCCACGTTCAGGACTCGGGCCTAAAATGCTTTGGGGCAGATGGGCCATTGATAGACTTGTCTGCCGGAGGCATGGTTTTCAGGGCGGACAGGGCTTTCAGATTGGAAGACCGCGCTATATTGAGGATGGATACAGCCATGTTTTTCAAGGGAAAGAGTTTTCCCTTGATTCGGATTAGTGGGCTACGGGGCGTGGCAGGGGCTATAAAATTGAGGGGCGAAGTTGCTCATGTGACTCAGAGGGGTTCGGCAATTTATGTTGCCTTTGCATTCGGCTCTATGGATACCCGCGTGGAAGAAACCTTGGCCCAGTTGCTGGGATCGAGAAAGAAAAAACGGCTACGTTTTCTTTTTCAAATGTATATATCAAGACAGTTCTAGCGCCTCGTCCGCAAAAGAACAAAAAACAATGCCCTTGATCTGCACATAGCTACAAGAATTGAATTTGCACACAGGAGACGCAACGCTGGGACGGAGGTCTCCGATATAGCTCATGTGCTGAAATCGAGACAGCTATAAGGCATAAAATATGCTAACAGTTTCATGTCAGAGGGTACTGGAGGAACCCCCTTTTGAGTCAATCATCAACGGAACAGGACAGCCGAGTTCTGCAGGCATTTTCAGAACTGTTGAATAGCCAGGAGGAGTTCCCTCTCAATGTGGAGGGCGCTAAAACTGTGCCATACGCATCGTCCGTTGCCAATATTGACCATGGGTCTGGCCAAATATTGCTCAGAATGATTCGGCCAATGCCAGCCCAGCTACCTTTGGAAACCATATGCAAGGCATCATTCGGATCTCTGGGAGAACACTGGAAGGCACTACTCACATTCCAGGGCAGGATGGGACATCTGCAGTACCTGTTTGATTTGCCGAAAACCATGGAAAAGGCCGGGCGGCGAGAACACAAGCGCTACACCTTCAGGCCCAGGGAAAATGTATACGTCTACGTGCAAAATTCAGGTCTGCCTGGCTTAAGCGCCTCTGGACAGCTATTTGACCTCTCTTCAGGCGGACTGTCCTTCAGACCGGATAGGGCATTCAGAGTCGAAGATGGGGCCAGATTAAAGCTAGATACAGCAATGTTTGAGAGGGGCAAGAGTTTTCCCATTATTCGCATCGATGGGCTACCCAAACTGAAAGAACCGCTCAGGCTACGCGGCACTGTGGCCCATGTGGGCGAAAAAAAGTCCATTATCTTTGTAGCTTTTGTTTTTGGATTGCTTGATCCCGAAGAAGAAGAAACCCTTGCCAGAGTGCTCGAAGCAAGGGAGGGCATGGGAAGCATGGGCGGAGCTGGTGTTTCGAGACCATCTCCCTCCTCTGACGCAGGACAGCCATCAGAAGAGTCCGCAAAATCTGAGACAGCACAAAAAGAGATCAATATTGAGCCAGATGATGAAGCGCTGGATCAGCTAGAAAAAGAGCTTCACCCGCCTCCCACGACTATTTTGCGCCTCGCACGCCGCACCAGCGACCTGTTGCTAGTTAAGCCCTCAGGAGCAAAATGTCAGGATGTAGTAAAATATTTAAAGGATACCGGTTTTACCAGGGTGACTCAATGCGACCATCTGGACAGCCACGTCGTGCAAACCACGCAGAATACTGATGTGACGCTCGTTGCCCTCGAGATCGGCGGCGACCCAGAAGATGCCGTCAATTCCTTCCGCCACATTCAAGAGCAACTCAAAACGCGCAAAAAAACAAACCCCGTAGTGCTTTCTGATCAATTCGAACCAATCCTCCTCGAATTGGCTGAAGAGCTTTCTTTGCCAGTTGGCTTCACCTGTGACCATAACTGGGCAGAAACCCTTGACAAAGCCATAGGGCTTTTGAGAAGGGAATAGCTCAAGTTGATTTGTTTGTCGAGCGCTAAATTTTGAGGTAAACAGGTCTTAATTCTGTCTGGCCGCCGCTCTATCAGGAGTGCATAGAGGCTGAGATTAAGATTCCTTATACCACTTTCTATTACTGATTTTATAAATGCCTAGCGCACATCTGCGCTGGGCAAGGCTTTTCGTCTCGTAACTCGTAACTAGGAACTGGTATTAGAAGCTGACGCCGTCCACATACCCTTCAGCCTGAGCATCCGCGCCTTTGTTTGCTGGAAGTCCTCACAGAGTTCTGTCTTTTCGTCAACCGACAAATCACCAGAGGAAATTTCGGTGACGAGCGTTACAACAAGGGCACGTTCCCTCTCAGTAAGCCCTTCCCACCGCTCTAGTGAAATGGCTGGCGGTGGGTCGTGGGGGGCATCCAGAAATTCAAATACCGAACAGCCAATAATACTTGATATAAAGCTGAGAGTATTGAGGTGGGGGCGCATCCTTGTGGTGTCTGTTAGAAGCTGGCGGAGCGTGTCTTCGTGAATGTTGAACATATCTGCAACAATGTCAATCTTTACAGCACCCCTAGAGGTTAGAAGGCCGTTATTTTTCTTGCAGAACTCCTTGACCCTATTGGCGAACACATCTTGTTGTGGCCAGCGTTTATTGCCCATAGCTCTAACCCAAACAAGAAATTGCGGAAGTACAAAGTAATAGTGATTGTACTAATCGATAATTGTTATCATTGTTTATGCATGACGGAGCCACCTCATCAGACAGCTTGGAGGAGTGTGCCGCTACATCTAGGCACAGTGCGCTAATTGCTCCGTTTGCCCGAAGTCTGGGGACAGCTTCTTCCGGCCTGCCACCGAACAGAACTTCGATAAATCGTTTGTTAACAATTCTTGAAGCTCTTTCAATAGTAACAGGTTTGAAAGAATTTGGGCAAACTACTCAAACACAGTCGTTCATAACCGTGCTGGATGTGGGTCTAGCGCGTTTTCTTAGCATTTATGTAATGGAGGTTGACCTATGAGAAAGCAATCGCTCTTTCTGTCAGCGGCACTGTTAGCCCTGTCTATCGCTTTTGTCTCCTGTAATGGAGGCGATGACCGTGGCCGTACGCCAAGTAGCGGCGGAAACCAAGGTGCCAGAGTAACGGACGTGAGCCTCAACAAAAGTAGCATGACGCTTAATGAAGGCGCACAGGAGGCCCTTGTTGCAAAAGTGTCGCCTGACAGCGCAACAAACAAAGACGTTACCTGGGGAAGTAGCAATACCGCCATAGTCACAGTGTCAAGCGGCGGCCTCGTCACAGGCGTTAAGGCAGGCACGGCGATAATAACCGTCACTACCCAGGATCGCGGCAGGACTGATACCTGCACCGTGAGAGTGAACTCAGTCAATATCGCTGTCACCGGCATAGAACTAAATAAACCTGCAACTACCATTACAGTGGGCGGCACAGAGACGCTCACAGCGACAATACAGCCCCCCAACGCCACAAACAAAGCTGTCACTTGGTCGAGCAACAGAGTAGCCGTGGCTACGGTAAGCAATGGCATAGTCACGGCCCATGCCACAGGAAACGCCACGATTACCGTCACAACGGAGGATGGCTTTTACCAAGACAGTTGCTACGTGACAGTCAGCGCAGCCCCTATCTATGTTACTGGAGTGTCGCTGAACAAAAGCAATACTACGATAACAGTGGGCCAAACTGAGACCCTTGTGCCAACGATTCATCCCAGCAACGCCACAAATCAAAATGTCGCTTGGAGTAGCAGTGATCCCGGTAAGGCCACAGTATCCAGTAACGGCGTTGTGACAGGAGTAACCCAAGGTACAGCTAGGATTACGGTTACTACGGTTGATGGCAGTCACAAGGACTTCTGCGATGTGACAGTTGCCCAACCTGTCAAAATAAAAATATCTGCCGGGGGTTCGCATATGATGGCCATCGGTTCCGATGGCACCCTCCGGGCCTGGGGGTATAACGCCCAAGGCCAACTTGGTGACGGCACTACTACAAACCGCCTTGCCCCAGTCCAAATAGGTACAGCAAACGATTGGGCTTCTATATCTGCGGGAGGATCTCACACAGTTGCGCTGAAATCCGATGGCACCCTCTGGGCATGGGGGTATAACGCCGAAGGCCAACTTGGTGATGGCACTACTACAAACCGCCTTGCCCCTACACAGATAGGTACAGCAAACGATTGGGCAACCGTATCTTCCGGATTCGGCCACACAGTTGCGCTGAAATCTAATGGCACCCTCTGGGTCTGGGGGATTGGTAACTACTACGGCCAACTTGGCGGCGTCATTTCGTTAAACTACCGTGTCCCAGCCCAAATAGGTACGGCAAACGATTGGGCAACCGTATCCCTTGGATATACTCACACGGTTGCGCTGAAATCCAATGGCACCCTCTGGGCCTATGGGCTAAACGTCCACGGCCAACTTGGTGACGGCACTACTACAAACCGCCTTGCCCCTACACAGATAGGTACAGCAAACGATTGGGCTTCTATATCTGTTGGAAATTATCACACTGCTGCGTTGAAATCCGATGGCACCCTCTGGGTCTGGGGGTATAACAACTACGGGCAACTTGGCGATGGCACTACTACAAACCGCCTTGTCCCTACCCGGATTTATATTGATCCCAAATAAGGAGCGGTATGGCTAGGTATATCCGTATTTCAGTTGCAGTAGTTCGGCTACATCTGTAATTGTGCAGGCACAATCAATAATTTTGGCTCTGCGCTACTTATCCCATTCCCCGCATTTTATGGTTTTTTGGAGGACAATGAATGATGAAGCTCTATGCTTACATTTTAAAAATTGACACTGGATTTGCCCCCAATCCATTTCATGGTTTTTGCACTCTGGCCTGCTGCAAGCCCAATATCCGGCGTTGTAGCAGTGTGGGTGACTGGGTTGTTGGGCTTTCACCAAAGTCAGATGGGAATGGACTCATTTTTGCAATGCAAATTGAGGAAAAGCTATCCTTTGATGACTATTGGAACGACGAGCGGTTTCAAGTCAAGAAATGTGATGTGAATTCCCCTATCGGAAAAGTCGGAGACAATATATACGAGCCGCTTCCAGATGGCGAATGGAAACAGCATCTATCTTGGCACACGGACCCAGAGTTTACTGCCAACAAATGTCAAAAACACTTCGATAGAGATTTTTGTGGTGGCTATGTTTTGGTATCCAGCAAATTTGTCTACTTTGGGCGAGAGGCAATATCGCTTCCAACAGAAATCACCAAAATAATTTTGCCGCTCAGCCAAGGGCATAAATGCAAGTTTTCTACTGATGAGGTTGGAAAATGGGAACGCTATATTGAAGGCATTTTGACAAAACAATCTTGCCGAATAGCACTTCCCACAATTTGGGATGAGTCAAACGACCAAAGTTGCACTAAGCGGAAAAAGTGTCGATACTGAACAAACTAGGACTGTTGTCCATGCAAACCCACCGCAAAGAGTATCGGACATGTGCGAAAATGACCTCGTTCCAGAAATGGTCTTTGAGGACGCGCCTCACCACAGCGGCGAAGCATGGAATATAGGCAACTCCAAAGGAGTATCCTATAATTGTTCAAGGCCGAAGAAAGAAAAGGCGATGAATCCATACTGGACTATCGGATGCTGGAGGATTAATGGGTTGCCCCTGCAATAACACCATCAACTGCCCATGCACATATTCCTGCCCAAAGCACGGAAAGTGTTGCGACTGCGTTGCATATCATCTTGGGTCAGGAGGGTTTCCAGCCTGTTTCTTCAGCAAAGAAGCCGAAGCGACTTATGACCGGACCTATGCCGCCCTCAAGAAGGACAGGGAAAAGCGGTGAAAATTTATCTGGACTTCCCTTGGTTCATCGTCTTTCCCATAAGATATGCCTTATTCGGGTAGCCTGTCTTTTCGATGTCGTTCCTTGAAGCGCAACCCATCGCAAGCAGGGTGCCAGCATCCTGCCAGCCCGAATATCTCAGTGCGAATTAACTATCATCGGGCAATAAAGGGGGTTAGGCAAGAGTGGCGGTGCTACAGCATCGAGTGTATAATCGCTTTTTGAGCACTTGACCATTCGTTTGGCCTGCATCCCCGTTTGCGTAGTCCCCCATAGACAGGACGCAACCGAATCCACCGGCTGTGCCGAGCAATCCAGTATAGGACAAAGATGAACCAGCCTAGCGCAAAATCCAGAGCCATAATTGACCAAGAAGAGCTGTTTGGGGCCCACAATTACAATCCATTAGATATAGTATGTGCAATAGGCGAAGGAGTGTACCTCACAGATGTCGATGGCAACAAGTACATGGATTTCCTTTCTGCGTACAGTGCTGTCAACCAAGGGCACAATCACCCTCGCATTGCCGAGGCCATGATCCAGCAAATCGGCAAACTAACCCTGACAAGTCGGGCATATAGAAACGATGTATTCCCGCCATTGCTTGAAAAGCTATGTGGGCTGACTGGTTTTGACAAAGCCCTGTTAATGAATTCTGGCGCAGAGGCAGTGGAAACCGCCATTAAAGCAATTCGCAAATGGGGCTACGAAATCAAGGGCATTGAATATGCTAAAGCTGAAATCATCGTTGCTGGCGGCAATTTCCATGGCCGCACTACTGCAATTGTTGGCTTCAGCACCGACCCGGATAGCTTCAGCGGTTTCGGACCCTTCGCTCCTGGCTTCAAAGTGGTGCCCTATGGGGAGATCAAAGCAGTCGAAAACGCAATTACCCCGAATACTGCTGCTATTTTTATGGAGCCTATTCAGGGGGAGGGCGGAGTCGTTATTCCGCCTGAAGGTTTTCTTAGGGCATTAAGGAATGTTGCTGATAAAAACCGGTGTTTGCTAGTTTTGGATGAGATACAGTCTGGCCTGGGACGCACCGGCAAAATGTTTGCCTTTGAGCATGATGGCATCCATCCAGATGGCGTGGTTATTGGTAAAGCGCTTTCCGGCGGTTATTATCCTGTTAGCGCATTTCTCGCGTCAAGAGAAGTAATGGACGTATTCACTCCTGGCATTCACGGTTCGACCTACGGTGGCAATCCGCTTGCCTGCGCTGTTGCATCTGCCGCCCTAGACGTTTTGGTAGATGAAAAACTGATTCAACACTCGGCTGAGCTGGGAGCCCATTTTAAAAAACGCCTACATGGCATTGTTACCAACAAAGTGGAAGAAATCCGTTGCCGAGGACTTTGGGCTGGCATCCAGCTAAAAGTTTCTGCCGGCAAAGCACGCTCTTATTGTTATCAACTAGTAGATCGCGGAATACTCTGCAAGGATACCCATGTGCAAACCATCCGCTTAGCCCCTCCGCTCATCATTACCAAAGAGCAACTCGACTGGGCCGTTGATCAAATTGAGGCTGTGCTTGGATAATAATACCAACCTGTCTATTTTTCCTTAATCGGGAGGCGCAATGCCAAAAAGATCTTTCTTGACAACAATCAGGGCATCAATGGCCACGTTGCTGTTCACAGTCGGCCTGTCTGCCCAGAGGGCGCAGACCCCGCTCACCGTGGCATCACCTAACGGAGCGATCGTCGCTACCATCGCTACTGATTCAGACCTCAAGTGGTCAGTAAGCTTGAATAACAGTCCGGTGTTGTTGCCTTCAAAAATAGGCATGGCCTTCAACTTTGACAAAATTATTGGCAAAAACCCCAGGATAAGGTCTTCAAGGACTGCATCAGTGAATCAAACTCTCAGGCCTGTGCTGAAGCTCAAGAGTGCTGAAGTCAAAGACCACTACAACGAAAGACGGATCGACTTTAACGGCGACTACTCATTGATAGTCCGCGCTTACGATGACGGCGTCGCCTACAGGTTCGTTACCAGGTTTCCCGGCGAAGTGGAAGTGACTTCGGAGGATGCCGATTTTCAGTTTGCCAGCGACCACGCAATGTACTTCCCCGAAGAGGACAGCTTCCTATCTCACCAAGAGCGTTTGTACAAGCACATCAAAATCAGCGAGGTCGGCACCAGGTTTTCTTCGTTGCCAGCGATAGTCGAGACGGGCGGCCCCAAGGTGGCAATAACTGAGGCCGATTTATTGGATTATCCTGGCATGGACTTGACTGGCGGGTCAGAGCCAAACAGCCTGAAGGGGCTTTTTCCTTACTATCCCTCAAGGGTGGAGTTGCGCAGAGACAGGGCTGAGAGGGTACTCGAACGCGAGCAGTACATGGCAAAGACCCGTGGGACGAGGGAGTTTCCATGGCGCGTCCTAGTAATCGCTGAGGAGGATACCACCTTTTTGAAAACAGAGATGGTCTATCGCCTGGCCTCAGAAACAAGCATGACTGACACGAGTTGGATAAAGCCAGGAAAACTGGCATGGGATTGGTGGAACTTCAACAATATATACGGAGTTCCTTTCAGGGCTGGCGTCAACACCGAGACTTACAAGCATTTCATCGACTTCGCCGCTGAAAACGGCATCGAGTATATAAACCTGGACGAAGGGTGGTATCGACTTGGCGACCTGATGACCCAAATGCCAGGCATGGACGTGGGAGCGATAGCCGCCTACGCCAAAGAGAAAAACGTCGACCTCATCATTTGGGTAGTTTGGAAGACCCTGGACTTGCAGATGACTGAAGCGTTGGATCAATTTGAAAAGTGGGGGGCCAAAGGAATCAAGGTCGATTTCATGCAACGTGAAGACCAGTGGATGGTCAACTTTTATGAGCGCACCGCACGGGAAGCCGCCAAGAGAAAACTGATGGTAAACTTCCACGGATCATACAAGCCCACGGGGCTCCACAGGACTTATCCAAATGTCATCAACTACGAAGGCGTCAAGGGCCTCGAAAATAGTAAATGGGGCAACGAGGCATCGCCAGACAACGCCGTAACATTCCCATTCATGCGCATGATGGCGGGGCCGGTAGACTACACACCGGGCGCCATGATGAACGCCACGAAGGCCGACTTCAGGGCAATATACAACAGGCCAATGAGCCAGGGGACGCGATGCCAGCAATTGGCGATGTACGTCGTTTACGAAGCTCCCCTGCAAATGCTTGCTGATTCCCCATCGAACTACAGAAAGGAACCTGAATGCCTCGAGTTCCTGTCGGCGGTGCCCACCGTCTGGGACGAGACAGTGGTCGTCAGCGCCAAGATTGGCGAATACATCCTGACGGCAAGGCGCAACGGAAACGAATGGTTTGTTGGAGCCCTGACGAGCTGGACTCCCAGGGAACTGGACTTGCCCCTTTCCTTCCTTGGCGAGGGCACCTGGGAAGCCGACATCTACAAGGATGGCCCCAATGCCGACAGGGCCGGTGTCGACTATGCCCGCGAAAAGCACTCCGTCAGCCGTGCCCAAACCCTCAAACTCAGCCTCGCCCCTGGCGGGGGATGGGCCGCAAGGATTGTGAAAAAATAATTGCAATTTCAAATTTTGATATAATGTGACTTATCGCTACAATGTGCAATGGTGGCATAATCGTCTAGTGGATTTTTGAAACTATAGTCCGGCAGTGGTGACCAGCGAAACGAGATAGCAAAAAAGTGGAGAGTCCTGCATGTCACATGGAACAAGCTCGATGGCTTTGCCAAAAATAATTGGAATAGACGAAGCCAAGTGCACTAATTGCCACAAATGCATCAGCGTATGCCCCGTAAAATTTTGTAACGACGGCAGTGGGGATACAGTCCATCTGAATCAGGACATGTGCATTGGATGTGGAAACTGCATCCGGGCCTGCGAGCATGATTCGCGATATGGAATTGACGATAGGGACACATTCTTTAGCGACCTCCGAAATGGGACAAAAATGATCGCCATTGTGGCTCCGGCCGTCGTCGTCAGTTTCCCAAACGCTTTTTTGAACCTAAATGGATGGCTGAAATCGATTGGAGTAAAGGCCGTTTTTGACGTCAGCCTAGGGGCAGAATTGACTGTACAGTCGTACTATAAGCACTTGGAAGCGGCAAAGCCCCAAACCATAATCGCTCAGCCCTGCCCCGCAATAGTTTCCTTCATTGAAATTTACCATCCGGAACTGCTCCCCTTTCTCTGCCCCGCAGACAGCCCAATGTTGCACATCGCAAAGATGATAATGGAATTTTATCCCGAATATAGCGGATACAGAATTGCCGTCGTATCCCCGTGCCTTGCCAAAAAACGTGAGTTTGTGGCCACAGGCATCGGCGACTACAACATCACCATGGCAGGGCTCGCCAGATACTTTGGAGAAAACGGCATCTCCCTTGAAAGCTACCCTCCAATTGACTATGACAACCCACCAGCAGAACGGGCATCTCTTTTTTCGACACCAGGCGGCCTGATGCGGACTCTGGAGAGGTGGAACCCCAACGCTACAAAAATAACCAGAAAAATTGAAGGGACAGAAATAATCTACCACTACCTCTCTACCCTCAAACCGATGATCGATGAAGGCCTAACCCCTGTCCTTATTGATTGCCTAAACTGCGAAATGGGATGCAATGCCGGCCCTGGTACCATGAACCACAAGTTGCCGTTGGACAAAATTGAATCTTATGTAGAGACAAGATGCCGCCAGCTTCATGCCAGACATCGCAAAACGGGGCCGTTTAGCGAACAACGCACTCGCAACGCCATACATGCCATATTGGCAAAATATTGGAAAGAGGGGCTGTACACCCGTACCTATACCGATAGGCGCGCTAACAAGATGGTGCTGATTCCTGACGATGCGCAAATCAAAGACATTTTTAAGACAATGAACAAATTTCTTAAAGATGACGAATACAACTGCATGGCCTGCGGGTACGGGAACTGCAAAGATATGGCAATTGCAATCTACAACAATCTGAACCGCAATGAAAACTGTGCAAAATACATGGAAAGATTAGCCATCGACGAGAGAGAACATGCACAGCGCGAATCTGATCACGCAAAAACCGAGCACGAGACATTAGTTGAGATTGTCAGTGAATCCAACGTAGACAACAGCAAGAATACTGGCGAACTGCGCGAAGTTGTTTCCCTGATAAACACCGACATGTCAATTATCGCCTCAGCCACCCGCGTACTCAAAGACCAGGTCAAAAATTCCAGCATCATCGCCGAAGAATTGCTTCCAATTGTTGAATCCATACAAGAAATAGCAAACCAGACCAACCTGCTCGCTTTGAATGCAAGTATTGAGGCTGCCCAAGCCGGCTCGGCCGGTAAAGGCTTTGCTGTTGTGGCAGAAGAAGTCCGTAAACTTGCCGACAAAGTTCAGGACGAGGCCGAAAAAATTGAACCATATATGAATTCGCTTCAAAAAGCTTTCCGTACAATCGAATCTGAAGTTTCCGACGTTTCGTCTAAGTCGGAAGCATTGATGGAAGTTGCTAAAAAAGTTTCCAGAATCGCCGATCATTTATCTGAAATCGCTGAAAGTTTTTCGAGGCGCGTGGGACAGGGCTAGTGTCGTGTCCGCAAATTATCTACACAATCTGGGCACTTAGGCTATATTTTTTCGTGATGAAAATTGATGTCAGCGGACACAGCACAAGCTAGGGGGGGTGGGATAAAAGCAAATGAGCGACCCCCACCAAGCAATTCATACCGAGTCGCAATCAAAAGATTGCACCTCAGTATTAGGTGACGCGAAAGCGGCACCCGCAAAACGAGTGGCGCACTGCAACAATGGCCCACGAAAAGGGCCATTGTTTGGAGCGGGCGAAGGGGATTGAACCCTCGACATCAAGCTTGGGAAGCTTGCGTTCTACCACTGAACTACGCCCGCATGTCTAGGACATATTTTACCTGTGAATGTTCACAGTTGCTAGCCATGAGTTTAGGTTCGATTGGTGCAAAAAAACTTCCCCTTGTGGACTTCTATGAGCTATTCCCCCTTCGACGGAGTCGTGCTTAATGATACAAGGCCCCCCATTCCCGGGGCTATGGCAATGGCCTTGCATTTACAAATAGCGGAAAGTCAAGGCATTTCACTCAGCCGCGATTCGATTGGCAATAGGGCAAGTGCCTGCACCGAACTCATCGAACATGGGCTATTCCCGCCTGTTCTGCATGACTTGTCAAATTTCGGCCTTGATCTTGGCAATCCAAAAAACCCGCATAGTCTAAGTTCCGTAATTCATCACCTTGAACACTATTTAGAAGCTGTTTCTTCCTTGGGCTATATTGAGCCAAATGTTGCACTTTGGGAAGCCGTTGACGCCGAGATTTGTGGCCAGCGTGGGATGTGGATTGAGCGCGCTCCTCAGGATGGGCCAATTGATGCAACTATGAAAGACCTCCAGCCGGCCCGACTCAGGGCATTGGCTTGTTTGCCCCAACTTGGTGGCGCAGTTTTCAGACTTGCGACTCGGCGCGGAGGCGTTGCATCAGGACTTTTTGGTAGCGGACAGCCGCTAGTAGATTGGTACATGGAGGGCGTTGAGGCCCACGGACAGTGTTTTGCTTCAGACTTGCAACTGGCGGAGCCTGAAAACTGGGGCAAGGCCCCTTGGTCTCTTGCCCTTGACTCCCTTTTTGAGGCTCCCCTAGACATCGACAACTACAAAACGTGTTTTCAGCGCGGCTTAGTAACCAGCCCGTGGGATCTGCTTCCGAACTCAGTGGAACAGATCGTAAGCTGGGTAAACCACGGGATAGCCCCAAAAGATATTTCTCTAGTACATCCAGAACCCGAAAAAATTCGAGAATTTTTGGAAATACTGTTGCGTAACGAGGGAGTGCCAATAAGATCCTCCATATCTTTGAGCTCAATATTTACTAGCGAAACCTGGAGCCCAATTTGGAATGTTTTAGAAGGCTTGGCCCATTTTGACCCGGGGATTTTTGCCTCCGGCCTGCAAAGCTCTAAATACACTGAGATTAGACATTGGGCGAGTATCCTCGCATCGTCAGACGAATCTGGAAAAAAATCATTCAATATGAGCATTAGACTCTTAAACAGGCCGTCCTTAGATAGGGTCATGCCTATTTGGCAATCGTTGATGGACATAAAAGAAAACCCAAAGTCCCCGATTGAATGGGCAGAAGTTCTTACCGGCTTAGTAACTTCTCAATTGTGCCTTCAGATAGATGCCGCAGATTTCTATCCCCTTATGGGGCTACTGAAAGAATGCTGGGGCGGAGAACATTTTGTAAGCATTCGCTCAAAGAGGAAATGGGACTTTGAGCGAATGCTATCCTCGCTAAGGATATTTTTGGAATCCGCCAGGAGCATCAAGGCGCCTGTTGAGGCAGATGGAGTCCTGCTACTCGCACCGTCGCATCTGGTAGAAGACTGGGATGGTTCTGATGCTACGCTAATTCTTGATTTATCTGAGGGCGCATGGCCTGCCCTGCCCCATGCAAACCCAGACTTAGATTGGACTTGCCGAGCCTCAATCAATAGCGCGCTTTTACAGGCATCTCAGAATTACAAAGACCCATTCCCCCCAGCTCTGCAACGCTTTTGGCTCCCCAGAGCCGAGCATGCCGAACAGATACCGCGGGCATTTCAGCGGGACGCATACGCATTCAACAAAGTGTTGGCCATGACAAGAAAACACATCGTCGCGCTGAGTCCCGCGCAAGACGAAAGAGGAAGAAAAATTGCCCAGGGGCCATTCTGGACAGCAATAGACGGTGCGGGCAAATGGGAAACTGACAAAAAATACTGTTTCAGCAACCAGCGATGGGCCTGGGAGGGCCTCTGCAGGAAGGAAATATTCGACAACAGGTCAAAATCAGTACGAGTTATTGGGGCGAACGCATTATTTGACTCAATGGCTCCTATTCATGATCATATGCAAAACATCAGGGCTACGCTCCTAAACCAAAATCCACATTTGAGTCCCACCTTACTGGAGTCCTTGGCCCGTTGTCCATTCCGCACGGTTGCAGAGAGGGTTTGGCAACTGAGTGCAGACGATATGCCAAATCAATTGCAAAAAAAAATTGGTACAGTCTCACATAGAATATTGCACACGCTATTAGAGCCTGTCCTCCATATCCGCAATTGGGCTGAAGCCTTTATCAACCACTATGAATTAGCAGACACTGGCATTGGCAGGATGGAAGACTTGGTCAGGGGCCACTGGCGGAACAACCAAGAAAAATTGACGGCAGGTGCGGCCCTCCAAAATGACAGACAGTTTGTTTTGCTCCAACAGCAGATTGAATCACTATTGCCACGTATTGCAGCCTATTTACGGTGCGACCTGGAAGAAACTAGCCCCACGCAACCTGAACTCGATTTTTTGCATTTTAGCCAAAGCGAAGGCTGGATAAGAACTATTGTTGGCCTGGAACAAAAAATAGGGCCCTTGGCCATGTCTGATGGAATAGAAAATGCAGTCACGGTCGCTGGAATACTGGATCGAATCGAATTATGGGAAAACAGTGTCGAAAATTTTTCGTTTCATCGTATCACCGACTACAAAACTACTACAAAAAGCCGACTGAACGTTTATGCAGCAGGCGATGCACCTTTTGGTTCGCACTTGCAGGCTCCGCTCTACACATGGATGGCAATGGAGGCGTATAACATCAAGGCCACATCAGTTTTTGTTCCGCTCCGCGAGTTAGAACCCAAGCCATTTTCAAAACACTTAAAGACCCTGTCTGAATTCGATTTGGGTGCCGGGCAATGGCAGTCCAGGCTTGCAAAAACAATGTCGAAACTAGATGCCAGAATAATCCGCGGGGATTTTCCTCCTACGCCAGGCGACCACTGTCAACATTGCAAACTCGATGCGCTGTGCATGAGGCCCGTCGACATCGTCGTATTTGAAGATGAATATTCTTATGAATAACTCACATTTCTTGTACAGCCTCGTCTCCCGAATATGCAAATGAAGCCATTATCTTTCAGCAACCCCAACGTAACAAACCGCTCAGTGGTGGTCAGCGCAAGCGCTGGATCTGGAAAAACATTTACTTTATCCGTCATAGTACTGCTCGCAATTGGGCGCATGGAGGTCAAGTCACATGAAGTATTGGCCACGACCTTCAGCGAAGCCGCCGCCGCCGACTTGAGGGAAAGATTGCTTCGCCCATTGAATTTGCTGAACTCTTTTGATGCAGGTATCTGGAAAAAAATATTGTCGACGGGGCCAAGCTACTCTACTGTTTTCGATTCACTGGACATCGTAGCAGGAGAGTTGACTGAGGCTTTTCAGCACTTCGGCGACCAGCCATGGATGGAGACGCCTATCAAGGCACAGTCTTTTTGGCGGAGAGCGCGCAGGGAAGCAGAACTAATACAAGTCTCCACATTGCATGGCCTTGCGCTTGGCCTGTTGCGAGCTGGAAAGGGCTCCCCGGACAGAATCTTGGAAACAGAACACCCTGCACTTCTTCGCTTGTTACGACAGGCCATGAGGGAAATAACTGATATTCCTGAATCCGACCCGGATTATGCACCAGCTTGCGAGCTCCAAAAATGGGCCGAGGGGCAGTGGGATGCAATTTCTAGGGGCTATGACTCTCTCCGGGACGCTTTGGGCATCTATGAAGACGAAATTTCAGAGAAGGTACGTCTCGACATCCACAGTGCCCTGCGCAGAACCATTAACGCACTATGCCGCTTTATAGTTGACCCTAACCTGGCAAAAAATCTATCTAGCCCAGCTCGGAGATATTTTGATTCAAAAAAAATATTGCCCATGCCCAGCCCTGAAGCGGACCTGCAGGAACAAATCCGGTGGGCAGAGCGGCAGAGCGCGATTCTTGATTCTGAGGTAGGAGAACTTCCAGGTTACTATTCAGAAGAATTCAAAAATGCAATCCAAAACTTACGGACTGTTGCTGGTGTATGGGAGAGGTGGCTAAAACAAATTCTCGGCAAGTCTCTGAGGCGTTTCGAGAAATTGAAGCAGGCCCGTCGTGTGGCTACTTTTGGAGACCTAGTCCGCTCAGCACTTGAAGGTTTGAATGATGGATCAATAGCGCCTCCCTGCCCAAAACTGCTCTTGATCGATGAATACCAAGACACTTCATTGGCACAGGATGCCTTCTTGAAAGCATTGGGTGCAGATAGGACTATCCGAGTGGGCGATGTAAAGCAGGCTGTCTATGGTTTCAGAGGAGGAACTTCAGATTTGCTAAAAATGCAGATAGAGGACGCAGAGGACTGTGCCTTTAAGTTGCCCTACAATTTTCGATCTGCGCCGCCAATCGTAGACCTGTCGAATGCTTTTGTTGATGAAGTCTGGCCGAAGGTCGACCCTTCTGCAAAATGCTTTGATGGCCTGCAGATATCCAAAACAGCCGGCAATTGCCCTGTCGGCGTCGCCCTGGTTCAAAGTACATCGAAGGGAACAGATTTGCCAGTGCTGTCGGAATGGATTATTGCCCTTTCCCATGAATCCGGATGGGAAAAGACAGTAGGCCTTGATGCCAAGGCTGGGCTCCACCCCACGAGAGCGCTACTTTTGCGCCAGCGCACAAAGCTTCCTGCCCTGCTCTTTCAAATCAAAAGAAAAGGGATCCAGCCATATGTACTAGCAACTGACGGCTTTTGGGACAGTCCCGGTGTGCGCTTAATGATGACAGCACTGGAGGCATATGCGCATCCAAATCGCAAACTGCCATGTGCAGTCTTATTAAGGCATTTGGCGGGTCTTACAGACAGCGAGATAAATCGCCTGGGCAATTTCAGGGGTATCGACAGTCTGGATATTGAAGCTATTTCAGCTGAAAAACGCCGCCAAGTTTCATTTCTCCAAAGCTTAGCACTCGCATCCACCAACCAGATTGCCTCTAATTTACTGGCCCAGGGCAACCTGCTAGCGGTAATTGCATCTTTGGATGCCCATGGGGCAATGGAGCCAGAAAGGGCAAGGCGCAATCTGGCGGGACTCCTGGCAATGCTTCAAGGCCTTCCGGCGAATCCAGGCATCGCTTATGCAATGCTAGATGAGCTGAGGAGGGGTCCAGAGCGCGGCGACCTACCATCGACAAGCCAGGACGCAGACTTGATAATTCAAACAGTTCATGCAAGCAAGGGGCTTGAGTATGACAGCGTCATTTTGCCGCTGTTAAACAACAAAAAACAAAGCATCAGAAAAGGACGCATGCTTACAGACCCAAGCGACAAATCCTTGCTCTTTGCCTGGAAGCTTGGCGTTGAACCTGGGGACGATTACAAAAAGATTGCAAAACTGACAGAACTGCAACAGAGCCGCGATGATCTAAATTTATTATACGTTGCAATTACCAGAGCAAAGAAGCGCATGTGCCTGCTCATACAGGTGCCACCAAATACAAAGTCAAAAGAAAACCAGTATTATTCATGGGCAAGACTGGGAATGGAATTACATGGCCACAGCGAAAAGTTGCTCCGAATAGAAAACCCACCAGCGATTACTGTCAAGCAAAAATCCAACAATCCCCCTTTAGTAAAACAGTCAAACAAATTGGCGCTCGGCGATTGCCCGAAACATTCGCCTGTTCATGCGGATGCCAGAGGATTTGCAGAAAAAGAACATTCGAGGCAAGAAGGACTAAAAATGCATGCCTACCTGCAAAATCTTCTGTTGCGATGGAACGATACCGAAGCCTTTAATAATATACTCAATTGTCCTCCTTCCGTCCCAAATGCAAGAGAATGTGCTGTCCAATTCTTGGATTCATTTGAATCGAGGGGCTGGCGACACCTCCGCAGACGAACGGAAATAGACCTTCAAGACGGGTCTCCAAACGGGACGAAAGGTCGTGCCGACCTGATAGTCTGGGAAAACGACTGCATTCACATCATAGACTTCAAACACATTCACAAACTTTCAAAAGAAAATGAAAGCATCTATTCCCAACAATTGAATAGATACGCAGACGCATTACCACAGGACGGCATAAAAATAAGAGGATGGCTGGCGCTACTTAAAAGCGGTGTGTGGAAAGAATTGCGAATAAGCAAAAACGACGCAAGCGCTAAAGTTTTTTCTTAGCTGAAGTCCCACGTCTTTATTGAATCATCCTTCCATACCCATGCGTTGCAAGTATGTATCCGCCTCTGAGAGACCGGCTTGCTTTGCCCTGAGAAACCATTTTCGCGCCATTTCGCGATCTCTCTGCCCACCGTACCCCCATGCCAGAAACTGGCCCACTACAAGCGCCGCTTCCATGTGTCCAACTTCAGCGGCCCTGAGCAACCATTCCCGAGCAAGGACGACATCTTTGGAAAAGTAATGTGAGCCATTGCGATAGAGCATTCCTAATTTGTACATAGCCTCCGGTTCACCGCGGCTTGCCCTCTTTTCCAAGGCTACCAGCGCACGGTCGGGCCTGAAAAATCGTGCAAATATCCACAAAATCCAAATAACCACAGGAACGACCGAGAGAATTGCCGGAAAAGAAGTCATTGCAGATACACCGCCATTGTAAATAGTCCAGGTGACGTACGACGCAAGGGCAACGATAAAAATCAAAAAAACAATGGAAAAGAAATGCTTAGAAAAGCCTTTAAGCAACATCGACGCAAAAGCTTCAAAACAACTTTGAATAAAATGGACAGCCTCAAAAAAAGAATCTGTCTGGTGTTTTTTCAGCACTAATGGAGGCGGCTCTGAATCCATGCCGACAAACTCTGAAGTAGACGTGCCACTCCCCTCTTGTTCATATTGGTCGAGTAACATCTGGAGCCTATTTCGCCATCTCTTTGCAGCATCAGGATCATGGTCTAGAGTATCACCAGCTTCCAGGGCTACCGCCAGCACTCGTACGGAGGGCAAATAGCCGCTCCTTGCTGCAATTTCGTGCCACCTCCGAGCCTCAGCTCGGTTAGCTGACAAATAGTAGCCGCCAAAGCGTCTGGCCTCACCAATTTCCCACGCGGCTATCGGATGCCCTTGCGCGGCTGCCCCAAGAAATGCTTCGCCAGCAGAATCATCCCTCCGCTCAATTTTACATGTCTGCCCCCATTCAAAAAGTGCATCCATGTTTCCGCATTGAGCAGATTCCTCAATCATTGCCCTTGCTAGGCGCCAATTTTTTGATTGCCTCGCCCACCTCAGCCACAATTCGCCGCGGCTAAAGCGAAGCGATGCGACAATCCTTCTAAAGAAAAATTCTAACTTCCACAAATCCCCTGCATCGCCGAAGTCAATCGTCCACTTAATTACCAAATAGGAAATGGCAAGGGCCAGGCACAATAAGCCCAACATTGCGACAAGAAAAGCCCACCCGCGAGATTCTGTTGGCAAAAGCATGATTAGGGTGGCGATGCAAGGCGGCGCCACCAAAAAACACATGAGCCAGCCTTTTCCGCCCATTGACAGGTTTTTCCAGCTTGGAATTTGAGGGCTCTCCATGGGTCAGACACCTATCGCTTACATAAAATCGCCACAGTCTTATCCAATTGCCTAAAAATTTCACAAAAACACATAAGCAACCAAGCCATCAAACATTAAAGAATAATTACTCGTAACAAGTATTTTGTCAACTTTTTTTGTGGCCCAGTCCTCAGTGATCTCAAAACCTTCGCATGAAAGGCAGTGTTTGTCGATTAACAGCTTATGTCAGTGGCGATCCATGATAAATAATTACTCGTAACGAGTATTTTATAGACAAATTTTTCAATACAATTTTTGACAACATTGGAACCTTAATCGGGTTTTGGTTAAACTTAACCTATGGCCTCTAGCCTCCTGCTGCGCCCTGAAGTTCAGAGTGCGGGGGCTGGGCATTCTGTATTACTCGTTTGGCGTTATTTGCACTTCGCCTTCTGGATTGGAGGCGAAAGTTGGCAAAGATGATGTTAGCCGTTGCTCGGGGGGCCTACGGAAAACCCCCCGCAATGCCAAAGAGCTTGGGTGAGAGAATCCGCCAGACGCGCATGTTTTGGAAGTGGACTCAATCCCAGCTTGCATTTGCTCTTGGCACAAACCAACAGACAATTTCGCACTGGGAACAAGAACGCCAGCGCCCTACAGATGCCGCCCTCCACTCTTTGGCTAAACTCTTCGGGATGGACACTGAAGCATTGACTTCAGGCAAGGATTTTCTTGTCCCTGATCTGCCCCAGCCTTTTGGAGACTTGCTAGTCCCAGCAAACTTGGCAACAGATTTGATCAAGTTGCCCCCAGCCTCAAAAAAAGAGATATTGTTAGTGCCACGGAACTGCGAAAACGCAAAACAATTATCGCTAAACGAAGCCTTGACAATAATCCGCCAATCTTACAAAGATGGGCGGCCCGTTTGGATTGTAATGTAATAGACTATCCTTACCAGCCAATCGGAGACTCCATGCCAAATGCCACCTTATCGCCATTGGCGCCGCGCAGGGCAACAAGGCAAATTTCTGTAGGCGGATTGCTGGTAGGGGGCAACGCGCCAATCAGTGTGCAGTCCATGTCTAAGACTGACACCAGGGACTTAGTTGCAACGGTTAAACAGATCAATGACTACGTTGCCGCTGGATGTGAGATAGTAAGGGTGTCCATTCCTGCTCCCGAGGCCGCAAAAGTTTTTTCAGAAATCTGCGCTCAGTCACCAATCCCAATAGTTGCTGACATCCACTTCGATTACAAACTGGCTCTGATAGCTGTGGACGGCGGGGCAGCGTGTCTGAGGATAAATCCTGGCAATATCGGCGGACAGGATAAGATACGGGCCTTGGCCGAAAAAGCCGGTTCGAAAAACATTCCGATCCGCATCGGCGTAAACGGCGGGAGCCTGGAAAAAGACTTGCTTGAAAAATATAATGACCACGCAACGCCGGAGGCCATGGTGGAAAGTGCAATGCGCCACATTGATTTGCTAGAGCGGGAAGGGTTTTACAACATAAAAATTAGCCTCAAAGCATCGGATGTGATAAGGACTGTGCAGGCATATCGACTACTGGCCAAGCAAGTAGACTACCCATTTCACATAGGAATTACTGAAGCTGGCACAGAATGGGGCGCTACCATCCGTAGCTGTATCGGCCTAGGAGTTCTGCTTGCCGAAGGCATAGGAGACACTATCCGTGTATCCCTTACAGGCCCTGGAGAGAAGGAATGCAAGGTAGGACACGAGCTATTGCGCTCGCTAGGGTTGCGCCATGGCGGGTTCCGGCTAATAAGTTGCCCTGGCTGCGGCAGACTGCAAGTTGATCTTCACAGGCTGGCAAACGAAATAGAAACCGAGCTACAGACCATAAACGCTGATGGCTACACGTTTGCAGTCATGGGTTGCGCCGTTAATGGGCCAGGGGAAGCTAAAGAAGCTGACCTAGGAGTAGCGGGTGGAAATGGAGAAGGGCTACTGTTCCGCCATGGCCAACTATTACGGAAGGTTAAAGAAGAACAAATAGTCACGGCTTTTCTACAGGAGGCCCGCAAACTGGTTAACGAGAATGGCACGTAAAATGGATATTCTGACCTGGATTTGGGCCCATCCATGGTTTTGTGTTTGCGTCTATTTTCTATTGGAAGGTCTCCTGCCAGTGTCCATACAGCCCACAGCCTGGGCTTTGAGGGGGGCGATTCGCGTCTATCAGATGACGGTCAGCCCCGCAGTACCGACGATTTGCAAATTTCAACCATCATGTAGCCAGTACGGACTGGAGGCGGTACGCAAATACGGAACGCTTAAGGGAGGGGTACTAGCTACTTGGAGGATCCTGAGGTGCAATCCCTTCAGCAAGGGCGGAGAAGACCCGTTATTATAGAGGGTTATTCCCTACATCCCCAATTTTGCCTTCCCACTCCCTGGCGAGCATCTCCTGGCCCTTTTCCCTCGCCAATCCGATCGTCTTTGTAAAGTCTGCAAACTTGCCGCCGCAATTGAGCCAGGCATCAAATATCTCGCTGGCATCGCCGGCCTTGTTGTCTTTAAGGCAAGCCTCTATGAGCGGAACGCCTACCCTGTCCCCCAACGCCGCACTGTTTTGTCTAACTAAGTATGCCCGAATTTCATCTAAAGACCCAGATGGATATCGTTCGGCGGCAACTTGGGACAAGCGGAAGTCTGGATTTTCCTTCTGAAGGTCAATCACTCTTGTAAATTCCCTGTCCCATACGGTTCTCAGTAATTTTATTACCTTGTCCCACTTCCCTTCCCTTATACACTCGTCATAGTATGCGCCAAATACCTCCGGGGGCGGCACTGTCCCAGCCTTGCTGGCCGGGCTGGTCTTGATTCTTTCTATCAGCGGCTCGATGGGCCGATCGGCACCTTGTATCCGTCTCCAATAAAGCCACTGGTTCCACAAAACCCCTGACGACGGTTTTCTTTCCAGCAATATTTCTAAATTTGGCAACATCCTACCTGAGGCCATCTGCATGGACTGACTCTTCGCTATTTGGCTACTACGGGAATATTCATGGTAAAACAGGTTCATCATCAGGCCAGGATGGTCATTTACGAGCCGGTTCAGAGATCTGGCGGCCTCGGCAAATGGATCATCGTTGCCATTGGCGCTCATCGGACTACCTGTCTGGTCCCTCTCTGAAGCATTGAGGCTGCCGTCTATGCTACTTATCGTCGTTAGGGCCAAGTCAAGTTCGAGTCCTGGCTGAGAGCCATATTCTGATATATAGGCGCGGCGGGTGCCAACTTCGCCCCTGATATTGTTGCGAGAAAAAATGGATTCCAAAACGTCTGGATCTGGCATCCCCTCCCCCTGCTCAACGACGCGCAAGTCGTTGCCGATTATCGCCCAACGGTCGCCGTCTTCTTTTTTCCAGCCCAGAGAATCCATGTCCGCTTTTGCGCTGGAATATATCCGGAGAACTGCGGTTAGGCCGTTTGCCAATTCAGTAAAATTTTTGTAATAGTCGCTCCGCACATCTGAATTAATAAAGAATACGGGAAAGCCAGTGACCATCATTGGAAGAAAGAATCGCCAGGGGTGCTTGCCCATTAACTCGCCCTGCTCCCATACATCGGCAATTTCCTCCATCCCTGCCGATCTAGCGGCGCCTGCGGCAATCATGGCGTTGTTCGCTTTATATCTCTCGCTCTTGCCATCGATCACGACCATTTTGGAGTACTGGTCTTCCTTGCCTTCGATACGGATCATCTCATCATAGACATCGTTAGCTTCGTCAATCCTGCTCAATCTTAGCAATGCTTCAAGATGAGGAGCATAGGCCGACTTTGCGGGGTAGTCCTTTAAGTGATCAGTGTCAGGTGCAAATGCGTTGTAAGCACCGCCTGGAATCCATTCTACCTTTACCTCGCCTGACGAATGCCCCGAGAATTGCCTCGCGATCCTTGCATATTTAATGACTGTTTCCCAGTCGCTTTTGTTTTTGGATTCTTCCACAAACCATGCACACACTTCCGGCGGGGGAATGTAAAGAGAGATGTTCATACGTGGGAAACGGACTGGCTCAATGGCTCCGACAAAGGATTTCCAGTCGTATTCTGGACTGCACCTGGCCATCCATGCCCAAATATTCCACAGATTGCCATTGAGTGGAAACTCCCTCACGGCCACTTCTGCTTTTGAAATATGCTTGCGGAAGACATCCCTCATCAACTTGCTGTGCCGCTCCGGCTGATCCCGGCCAAGCCTAAAAAAATTGATGTCTATGCCCTGCCACAAACCAGAAAACACTCTGTCGATTTCATTTGCGAGAACAGCCCAGGTGCGCAGGTCGGCTTCTGTGTCCAAGTCTTCGGTATGGCCTGACGGCATGAGGTGGAGGGCGCGGCGGCGGACTTCGTTTAGCAGATCTGTCTTGGCATCTAAGTGGTCAGGGTTTTCCCGCAAAAAATCCCTGAGCTGGCGGGCAGGGGTTTTAATTCCCTGCCGCTCCAGCATCTGGTCAAATTCTTTTGCATCCGGCGTTTGTACACCCGAAACAATCAAATCGTTTTTCATGTCCAGCGCTACCCACCAAGCGCTATTGCTGAGGCCATGCTTCTGTCTGAACCAGCGCTCAAAATCGTCAATGCTCCTGTCGCTAATTCCAAAGAGCGAATTAGTTATTAGGGCCTGGCGGTTCAATAAGGCAAAGCCATGGCCAAAAATGTCATCTGAATCAATGACCTGCTTCCACTTGCTAAAGTCATTGGCGGCGGCCTGCCCCAGCAGGATAATTTTATTGCCCTTGTGACGAGCCAGATTGTATTCAAAGTCTGACTGGGCGGATAGGGGCAGAGCCAAGATCATCGAAACTAGGGCCGGGACGAATATATTTGTGGACACGTGTAACCCCCAATCGTATTTATTGAAAGTTTAACGCAGAAGCCCCGGTATTCGCTACCTATGGCTACAGATGCCAGGGGAGTGCCTAATCGCTAACCTGGATATATCAGATATTGTCGATCGGTTTTTCCATTGATACAACAATGATCATCGCAATACCATCACCAACAGTTGTGGAACCGATTACATTTTTTTCGCCATATTTTAGATTAATCGCAGCACCCGAAATAACTGACTGGTTATGATAGTCAACTTCGAATTTACCGGAAAGAATAGCGTTATCTTTGTCCCCACTCAATCTGCATTCAAACATCTTCCATAAAAAATTTTTTAATGGAATATTGCTCTTGCTTTCCAACATTTTTCCGCCACCTGCTGTAAAGGTTGTATTACTACTCATAAGCTGAGTGAATACACCACCAAGGTGGAACTGTTTATACCCCAGAGTATCGGAAATTGCGGAAGTCACGCCCGAAAGATGGGAGGGCACAGGCCCTCCCCCCAATTTGTTCGAATCATTACCTGCCCAAAAAACGCTGATACGTAGTTCAGCAGTAATGGCCGGTAAAGCTGGTGGTTGCCTTACATCTAATACTGCTATAGCAGCCTCTATTGCTGACATATTTTCAGGTAGAGCACTCACTGACAGAGTATTTCGCGACCCCACGGTTCGAGTTGTTACACGCCCATCCTTACCCATCAGTCCACGGACAACACCTTCCATTTCCCCGGTATCTACGTGCGTAAGTATAAAAAGTTTGCTCACAGTAGCATTTGAGACGGCTACCTCAGTGGATGTTGGTTTGGCCCCCTGTGTTGTATCCTGCCCCAACAGCATCGGGCAAACGGCCAAGAGTGTTAGTGTGATTTTAGCTAGGTTGTTCATGTGTATCTCCAAAAAGGTCTGTGGTTGTTGAAGGCGGAACCAAAATAATTTTGATACTTGGGTCCTCTGTTTGTATTTCTATACGGGTTATTGTTGGATCGGGCCAGTAATTTGCCAGCTGAACCGGCTGAACCCGTTGATCTTTGGCAGGGTGTTTAGCGTATCTGATGGTACTAGGCCTGATCAGGGTGGTTACGGCCTTGTCACAATTTGCTTGTATTTCGTTTGCTCCCTGATGCGCAACACCTGTACCTTCGCTGGCCATACCGACTTTGGAGACATCTGGCTTAGCGCTCGCCACTACAGTCGGTGGCTCTTGCTTTTTTAGCACGCTGTTGCCAAACAATAAAAAGGCAGGTATCGACGCGGCGGTAGCAAGGAGCAGTGGAACAAAGGGCCGAACCGTTGATTTCTTTTTCTTTGTCGATTTGTCTGACCTGATTTTTGTCATCACGCTGTTGCGAATTCTAGTCCGCTCCTCTTTGGAAAAAGGTATCTCGAGTGGCATCTGCAACCAAGCGATCGCTTCTTTGTAGGCTATGGCTTCTGACTTACAGGCATGACAAACGTCCAGATGGGCCTGTATTGATGCCATCTCTTGCTCCGAGAGGTCGCCGCCAGCCCAGAGAGCCAATTTTTCAGTGACATGGAATGAATTCATGGACGGCCTCCATCTGTTGTTTTATGCAATATGCGCCGACAAAAAGCCCTTATTTTGCTCCTCGCTGTAGAAATCTGTGCACGTACTGTTCCAGCCTTTAGACCCAACCTATCCGCTGTTTCATCTGTTGACAGCCCCTCCAAATCCCTGAGCACTACGGCCAGTCGCTCGGCTGGCGTAAGGGCAGAAAGAGCCTTTTGAACCATCTCCCTGTGTTGATTCTGCAATACTAAATCATCCGCGCTCACATAGTTGAGGGCTGGCATGGACTCCAGTATTTGAGGATCGGTAGCACCAAAACCTTTCATTTTTAAATAATCGCGGCAGATATTGGCCGTGATGGCAAGTACCCATGCGGTAAAGGACTCGCCGATGCGGTATGAAGCCAAGGACTTATATGCCCTCAAAAAAACCTCCTGGCAAGTGTCCTTCGCCAGTTCCCTATCTCCTAGTAACCGCCAGGCAAGCCTCAATACCCTCTGCTCAGTTTCCAACATGAGTTCGTCAAATGCCTCAGTTTCGCCGTTTCTCACCTGCAAAACCATTGCATCCAGGCGGCTCATGGGGCCTTGGAGATGTGCCGTGCCGCTTTTCATCAGCACCCCCTCCATGCTCTCCACCGCAACTGGCATCTGTTCTTCTCCCTCCATACATATCAATACTGAATGTAAGGGAAAAGTGCAGATAGTTTTATTGGGAACCACTTACTTGATTGATAATATCAACTATAACTTTTGTTATTTAGCAGTTGTATTAATCTACGGTATTGTTGTCAACGGCTTCGAGGTTTTCCTGGCATTCTACAAGTCAGGTATATAGTTCCCAATTTTTTTTGGTTGACATCAGCTTGTTAGGACTGTTATATATGTTGTATATGTTATATAACAGTACGGAGATTAGCCTTGCTCCTTGAAATCAACACTCATAGCCAAAAACCGATCTACGAGCAACTGCGCGACCAGATTGTCCTTGGCATTGCGACCAAACAACTCGTACACGGAGAAGCCATGCCGTCGGTGCGAAATCTTGCCGCCGACCTCGGGATAAATTTTCACACCGTCAACAAGGCGTACTCAATGCTACGCTACGAGGGCTATTTAATCATGGACAGACGCAAAGGCGCCGTAGTGGCACCGATGCTTACTAACAATGAGGTTTTTTTTGCCAAACTGTCACTCAGTCTATCACTTAGTGCTGCCGAGGCGGTATGTCATTCCGTAGGCGAAAGCGAGTTTTTGGAGCTATGCGCTGGTTGCTACAGAAATGCCACAGCTGGTTAGAAAAGGAGGAAACAACATGATGGATTTGATTTCAAACATAGTGATTGCGGCATGTATCGGGACGTTTCTTTCTGTTGCCCCTACCCTGACCAGAAAGTCCTACTTGTTCGGCGTAAAAATTCCCATGGAGGTGTACAACTGTCCCGAGGCAATACGTATGAAAAAAAGATATGTTGCTGTATGTCTTTCTGGGGCTACGACAGTATTCGTACTGTACATCCTGGTGTACACATTCGTTCCAGCCTTTTTGCCCTCAGCCTGGCATTTTCACCTGCTTTTTGTGCCGATATTTCTGTTGGCCTATATTCCAAACTGGAAGCATGCGCTCAATCTTAAAGAAGCGCGTGGCTGGAAAGTTTCAGAGTCAGCTTTTGCCGATACTAAATCATCATACTCCAGAGGCAACTTGTCATATCTGCCCTGGGGATGGTACGTAGCAGGATTGATTATTGTAATCATAGGCTTTATCGTTGGCTATGCAGCTCACCCGCTCCCTGACAAATTCAGTTTTCGAATGAGCGAGTTTAACCAACTGTTCGATGGCAGTTGGTTTGGAAACATGCCAGTTAATTTTGGGCTCCCGCTATCGGGTCTGTTCGTATTAGTTCTATTCTGGTTTGTAGGTATTTTCATCCAAAGTGAAAAACTGCAAATTGATCCTCAAGACCCGGATCGTTCCTTTACGCAACACCGCATATTACGAAGGCGCATGGGGCACTGCTGGGGTTTATCGACATTGACTATGACTTCCATGTTTTTGCTAGCGGAGTGTTGTGTCGTATTCCCAGGTTTACCCGCAGTATTCAGACTTGGCTTGTTTCTGATGTTTTTACCGATTGCTCTACCGATGGCCGTTGCCCTGCTTGCAGGACAGGGCGGTTGCAAGATAAAGGTGAAAAATATCGGCGGGAGTACCAGCGCAATCGACCACGGCCAGCTTATGCACGTTGATGCTTCCAGGAGCGATGACAAGTTTTGGGTTCTTGGGATGTTTTACTGTAATTCCAACGATCCATCCTATTTCGTCGAGGGCAGGTTTATTGGAATGGGAATAAATTTTGCCCGCCCGCTCATAGTAATCGCATCACTCGCGTTTTTCTACCTCTTTGCCAAGGTCTTTGCGATTCTGTGATCGCGCCAGCCGCTATAGACTGCCTTTAGTCCTGTTCTTCTGCGCCTTTTCAAATACCCGCATGGCGTTTTCGCCCCAAATCTTTTTTATGTCCCTGTCCGAGTAGCCGCGTCGCACAAGTTCAATCGTGATGTTTGACAGCTCAGTAACGTCCTGGCAGTCCACCAGACCGCCGCCGCCATCAAAGTCTGTCCCGATACCAACGTGGTCGACACCAATCAGCTTAATTATGTGGTCAATGTGGTCAACGGCATCTTTGACGGTCGCCTTGGGCCCGCCAAATCTGGCCCTGAGCGCTCTGAATTCGGCAAGGAGTTGGTCGCCGCCCGGTTTCGTCCTCAAGACATCCCATCCCCCAAATTTTTCTATGCGGGCCTCCAGATCATCCTGGAGCTCTCTGTGTTCTGGATCCATTTCCCTCACGCTGATGTAATCAGAGAGGATGCAGAGCTGAATAACACCACCGTTTTTTTTCAACGCCAATAGCTGTTCGTCAGACAGATTTCTGGGATGGTCGCACACTGCGCGGGAACTACTGTGACTCGCCATTATGGGGGAGTTGCTTAGAGCCAATGTATCAAAGAAGCTCTTGTCAGAAGCATGACTGACATCAATGACGATGCCCATATCGTTCATGCGCTTTATAGCAGATTTGCCAAACTCTGACACGCCGTTGTCATTACCGTCCCTGACTGCGGCATCAGTCGCGCTGTCGCAGATGTCATTGTTTCTGCCATGGACAAGCCCCATCATCCTGGCGCCCCTGGAGTAATATTCGTCAATATTGTTCAGGTCTACGCCAATGGAATAGGCATTTTCCATGCTGATCAAAATAGCGCGTTTGCCAGTTTTATCTATTCGCCTCAGGTCTGCAACTGTATGTGCCTGCTCGCACAGGCCAGCATACTTTGTGAACATGCCGTCAAGGTTTTCAAACGTGGCCAGTACACGCTCCTTTGCGGTTGCGTATCCTTCCGGCGTTCTTGCCCCCTGCCCTATATAAACCGCAAAGCAACTTGCAGAAAGGCCGCCCTCTTTCATCCTTGGCAGGTCATAGCAACCCTGCCCCTTTTCATGGCGTTCACCAATGTCAAATCTGGCTAATGACATGGGCGTATCGCAGTGGGTATCCAGAGTCAAAATGGAGTGGTGCAACTTTAATGCACGCTCTGGGCTACGGTCTGGTTGACAGGCTATCGTGCTCAATAACACTGCAATTGAGACCAACACCTTACTGGTTATTGCCATGCGGGTACCCCTTTCAGTTGTTGCCAATAGGCAGTTAATTCTCTCATGAGTCATTTCAAAACCAACTATAGCCACAAAAATTGCTGTATGGCTATAATTTGTCATGTTTTTTTGAGGTTTTACTAAAATATCAAAATTTTTAAAGAAAAAATCGACTTAGAGGTTAATCTGAAATTGCCGTAAGATGCTTGTAAATGACGGAGAGGGAAAGATTTGAGCTACTGTGTAGAACATCAGAGAAATTGATTATATGCCAAACGCGAAAAGTTCGTCTTTTTTTCACAGCGACCAGGTTGAACAGAAACCGTTGCGCCACGTCTTGATTCTCAGGTTACTCAAATACTTAAAGCCGTATCTGTGGCACTTGCTTTTGCTTCTCGTTCTGATGGGGGTGGGGGCGGCGCTTGAGGTCATGCCTTCTGAATTTATCAGGAGACTGATAGACCATCACTTGGCGCAAGGGAGCATAAGAGGGGCTGGGCCTTTGCTCACTGCTTTTATTAGTTTCGTTTGCTTGTCCTTTGCGGTATCACTCTCTAGATCGATTCTGCTTGGCTGGGTTGGCCAAAAAGCTATGCTGGATTTGCGCCAACAGCTTTTTGGACATTTGATGCGCCGATCGACATCCTTTTTTCAGCACAATCCGGTCGGCCGCCTGATGACTCGAGTCACAACCGATGTCCAAAATTTAAATGAAATGTTTAGCTCAGGATTTGTCGCAGTTGCTGGAGATGCGCTATCTCTATTAGCAATAGTGGTTTGGATGTATCTGAGACATCCAGGAATGGCAACGATTGCAATTTTTATTGTGCCGTTTCTTTTTATCGCTACTGAAGTATTCAGACGAAAAGCTGGGGAAGCGTTTCGTGAAACCCAAGGGCGATTTGCGGCCATTCAGGCATACCTTCAAGAGCGACTTTCCAATATGAGCCTTGTCCAGTTAAACACAAATGAACAAATAAGCCGATGCGATTTTGAAAGACTCAACCTTAGATATTTGGAGGCATTTTTGAGGTCTGTGCTGGCCTATTCAGTTTTTTTCCCTGTCGTTGAATTTTTGACCTCTGCAACACTCGCAGCGATCATTCTCTATGCAGGCTACAAGATTGAAATGGGAACAGTGACTTTGGGTCTACTTCTTGCGTTTGTGCAACAATCGGGGCGTTTTTTCAGACCAATAAGAGAGCTGGCTGAGCGCTATAACGTTATGCAGACAGCTATGGCTTCAAGTGAGCGTATTTTTGCGTTGCTGGACAATAATGATGAGATTTTAGAAGTGGAAAATGCCAAAACGCCCATTTTTGAAAAGGAAATTCGTTTTAAGGATGTTTCTTTTGCATATGAATCCGGCGGCCGACATGCTGTCAATAACTTGCATGGAGTAATACCCAAGGGCAAGAGGATAGCTGTCGTTGGACACACAGGAGCAGGCAAGAGCACAGTGATCAACTTGCTAATGCGTTTCTACGATCCGCGTGAGGGAAGTATTCTTCTGGACGGCGTGGACATAAGAGATATGAAATTGGCGAAATTTAGAGGGCTATTTGGGCTTGTTTTGCAAGACGTTTTCATTTTCAGCGGGAGCCTGGAAGACAATATCCTGCTCGGAAGGCCCAAAGATCCAGTCCGCCTAGCCTATGCTTTGGAGCAAAGCCAATTGAGTTCAATTTTAGAGAGGCTCCCTTCAGGACTCAAAACGCAGGTTGGCGAACGAGGCCAGCGTCTTTCAGCTGGCGAGCGCCAATTATTGGCTTTTGCCCGAATGCTGTACGGGAGCCCCGCAATATTGTTGCTGGATGAAGCTACCTCGAATATTGACAGCGAAACGGAACAGCGCATACAAAACGTTTTCGCAAAGGTGAGCCGCAGTTTTACAACTTTTACAATTGCTCACCGCCTTTCGACGATTCAAGATGCAGATGAAATTTGGGTCATGGATCAGGGAACTGTCATCGAGCGCGGAAACCATCTCGAATTGCTAAATAACAACGGTATTTACTCGAATCTGGTCAGGCTACAATTTGATACCAACATGCGTACCCATGACAACTGAGCACCCATTGAGGCTATTGAATCTAAATGAGTACCATAAATTGACAAATTGTCGCTTTCATGCTCTTGGGGCCATGTGGTTTGTCAGATTTGTCTTTCAAGCTGATCCGGTCATTTTTTTTAAATTTCGGGCTGAAAAATGCAAATGTTTGCTACAATCATACAAATTTGATTAGGAGGAGTTATGAAAGACCGCAAATACAAATTTTCTTGGGATTTATTGGGTGACATCGGTCTCGGCCGACCAAATTTGGGCCCAACAACAAGAATTGAGGTCTACCGCCTAATGCAAGGTACTTTCAGGGACGTTTTGGAGCAGAATTTTGGAACGGAAAAAGCCGACGAAATCTTTTACGACAGCGGTAAATTGGCAGGCCAATGTTTCTACCAGAATGTGCTTGGCGACATCAACGACTACGAACAGCTCATTAGAGTGCTACAGGAAAGCCTGCTTTCCATGGGTATTGGGGTTCTCCGTGTCGAAGAATCGGACTTGGAAAAGGGCTCTTTTGTCTTCACTATTTCCGAAGACCTCGATTGTTCGGGACTTCCAGAGCTGGACTACGAAATTTGCACCTACGATGAGGGCTTCATTGCAGGTTTGCTTGAGTGCTTTACCGGCAAAGGCTTTGAAGTCAAAGAAGTCGACTGCTGGTGCACGGGCGATAGAACCTGCAGATTCGAGGCGAACGTCTCTGCGTAATTGATGGAATAGCTCAATTGGCCGACAATCGCTATAAAGAATCTCTGTTTGAGGAATTTGACAAGCTAAAGGGGGCTTTAGAAAAAGACGATATTGAACAGTTTTTGGATTGCCTCCAACGGATTGTTTCTGATTGCTCCACCATAGCTGGGGGCACGTCTATCCTCGGTTTTTTTGTAAAGCCGATTCATGATTTGTTGCTTGTAGAACATATCCCTGAAAACCTTCCGCCAATTGTTTTGCTTGATAAAAAATATAACAAGCTCTTTGAAGACGTTAAAAACCTGCGCGACTTCATGCTTTCCATGGCTAACGGAGATTTGTCCCAAAGGTTGCATCTAAAAGGCTACATGGCCGGCGTGCTTAAAACCTTCCACGCCAACCTTAAACATTTGACTTGGCAGACGGAAATGGTGTCTAGGGGCGATTTCACTCAGCGCGTCCATTTTATGGGCGAATTCGCCTCCAGTTTTAATACAATGGTCGAACAGCTTGATAATACGCGAAGGGGCCTTATTGAAAGTGAGAAGAAATATCGTTTGCTTGCAATCACGGACACATTAACAGGCTTACCAAACAGACATCACTTTTATGAAGTAGCGACAGCCGAATTCACTCGTTCAAAGCGATACAAAAAATCTTTTTCAATTATCATGCTTGATATTGATTATTTCAAAAAAATAAATGACAACTACGGGCATTTTGTTGGCGATCTGGTGCTTCAGGCCGTTGCGGAGCAATTGCAAAAATCACTAAGAGAAACTGATTTTCCAGGTCGCTATGGAGGAGAAGAATTTATTGCTTTGTTGCCGGAAACAGCCATTGCCGAAGCCCGGCTGGTTGCTGAAAGAATTCGATGCAATATTCAGGATAAGGACTTATTGTTTGACGATCGACAAATCAGAGTCACTGCCAGTCTGGGCATCTACAATTTTGACAGTTTCGAAGATGCAGAAGACGTTGCGGGACAGCCCATAGATGAAATAATCGACAAGGCAGACAAAGCCCTATATTCCGCCAAAAACGGAGGGCGAAACAGAGTGGAGGTTTTTTCTGAGGAGTAGAAAAAAATAGCTCAAAAATTGAGGAGCCGTGGAGATCGGTTCTTCAACGGATGCCGCAACGACTAGTGCAATGTAACATTTTAATGTTACGTTGCACTAGGTCGGGATTTGCCTGCAGAACGAAGGCGGTTGTTGCCATGACGCGAAACAGCGGGAAGCATGGTCGAAAATCCAGTGCAAGTTGG
>Ga0082212_10000279_pt1 | contig 73656 bp, 60 predicted proteins | sample TergutNt197P3_FD_71548 | JGI IMG/M metagenome (GOLD analysis project Ga0082212, IMG submission 71548) | Neocapritermes taracua P3 segment gut microbial communities from Petit-Saut dam, French Guiana - Nt197 P3 | ecosystem: Host-associated > Arthropoda: Insects > Digestive system > Gut ...
ATTCACATAATAGGTGGAACGAATCGGGTTGTCGCCGAAACGCAGGTGCGAACAGGTAAAGCCTCCCGACTTTTTGGAGTCGTACTGGAAGTAGGCCTGACTGTATTTATTGGTATTGTCGCCGATGATTTTAATGGAGTTTTTATTTGCTCCTACGGTTCCGTCAGCGCCCAAACCGTAGAATTTGGCTTCGTACAGAGTTTCATCGCCCAATGCGATTTCTTCTTTCTGAGGAAGAGATGTGAAGGTGATGTCGTCAACAATGCCGATTGTAAAACGATTTTTCGGTTCGGGCAACGACAGATTTTCGTACACGGACAAAATTTGTGCCGGCGTGGTATCTTTCGAACTCAGCCCGTAACGGCCGCCTACGATCACCGGTTTATCCATTCCTGCAAAACAGTTGCTTTGTGCAAACGCTTCCACAATATCAAGGTATAACGGCTCGCCATTGGCGCCCGGTTCTTTGGTACGATCGAGTACGCAAATACGTTTGACGGATGCCGGCAATACATCAGCTAAATATTTGATAGAGAACGGACGATACAGGTGAACGGCAATCATGCCCACTTTCTCTCCCCGTGCATTCAGATAATCGACTGTCTCCCGGATTGCCTCCGTTACAGAACCCATAGCAATGATTACACGGTCGGCATCCTGCGCACCGTAATACATAAACGGTTTATACTCACGCCCTGTGATAGCGCTAATCTCTTTCATATAGCCGGCCACAATGTCCGGTACGGCATCAAAATAACGATTACATGCTTCCTTGTGCTGGAAGAAGTTATCCGGATTTTGCGCCATTCCGCGTATAACCGGTTTCTCAGGATTCATGGCGCGGGCGCGAAATTCTGCCAATGCCTGCTGATCGATCAGCGGCGCCAAATCTTCATTGGATAGAGATTCGATCTTTTGTACTTCGTGCGATGTGCGGAAACCATCAAAGAAATTCAGGAAAGGAACACGTGATTTGATTGTCGACAAATGAGCTACGCCTGCCAAATCCATTACTTCCTGTACCGATCCTTCGGCCAACATCGCAAAACCGGTTTGACGACAGGCCATCACATCCGAATGGTCGCCAAAAATACTCAGTGAATGTGATGCTACCGTACGGGCTGAGACATGGAACACGCAAGGCAACAGTTCGCCTGCAATCTTGTACATATTCGGAATCATCAGCAGCAATCCCTGTGAAGCCGTATAGGTCGACGAAAGTGCGCCAGCCTGCAATGACCCGTGTAATGCGCCGGCAGCGCCTGCTTCCGATTGCATTTCCTGAACCAAAACCGTTTCGCCAAAGATGTTTTTCCTGCCGGAAGCAGTCCACTCGTCAACATATTCTGCCATGGTGGACGACGGAGTGATCGGATAAATAGCAGCTACTTCGCTAAACATATACGAAATATGAGCAGCTGCCTGATTACCGTCACAAGTTAAAAAATTTTTCTGTTTACCCATAAAATAAATATTAAATGATTAAATAATATACTAATATAAAAATCCGAAAAGCCATAATGGAATCAAATGATCTTCGCCTGTTTCCAATTTTTCTACCACATGATAGGAATCGGATGATACTTTTGGATCAGGCTCAGTCATTATCTGGAAAGAGTAAGTTTTATTGATCAGGAATTGCGCATTTTTTTTACCCGCATTCACCATGTTGTCTTTTAATAATTGATTGCAGAAAAATGTTTCATATAACGCCAATTCATCTGTACGCATTGGATGAATTACATGGGTCAGGTTGGTATTATACATATATACTTTGGAAGGTTTTTTGGAGTACTCCTCATCTTTTTCGTATAATAAACTGATCAAACGCGCTTCCTGCAAGTATTTGATGTAATTCATTACGGTAGCCCGCGATGTATGAACAGCTTTGCTTAACCGGCTCACATTCGGTGAACAGGGAAGGTTCAACGATAATAAATACAACAACTTGCGCAGTTTTGTAAGGTAGTTGTTTTCGATTTGCTTTAGCATCAACACATCCACTTCCAGCGTCATATTCATCGTCTTCAACAGGTTTTCCGAGAAATTGCGTTTTTCCAGAAAAAAAGGATAAAAACCATGATTCAGATAGTCCTGAAAATAGGCTCTTGGTTTCGTTTTTGAACAAATCTCTTTGGCTATGATTTCATGGTTTTGGACGATTTCATCCAAAGGATATGACCGAAAACGATTGTCGGACATCAGATTCAGGTATTCACGAAACGAAAAACCCCGTAAAAAATAAGGGGATACCTTGCCCTCCAAATCAGGGTTTCCCAACAGTGGCATCACCGATGAACCCGTAAAAACAATCCGCAAATCCGTGTAATAATCGTAACAATAATGGATTTCTTTCGACCAGTTCGGATATTTGAAAACCTGATCAATCAATAACACTTTTCCTCCCCGCGCCTGAAACTCTCCGGCAAAACCAATCAGTGTCCTGTCTGTAAAAAAGAAGTGATTCATGTTAATGTACAAACATTCCCTGTTGTCAGGCCCGAAAAATTCGTTGGCGTATGACAGTAAAAATGTTGTCTTACCCACTCCACGAGACCCTTTGATGCCGATCAACCGGTCAGTCCAGTCGATTTCATCCATTAATCCGCGTCTCACGGAGGAATTTAAATGTTGAAGCAAATAGTTATGTGTCTCGTAAAAAGATTCCATCCTGCTTATGAATATCACAGACAAAGGTAGGCAAAATTATTAAATTGCAATATAGGGATAGCAAAAAATCCTTAAAATTGCAAGTAAGAGTTTGCATTTTTAAGGATTTTTATGTTTTGAAGTATGTTTTATTCAATTATTTTTACCCACCCAAACAAATCCTCCTCATCTCCATATTGAATGGCGCGAAGTTTGTTATATAATTTTACACAAACAGGGCCGGGCTCTCCGTCTGGCGAAAAAACGTATGAATTTTTTTCATCCAAGTCATCAATTTGGGCAATGGGAGTAATTACAGCCGCCGTTCCGCAATTAGCCGCTTCCTCAAAGGTGGCAAGTTCCTCCAATGCTATGGGGCGGCGTTCGACGTTCATGCCGATTGTTTCGGCTAATTGGATAATGCTTTTGTTTGTGATAGACGGCAGGATAGAATCGGAAGCAGGCGTGATATAGGTATTTCCTTTGACGCCAAAGAAATTGGCAGGCCCACATTCGTCAATATATTTTTTCTCTTTCGGATCCAAATAAAGCACAGCCGCATACCCCTCTGCATGCGCTTTAGTGCCTGCAACAAGGCTGGCCGCATAATTACCGCCTACCTTAATATTGCCTGTACCCTTTGGGGCAGCCCTGTCATAATCGCGCATAATACAAACTTTGGCAGGCTTAAATCCTTCTTTGAAATAAGGGCCGACCGGCGTAACAAATACGACAAACATATATTCTGTTGCCGGTTTTACACCCACCTGAGCGCCTGTGCCTATCAGCAACGGACGTATGTATAATGAAGAACCGCTTTCATAGGGAGGGATAAAGCGTTGATTAAGCAAAACCACTTTCCGCACGGCTTCCTCAAATTTTGCTACCGGCAGTTCCGCCATCATAATACCCCGACTCGACATCTGCATCCGTTTCGCATTTTCATCCATACGGAAAACGCGTATTTTCCCATCTTTTCCACGAAAAGCCTTTAGTCCCTCGAAAGATTCTTGTCCGTAGTGCAAACAAGTGGCAGCGATATGTATATTTAAAAACTCGGAAGAAGAAACTTCCAACTCTCCCCATTTCCCGTCTTTAAAACAACATCTAATGTTGTAATCCGTTTGCATATAACCAAATGGAAGCTCAGACCATTTAATATTTTCCATAAAATCCTTTTTTAAAAAGCGCAAATATAGTAATTATTTAGCAATAATAGATAACCTCCTCCCGATTAATCCCTAAAAAACCTGTTCAAACAAAATTCGGTCTATGTGATAAATAATCGTTATCTTTGTCATCTTTTAATATGGAAGTATTGAAAATGGATAAGATTGCAATTTTAATTACGCACGGTACGGATACGCTGGCATGGACACATGCTTTCGTTAGGTATGCGCTCAAAAACAACAAGATAAACATTGCTATTACCGGAAGTCAGATACATCTTCCGGCGTTGCCCAATTTTTCAGATGCCTATATTAATATTACCAATAGCGTTCACTTTCTGACTAATATCGTTCCTCCAAATATATTTACCGTTTTTAATTATGGTACGCAAGCCTTTTCGGATTCGTTGTATAAAGTAGACCGTTGGAATAATCAGGCTTTCACGGGGGATATGATTGCGCGTATGGAATGGGATGAAGTCAAATATTCGGATAAAAACATCAAAATCAATGATTTGCCAGTAAAATTGGACAAACTCTATCTTTTGACCACCGGCGGAACAATTGCAGCAACATTCAATGACAAAAAAGCGTTGTATCCTGTTAGTACTTCTATGCTTGAAGACTTTATTATAAATCAACTCGGCGATGCTTTCGTAAGTATTGAAGAGCGAGAAATCATGGTTATTGATTCTTCTGACCTGACCTACAATAAGTTGGAAATGATTGTACACACAATTACCGGATGTACGCAAAAGCACGGTTATGCTGAAACGTTTGCAGATTTAGCATTTGACAAAAATGTCCGTCTTATCTACACCGACCCTTTTAAAACCGTTTCCGACTATCAAAGAGAAGCGGAGGGTGCATCAGCCCTGATTATTGCAGGTTATGGCGGAGGTAATATTAACATAGAAAATCATTCGGGCTACTCGCCTCTTAACCTGATTAAAGAGTTGTACACAAGCGATATACCTGTAGTTCTAACGTCGCAGGTTGCATTAGGGCCGGCAGATTTTATCTATGAGAACGCACGTATTGCTATCGAAGCCGGTGCTATTTCAGGCGTCGATTTGTCCCTCCCCGAAATACAAATAAGATTGGCTTATCTGATGGGGCATAAAGCTCAGATAGAGGATTTTGCAAACAGCAAACAAATCCCTTTTATGCAAATATTCGACCGGTTGTTTAGCAGCGGAATGAAATTCAGAACACGCAACAGTAAAAAAATGTATGCTGAGTTAAAAAGTTTTATGCCATCTAATGAAGATGTACTTATCAATCGCACATTTGAAGAAAGTTTAATGGTTTTGGAAGATTAATTATAATAATGATATTAAGATGAAAAAAAACTTGTTTATTATCGTAGCAGTCGTGAGTTTGATTGGTATTGCTGCAATTTTGTTTATAACACTTTCTAAAAAAAATACAGAGAAAATGGAAACTCCAAAAGAAACAGTTGTATTGCTCCAGACCTCGTCGGGCAATATCAAATTAAAGTTGTACAACGAAACGCATTTGCATCGGGACAACTTTGTAAAATTAGTTGAATCAGGATTTTATGATGGATTATTGTTCCATCGGGTGATACGTGATTTTATGATTCAAGGTGGCGATCCCGAATCGAAAGATGCGGCGCCGGGTGCACGGCTGGGTAGCGGCAGTCCGGGCTATACCATTCCTGCCGAAATAAAGCCGCAATTAAAGCATAAAAAAGGTGCATTAGCAGCCGCACGCACAAACAATCCTGAGCGTGCTTCATCCGGTTCGCAGTTTTACATCGTACACAACAATGAAGGAACACCGCATTTAGACGGACAATATACCGTTTTTGGCGAGACAATCGAAGGTTTTGATGTGATTGACAAAATTGCCTCCGTGAAAAAAGACGCTGCCGACCGACCCGAAGAAGACGTAAAAATCATCAAGGCAAGCATCGTGAAGAGATAATATGAAAGTCATCGAATTGATAAAAGAAAGCCGACATACGGCTTTTTCGTTCGAAATATTACCACCGTTAAAAGGTAACAGTATCCAAAAGGCATTTCAGGTGATTGATACATTACGTGAGTTTGACCCTAAATACATTAATATAACATCACACCATAGCGAATATATCGAAAAGATACAACCTGACGGAACCATACGTAAAGTTAATATTCGGAAACGCCCCGGATCGGTAGCGATTGCAGCCGCTATTCAAAACAGGTACGGGATAACAGCTGTTCCTCATTTAATATGTAAAGGATTTTCGAAAGAAGAAACCGAGTATGCGTTGATTGATTTGAACTTTCTTGGCGTTTACGATTTGTTGCTTTTGCGCGGCGATACCAAAAGGCTTGAAATCGAACAAAACCCCGAATTGTACCATGCACATGCAACCGATTTACAGCAACAGGTAAACCGTTTTAATCGGGGAATAGCGTTGGATGATTCGTCTTTTGAAGCGCCGACGACCGCCTTTTCCTACGGAATGGCCTGTTATCCCGAAAAACACGAAGAAGCGCCGGACATGGCATCGGACGTCTTTTATGCAAAAGAAAAAGTAAAGAACGGAGCAGATTACTTAGTAACACAGATGTTTTTCGACAATGCCAAATATTTCGATTTCGTAGAACGGTTGTGTACAGCAGGAATTAACATACCGGTTATTCCGGGAATTAAACCCATTGTATTCGCCAACCAGCTAACCGTATTACCCGATATTTTCAAAGCCGGTATCCCTGAACTGTTAGCCGCCGAACTTCGCAAGTGCAAAAACGATGACGCAGCGAAAGCCGTTGGCATAGAATGGTGCATCCGGCAATGCAACGAATTGATTGCAAAAGGTGTACCCAGTATCCATTTCTATACCTATATGGCGACAGATAGCGTATATCAGATTGCCAAACAAATATATTGATTGGGAATTTAAAAAAAACATTGCCCTTTTAAACCTTTTGAGAAAACGAAGTCAATATAAAAGCAAAAAATATATTTTTTATAGTCATAATGAGAAAACAAGTAAAGTGGATTATGGCTGGAGGCATTCTGTTATTGTTTATCTGCGGAATGATCCTTTATCCATACGTAAAAAATGCAGTACAGTCAACAAACAATTCAGAACCGAGAGGCTCTGGTGTACCTTCGGGAGGAGGACAGCGAAGTGGCGCATTGAATATCAATGCCATAACAATGAATTATCAATCTTTAGTTGATAATACAAGAAGTCTTGCAGATATTTTACCCGACGAAGAAGTAGACCTTTCGTTCGAGATGTCAGGAAAAATAACGAACATCTATTTTATGGAAGGCGCTCATGTTGAAAAAGGCGAACTGCTGGCAAAAATAAATGACCGTCCGTTACAAGCCCAGTTGCTGAAATTGGAAGCACAAATTCCTTTAGCAGAAGCCAGGGTGGAACGTCAAGGCACCTTATTGGAAAGAGACGCCGTCAGTAAGGAAGCATTTGAAACTGTAACCACCGAATTGGAAAAATTATTGGCAGATATCGAACTTGTCAAGGCAAATATTGCACAAACGGAATTAAGAGCGCCTTTTGAGGGGATTGTCGGTTTACGTAATGTCAGTGAAGGCGCATTTACTTCACCTTCTACAACGATTACCAAATTAACCAAAATCAAACCCATCAAAATTGAATTTCCCATACCTGAACAATATTCCGAAGACATTGTGCCGGGAACCAATATCATTTTCAGGTTGACAGGATCATTAGAAGACTATCATGCAAAGGTATATGCCGTCGAATCGAAAGTTGATATCAATACACGCGGTCTGCGGGCGCGCGCAACATATCCAAACACAAACGAATCCATCAAGCCCGGACGGTATGCCTCTGTCGAACTTACCAAGAAAGAAATCAAGGATGCTTTGGCTGTTCCAAGTGAATCGATTATTCAGGAAATGGGACGAAGCATTGTTTATTTATACAAATCCGGCAGGGCTATGCCGGTAGAAATCATACCTGGTTTGCGCACTTCTTCGCATGTGCAAGTCATTCAAGGAATCAATGCAGGTGATACCGTCATTATTTCGGGCGTTATGCAGTTGCGCTCTGGCCTGCCGGTTACAATAGATAATCTACGATAAACCGGTCATGAATATTTCGGAACTAAGTATAAATCGTCCGGTACTCGCTACCGTATTGACATTAGTCATAATTCTTTTTGGCCTTATTGGGTATAATTCTTTGGGTGTTCGTGAATTTCCAAGTGTCGACCAACCCATTATCAATGTATCGGTTACATATCCGGGAGCCAATGCCGAGGTTATATTAAACCAAATTACCGAGCCACTGGAGCAGAATATCAATGGAATACCGGGTATCCGCTCGCTATCAAGCGTAAGCAGTCAGGGGATGAGCCGTATCACGGTAGAGTTTGAGCTTTCGGTAGATTTGGAAACAGCTGCCAACGATGTGAGAGACCGAACAGCCCGCGCCCAACGTTTCCTGCCGCGCGACTGCGACCCTCCAACCGTTGGGAAAGCCGATGCTGACTCCAATCCGATCTTGCAGATATCCGTCCAAAGCAGTACGCGCTCACTGCTGGAACTGAGCGAAATCGCTGACTTGACCGTCAAAGAAAGGCTGCAAACCATTGCAAGCGTAAGCGCCGTACAGATTTGGGGAGAAAAACGGTACGCCATGCGTTTATGGCTTGACCCGATGAAAATGGCCGGTTTTGGCGTTACACCTGTAGATGTCAGAAATGCAGTCGACCGTGAAAACCTTGAATTACCCTCCGGAAGCATTGAAGGTGACAGAATTGATCTATCGATTCGAACAATGGGATTACTTCGTACATCACAGGAGTTTAATGATCTGATAATAAAAAACAACGGAACCAATATTGTTCGTTTTAGTGATGTCGGAATGGCGGAAATAGGCCCGGAAGATATTCGCAGCTACACAACTCGAAACCGCGAACCGGCTATAGTCGTTGTTTTAATCCCTCAGCCCGGAGCCAATCATATTGAAATAGCCAACGAAGCATACCGGCGCATCGAAGAGTTAAAAAAAGACCTGCCTGAAGATGTAAATATCAGCATGGTATATGATAATACACGTTTTATCCGCGCATCAATAGCCGAAGTACAGGAAACGATTTACATCGCTTTTTTACTGGTAGTATTGATAATTTTCCTCTTTTTGCGCGATTGGCGTGTAACGTTAGTGCCGGTTATTGTCATTCCCGTATCGTTAGTGGGCGCTTTCTTTGTGATGTATGTGGCCGGTTTCTCGATCAATGTATTAACCATGCTCGCTGTCGTACTATCGGTAGGTCTGGTGGTAGATGATGCAATCATTGTCACTGAAAATATTTATGTGCGCATAGAGCGTGGGATGTCTCCAAAAGAAGCCGGTATCGAAGGGTCTAAAGAAATTTTCTTTGCTGTCGTTTCTACAACAATCACATTGGTATCCGTGTTTCTACCCATTATTTTTATGCAGGGTATGACCGGACGACTGTTTAAGGAATTCAGCATTGTGATTGCAGGATCTGTCGCTATATCTGCCGTTGTAGCCTTATCCTTCTCTCCAATGCTCGCAACCAAATTGCTAAAACGAAGAGAAAAAGCAAACTGGTTTGTCGAAAAAACCGAACCTTTCTTTGTATGGTTGAATAACATATACGCAACCTCATTAACTGCATTTTTGAAATACAAACTTGCTGCTATTCCTGTTATACTTCTTTTGCTTGGATCTATCTTCTATTTTTGGAACAAGATTCCCGCCGAATTATCTCCTTTGGAAGACCGTTCCCAATTTACAGTAAATATGCGCGGACCTGAAGGCGCTACCTACGAATTTTACCGTGATTATTCATTACAAATAGAAGAGTTGGCCGAATCCAATATACCTGAAGCCATTGACATTGTTAATCGTTCCATGTTCGGTATGTCAATGGTCAATGTGATCCTTTCGGATATAAAAGAACGTGAACGAAGTCAAATGGAAATAGCAGATCAAATGTCTCTATTGGTACGCAGCAAAAACGACGCTCGCGCATTTGTTCAACAACAGACAACTTTCGGCAGTCGACGTGGAGGCATGCCTGTTCAATATGTGCTTCAGGCGCCCAATATTACTATGTTGCAGGAATATCTACCGACATTTATGCAAAAAGTCACCGAAAGCCCTGTATTACAAATGGCCGACGTAAACCTGAAATTTACAAAACCGGAAACACGCATCGAAATCGATCGTGACAAAGCGACACTACTGGGAGTCAGCACACGTACTATTTCTTCGAATTTGCAGTATGCGTTAAGCGGACAACGAATGGGGTATTTCTATATGAACGGCAAACAATACCAAATATTGGGAGAGATCAATCGCCAACAACGCAATACACCGCTTGATTTAAAATCTATCTATGTAAGAAGCGATGTCGGCAAAATGCTTCAATTGGACAACTTCGTCACGTTGCATGAAACAGTGGCTCCTCCTCAACTATATCGTTACAATCGTTTTATTTCCGCCACAGTATCAGCTGGTCTGAATAAAGGTTACACCATCGGGGACGGCCTTGACGAACTCGACCGTATCGCAAAAGAAACGCTGAGCGGTAGTTTCAGGACAGCTCTGTCGGGCGAATCCAAAGAATTTCGTGAAAGTTCATCCAGCCTGATGTTTGCGCTTATCCTCGCATTAGTAATGATTTTTCTTGTATTGGCTGCACAGTTTGAAAGTTTTAAAGACCCTTTTGTGGTCATGTTTACCGTACCGTTAGCCATTGCCGGCGCATTGATGTATATGAGCTTTCAAGGGATTACAATGAATATATTTAGCCAGATCGGAATTATCATGTTGATAGGGCTTGTGGCCAAAAACGGTATATTAATTGTGGAATTTGCCAATCAGCGGCAACATGCCGGAATAGATAAAATGGAAGCCATCCATTCTGCATCCGTACAACGCTTAAGACCCATCCTGATGACAAGTATTTCGACTATATTAGGATTGGTACCGCTTGTCCTTGCTTCAGGTGAAGGAGCACGAGGCCGAATTGCTATGGGAGTTGCCGTAGTCGGAGGGATGATACTGTCTACGTTTATGACACTGTTTATCGTTCCTGCCATGTATAGTTTGATTTCAACAAACCTTCAACATAAAAAGGCAAAAATATGAAACGAATCTTCCTGATCATAATCATTCTGACGAGCTATAGATTAGCCTACTCGCAAGCAACCTATACGCTCCAACAATGTATCGAAACCGGATTGGAATCCAATTATTCGATTCGGATCGTCCGGAACGAAGAACAAATAGCCCGTAACAATGCGATACCGGGCAACGCCGGATATTTACCGACAATAGATTTAAGCGGTGGCCTGAGTGGCACATCATATAATTATAATTACAATTATGCCGACGGAAGTTCGGATAAGGTCAGTAATAATAATTCCGAGACAGCCAACATAGGCATCAACCTGAATTGGACTTTGTTTGACGGTTTTGGCATTCAGGCGAATTATGCCAGATTAAAAGAATTACAGATCGTAGGCGAACTGAACACACGACTTACGATTGAAGACTTAGTTGCCAATATCTCCGGTATATATTATAATCTGATCCGCCAAAAAATAAGGTTACAGAATTTACAGGCAACGTTGAATCTGTCGAAAGAACGGCTTCGTATTGTTGAAGAACGCTATTTCATCGGAACCACTTCGCGCTTGGAATTTCAACAGGCAACAGTAGATTTTAATACCGACAGTTCGCGGTATATTTCGCAGCTCGAAACCGTTCACACCACCAGTGTTCGTCTGAATTCTTTGTTGGCGTTGGATCCAAACAACCTTATTTTGATATCCGATACATCCATCAACTTTAATTCGATGCTGGATAAAAACGCATTATGGGATGATATCATTTTGAGTAATACCTCTTTATTATTATCGCAAAAGAATAAAACGCTATCGGAAATTGAATATAAAAGAGCCGTCAGCCGTAATTTCCCATACGTCAGGCTAAATGGCGGATATGGATTTACTTCAAACTGGTACTCAATGGGAAATACCGATATGCAACAAAGATTGGGACTGAATTATGGCGTTACAATCGGATTTACCCTCTTTGACGGTTTCAATCGCCGTCGCGAACAACGGAATACGCAGTTGCAAATTCAAAACAGTGACCTGCGGATGCAAAACCTCGAACTCACTTTGCAATCCGATTTTTCCAATCTGTGGATGGCATACCAAAACAATCTTAAACTTTGGTCCATGGAACAGGAAAATTTAGTTGTAGCCCATGAGAATCATAATATTGCCGTCGAACGTTATAAGTTAGGCGAATTGTCCGGAATACAACTGCGTGAAGCGCAAAATGCTCTCTTAGAAGCAGAGGAGCGGCTTTCCATTTCGGAGTACAATACAAAACTTTGTGAAATCTCATTATTACAACTCAGTGGTCAGATTCTGACTTATCTTTATCCGGAAAATTAGTTTTTTTATGTGATTTTTTATAAAGTTTTATTTTTATAAATATAAATACTTATTTTTGCCGCAATTATTGCGGAGAAAAAATGAAAACATCTATATTGCAGCAAAAAGGATGGCCTTTTCTTACTTGGAATAATAAAGAATTATGCTATTTGTTAGGTGAGGTCAGAAACCGGCAAGGAAGACTTGCCGGTAAATCCGGTTTGTTAGGTTTAGATATTAAAAAAGAAATACTCTTAAATTCTATTTCTAACGACATCATAAAATCATCACTTCTTGAAGGCAAGTTCTTAGATGAAAATTCAGTACAATCCTCTGTAGCAGGACATTTAAACTTAAAAATAGCAAGTTTGCCAGCCAAAGATCCGTTAATCGAACAGATTGTGAATGTCACAATCGACGCACTGTCAAACTATCGTCAACCAATTACAGAAGAACGTATCTTCACATGGAAAAAAGCATTCGGCTCTACCAACAAAAACCAATTTATTCAATACGATTACAAGCCGGTTGTCGAAAACGCTCAAGCTGACATGATGTACTCAAATAACTCACCCCATATTTCGAACGAAATCAAACGTTTAATAAATTGGATGAACACTTTTCATCCGATTGATCCCGTTCTGAAAGCAGGTGTTACACTTTTAAAGTTTCATTTGATAAATCCGTTTGAAGAAGATAATGGACTGATTGCCCGTTCGTTGATGGATGTTTTCCTGACAAGAGCTGACGATCAACCTAAAAGAATATTTTGTATGTCAGCCCAAATGTACAATCAACAGGAAACGTATAGAAACGCGCTTCGGCTGGCATATAGAAATAATAATTTGGACATCACAGAATGGCTTATGTGGTTTTTATATTGTTTGGAAACTGCTTTGATTAATGCTGAAAACGCCATGATACGTATTCTGGAAAAATCAAAATTTTGGGAAAGATACCGCCTGATGCGTTTGAACGAGCGTCAGGTCAAAATGATCAATATGTTGTGGGAAGGGCTGGAAGCTAAACTCACATCTTCGTATTGGGCAAACGTTAATTATTGTTCTTCTGATACAGCTCTGCGAGACATACAAGATTTAATTGATAAAAACGTCTTGAATAAAAAAGACGGAGGCGGACGTAGTACTTCTTACGAACTAAATTAATTACCTCAAGCTTATGGAGGCGTTTGGAGTGATTTGAAGATATCTATTTTAAAATTCCTACTTCTTTTAATTTTTCAATTTTATCTTTTGACAACTTGCCTTCGACATATCGCTTTACGTTTTGTTGCCGCCACTGTTGCAGCGAAACTCTATTGTCATTTAACATCCACTGTCTCAATTGTTTATGCCAAATATCAGTCGGTTCTTCAACTTTTTTTGATGTGGTGTTTTTTTCGATTCTACTTTTTTTTGCAGTATCTTTTTGGGTGGTAGTTTTTTTTACGACTTCAAAAGGAAAGTTTATCTGCACTAATTTATCCAAATGCTCTTTTTTAAGCGTACCTGATTTATATTGTTGTCTATTTTGATACATCCAGGTGTTAATTGTTTTTTCTTTATGGCCGCTACAATACAGTTCAAAATTATTTTCCCATGAACCATAGCGTTTCTTTTTTGTAACAACCTGATTTGTTTCTTGTTGAACGTCAAATAATCCGGGTTGAATTGCCTGTCTTTTAGGAAGATCATTTTCTTGAGAAGAAACAGGAACAAGTTCCGAAACCGGGATAGCTTCCGTTTTTGTGGTATTGGATGCATTTTCATCTAATTGAAAACTGTTGAATTTTTTCAGTAATTCATCTTCATATTTTTTCCAATTTTGTTTATCTTTGGAAACATCATTATCATTATCTCTAATCTTTTCCAATTCAAATTCAAATTGTGTTATGGCAAATTCACAACTCAATTTTTCCATCCGTTCAACTTTTATGCGGTAACACGGACTTATAGAATTTTCTATCACTGCAGTAATTGTACCAAAAAATCTCCAGTCACTACTGTCGTATTTAACTTTTTCTCCAACCTGAAATTTCATAATTATTTTTTATTATAGATGTCAAAAATACTTAAATTATTTTTATTTGATTATAAATGTTTTGGCAGGTAATATACCCGCTCTTGTTGTGCTTACGATTGCTGTTCCTTCAATTTCGTGATTCCCGTAAACTCTAATGGTAATCGTCTGACTGTTTACGCTTTCTCCCTGTGCGTAGCCTGCATTGCGGGAAGTTTCATTGGCAATTCCTCCGGAAGCGCCGCCTCGTTGTCCGCCTTGTTGAGTTCTTGTTCCGGGTTCAGGTAAAATTCGTGCCATCGGTTTTTCACCCTCGACTACCGACTTGGGAAGGCTTATCTTAATTTGATCCTGACGAACTATTTTTACTAAATCAGCCTGACGTAAAGCGGTAGGAAGTTTCCCTATGTTTCGATATGAAACTTTTACCTGGTAATCGGTCGAATCCTGTTTGTAGGTTTTTCCTTTTTTAACTTCAATATTATCCCATTGCAGTTCAGGTAAATATTTGATCATTTCCAGGTTAAATAAGGCTTCGTTTTTTATCCATTGCTCAAGTTGATTGGGAGGAGGATTTTGGTTAAAGAACTTTGGATTCCATCCACCTATTTCCACTTCACCCAATTGCGGATGATTATAAGGTTTCCAATCGAAAAATACTTTTCCATCGTATTCCTCATCAGCCATAATCAGGCGATCAAGGTCATCGATCACTCCATCACCGTTGTAATCCTTTGTTGCTCTGCCTGTATTCCAAATTTCATCGCCATACCATATAGCTCCGTAATACCAATATCCAAAATCCGGACCATGCCCGAAAAGTGGTGAACCTGCCCCTCCGCTATAATCCATATACACATCGCCGGCTCGTTCGTATCCGGTAATGCTTTTCCCTATTTCGTCGAACAATACATACCATTTGAGGTCTTCGGGAAACATAGCTGAAGAAGGCGCAGTGCTTGGTGGACGCAGGTGCATCGGTACACTCGTATCCATCGAATTGACTACATAAATATTGGGATTCGCCAGCAAAAAGGAAAATACAGCCCTTGTTTCAGGCTCGCTCAACGGAAATTCTCCGGCCCCGCCTTGTGTCCAACCGCGTCCGGTAGCCTCACGTTCGGGCCTCCAGTTTTCAGCATAATTACGATGCAAATCCAAACCACCGATACCGTCTTCATTGTATCGCCCATCTCCATCATTATCAATGCCTTCTGAAATTATACTGTATTCGCCTTTTTCACCTGCACCGACCCTTTTCATCAATCGGTTGGTCGGGTCTCTCGGATCAATTATATATGTTCCTTCCGGATCTTTATAACGTATTTGCAAGACATATCCGTCTCCATCAAGGTCTTCCGGTCCGTCTTCGTCCAACAGGCCATCTCCGTCATTATCAACCGGACGAACCGAACTCCTGTTCGATTGAGCCGTATGCAAATATAAATTATGTCCATCAGGATTATTAACGGGTTTAAGATATATTGTTTTTTTATCAATGATTTGGGCGATGTGAGGGTCATTAGCATACCCTTCAATCAGGTATTGCATTAACCACAATGTCGATTCAACTGCTGTTATTTCGCCGCTATGCCGTCCACCTTCAAAATAAGCTGCCGGTTTATCAGTCGCTTTACCTGTTTCTTTATTTGTCAGTGTTATCTGATAGATAGGTCGCCCCTCGTAACTATATCCCACTTCGTACATATCAATCAGATTGGGATATTGTTCCGCCCATTTTCTCATCCAATGATACACTACATCAGCTGTATGATATTTGTCAAATGTAAGTGTGGACGAAGGAGTATATTCCACTTCAGGGTATTGTACCTTCGGAAAAAAACTTACTCCATGCCGAAAACCCTTAAGTGTATAAAATTTTGTATCCGGATTACTTTCCGGCCATTTTTCTTCTGATAAAGGTTTTACGATTTGCGCCTGAAGGCTGCTAAATATAAAAACAAAAATAAACAATATCTTTATTAAACGCTTCATAATCAATATGTTAAGGTTGTAAAAAAATCTCATATCCCCTTCAATAACAATGAATTGAAACGCAAATATATAAAATTATTTTATTAATGAGAAAGAATTATCAATAAAAAAAACACTCATTTACATTTTTTTTGCAAAAATCGATTCATATTGGTTTATATATTTTCGATAGAAAGCATCTTCTTTCCCTCTTATCTGTCCCACAAAATTGATGTACCCGTCAAGACGGTTCATGAAACAACTTTGCAAGTCGGAGTCGGCCGTTGTATGAAGTTTAAAATGCCGTCGTGTAGCCGCTTCAAGGCCGTTTGTTTGCAGGTCGTGAAGCATGGCGCGTATTTTTTTCAACATTTTCCTGTCCACATTCACTTTTTTATTGACGGTCAGTCCGGTAACCGTTTGTTTGCGACTTGATGATTGTTGGCGAAGTTTTTTTACGTTTATGCTGAATCCGTTTTTTTGTATCAACAGGATGATATCCAAGATTGTATCATAAGATATATCGGTATCAGCCGAAAAAGTCAAATCGTCGGCATAGCGTGTGTATTGCAAGCCGTTTTCCTTACAAAATGTCTGCAGTTGGGCGTCGAGCGGCAGACAAACAAAATTGGATAATACCGGCGAAGTGGGCGCGCCTGTCGGGAGTTTGGCTTGGTAGGTAGTCAGTAGCGTCAAGGCGATTGCAATATGTTCATTGAAATTGAAATAAGGCGAAGTGAAAACACTTTTGATGCGTTTGGCCGAAATACATTCGAAGAAATCTTTCAAATCAATATTCAACACCTGCTTTTTGCCTGTGTGGACAGCAGCATTGGCTGCTATATTGCAATACCTGCCCAAATAGTGCGGATTGATCACAAATCCATGCACTTCTTCAGGTTTTATCCACAAATACCAGGCTTGCAAAAAATAATTAAGGCGTTTCTGAATTTTCTTTAGTTGTTTCTCCGGTGCATAGATATGTCGTTCGCCTCCTCGTTTTTTACGAACTGTATAATGTTTATAGTCAGGTTTATTTATGGTTTTTTCTAAATGGGAAATAGGTATATTTAAAAACCGGCTCAATTCTATCGGGCTTTCAATCGACAAGAGAACCAAAGCGTGGAAAATATGCTTTGACATATTTCCCGGCATATCTTTCTTATGGAAAAAAGATTGCAAAGCAATTTTATTATCCTTTGCGTAACGTACTATTTCATCAATTCGATACATATATAAAAAAATGAGCCGTCGTTAATTATCTTTGATTTTACACGCTTTATGAGAGGCTGATCGAAGAGAAGCATCGCATAAAGCGAGCATACCCTCCTTCCACTTTCTCACGGGTTGCAGGAACACAACCACCTTGTCTTATCTGTTTGACATCATAATCTTTGATTCAACGGCTCATTATATTGCTTAAAATGGGGATTCATCCAATCCTTCAATCTCCCTAAATCTATCCAACGAAAACGCGAATACCTTTTTGTCGTTTTGAAGCATAGTGAAATCATTGTCTTTCAATAAATTAATACGTCCCATGCATCCATTGCGGTTTTTAGCTACAATAATTTCTACAACATTTTTCAGGCTATTTCCTGCCGAATCTTCGTACAATGAATAATATTCGGGACGATGAATAAATATTACCTTATCCGCATCTTGCTCGATTGCTCCACTCTCTCTCAAATCGGTAAGATGCGGACGTTTGCCTTCTCCATATCTGTTTTCAGGCGCTCTGCTTAACTGGCTGGAAGCAATCACGCTAACATTGTTTTCTTTTGCCAAACGCTTCAGTTCGCGACAGATAAAGCTCACTTCAAGTTCGCGGTATTTTCGATGTGGATATGAACTCAATAACTGCAAATAGTCCACGATAATCACTTGTATGCCATTCTCCTGAATCTGTTTTTGACAGTATGCTATCAACGCAGTAATGTTGGTATTGTAACAAAAGTCGTATATATACAGTTGTCGTTCGGTAAATGCGCGGTATGTGATATCTATCTGTTCCCATTGTGCCGGGCTGAGATCTCGCTGTAAAAGATGACTTGCAGGAATACCCGAAACGGATGCAATAAAGCGACTTGTCAAAAATAATTCCGAAAGATCAAGCGTCACATAAAGCGTCGGCACGGTTTTTGAAATATTCATCGACAGATTGACAAGAAATTGTGTTTTCCCCATCGCCGGCCGTCCGCCAACCACGATAAACTCGCCTAAATAAAAACCGCCAAATTCATTGTCGAAATCATCAAATCCACTATGGATGATATCATTCCGATTTGTTTTATTAGTGAACTGACGTAAATTTGCAGCAACAAGGTCGGCTATTTTTTGTGCCTCCCTATCAGCATCAACGCGCCCCTCCGTTTCATAGAGCAACTGTTTCAAACGAAACACAACATCCTTATCATCAGCCTGCTGATTACTGCTAATGATGTTTTCAATTTTAGTTTGCAAGTCCTGTGTCATATCATTTATTTATGCTGCAAAAATAGCATTTATTCATGCGTTCGACAACAATTTTTACAAAAAAAGTTATCAACAAGGATTAACCGTTAATCCCTGAATTAATTAATCAACCGTTCCACAAATAGTTCACGGGAACAGCCCAAAATCCGGCGCCAACCGGAACAATTTCGCTGCCGGTATAAAGAATAATGCCTTTGCGGAAGTTTTCGCCGACTTCTTCTTTCAATACTTTCAAACCTTTTGTATCGCCTGCATCGACCGAACCGGCAAGTTTGACTTCGATGCCGACAACTTCTCCATGGTGGTTTTCCAGCACGAAATCAACCTCTTTTTTGTCCGCAGTTCTAAAATGATAAACATCAACATGATTCAGCGAAGTCAGGTTTTTCATTATCTCCGTAGCAATGAAATTTTCAAACAAATGTCCAAACGTGGCTCTATCCTTGACATAAATATCGTCAATATCCCGTTTCATAATATACGACAACATATTCGTGTCCGTGAAATACAGTTTAGGCGACTTGGTATATCTTTTATTAATTCTGCCCGGTTTTGCCCATGGCCTGACCTCAAATACCAAAAATGTATGGATGAGGGAAGCCTTATATTTATCGTAAGTTTTATTGTCTAATCCAATCTCCATTGAGATTTCCGAATTGTTAACCAATGCGCCGGCTCTTTGCGATAGCACACTTAGAAACATTACGACTTTTTCGGGATTTCTGATATCGGCAAACGTTTTTACATCTCTTTGTAATATGGTTGTCAGATAATCATCGTACCATTGCGTCCTGTCAATATGCCGGTTAACGGCCAATTCGGGATATGTGGCGTTTTTTATTACTTCAAGCAAACCTTCGTCGGCATATTTATGATAATACAGATCTTCATTGAATAATCTCCGGATAAAATTGTAGTTTGCCGTCCGGGATTCGCTTGCAGAGAAAGGAAGCAGCGTCAATACCGACATCCTGCCTACCAATGCATCAGATAATGACGGCAGAGCTAAAAGGTCGGCAGAGCCGGTAAGTAAATACAGGCAGGTGCTATCGCCTTTCATTCTTTTTTCGTCGATTGCAATTTTTAAATACGAAAAAATTTCCGGCGACATCTGTACTTCATCTATGATATTCAGTTTATCTTTCGGCAAAGAGGCTATAAATTCTGCCGGATCGGATTTGGCACCTGCCAAAACCATGGGAGAATCGAATGTTATATAATTAATCTCTTTCCGGGTTCTAATGTTGTGAACCAATGTGGATTTACCGACCTGTCTTGGACCGTTCAAATAGACCAATGGCCTCGTATCGGCAGTTTTTTCAAGCAAACTGCCTGTTTCTCTGTTGATGTACATATTCAATAGCTTGTATTAAATCATTCAAAAAAAAAAAAATAGATTGCTTTTCAGGCATCAAAGGTACGATAATTTTCTGCAAATTAGCATGTTTTTTTTGAAAAAATAGGATTGAAATCCTAATAATTATAGGATCACAATCCTAAAAAAAACAAATTTTTCTAAAATTTTCCTTGAATTTCACGAAGGCGTGCATCTGTTTTTTCTATGATAAGTTCTTCCAATGACGGATTCTTACGGTCAAATACGTTAGGTATATCCAAATAATCAATCACTTTGCCGGAAATTGCATCGGCAAACTTTTCTTCAATGATTTGTTGATGCCGGCTTTCCATACAAAGAATCACATCTGCCCATCTTAGCAACTCATCGCTTACCGGCGTTTCTGCAAACGGGGCTACTCCTGCCGATGTCACTTCTAACCCCGGCCGGTTTGAATAGAGGTATTCGGCTGTCTGACTGCGCCTTTTGTTGGCTGAACATACAAATAGAAGTTTCATATTTTTTATTTTTCTGTTATTGCTCCGTCCGGTTCCGTTCCGTCCTGCCGGATTTGCAATCCGGCAGAGATAGGATTTTAAATCCGAATGAACAAAACTGAATGGAATGACAATCATATCTTTTCAAAATCAATTAACCGTTCGGAAATAAATCAGAGGCTCCGGATATACTTCCATACTTATGTCTATTATGAATACAAGAACGCCTATAACAGTCACCGGCAGTGTGATCCCATCCACTGCAATCCAAACAGTCATTGCTTTCGTTCTGTTCCGGTTTTATTACTTTTAATTTCTCCTCTGCTTTGATTGTATTTTCTTGTTCAATACGCAGGTCATCGAGATAACATTGTTTCGCCATCTCTTCATAATATCGCCACGTACTATATGTATCAAAAGGACAATCTAAATTTTGGGCATAATAAATATAATACTCGTAAGCTTTCTTTAGCGCTTCCTGAAGTTTCTGTGAAAAAGACGGCTTATAGATCATTTCTTCGATTTGACGCACGATTTCTGCTTTTTTGTTGGCATTTTTTCGTGCTTCCCAAGCCTCACTTTCATTTTTTTGTGCCTTGTATTTGGCTTCTTTAGCTGCTTCTTCAGCTAAAAACAGTTTGTCAAAAACTGAATACAGTTTATCAAAATTTAAATCAAGTTCCATAATCTAACTATCCACAATCTTTAAAAATTCAACAAATGTTTTCGTAATGCCCGGAGCGCCTTGAATGGCTAAAAAATCCTCAATAATCTTACGCTGCTTATTGTAAGATCCGTTGGATTGATTTGGATATAAAGCCTCTAAAGACATCTTTAAAGTTTCCAAAGCGTTAATAAAAACTTCGTTTTCATCTTTGTTTTTTAGCTTATCATTAATTATATAAGGTAAATAATCCAATAACGACCGCAAGGCGTCGGCCTTACTCACAAATCCTGTCAGTTCATCCCACAGAAGGCGTTGATCCTCTCCGTAATGGTTTGGAAGCAGCACTTTATAGGTGCCCCCTTCTATATATCCATTATCAATACAATTCTGTAATTCCTCAGCCGCACGTTTAGCACGTTTTTGTTGATCTTCCGGCAAATCGGTATCCCTGCAAATAAGTTTATTATACATAATGGCTGTGATTGCGGCTGTTTTCGCAATTTCACTGAGAACGCCAAGTTCAATGCTATATATGCAGCCTTTAATAAACTTAAAATCAGCATCCGAAAGAGGGGAAATGAAAATTTGTTTCACCTTGTGAGATTTGCCGTTTGTGCAAAAATCTGCTATAAAATCGATTTGCTTGTGATAAATCTCCAATAACACTATATCTTTTTCGTTGTCAAGATCGGTTTTTAAATTGTCAAGGTCAATCATTTGAGAATCATTTCCAACTTTAAAAATTTTATATTGACAAGTATTACCTTGATCCTTTATATCTTCTAATTTTTTAGCGGAAGGCACAAAGCGATAGGTTTTTCCATCTTCCTCGTCCGGACGTGGAGCCCTGGTATTGTAGAGTACCTGTTTGCGAAGCAAACGATTTTCAGATTTCAAATAGGCCTCCAAAGCGGCTGTGATTGGGCCTTTGCCGACGCAACTTGGGCCGGACAGAATAATTAACTTTCCCTGTTTTTGCATTTTATCCATATTTATTTATACTCCTTTCAGAGTGATTAACTTGATTCTCTGTAATAGCACTGCAAATATAGTTTTTTTAAAACACTTCGGCCTTTTTTCTACATTAATATCAAAAACGATGCTATCCGGCATAATTTAAAAGCTTGCAACCGGCAGCTTATTTTGAAACGTCAATAATTTTTAAACCGGAATAATATTTGAATTTTTTATCTGTCGTAGCAACTGTCAGTTTATCACTTTTTGCCTGAGCTATCAATAGACGGTCGAATGGGTCGGTATGTGTTACTTTTTTATTTTTTTAGGTTCAACAGTATTTTTTTTTACGACTTCCTTTTTAGTCGATTTCACTTTTTCTTTTGTAGTCATATTGCTAAGATTACTCGTTGTAAATAAATAGTTTGATTAAATCCCCCTATTCCAAAAATAGAACATGCTGCAAAGATGGAAATATTTTTTGAGATGTGCAACAAGTCGCTTATCTGAAACCCTCTCTTTTTCTGCAGAATCAACCGTGATATACTATTTCCATATATCTTCCGTCTTAATTTTAACAGATGGCATTCCTTCCTGTGATTTTATATTATATCCAATCTATTTTACATGTTATTCTTTTGTGTCGAAAAATATGCCCCTTGGAAGACATCCGGGATTAATAGATGCATCATCAGTATGAAAACCGCTATCATCTGCATAGTCGGAATAAACTCCTTGTTCTGTTCGAATAAAAACACCGGTATATTCCTCAATTTCATTTCTTCCGAATTTTCGATATATTGCCATAAATTACCTGCCTGCGGTCAAACTTTAACCAAAAACATGCTGATAACTGCAAAACACTAATCTATCAGCCTCAGCCAACGATTTGACCAAAATTTCCGGGAAAACTTGTAGGGTGTCCCAGTGTCGAAGTCAGGAGCGTTATCCTTGTCATTCTTTGCTATATCAGCATATACCTCTTGAGCAAGAATTTTATCAGTCAACTTTTCAGCAGCTTCCATGCGTACAGCGCTATCCTTGTCAGTCATTGCAATATCAGTATATACCTCTTGAGCAAGAATTTTATCAGTCAACTTTTCAGCAGCTTCCATGCGTACAGCGCTATCCTTGTCAGTCATTACAACATCAGTATATACCTCTTGAGCAAGACTTTTATCAATAATTCTTTCAACCGCATCCATCCGAACATAGCCATACTTACCATGCTTTGCAACATCAACAAAGGCGTCTTGGTCGGAAAGTTTTTCAAATGCTTCCATCCGAATATAGCTATACTTACCATGCTTTGCAATATCAACAAAGTCGTCTTGGTCAGAAAGTTTTTTAAATGCCGCCATCCGAACATAGCGATCCTCATCAGTCTTTGCTATATCAACCAAGATAAACCGGTCGATCAGTCGTTCAACTGCAGCCTTGCGAACTTCCCAATACTTGTCATTCTTTGCTACATAAGCCAAGGCGTCCTGGTCGTTCAGCCGTTCAACTGCTTCCTTGCGAACTTCCCAATGCCTATTATGCTTTGCCAAGTCGGCCAAGGCTCCCGAGTCGGTCAACCTTCCGACTTTCGACGTGTATGGTTCCCAAGCAATATATACTTCTTCTTCAAAACGAACCGGTAATGCCTCATCCGTTATCTTACTTACCGCTTCTAATGCCGACTTCTCATCTTCGCTATTCCATGTCTGTAGGTATGAATCCATATTTATTTCTCCTTTCAAAATGAATTAATTTATCTATCTTATTTACAATTATTTATTTTTTTATATTTCCGTCCTCCCGGATTACAAATCCAAATACGCAAAACATTCGTCCTGAATCAAGTTCAGGATCAAATCCGACCGGGCGGAGTCATTCAGCAAATTATCAGCGTCGTCATTCACTAACAACTTTAATCTGATAAATGCCTTAACACACACATCTTTGCCCGGATCGTTTCTCACAATGTCAGCCAATGCTTTTTGATCATTAACCTTTTCAATTGCCGCCCTACGTATTTTCGGGTCCCGGTCAAATTTTGCCAAATTTATCAATACCGATTGATTGGTCAGCTTTTCAATCGCTTTGATTCGTGCTTTCCGGCAACGCGCTTTTTTTGCTGCACGCGCAAGCGTTGCTTGCTTCTTCAACTTATTGACAGCTTTTACAGCCTCATCCTCCCTCCAACTGTCCCAAGCAGGTCTGAACAGATCCTTAAAATCCGACCTTATTATGAACTTTATCTTATCTTCACTTCTCTTTTCATAAAATCTAACTAATTCGTTATATTCATCATAGCCCATTGTTTATTTTTTAATTAATGATTATTATTGGCATTTTTTCGAAAATTACTTTTTTAACTAACGTTGCAAATTTAGTGTTTTTTTAAATCACTTTTGCTGTCTGCAGCATATTTTTTTTGCAATATGATTTATGACGAATGGAGAGAAATATCTATCCATCTTGTTTGTTCGGTCAATCTTCCATCTCTCAAGTCTCGCACATTAATATATTTGCTATATATCGCAATTTCATTCAGCGTATTATAAATGTTATTCACTAACAACATTGATCTTTTAAACGCTGCCAAACGCACTTCATTGCTTGGATCGTTTCTCGCTATTTCAACCAATATTTTTTGGTCATTAACCTTTTCAATTGCCTCCAAACGTATGATCCTGTCCCAATCATACTTCGCCAAAAATGTCAATACTGTTTGATTGGTCAGCTTTTCTATCGCTTTTATGCGTGCTTCCCGACAACGCGCTTTTTTTGCTGCTCGTACAAGTTTTGCTTCGTTCGTTAGCTTTTTAACCGCTTCTACTGCTTTATCCTCCCTCCAACTATTCCAAGAGGGTCTGAACAGATCCTTAAAATCCGATTTCATCACGTACCTTGTCTCATTATCAAGTACTTTCTTTTCATTCCTAACGAATGTGTTATCTACAATATAGTCCATGGCTTGTTTTTTTTATTAATATTTTTTTCAACATAAACTTCACTAACTAATGATGCGAAGAACGTTCATTTTTCAAAGCAACTCCGAATCTTACAAGGTTGTTGAACGAAATTGGTTATTAAAACTATGATATCCAACATGTTTTGAAATTTGTTTTCATAATTTTCAACTTTCAATTTTCAACTTTCAATTAAAAATCGTATCTTTGCCATGAAAAAAATAATACGATATATTTATGTACGGGAAATTTCAACAACACCTGACAAACGAATTAGCCGAAATAGAATCGGCAGGTTTATATAAAAGGGAAAGAATTATCAAAACTTCGCAAAAGGCTGATATTTTGGTCAATGACAATGAGGAGGTGCTGAATTTTTGCGCCAATAACTACCTGGGGCTGTCGAATCATCCCCGTGTGATCGAAGCGGCAAAAAAAGCAATGGATACGCACGGATACGGCATGTCGTCCGTTCGTTTCATTTGCGGCACGCAAGATATTCATAAATCATTAGAACAAGCCGTTTCCAACTATTTTCGAACGGACGACACGATCCTGTATGCCGCCTGTTTCGATGCGAACGGCGGACTGTTCGAGCCGCTCTTTACCGACGAAGACGCCATTATCTCCGACGCCCTAAACCATGCTTCCATCATCGACGGCGTGCGGTTATGCAAAGCCAAACGTTACCGGTATGCCAACGCAAATATGGTCGAATTAGAAAATTGCCTGCAGGAAGCGCAGGCGCAACGCTTCAGAATTGTGGTGACGGACGGTGTTTTTTCGATGGATGGCAATGTGGCGCCCTTTGATAAGATTTGCGCATTGGCAGAACAATACGATGCATTGGTCATGGTCGATGAATCACATTCAGCCGGCGTTGTGGGAGCAACCGGACACGGAGTGGCCGAATTATTCAATGTATATGGGAAAATCGATATTTTTACCGGGACGCTGGGTAAATCGTTCGGAGGCGCATTGGGAGGATTTACGACAGGAAAGAAAGAAATCATCGATATGCTGCGACAACGCTCGCGTCCGTATTTATTCTCCAACTCATTGGCTCCTTCCATCGTCGGAGCAAGCCTCGAAGTATTCAAAATGCTGAGCGAAAGCAACGAACTGCATGAGAAACTCAACAAAAACGTGGATTATTTTTGTCAAAAAATGATAGACGCCGGCTTTGATATCAAACCAACCCAATCGGCTATTTGTGCAGTTATGCTGTATGATGCCAAGTTATCGCAGGTTTTTGCGCAACAAATGCAGAAAGAAGGCATCTATGTCACAGGTTTTTATTATCCCGTCGTTCCGAAAGAACAGGCGCGCATCCGTGTCCAATTATCTGCCGGACACGAAATGGCGCATCTCGACAAAGCCATCGAAGCATTTATTAAGGTAGGAAAGATCGTAGGGGCGAATAATTATGCTAAATAGCAACTTCCACAGCCACTGCACATTTTGCGACGGGCGCAATCATCCGGAAGACTTTATTAAGTTTGCCGTTTCCAAGCATTTCCGCGCTTACGGGTTTTCGTCACATTCGCCGTTGCCATTCGAGACGTTTTGGAATATGTCTGCCTGTGATATGGACGAATACATAAGCGAAATCACACGCTTAAAGGAAAAATACGAAGACCTGATAGAAATTTACCTTGGCATGGAAATCGATTATTTAGACGACACCTACAACGCCTCCATTCCCTATTTTCGTTCATTGCCGTTAGAGTACCGGATTGGCTCTGTCCATTTCCTGTCTGGAGGATTACCGTTGACGGAAGAAAATATGGCGTGCATTGACGGGCCGTACGAAGAGTTTGCTATGGCTGTCGAACAATATTATCATGGAAATGTGCGACTGATTACAGAAGATTTCTTTCGCGCTTCCATGCAAATGGTAGAAAAGGGAGGGTTTGATATTGTCGGCCATTTGGACAAGATATACCAAAACGGAATCCTGCATCCCGATTTCGATATACATGCGACATGGTATCAAAAGTTACTCACAATGTATATTGACTTAATCGCTGAAAAAGAGCTGATTGTCGAAGTCAACACTAAAAACCTTGTCCGCAAACACCAAACCTTTCCCCATATTGAAACGCTGCAAATCCTCCATAAACACCACATTCCCATAATGGTAAATTCAGATTGCCACTCGCCTGATCTGGTCAATGACGGACGAGAAAAGACGCTGGCCATACTGAAAGAAACCGGATTTCGCACCACACGCGAATTGGTAAAAGGCGTCTGGCAAGATGTTATGATTGATTAATTATACTGTATCTATGGCCATTACCATTATTATACTGATAATTACTACGATATTTTTTGTGATTGGAAAGATACGCACGGACATCGTAGCGCTTTGCGCCTTAATTGCTTTGGCCGTTTCGGGCGTACTGACTCCACAGGAAACATTATCGGGATTTTCCAATTCCGTAGTCATTATGATGGCAGGACTTTTTGTAGTAGGAGGCGCCGTTTTCAAAACAGGATTGGCCAAAACGATCGGGAGTAAAATCCTGTCATTAGCAGGCAATAACGAGTTAGTACTGTTTCTTCTTATTATGCTGGTCACGTCTTTCATCGGCGCTTTTATCAGCAATACCGGAACCGTAGCGCTGATGCTTCCGATTGTGGTCAGCATGGCGGCAAAAGCCAATATCAGTCCCTCGCGGTTTCTGATGCCTTTGGCGTTTGCAAGCAGTATGGGGGGTATGCTGACCTTAATCGGTACGCCGCCAAACTTAGTTATTCAGGAAGAATTATTCAAAGCAGGTTTTTATGATATTTCATTTTTCTCGTTTCTCCCTGTGGGAATCATTTGTATCACAGCAGGTATTTTGCTGCTGACGCCCTTCAGCAAAATTTTCCTTGTCAAAAACAATACGGAAAAAAAGACAAACAAACAAATCACATCCCGCGATCTTGCCCGTAAATATCAGTTGTCCGATAATCTTTACCGTATCCTTGTACCTGCAAAAGCGCCTGTTTGCGGCAAAAAATTAATCGAACTGAATATTACCGAAAAATATAATGTCAGCATACTGGAGGTAAGAAGAAGTTCGCCGGCTGCAAGTTTTTTTATGAGAACAGTCGATCAAAAATTGGCAGGCCCCGAAATGGAATTGAAGTGTAATGACATTCTTTACGCATTCGGTACGTTCGACGACGTCGAACTGTTTGTAAAAGAATACCACCTGCAACTGACCCAAGCGCATACTTCGGAATATACAGGCGAACTGTCGTCCGACAAATTAAGCGTTCGTGAGATAGGAATTGCCGAAGTATTGATACTTCCCGAATCAAAATTAGTCAACAAACTTGTCAAAGAAAGCAATTTCAGAGCCAACTATGCTGTGAATATATTGGGAGTCGGACGTAAAAATGAATATATCCTTACCCATATCAAAGACGAAAAGATTCAAGCAGGAGACGCGCTACTCGTACAGGGAACATGGGAAAATATCGGATTGCTCAATCAGGAGCAACATGAATGGGTGGTGCTCGGACAACCTATGGAAGAAGCCGCCAAGGTTACATTGGATTATAAAGCCCCTGTAGCGGCAGGAATTATGATTGTAATGATTGTGGCTATGGTTTTCAATCTGTTACCCCCTGTTGTCTGTGTACTGATTGCTGCCATTTTAACCATTCTGACCGGTTGTTTCCGCTCGCCCGAAGAAGCCTACAAAACAATCAGTTGGGAAACCATTGTCCTGATTGGCGCCATGATGCCCATGTCTTTGGCCTTTGAAAAAACAGGGCTGTCCGAACTAATCTCTCATAACTTAGTGGCCGGACTAAAGGATTTTGGCCCAATCGCTTTGCTTGCAGGCATCTATATCACCACTTCCCTGCTTACCATGTTTATCAGCAATACGGCCGTAGCCGTTTTGATAGCGCCTATCGCATTACAGTCGGCGCTTGCCATGGAAGTCAGCCCCTACCCATTTCTAATGGCTGTGACGGTAGGAGCAAGCATGTGTTTTGCCTCTCCATTTTCCACCCCGCCCAATGCATTGGTTATGTCGGCCGGAAAATATACATTCAAAGATTATATAAAAGTAGGATTACCGCTGCAAATCCTGATCGGAATCATTATGGTTATCGTGCTGCCCTTGTTATTCCCCCTTTGAAGGGGGTTAGGGGGATGTTAATATTTGCGATTATAGATTTTAGATTTTTTCTGATAACTGATAACTAAAAAATAACTTTAAACTTTAAATTTTAAATTTTTAAATTATTCTCAATAATTATAATGCTGAATTTCAAACCCATAACAATCCAAGATAAAGAAGCGATTACCGCCTACACCCGTTCAAGCAGTTATTTAAACTGCGATTTTGCTTTTTCCAATATGTGTAGCTGGCGTTTTCTGTACGACAGCGAATTTGCCATTGACGAAGATTTTTTATTTATCCGTTTCTATATCAAACAATACCGCGTCTATATGTGTCCGATTGGTAACGGCGATCCGAAACGTGCATTCGAAAAAATTGAAGCAGACGCCGCAGCAAATGACTATCCACTCCGTATTTTCGGAGTTATCCCGGCAGGTAAGGAAATGTTAGAAACGTTGTTTCCGGGTAATTTTAAGTTCACGGCCAGCAGAAACTATTTCGATTACATCTATCTGCGTGAAGATTTAAGCGCCTTGAAAGGGAAAAAATATCAGTCGAAACGCAATCATATCAATAAGTTCAAAAAAAACAACGCTTATACCTATCTGCCCATTACACCTGATATGGTACCTGAATGTCTGCAGTTGGAGCAGAAATGGATGTTATCCAATCATACAGAACAAGATGCGGATTCTCTGAAATTTGAAAAACGCTCTATGGTTTTTGCCCTGAACAATTTTGATGCATTGGATTTAACGGGAGGAGCGATTTTCGTAGCAAACGAAATGGTGGCTTTCACGTATGGCTCTCCAATCAACCCATTTACATTCGGCATACATGTAGAGAAGGCAAACATTCAGTTTGAAGGTATTTTCAGTGTGATAAATCAGGAATTTGCCTCACGTCTTTCCACACAATACCTCTACATCAACCGCGAAGAAGACTTGGGACTTCCCGGCCTCCGCCAATCCAAACTTTCCTATCATCCCGCAATACTTTTGGAAAAAAACATGGCGATACAAAGTAGGGGCGTAATGCTTACGTCCATTTAAGCGTTCATAACGTATGAAACAGCAAATCATCGACTTGTGGAAAATTTCATTCGACGATACCGACGATTTTATCCGTCTTTGGTTCGACCATGTTTACAAAGATGATCAAACATTAATCATCCGACAAAACGGCCAAATCGTTTCAGCCTTACAAATACTGCCCTGCGAAATGACTTACTGCGGAACGACTGTCCCGATTGGTTATATATGCGGCGTATGTACCTTGCCAGCCGAAAGAGGCAAAGGTTATATGAGCCGGTTGATGCATCAGGCAGTTGCAACGATGCAAAATCGTGGTTATGCACTCGCTGTGCTTATTCCTGCTTCTCCCCAACTTTTTGATTTATACCGCCGGTTTGAATTTGCCGATGCGTTCGATTATTCCATCGAAGAAATTCACTCCGAGAAAACCCGTCATTGCGATCGCAGTGAAGCAATCCAGGAAATCAAATTGCAACGGATCATCTCATACGATATTCACTTATCGGATACAATCTATCCGTATTATCATGCAAAACAATGCGAACGCAACTGTTCTGTTCTGCACTCAGCTCGTCAATTCGATATAATCTGTCGCGACCAAATGTTAGGAGGTTGCGAAATATGGTTGGCTTTGGCAAACGAACAGCCTGTCGGGTTGGCTTTCGTCAACCAAGTCAATGACAAAACACTGTCAATAAGAGAAATTATGTACAATCACCCGACAATAAAAAATCAACTTATCCAATCAATCCTTAACCATCATCAATCGGATAGCGCTAAACTCCGTATCCCCCCTACCCCATCCCATTCCATACCTTATGGAATGGCACTCGTTATCAACAAAGTACAAATGATTGATTTGTATTGCTCATTTTACTCGAACGCCCGACTTCCCATTTATTTCAAAGTGGATAATCCTTCTCTTACCCAACGCTTGCTGAACTACAACAATCGACAACCTTTCATGAACTTAATGTTGGATTGAAAAGTAGCAAAAAAATGGGATAAGAATTTTCGCAAATACCTATCCCATAGGGTCTTAATAAGTACTAGTCTTATAAGGCAAAAAGATTGTTTAGGTTTCCGCTACAAAGATATATTTATTTTTAAATATTTTTACAAAAAAAAACATATTTTACAACATATTTTCGTATTCTATTTACCAAATTTTAACTCTTTCCCTGCATTTCGTAAATGACTACCACCAAACGCTGTTTCGTGAATGATTGGGCGACTGCAAGCGTTAATTCGTTCGACGGAGTGTCCCGCCATGATCCGTTCAGCGTAACGTTTCGCTATGTCGTCTTCTAAATTTTCAACTTGTCCTCCCGAAAAAACAAGTCGACCATTTACAAATGTTTTCCATACAGCGTGATGAAACGTCTGCCCCTCCAAAGGCGACCATCCGCATTGATACAAAATATTTTCTTTTGAAACTGTCCATTGATGTTGAGGGTCGATTAATACTAAATCGGCATAATAACCCTTTCGAATATAACCTCGCCTGTCTATACGAAATAATGCAGCCGGCTGATGAGCCATTTTCTCAACCACTTTTTCATTGCTGAACACACCTTCGTAAGCCAACTCTAACATGGCAACCAACGAATGTTGTACCATCGGAGCGCCCGAAGCAGCCTTCAAACAATTGCCTTCTTTTTCGGACAATAAATGCGGGGCGTGGTCGGTAGCGATAACATCTATCCTATTTTCGTTCACTGCCGCCCTTAGAGCATCACGGTCGGTCACGGTCTTAATCGAAGGATTCCATTTGATACGATTACCTGATTCTGCATAGTCTTTTTCCGTAAACCACAAAAAATGCGGACATGTCTCAGCCGTAATTTTCTTTGATTGTAACGTTTCGGACGATTCCAACAAGGTCAGCTCTTTGGCTGTTGACAGATGAAGGAGGTGCAGACGTGTGCCCAACAATGCAGCCAGCGCTACAGCTTCTGCCGATGACTTGTAACAAGCCTCTTCGCTGCGAATCTTCCAATGAAACGAAATATCCAATCTGTTTTCACCATATCTGTCTATATAAAAAGCCTTATTACGTCTGATAATAGCCTCGCTCTCTGCATGAACAGCAATCAACAAATCTGTTTCGCCAAAAAAACGTCGCAGGGTTTCTTCTTTGTCTGTCAACAAATTTCCGGTAGATGAACCCAAAAACAATTTGATACCGGGAATACGGCTTTTATCCAACTTGCCGATTTCCGAAAAATTACTGTTCGTGGCGCCAAAGAAAAACGAATAGTTGGCCATTGATGTTTCAGCCGCCCGATGAAATTTATAATCGAGTGCATCAAGCGTGGTAGTTGGAGGATTGGTATTGGGCATATCCATAAAAGATGTTACCCCGCCGGCCACTGCTGCACGACTTTCACTTGCAATCGTACCTTTATGTGTAACCCCGGGTTCACGAAAATGCACGTGTTCGTCAATAACGCCGGGAAGAAGCCATTTCCCTGTCGCATCTATCAAGATTGCATCATTCGCCTCTAAAGGCAACACATCTCTTTCATATACAGCGGCAATAAATTCACCATCAGTGAGTACTGAGCCTGTAAAAGAACGCCCCTCATTGATAATTAAAGCATTTTTTATGAAAAATTTCATACAATCAATAGGGTTTCTTCGGATATTTCCGCGTGAAACTCGCAAATTTTAATTTCAAGACGCCAAACAAAGCTTCTCCAAAAATGGAAGAATTCATTTTCGAAGTGCCTAAAACACGGTTTATAAACACAATCGGCACTTCCACAATTTTAAAACCGCACTTATAAGCCGTATATTTCATTTCGATCTGAAAAGCATATCCCTTGAAACGAATTTTATCCAACTCAATGGTTTCCAGTACCAATCGTTTGTAACACTTAAAACCTGCAGTCGTGTCCTTTATTTTCAGGCCGGTAATCAACCTGACATATACCGAAGCAAAATACGACATCAATACCCTCCCTAACGGCCAGTTTACCACATTGACGCCTCCACAGTAGCGCGACCCGACAGCCACATCTGCACCTTGCTCCACACATGCCGCATACAATCTGAGCAAATCATTCGGGTTATGACTAAAATCAGCATCCATTTCAAAAATAAAATCATACCCATGCGTAACAGACCAGCTAAAGCCGCAAATATAAGCTGTTCCTAATCCCAACTTCCCTTCCCGTTCGATCAAAAAAAGACGTTCGGAAAATTCTTTCTGTAAAATTTTTACGATACCGGCAGTTCCGTCGGGAGAGCCATCATCAATAATAAGCAAATGAAAATCCTTTTCAAGCCCGAAAACTGCCCTGATGATGTTCTCAATATTTTCCTTTTCGTTGTATGTCGGAATAATTACAATACTATCAGTCATTATAAAGAGTTTAGATATTAGAGTTTAGTTAGCGCTTGTAACTCGCAACTTGTAACTCATAACTATAAATAATCGCGTAAATATAGCAATTTCTCGAATACACACAAAAGATTTGCAAAAAAAAACGTTATTTAGACTGTAAAGTCTTATCTTTACACGCTGAAATTAATTTTGTACGTAGGGGGCGTAAGGCTTATGCCCGATTGAAAATTGAAAATGAAAAATAAGATAATTACAATCACGCTTTTGGGAGTATTTTTTTTCGGAAATCTGTTGCACGCTCAGCCCATATATGAAACAAAAGTGTACTCCGGTCTGGTAAAAAGCCTCCGCGTCGAAGTGGTTGGCGAATTGATATCGGAACCATTTATTAAACTGAACGGCAATGAGATGCTTGAAGTGAATTTTGATGTACTTAACCAGTCACAGGGACGCTATACCTACTCCATCATACATTGTGACGCCGACTGGAAAAAATCAGGTCTTTTTCAGAACGAATACATGGATGGTTTCCAGCAAATGCCGATTGATGATTATGCACAGGCCATGACTACCACTACCCATTATACTAATTACAAGCTTTTGCTGCCCAACGAAAATATCCGTTTCAAGGTATCGGGCAATTACGTGATTCAGGTTTGCAATGAAGATACACCGGATCAAATATTGTTATCGGCTCGTTTCGGGGTATACGAACCGTTGATCGGGATCAGCGCAGCCGTCAGCAGCAATACGGATATTTCGTTCAATCAGGGACATCAACAACTCAGTTTTCAGCTAAACACCCAAAATTTGCGGGTGGTATATCCGCAGTCGGAGTTAAAAATCTTTGTTTCCCAAAACAACAGGACAGACAATATAGCCACCAACTTTCTGCCAACAATTATTGCCAACAATCAGCTAACTTACGAACATATCCCAAGTCTGATTTTTGAAGCGGGCAACGAATACAGGCGCATCGAATTTCTCACGCATCGTTTTAATGGTATGCGCATCGAACGTATACAATATTTCAACCCGTACTACCACGCAGAAGTAATGATTGACCAAAGCCGCGCAAGGCAAACATATCAATATGATCAGGATCAGAACGGCCGATTTTTTGTTCGCTGCCTCAGTTGTCAGACGCCCGACAACGAAGCCGATTATTACATCGTTCATTTCGCCTATTCCTCACCTTTGATACCTAATGGTAATATCTATCTGAACGGCAATATGTTTCATAACCGGCTCGACGAAAGCAGCCGCATGGATTATAATCGCGAAACAGGTCGATACGAAAAAGCCGTGTTGCTGAAACAGGGACACTACAACTATCAATATCTTTTTGTTCCGAACGGCGAGACAAAAGGCCAGGTTGCTATTACCGAAGGCAACTTTTTTCAAACCGAAAATGAATATACCATCCTTGTTTACTACCGTCCGATGGGTGGACGTTTCGACCGTTTGACCGGTAAAACTACAATACGTAATCAACAAAAAATACTTTAAAAAACAAAATACAGGAAGAAAAATTTGATAATTAAGAAAATAAGCAGTATCTTTGCGCGTTCGCTATTTGGTATTTTATAGATAAACATAAATTTTTAAATATTAAAATCGTATGAAAAGAAAATTTTTTTACTTAATCGCAACAGCTGTATTGATAGCACTTATCCCGCTTTCATGTCACAGAAATACAATTGATGTTCCTGTAGAAAGCATTTCGTTAGATTTGGCGACAGCAGAATTAAATGTGAATGGCACACTGGCCTTAGTTGTTACAATCGTTCCTGATGATGCTTTTAATCAATATATCAAATGGAAAAGTACCAATACTGCAGTAGCCACAGTCAATGAAGATGGATTGGTAACGGCCAAATCCGTAGGCGAAACTACCATTATTGCTACTTCAGAAGATGGAGGCTTTACCGCTACCTGCGTTGTGACAGTGATCAAGCCGGTTGCCGGCATAACAATAAGCCCAAAACCACTTTCGCTTATGATAGGCACAGAGAAAGTTCTTACGGCAACAATTTCACCAACCGACGCTTCCAACAAAAACGTCAAATGGTCAAGCAACAACAATGCTGTAGCTACTGTCAATGATAAAGGAGTTGTTACTGCTGTTACAGTAGGAACAACAAAAATAAAAGCTGCAACAGCACAAGATGAAAGCGTATACGACGAATGTGATGTAACCGTAACCGCCATTCCGGTTATAGTCGTCACATTGGACAAATATTACGTCGAAATGAATACGACCGACAACAAGACAATGACATTGATACCTACCGTATTTCCCGACGATGTCGCGGATAAAACCGTCAAATGGGAATCCAGCAGATCAGATTGGGCAACTGTCGTACGTAACTCAAACAATACCGGTACCGTAACGATCTTACCAGCAGCTGCCGGTGAAACAGTATATATTTCAGCGATATCCAATGCCGACAATTCTCAAAGAGCAACATGCGAAATATATGTTGCTGCGCCGGATGTCCTTGTGAATGAAATATATGTCACTCCAACAATCCTGTCATTTACGTTAGGTAGTGATGCTGATCCTAAAAAGCTTACACCTACCTTTAGCCCTGCCAACCCCACCAACAAAACCGTTTATTGGGTAAGCAGTGATGATGCTGTCGCAGGCGTTATACGTAATGCAGACAATACAGCTATAGTGACGCCTAAATCTGTCGGCACTGCCACAATTATTGCAACTTCGGCCGATGGGGGCAAAACAGCTATTTGTAATGTGACTGTGAACGCGTTAATTATACCGGTTACAGATGTGGCTTTACCTGGTACGCTTGCATTTACTGGTAGTGAAACAAAATCTTTATCTGTAACTTTTACTCCTACAAATGCCACAAACAAAAAAGTCAAGTGGGAAAGTAGTGACGCTACGGTAGCAACCGTACCGGATGGTTTTGTTGATCAACAAACCATAAGTATTACTCCTCTAAAAGCAGGTACAACTACAATCAAAGTAACTACCGAAGATGGCGCCAAGATTAAAAACTGCGTTGTTACTGTAACAGATGTCCCGGTAGCTGATGTCACTATTGAACTTGATGAAGATGAACTGGAGTTTGAAGATGGTGATGACCCCATAAAACTTAATGCAACGGTTGGCCCTCCAAACCTGTTCAATAAAAATGTAACATGGTCATTCGTAAGCGTACCTGCAACCGGTGTTATTCATGTTAACCCTACTACAGGCACAGTTACACCATTAGGCGTTGGTACTGCAACTATTACTGCAACAACTGTATATGGAAGCAAAACGGCAACTTGCGATGTTGAAGTAATCCCATAATATATTGACAAGGGGGCATGCCCCCTTGTTAGTTTTTACCTGTTAGGCGTAGCGTCCTCGTTACGCCTAACAGTTTTAATTCTTAACTCTTAGTTACTAATTGGGGGCGTATGCCATACGCCCCTACCTCGGCGCCCGCCGATACACAAACACCGTAATAAAGGCATAAAGCATATTCGGTATCCAAACAGCTATCATCGGACTGACTAATCCGCTGACAGCAAACACCGACGATATCTTAGAGAAAAGCACGTAAGCAAAACTCAATCCCAGTCCCAAACCTATATTCAACCCCATTCCCCCTTTTATCCTCCGGGATGAAAGTGATAATCCAATGATTGTCAGAATATAAAATGACATGATCGTGGCATAGCGCTGATGGTATTCAATCTCAAATGTCTGAATATTTCCTATGCCGCGTTGTTTTTGACGGGCGATATGTCTGGCTAATTCGGGGCTTGTCATCGTTTCGCAGTCGCTTTCCGAAATCATAAAGTCGGAAGGCATAAAGGTAAGTGTCGTATCTTTGCGTGTCCCGCTGGATATCCGTTCATGCATACCATCAAAGTCACGGATAATATAATCAATAATGGTCCATTGGTATAATGAATCATATTTAATAGAGTTGGCTGTCAGGCTCGAAACCAATTGTTTGCCTTCAAAATGGTCTAATGAAAAACGATACCCCATTGATGAAGGCGCACTGTAAGTGTCAAAATAAGCATAAACACCCGGCTCGGCTTCCAACTGGATATTTCGGGCAGACTGCACTTGTCGATTTTTGATATAGGTGTTTTGAAATTCGATCCGGGTCACATTCGCTTTGGGAATCACATAAGCGCTCAATAAATAATTTCCTGAAGCTATAAGGGTAGCCGATAATAAATAAGGAAACATCAACCTGTTGAAACTGACGCCATTCGAAAGTATCGCAATAATTTCCGAACGGTCGGCAAGCCTTGAAGTGAAAAATATCACAGTAATGAACGAAAACAAAGGACTGAACAGACCGATAAAATACGGGATAAAATTGGCATAGTACTTAAAAGCAATATCATGAAGCGACACTTCAGGCTTGAGAAAAGCGTCAACCTTTTCGTTGAAATCAAATACAACCGTGATTGCAATAATTAAAATGATAATAAAAACAAACGTCCCGAGGAATTGTTTGATAATATACCGATCAATGATTTGCAATTTTAAATCCGTTCGCCTCATAATCGTTGTGATAATTGATGAATCATCCCTTTTTTCCAACCGGTAAAATCGCCTGTAACAATATGAGTCCGGGCTTCCTGCATTAACCACCTGTAAAACGCTAAATTATGTATGGAGGCTATTTGTAGACCCAAAATCTCGTCCGCCTTAAACAAGTGGTGTAAAAACGCCCGCGAATAAACGGTATCCACAAAGGAATAGTTATCCGGGTCGACCGGCGAAAAATCGTCCGCCCATTGACGGTTACGCATATTCATGGTGCCAAAGCGTGTAAACAGTTGTCCGTTCCGGCCGTTGCGAGTCGGCATGATACAATCGAACATATCCACCCCGCGCTCGATGGCTTCCAACAGATTGACAGGCGTACCCACGCCCATCAGATAACGGGGTTTGTCTTTCGGCAGAATATCGTTTGTGATCTCAATCATTTCATACATTACCTCCGTCGGCTCACCCACTGCTAAACCGCCGATCGCATTGCCGTCGGCTTCTTTTGAAGCCACAAACTCAGCAGCGCGGATACGAAGGTCGCGATACACACACCCCTGCACAATCGGAAATAAAGACTGGGTATAGCCATACATCGGTTCTGTTTCATTCATCTGCCGACAACAACGCTCCAACCAGTTTTCGGTCAAATCAAGCGATTTTTTGGCATAGTAATAGTCGGCGTCACCAGGGCAACATTCATCAAAAGCCATAATGATATCCGCACCGATTGTCCGTTGTATATCAACGACATTTTCGGGCGAAAAAAAATGCTTGCTACCATCGATATGAGAACGAAATTCAGCGCCTTCGGATGATAGCTTGCGGTTTGCAGCCAACGAAAAAACCTGATACCCGCCGCTATCCGTCAGTATGGGACGATCCCAGCCGTTAAACCGGTGTAAACCTCCTGCCTGTTTCAGTATATCAAGACCCGGACGGAGATATAAATGATAGGTATTCCCCAATATCATCTGTGCCCGAATATCTTCTTTTATCTCGGTTATATGCACAGCCTTTACTGTCCCTTGCGTACCGACAGGCATAAAAACAGGCGTTTCAACCGTCCCGTGATCGGTCTTAATCACTCCGGCTCTGGCCTGCGAACAACTGTCCGTGTTTTCTATCACAAATTGCACCTTGCAATTTTTTTTCGGCAAAGATAGCAAATTTAAAATTTAAAGATTTAATGATTTAAAAAAAACATAAAATCTATACCACTGAATTGCAAATTCAGTGGAACGGAAAATTTATTATCTGCGCAAATCCTAACAATCTGCGTCATCTGCGTGCTAAAAAACGTTATAGTTGCGAATAAGGCATCGGCGCAAGGAAAGTGCTTGTGTTGGAAGTTGCCGTATTGGCATATTCAGGCAGGCGCGATATACGACGCCATTCGGGATGCGATCCGAATTTGCCCCAAGCCTCCGTCCTTGTCGGTTCGTCTTTGTACCATGTCAGATACATCAATGCCGGCATACGGGGGCCTGCAATAATATCTCCATACAGCACCGAATTGACGCCGCAATCGTCGAACACTGCTATTTCATCATTATTAAACATGGCAACCTTCCGTTTGTTGGCCTCTTCGTTCGGACTCCAGTATATACGGATTTCGCATAATGTGCGGCTCGGATCAGGATTACGATGAATAGGAATCTTACTGAATGCTTCGCTCAGGTATGTTTCAATATTCGAATAAACCGGTTTTGGCGCAGATGCATCAAAAAAACCCTGCGCTGCGTTGCGGAATGTGGTATCGTCCCATATTTCGGTACTAATCTTCAGATAAGTCGCGATATCAGGATAGATAAACACAATATGTCGTTTTTCCTGTTCTTCGGGCTTAAATAGCTTAAAAGCGCCCACTTTCACTCCTTTACGATTATAAGCAGGAATCAATACATCCTTAAAAAAGGCGTCTAACGCTGCACCATCACCCGTTAGCGTATATACCCGCCATTCGTAAATCTCTTTTCCACCTGCATGAACTGATGTCTCACGCCCAAAAGCAGCAACTGTCGATAATGCAGGAACGGCTGCCAACGCACCTGCAAATTTGATAAAACTCCGTCTTTCCATAAATTTTAATTTTTGAATGATTTATATTATTTTTTACCCATTATTTCACGTATACTTTTATTTCCTTGTGCAAATAAACAAAATAATTTTCAATTTTCAATTTTCAATTTTCAATTTCTTTCTATCTTTGTGCAATTTCAAAATGTAAACTGCTTATATGATATGGCTGACGACAAGAAAATAATCTTCTCAATGGTAGGGTTAAGTAAGATATTCCCTCCTCAAAAACAGGTCTTGAAAAACATCTACCTGTCTTTTTTCTATGGCGCTAAAATCGGCATTATCGGTTTGAACGGCTCAGGCAAGTCCACCTTACTAAAAATCATTGCCGGAATCGAAAAAGAATATCAAGGCGAGGTGGTTTTCTCGCCCGGATACACAGTCGGTTATTTGGATCAGGATCCGCAACTCGAAGCCGGAAAAACGGTGAAAGAAATTGTGCAGGAAGGTGTGCAGGAAACAGTTGATTTGCTGAAAGCGTTTGAAGAGGTGAACGAAAAATTTGCCGATCCCGACATATTGGACGACCCCGACAAAATGGACGCCTTAATCAACCGGCAGGCGACCTTACAGGATAAAATAGACGCGACCGATGCATGGAATCTCGATAGCCGTCTCGAGCGGGCAATGGATGCACTTCGTTGTCCACCCGAAGACCGGATTGTAGATACCTTATCGGGAGGCGAACGACGCCGCGTTGCTTTGTGCCGCCTGTTATTACAACAGCCTGACGTCCTGTTGCTCGATGAGCCTACCAACCACTTGGATGCGGAATCAATCGACTGGTTGGAACAACATCTGCAACAGTATGCCGGAACGGTCATTTGCATCACGCACGACCGTTATTTCCTCGACCACGTAGCCGGTTGGATATTGGAACTCGATCGCGGAGAGGGAATCCCATGGAAAGGGAATTATTCGTCATGGCTCGATCAGAAAACCCAACGTATGGCGATGGAAGAGAAACAGGTAAGCAAACGGCGTAAGACGCTGGAGCGTGAGTTGGAATGGATCCGGATGGCTCCAAAGGCGCGCCACGCCAAAGGGAAAGCCCGTCTCAATTCGTACGAAGCATTGCTGAACGAAGATAAAAAAGAAAAGGAAGCCAGACTCGAAATCTTTATACCCAATGGCCCCCGACTCGGCAATAAAGTAATCGAAGCAAAAAAGGTTGCCAAAGCATTCGGCGAAAAGTTGCTATTTGATAATCTGAATTTTATGTTGCCACCCAATGGGATTGTTGGCGTAATTGGTCCGAACGGCGCAGGTAAAACAACACTGTTCAGATTGATTATGGAAATGGAAAAAGCCGATAAAGGCGAATTTGATATTGGCGAAACGGTAAAAATCGGATACGCCGACCAAACACATAAGGATATTGACCCCGATAAGACGGTGTATCAGGTGATTTCGGGAGGTCATGAATTTGTCCGTGTCGGAGGCAAAGAAATCAATGCAAGGGCTTATCTTGCAAGATTTAATTTTACCGGTGCAGATCAGGAAAAGCCATGCAATGTACTTTCCGGCGGTGAACGCAACCGGCTGCACTTAGCGATCACGTTGAAATCCGAAGCGAATGTGCTGCTGCTCGACGAGCCAACGAACGATATAGATGTCAATACGTTGCGTGCACTTGAAGAAGGATTGGAAGTTTTTGCAGGTTGCGCTGTTATCATTTCGCACGACCGCTGGTTCCTTGATCGTATCTGCACCCATATCCTGTCGTTCGAAGGCAACTCGGAAGTAAACTATTACGAAGGATCCTATTCCGAATACGAAGAATATAAGCGTAAACAGTTGGGTTTTACTGAACCTAAGCGGATACGTTACAGGAGTCTAACGTAAGATGGTTTGTAGTTTTCAGTTCTCAGTTTTCAGTTTTTTTTAACTCGTAACTAACTAATCACAAAAAATATAAACATTCAAAATTAATTTCACATGCAAAAAATTTTATTATCGGCTGTAATAGCCATCGTTTGTTTAGCAACAAGTTGCAACACTTCAAAAGAAGAAAAGTTATTTAACGGAAAAGATTTATCTAATTGGGAGTTTGTAGTGGACGGTAATTCGGTCCCTGCCGATCAGGTTTATTCTGTTGATAATGGGACAATCTTGATTCAAGGGATGCCTTTCGGATACATGTACACCAAAAAGACATACAGAAACTACACACTGAATGTCGAATGGCGTTGGGTGGATGAACCTACCAACAGCGGCATATTCCTGATCATTGCCGACACGACGAATCCGTTTCCAAACGGCATCGAATGTCAACTCGCTGCAGGCAATGCCGGCGATTTTGTATTGCTCGGAGGATCGGATATGCTCGAATTTCAAGCGCCGGAAGGTCGCGAACGACCCAGATTTCCTGTCATACGCAAACGGGAAGAATCGAGCGAAAAGCCGGCCGGAGAATGGAACAAAGCCAATATTACCGTCAATGAAGGCCACATCACGGTATTTATCAACGATGTGTTTCAAAACGAAGGAACCAACCCTGTAAAAGAAGGCCATATCGGTCTGCAAAGTGAAGGCAAACGCATTCAGTTCCGTAACGTGACGTTGGTGCAGGAATAATTACTTTTTCTTAAAATAACCGCGTATCGCGGGTGTCGGAAATGAAACCGATCAATTGAGTCATCTCTTCGAGGTTGAACGGATAGGCTTTGTCGCGGTTTGTTTGATAGAAACGATTGCCCCAATCGCTGACAGCAGGGTTCCGCTGAAATGAAGTCCAGCGGGCAAACAGTTCATCCGCTTTTGCTTGATCGCCAAGTAACGACCATGCAACACATTGCAGCAATCCCGATAAGCTATTGAACGGATGACCGGATTGAATGACTTTCTGCAGATACAATGTTTTGTCGGTTGTATGATTCGTTTTGATCGCTATCATGGCGCTCATCCAGTCCTCGAGACGGGTATCGATTTGTTCGTCGTAAGGTTTACCAACGCCCAGACGGCGGGGCCACTCAGATGCCTCGATTATCTTTTGCGTTGCATCTTTTGTTTTTCCTTTGGCCAAGGCCTGCGTTGCTAACATCATTTTGATTTCGCGGTAAAGGATGCGCCCGCCCCATTCGCCTTCAAACGGTAAAATATGAATGGTGTTCAGTATTTTTTCGGATTCTTCATACCGTTTGTTCAACGATAATGTGCGCATATACAGCGATGCCGTAGGGAAATGATTCCGGTACATGGCATAAAAAGGACGGATGGTATTCAAGGCCATATTATATTCCTCTCTATCCACATAATATTCTGTTAGCCGATGTGTATACCTCCATTCGGATGGCGCCAATGAAACGGCTTTTTTCAAATCGCGTTCCCTGTCTGTATCTTTTAGCGCTATCCGGGCACGTAAAGCATAGAAAGGTGGAAAATCAGGACGCTCCCCCAATCGTTCGAGCAACGCGCACATTTCGGCGGTATTATTGGCTGCTCCATGCAGCAAAGCCATGTAATACACCGGTTTCCAATCGGCGGTCTTTTCCATTGCCCATTCAAATACCTCTTTACTTTCATACCTGAAAGGAAAAACATACAAAGGGCTTTGTGAAGCAGCATCTTTCAGTAAAGTGGTTTCTTCGGGGCTGTTCCGATATAGAAATGCCAGCCAATACGCTACTTCGGCATCGGCAGGCGCAGCTTGTAAAATGATACGAGTTTGCGCTTCCATACCCAACGAATAATACCGGATAGCCAATTCGAGAAAAGACTGTACAGGCATTTCGTTGCGGATTGATGCCCGGAATACACGCATATCGGGAAATGCTTTCTCAAACGATATCAACAGATTGAACGGGTCGAGTGCGAGGATTCTACCGGCTACTTCGTCGGATTTGTCCGTATCCTTTTTTTGCCTGTAACACAGGTACAGTATCTGTAGGCCTTCTATGTTGAGGCTGTTGTTGACTAAACTTTTCAGCGCATATTCGGCAGACCGGTCATAGTCTTTCCGGATGAAATATATTTGGCTGATTTCAGTATAGGCGGCGCTTCGCAAAGGAGTGGTCATGGCCGCTATTTCAAAACCGTCAAGGGCGTCGGTCATTTTGTTCAACCGGCGGGCGGCGCGTCCGTATTCAAAATTGGCTTCCGGATTGTAGGTGTCGAACGACAAGGCTTTGCGCGCACAAAAGTAGGCCGAGTCGTACTTAAAATGCCGGTAGTATAAACGCGACATTTCGACTAACGACGGAATAAAGTGAGGGTCTAAAGCAAGTGATTCTCTGATCTGCTCTTCGGCTTCGTCATAAAGACGCATACCCGCATAATCTCTTCCCAAAAGATATTTTCCATAAGCTGTCTCATAATTAAACTGCTCCATTGCGGAGTGCGGACGATCCATCGTTTTATCTTCCTTGCTCCATACTTCACGATTGTTCAGGGTAAGCCGGAAAGCTGTTTTTCTGTTGGGAATACGCAAACTTGTATGGTATGTGTTTGCTACGGAAAGGTTTACAGGTTGTGATACGAGTATTTGCCCCTGTGCATCAAATATTTTGAGCGTATCACTGATATGTTGTAACGGCGAAAACGATATATCCAAAACGCCGTTTTTTTCTGTTACATTCACTACACCATAAAGACTAACATCTGCAACACCGCCAGTAGCCTTAAACGGAAACCAGTATTCTGTCCAGACGTCGGTGCAATAGGGCGCAAAATAGAATTGTTTAAATGGAGTGCGACTGCTCGGATCCGAGTTCTGATTAAACAGCCTTCCGCTCTGCACTTCGACGTATTGTCCGTTTGTGTCGGTCAATAAGTCCTCCCAGATACCGCCCTCGCCCGACAACGCCCATGTAAAGAATTTCTTGCCCACTTTCTCGTCGCGCTCTGCAAGATGCAACATCCCAAAATTCTCTTTTGCCCAAAAAGCGCCGAAATAAGGTTCCTTCGTGCCGAGTATATGATACGATTTACTGCTTCCGAAATTATTTTCAGCATAATACGACAGGTTTTTACCATGTTCCTGATCCATTGGCCAGGGGACAACTTCGCCTTCGTGACCGATCGAATGTGTTCCCGGATAAATCAATTCCAAATCATCGCCTGCTTTGATCCCGGTATTAACCCAGTTGTAATAAGGTTGATTGTCCGAGTTGCCGTTATGCCAAAATGAGGAAGTGGTAAACCATCCCTTATCTTTCGGCAGATTGATTTCCACCGTCCATCGTGTACGTGTAAGCAAATCAAAATCACTGATAAAGCAGCTTGCGCTACCGTCGGGATTCTGTTGCGTACGATAATCGATGGGAAAAGAACAACCGGGGGTATGACCGATCACACCATAATTAAACTCAATGCCGCCGCTTGTCCACGCGCCTCTCAACGAAATATCCCTGAATTTGACCACTTTATTATCGTAAAACATCTCTTTGTCGCAGGTCTTATCCACAACCGACCATATTTTTCCGCCTATTTCAGGAAAAATCTTGATTTTCAGATAATCGTTTTCCAAAACGACCACTTTGTATTTCGATTGTACCGATTGCGTGGTATAACCTGCGAAGCGGAAATAGGGATAAATTTTCCCAAAAACAGGTATCGGGTTGGGATCCGAATAGGGATATGTTATATACACATCCTCTGTTTCAGTGACTTGTGCAGCTGCACTTTGTGCTTTGAGAACCAAAGTAAACAACAAACAGAACGACGATATTGCAAAAATCGCCAAAGCATGATGGTAAGGGTGTAAATGGTTATGCATGAATTATACCTGTTATTATAAGTAAGCAAGGTGTAGGCCCTGCTTACTTAATGAAAGATATTTTTGATCTCTTTGATTGAAACGCCCAATAATTGTTCGGCGATCGGACTTAAGTCCTTTTCTTCACCCGAAAAATGGTAAACCGTATGCCAGTGCGACAGCGATTGTGCCGGTTGCAGAAAAGCGGCCGGCGAAACACTTTCCAATTCGAGAAAAGGCCCCATAATACTGCCATCGGCCAATGGGCCGTCGTTGTAAGCGTTCAAAGCGTCGCCTGTTAAGGGGTCTTTGGCGGGGTCCCATTCCTGACTCAGATAGATAGTGCCTTCTTCCATGTCAAAAGTGGTGATCGTAAGTCGCTTCAGGTCGGGGTCGTAATTTCCGGCAATTGCTTTGGTACGTTTGCTGTTCAAACCCAATTTACTGCGGTAGCTTCCATCGGTTTTCAGATAAATGACATTTCCCTGTATTTTAAGCCTGTCAGCAGGTACTTCACCGAAATAATCGGAAGTGACAATCCTGCCCATTTCCGCTTCGTCGCCTTCATTGAAAGGGATAACCGTTACGGCGTCAGGAGCAGGATTGAACATATCGAGCATCCAGATACAAATCGTACCGGTCTCATGTGTCCAGGCAAAATCATTCAGGTTGGTGATGGTGTTGTCGGTCCGGTAAGCCACCATGTTCAATGCGGTATTAGCCGTAAGGCCTAATATATGGTTGACTTCGGCAGGCTCTATCAACGTTATCTTCCTGTCTACATGTAACTGAAACCGACTGCCCTGATAATTTGTCACTTGCATCGTCTTTTTGAGCGCTGCATTTTTTGAGTCCGACGAAACAATATCCCAAGGTTCGATATCTATCGGCTTGGGTGTGTGCCAGTTGTCAAACACCTGCTCCGTCCCTTCGGCAAAATAAACGGAGTATCGACCACCTTCGGGGCCAAGCCAGAAACGGTTTTCACCGCCATAACCGTTCATGTGTTCGTCTATCACACCGGCGTTGAATACTTCGTAATTGACAAACCCGAAACTGCTGCCCGACAGCCCATTGGCAGTACTCGTAAATACTTTTGCCTGATATTTCGGTGAAACGATTATTTGCGCTTTTTTATCGCTACTACGCAAGACGATCAAGTCGTTGTCTTTTTGCGATAAAAAAGCAAGGTCGTAACCAAAGACGCCTTTTTCAAAATTGACGGTTTGCGTCGAACTTTGAGGGTTGTTGCAGGAAGTTGACATCATCATAACGAGGACAATAAGAATGATTATTTTTTTCATATTTTTGGCGAAACATTTTATTTATAGGGCGTATGCGATACGCCCCTACAAAATTATGGTATTTTTATGTCTATTTTTTTACATACTACCATACCATACCAGGCAATAACAGCAAAGGCAATCGTTGGAATCCAGTATGACATGGCAATGTTCGATGCATCGGATATAATTCCCTGAATTTGTGTGAGCAGGGCTGCCCCTGCAATGGCCATCACCATACCCGAACCACCTATCTTTGTATCGTCGCCAAGTCCGGCAATACCCATTCCGTAGATGGTAGGAAACATCAGCGACATACATCCCGAAATACACATCAACCCATAAATGCCCAACACACCTTTGGCATAAATGGTAGTAATACAGCAAATCACAGCAATAATGGCAAGGATAGCCAATAATTTTCGGGGACGAATAATACGCATCATTGCGGTACAGGAAAAACGCATGATGACGAACAAAACCAACGACATGATATAATAGGTAGCGCCTGCCTGTTCTGCTGTACGTGGCAAAAGGTCGTTAAGCCCGATGGCTTCACAAAGATTGTAAAATCCGGCAGCTAAAGGTTCGCCCGATCTGAGCGCTTGAATAACTGTATCCGATGAAGCATTTGAACCTAACGAAGCAACTACCTCATTTAAGTGCAACTGTTGCATCGCATAACGAATCACATACGACCAGACGGCAATTTGTGCACCTACATAAAAAAACTGTGCGACGACGCCCCATACATAATTTTTATTTTTTATCAACCGGCCGAAAGTGCCTTTCAAATCAAGTTTTTCTCCACCTTCTTTCAGCGATGGCATTTTCGTAAACAGAATGGCAAGCAACAAGAAAAACATCACTGCTCCAACAGCCAAATACGTCATTGTAACCGCATTCAGTTCAGTTCCTTGAATAGCGGTCAGTTCAGATGCAGGTAAAGATGCTCTTTCCGACGCCGTCATAAGATTCAGTTGTGATAAAACAAACACCTGACTGATGACCACACCGGTAATGGATCCAAACGGATTGAACGACTGCGCAAAGTTGAGCCGTTGCGTTGCCGTTTCTTCCGACCCGATCGCACAGACATACGAGTTTGTCGATGTTTCGAGAACAGACAGACCTGCAAAAAGAATAAAAATCGCAAAAAGGTAAGTAGCAAAACTCAATTCGGGATTGATCTGCAAGCACAACATGGCCGGATAGAACAACATCGCTCCTGATACATACAGCGATAAGCCAAGCAGAACGCCCGACTTATAGGTGTATTTTTTAATAAACAAAGCGCCCGGAATAGCACAACAACCGTAACCCAACAGATAACAAACCACTTGTATCCAAGCAGTTTTGGAGTCCGACAAACTCATGATCCGCTTAAATGCAGCCAACATCGTATCCGTAAGATTATTAGGCACCGCCCACGCAAAAAACAGGCTGGTCAATAATATAAACGGCCAAACAACGCCACGAGGAATAATTCTTTTTTCCATAGTACATTAATATATTAGTAATTCATCATTCATTTTTTTCGAGACACAAAGATAAACAGATTAATTATTTTAACAATTATTTGGAAGAAATCTCTTTCGAACAAAATTTTTCTTTCGAAATGCAAAACAACAATTTTTTTATTTTTTTTGGTTGTTTTTGCAAAACATGATATTTTTGTACTCAGTAAGTTAAAGAGAATATCTAATCATAAAAAAAAATCACATGGAAAATCGGAAAATATCCCGCCGCCGTTTTGTACAACAATCGGCAGTATTGGCTTCCGTCGCTATTCCTGCGGCAGGTAGTATAGGTTTACAAGGGTGTTCGGACGACGAGACAAAAAACCGGAAGAAAAGAGCGTTCAATGCCAAGTATGAAAACGAACACCTTGACCGTATTGCATTTCCCATCGGCGGGATGGGCGCCGGTATGTTTTGCATAGAAGGATCAGGCGCCATATCCCACATGTCGGTACGCCACCGCCCCGAAATCTTCCACGAACCTTGCATGTTTGCAGCTATTCATGTAAAAGGAACGGATAACGGGTCGAAAGTGCTTGAAGGACAATCGCCTGCATGGAAAAGATTCGGACTGAGCGGATCAGGAAATGGTCTGGGAGATACCAGTTGGGGGCTTCCGCGTTTCAGAAAATCAACTTTTCAGGCGCATTTCCCTTTTGCCGATATAAAATTGACGGATAAAAGCATTCCGCTGGACGTAAAAATGAAAGGATGGAGTCCGTTTATTCCTGCCGATGAAGACAATTCAAGCCTGCCCGCCGGAGCCATCGAATATACATTCCACAATACCGGTTCGAAGGAGGTCGACGCCATTTTTTCGTATAATTCACGCAATTTTATGCGCGTAAACAGAAGAGGCGTAGCCGAATCGTCATACATTGGCGCTATAAATAATGGCTTTGTGCTCTCCCAAAAAGGCAGCGAAGAGGAGCCGTTTTTACAGTCCGAATTTGCCATCTTTACCGACGATCCACAAACCAAGGTTAACCATTGCTGGTTTCGCGGCGGCTGGTTCGACCCGCTGACGATTTGCTGGAATGATATTTGTGATGGCAGTATGCCGGAAAATCCGCCGGTTGAATCGAGCGCTCCTGGAGCGTCGCTGTTCGTTCCGTTCAGGTTGAACGCCAACGAAAGCAAGACCATCCGTTTATATATGGCATGGTATGTTCCGCTCTCTAATTTGAAGTTAGGAGAAGACGCTGTGGATGAAGCCGATAAACCCAATATGTCCGACTGTTGCTGTGCCGGCTCGGAAAACGGCTGTTGCTCGCCGTTAAATGAAAATTATAAGCCGTGGTATAGCAGCAAGTTCAACAGTCTCAATGAAGTAGTAATATACTGGTTGAAAAACTATCACGACTTAAAAAACAACACTCAGCTGTTTACCGATGCTTTCTATGCGAGCACCTTGCCTGCAGAAGTCATCGAAGCCGTTGCGGCCAACTTAGCGATTATCAAATCACCAAGCGTATTAAGACAATACGACGGTCGCTTATGGGGATGGGAAGGCTGTAATGACAATTCGGGTTGTTGCGCCGGCTCTTGTACCCATGTGTGGAACTATGCACAAGCCATCCCGCATCTCTTTCCTGCGATGGAACGGTCGTTGCGCGAAACGGAGTTTTTTATCGACCAAAATAAAGCCGGACATCAGGTTTTTCGCTCGGCATTGCCGGCACGTCCCGTTGTGCACAACTTCCATTCGGCAGCCGACGGACAGTTGGGAGGCATCATGAAAGCCTATCGCGAATGGCGCATCTCAGGCGATACAGAATGGTTGCAATGTATGTTTCCGAATATCCGTCAAAGCATGGACTATTGCATCGGCGTTTGGGATCCACGCAAAACAGGCGCATTGGAAGAGCCTCACCATAATACGTATGACATCGAATTTTGGGGACCGGACGGCATGTGTACCAGCTTCTATATCGGAGCCTTACAAGCCATGATACAGATGGGTAAAGCCTTAAATGAAGATGTATCATTATATGAATCGCTAATGACCAAAAGCAAGGTTTATCTTGAAACTAAACTGTACGACGGCGAATACTTTATCCAGGATATCCGGTGGAAAGACCTTGAAGCGCCCGATCCTACCACTGCACAGACATTACAGGGTAATTATTCGGAAGAAGCGCTCAAGATACTTGAGCTGGAAGGTCCGAAGTATCAATATGGCAAGGGTTGCCTGTCCGATGGCGTACTTGGCAGTTGGATGTCGCTTGTTTGCGGGTTGCCCGAAATAATGGACAAGGCAAAGGTGAAAAGTCATTTAGTTGCTATCCATAAATATAACCTGAAAGCTGATTTGAGCGAACACGCCAATCCGCAACGTCCGACGTATGCCATGGGCAACGATGCGGGTTTGTTGTTATGTACATGGCCGAAAGGCGGAAAATTGCAGTTGCCGTTCGTATATAGCGACGAGGTATGGACAGGTATCGAATACCAGGTTGCCTCGCATCTGATGTTCGAAGGCGAAGTAGAGAAAGGATTGGAGATCGTTCGTGCATGTCGCAGTCGTTATGACGGACGTATCCGCGATCCGTTCAATGAGTACGAGTGCGGTTCGTACTATGTCAGGGCTATGGCCAGTTACGGACTGATCGAAGGGCTGACAGGCATCCGCTTCGACGCAGTGGACGGAACCTTGTATATCGATTCGAGGATTGGCAACAATTTCACGTCTTTCCTGTCGACCAATACCGGTTTCGGCAATGCAGGGCTGAAAAACGGAAAACCGTTTATAGATGTGAAACAAGGCGCTATTCCTGTGAAACGATGTGTAGTTTCAGGAAAAGAAGCATTATTGGCTTAGTTTTTTTAAATCATTAAATAATAATCAATTATGAAAAAGTATTTCGTTTTATTGTTTGCTTTTGCCATTGTATTGATGGCACAGGCTCAGCATGACAAGTTCAATGGATTGGATATGAATCTGGGTAATCTGTATCGTTTGTCGGATGCGAAGTCGCGTTCGATCAGTCCCGAAAATTACACAGGCGAAAAGGGTAAAGGGGGGATGGCCGATCTGAAAGACCGTGATCAACGCAATGTGGCCAATGCTGCCAATGCAGCACGCGACCTTGGACAAGGGTGGAAGGTGAATCCGTTTATCCGTATCAATTCGGGTGAAACATTTACGTTGGCCGAAATAGACGGACCGGGCGCCATTCAACAGATATGGATGACGCCGACAGGAAACTGGCGTTTTTCGATCCTGCGTATTTATTGGGACAATGAATCAACACCTTCGGTCGAATGTCCGCTCGGCGATTTTTTCGGCATGGGTTGGGGAGTATATGCTCCATTGGTATCAATGCCGGTATGCGTCAATCCGGGTACTGCTTTTAATTGCTACTGGGTAATGCCTTTCCGTAAGAAATGCAAAATCACGGTCGAGAATATCAATGACAGGAATCCGATGACGCTTTATTATCAGATCAATTATACACTGACCGATGTGCCTTCCGATGCAGCGTATTTCCATGCACAATTCCGCCGCACACCCTACAACGAAGGTTCGGATTATACCATCGTGGACGGTATCAAAGGCAAAGGACATTATGTAGGCGTTTATATGGCCTGGGGCGTCCACAACAACGGTTGGTGGGGTGAAGGCGAAATAAAGTTTTTTATGGACGGCGACAAGCAGTTTCCAACCATTATCGGCACCGGTACGGAAGATTATTTCTGCGGATCGTACAATTTCGACCGCGATGGACAATATGTTGAATTTTGTACGCCTTATGCCGGTCTGCACCAGGTGATACGTCCCGATGGCACTTATAAGTCGCAGGCACGTTTCGGATTATACCGTTGGCATATTGTCGACCCGGTGCGTTTTGAGAAAGATATGCGCATCACGATCCAGGATCTTGGCTGGCGACACGACGGACGCTACCTGCCACAAAAATCCGATATCTCATCGGTGGTATTCTGGTATCAGAGCGAACCGCATGGAGCATTCCCCAAATTACCGGCATGGCAGGATTTGGAAGTAAACTAAAACAAAAAAACCACCTTACGGTGGTTTTTTTTGATTTAAAACTTATAGCCTAAAGTCAACGCCACACGCGTCGTTTTGACAGAGATATCCGCCGGGTCTGAACGGACAGGTGTCAGATGGTATTCCGGATAGTTCCAATCCATATTGGAAAACGGATATAATTTCTCTTTCTGCAGGCGGTAAACGAATGCCAAATCCATGTAAAAATTAGGTGTGAAACGGAATCCGAGACCTGCCGTATAATAATTTGTACAATTTGAAACCGTATAATGCGGAATCGTACCGGCAGTAAATACCTCTGCGCCATTGATCAAATGATCTTTCATCGGGCTGGGTTGCCATATATAACCGCCACGCAAGGCAAAGCGTGGCGTGATTTTAATTTCAGCGCCGGCCTTCAGCGTCTGACCGACTTTAAAATCTTCTTTGATAATATCATTATCCGACTGATAAGCGCCTCGATCAAAATCCCTGTCGGACAAAAACATATAATTGTAATTCGTCATTTCATAATCCAAACTGAGTAAGGCCCTGTTTCCAATAATCCCTGCTACACTGAAGATCCAGCGACCGGGTGATTGAAAGCTATATTCGGCATACGAATATTCCGGAAGATACCCCTTCATAAGCGGATCTGTCTCATCGGCGATATAGGATTCGCCAAACCCGTCAAAGTGATCGGTCATGACATACATTTTCGGTGAATTATAAGCTACGCCTATGCGAAGTTGATCGACCGGCCGGATTATTGCCCCCAGATTGATCGAATAGCCTGTTCCTGTCGTTTCAAGGCTGTTGCCTAATGTCAAATAGTCTGTTTCACCAAATTTTTCATGATGCCATGAACTCATGCGGTAATCGATTGTGGTGATGCCCAAGTTCATCCCTAAAAACAGAAAATCGGAAATATTGGTGGCAACAGTAAAATTATAATCATTGATACTTCCGCTTTCGGCGAATCGCAGCTCGGTGTTATCCGGAGAAATTGGCGTCCATGTATTGCCTCTCCAATATCCGTATGCGCTATGATACACATCCGAATAATCGTATTTGGCGCCAAAAAAACCGGATTCATATCCCAGTATTGATAACCATTGACCATTTAAAGCTCTGTTATTATATGGATCGTACGAATCGGTCAATATCAAATCATTTTCAGAAATCCCTCCATTGTCTCCATACGCATTGGAGGCGCATGAAGCTACATAGTCAGCCATCGAGAATTGCGGTATTCCAATAGCCCGGTAGCTTCTGTTAAAATCTTTCACTTTATTATAGGCAATACCGAAATTCCAACTTTTGACGCCCCGGTCGTTGGCAGTAGGAAAATAGCCGACGTACGATAAATTGTCGAAACCGGCTTTAGTCAGAATTCTATTAGCCATACCCGGCTCGAAAACTTGTACATTATTGAATTTAGTCGTCCAGTTCGATTCGACATTGGAGGAATTCACACTTATCGTAGTTTGAATCTCCGAACTGCGATAAATGCCGATCCCGGCCGGATTGTGCGACATGGCCGACATATCACCTCCCAAAGCTCCGAAAGCGCCTCCCATACTTAATGTACGGGCAGTACCATTCAGGTCTGTTTGTGAAAGACGAAAGGCGTCCATTTCACCTTGTGCAAACAATACTCCACTACTCAATAAAAGTAATGCGCTGATATACAGTCCTATTTTCTTCATCGTTTTTTTTGTCTATGTTTCGAATTACAATGTAGTTATTATAAAAGCATTAAACGCAAAGGTCGCAAAGAAGTACGCAAAGGTCGCAAAAGAAACTTACCTGCGACCGCCGCCACCACCGCCGCCACCGCTTGAACGGCTACCACCACCGCCGCCGCCGCCACTGCTGCCGCCGCTGCTGAAACCGCCGCCACCACCGCTACTATAACTGCTGCCGCTTGACCGGCTACTGCTACCGCTGCTATACCCACTGCTGCTACTGCTTGTAGAGCGAGGGGCGCTTGATGAACCGGATACAGTTGCACGACTGTTGGTAGTTGTACTTGAATTGCTTCTGACTGTAGGCGTTGAAGTGGTATTGGCGCTGCGTGAAACGGATGACGATTGGTTGTTGCTCCGCGATACGGTAGAATTCGTACTGTTGTTGGTATTAGCAGCGCTACGTGTTGTGCGTGTAGTTGTGGAGTTACCATTGAAAGTACTTTGTGCGCGATCGATAGTTGTATTTGTGTTCGAACGCGCTGTTGTTGAACGTGTCGCACGGTTCGGATCGTTCGTCGATACATTGGATGAGCTGCGTCCTGATGTCACGGCTTCTCCTCTCAATGATGTACTGCGTCCGGTGGTATTAGACACGGAACTGCTTCTGCTTGATGAAATATTTCTTGATGCGGCAGAACTGCGATTGTTAAGAGTAGACGATGAAGCATAGTTCGAGCTGCGGCTACTTCGGCCATAAGCAGCTGTCTGGCGACCGCCCTGGTTCAAATAATAAGATCTGTTGTAATACCCATATCCGTGATGAGGGTAATAACCACCGTAGTAACCGCCATAATAACTGCCGTAGTAGCCGCCATAATAACCATAATAACCACCATACCAGCCACCCCAGCCTCCATAATACCATGGATCGTACCATCCGCCATACCAACCGCCCCAGCCCCAGCTGTAATAGGGGCGATGCCAATAGGAATAACCCCAGTAAGGATAGTACCAGGGACTGTACCAGCCTCCCCAGCCGCCATAGCCATATCCGCCATAACCCATGTTGACGTTCACATTGACAGTGGTCAGACCATCCGAATAATCCGTATCATATCCATAAGCATAGTAACCGTCACTCAGGTATAAATCAACATTATCCGCTCCGATAATCGTAATCTTTTCGGGTGAATGATAACGGATAATACGTTCTGTATATTCCAAATCCGAACGACGTTCTACGTTGATGGTGTCCTTGTCCATGTAAACATCCTCGTCGTCGTAGTAATAACTTTCGCTCGAATCGGTATACCTGCGATTGTACATATCCACATCCATATCCTGAATAGAAGCAGGTATACTTTGTGTATTAGCAGGCCTGCTCTGTGTGTTGGCAGATACTGTTGTTGCACTTGCGTTGTTTGAAGTCGTCAAACGCGCTGATTGTGCCTGTTGTACGGTAACCTGCGCGCTTTTATTATTTTTCTCGGAAGAGAAATACACATCATCAAAAAACTGTCCCTGCCCCATCACATAACATGTTATGGTCAACATAATCAGCAAGGTAAAAAATCTTGTTGTTTTCATTTTATTTTCTCCTCTATCTTTAAGTTAAACAATATATATTTCATTAAGTTGTAGACGCAAAAATCTTAAAAAAGTTTAATTTGTTTCATATATATAGATGCAATCAAGACCTGAAATGTTGCATCCATTATCGTTTTTTAAGTTTTTTTAAGAATTAAAAAAGTTATTTGTAGTTAAGCCTGAAAGTAACCGTATCATTTGTCGGGAAATCACTTGGCACCTTCTGCTTCACTTCACCTGTTGCAGCCCATTCAGCTCCTCGAAGCAACGTCACCTGAAAACCTGTACATTGCATAGCCGGATTTTCCTCAGGCGATCGTCCGGCATGTCCCAGCATGGTATGGAAAATACGTGCTTTTCCATAATCGACCGTAAACATCAAAGGCTCTTCACGTCCGGATCCTCCCGTGTCTTTTTCGGAAAATGCCGTATAGAGCAAATCTTTCACATTACCGGGGCCACGCATCCTGTCGTAGAGTTCGTCGGTGGCATGTTTCCACCTGACAGGCAAACCATTGATGATCGGATGTTGCGGGATACGGGCATACAGCACATATTCGTGTTGTCTGCCGTGAGACCCCCCTACCCCGGGCGAATTGTCTTTGGTGATCCGGCCATTTTCCCAATAGACATACGGGCCCGCATTTTCATTGCGGTTTTCCCAACCTCCTAATGCAATGATCCGGTTGAACTCAGGCCAACCGGCAAAAGCATTATCGGCGGCATGATATACCACCACACCTCCTCCGTTTTGTACATATTCGAGAAAGCGGTTGTTCGTTGTTTCAGGCCATGCATCGCCGTTGTAATCAAGGACTACCAACGAATACGGCTGAAAGTCAAGTACAAAACCCGACATATCTTCTCCTTTTGCCGGTGAAATGGCAAAATCGACTGTAAACAGCTCCGAATTTTCAAGGATCTGTTTGATCACAACATGGCTTACGCGCCAATTATGATTGTTTTGACCGGTAATAATCAACGTCTTAATAGGCTGTTGCGCCAACGAGATGCCGGCAAAAAAGGTTAATAGGACCCCTACGCTTTTAGCTAATAACTTCTTCATAATTCATTATATTTTTGAACAAAAATAGTGTATTTTTGAAAAATAACATAACTTTGGCGTCCAAATTTACAAAAACAATGATTTTTTTTTCAAAAGCAAAAGTTTTTTTTCTATTTTTCTTGCTGTTGGTTGTTTTTTCCTTTTCGCTTTCTGCGCAAGAATATGATGATCTGGATTTTCGGGAGAGGGTGAAGTGGCTGGTTTATAAACCACGTTTTTTTGGTCCTAATGCCTTTCGTATACAGGAACTTCATACAGGACGTCTTAGTTCACGCTGGGAAATCGAAGCGAGGGGCGAATATCATTATTATGTGGGTGATCAGACAAAGAATATATTTGGTCGTCTCTATATTCCGATTGCAAATGGTAAGGCCGGCATTGAAATCAGGGGAGTGGTTTATGAAACCTATCAGATGGATAAAAAGACTCAACACGAACGAAATGCAGTAGTCGACCATCCTCCTGTTTACTGCAGGGGTGATCTTATTATCAGTTCCTATTACCAGTTACTGAAAAGCGACAAACTGTGTGATATTGCTGTAAGTAGTTCAATAAAAACCACCACAGGAAACCGTCTTTGCGATGCCCGTTATACCGATGCAGCCGCCTATTGGTTTGAACTTACAACCGGTCGCAATCTGCTGCAAACAGCCGATCAATCCATTGCGTTGCGTGCACAAGGCATGCTCGGATTCTATTGCTGGATGACCAACGATTTGGTTCACAGGCAAAATGATGCCATACTCTACGGATATGGAGGAAGTCTGAAATTGAAGAGCGCAACAATAGCTGCCAACTGGTCGGGTTTTCATGGTTACATGAAACATGGAGACAGGCCGGTGGTTTTTCGTTCAAAAATCGACTTGGAAGTGAAAAAAAATATTCTTTCCCTACGTTTTAATCACGGTATCAGGGATTTCTTATACGATACTTATTCGGTAGGTATTATTCGTTGCTTTTAGCACATTTGCAGGGCGCTTCTGAAAATCAAAAAACATGTAGGGGCAAGTCATGCATTGCCCCTACATTAATAACAAAGTGAAGCCGCTCCCAAAATACCCGGATGTTCCATTTTTGAAAAAAACAGTTGCAGGTTTTTGATAGATGAAGGGAATGCGAAGTCCTGTAAATTAGTCCATAAGGCTTCTTCATACAAAGTGTGTACCTCGGCTACCGTACCTCCAAATACGATCATCTGAGGGTCGAGCGTTAACACGACCATCTTTACAGCCTCTCCCAGATGTTTGCCCAACTGGCGATAGGCTTCCATAGCCTCAGGATCTTGTTGCAATGCACGTCGATACATTTCGCCCCCATCTATGCCGTAGACATTTGAAAAAAACGAACCACTCGCATAATATTCAACCGTTTGATCTTTATAGGGCAATGTGCCGAATTCACCTGAACCGCAATTCGCATCTTTCAATAATTTTCCCTGTTGAATAATTCCACCTCCCAAACCGGTTCCGATTGTCAACCCGACAAAATTTTCAAAATCCTGTCCAACACCAAAATAACGTTCCGCCAATGCAAAACAATTGGCGTCATTATCCAAATACACCGGTATTTCAAATGCTTTCTCCAGTGCTTTTTTCAAATGCACCTCTTTCCAGTGAGGTATATTAGTCACATCGTATACAATGCCCCTGACGCGATCAACAACGCTTGGCACACCAATACCAATCGCTTCGACATGTTCATTCATTACCGTCAGAATGACCTCCTTGATAGCATCAACGGTAGCCCATTCGTCTTTTGCGTTTTTCGGTGTTTTCACCTGATTCTGTACTTCGATCACATCATCCATGATCCTGCCTGCACGGATATTTGTTCCGCCCAAGTCTACTCCGATATATGCTCCCATCTTTATAAGTTATGATTTATGATTTATTTTTCCTGATTCCTTACCGGCAATTTTCTTCAATTAGCTTATCAACAATCGGATCGCCCAGCTCTTTCGCTTGCTGAAATGCTTTACATGCTTCATTTTTCTTTTCCTGACGCAATAGACATACACCAAGTAAACGGTGGCTTGCAGCAAATTCATCATCCAAAGCCAATGCTTTTTCCACGCTTTCCTGCGCTTTAACGGGGTCTTGCATACGCAGATAAACCGAAGCTTCTTCAGCATAATACAGTGCATTTTGCTTATCAAGGGCAATAGCCATTTCAATATCAATTAATGCCCCTTCCAAATCGCCTTTACGGAATTTAGCCTGTTCACGGTAATAATAAAAGGCATCGCTTACATTTCCGACAAGAACGCGGTATAGTTGGTCATAATCCTTGATTGCATCTGCATACAATCCGTACTGCATTTTCAGATCGATACTTTCCTGCAGATAAGCTGCTGCATCGGAAGGAACCGACATGCTCCGTATAACGGCGCTATCCATCAATGCAATCAGCTCGCTTAAGTTGGTTTCCGGAAGCATTTCCTTTGCCTTTGCTGCCAAAAAGAAAGAAAGCGACGAAGCATACGAACTCTGATTTACAATCATATATTTGTTGTATGCTTTTTCAAAATCCCCTTGAAAAAATGCCATATCCCCCTCTAATTGCCTGTAATAAGGCAAGTCATTGATTTCTATAGCGCGTTGCAACTTTTCCGATGCAACGCCGATATTCCAGCCATTCGTTTGAAAAGTGCTGTCATTAAGTAACGCTTCATAGATCAATTTGGCTTGATTATATAAACCCTCGTCTTCTTTGGGTTCTAATTTTAGGGCTTTGTTCATATCTTCCATAGCCAAATCCAATAATTTCATTTGAGCAGTTTGCGACTCGGCCAAAACATCTCTATTTCGCACATAGTGAGACGCCCTGCTATTGTAACCATCCGAAAGGGTTGGAAAATGATTGATAAAATCATTCAGCGTTTCAAGATAGGTAGATGCATCTTGTTGTGTGGAATAATACAGCAGTGCAAGTTGTGCTTCATCTACATTATTCGACCAACCACTACGAATGCCAATCGAAGCGTAAGCTTTTGAAAAAATATCTATTGAACTGTTGCGCAACTTTTGAATATAGCGTGTAGATACGCCATACGTCTTGTTCTTTCCTGAAGCATCGGCTTGTGCGATGGCAATCACCTCTCCGCCGACATTAAGTAAAGGAAGGCTTATCTGCGATGACGTCAGCGGAATACTTGCCTTAATATAATCAATCAAATCTTTTATCAATGTAATTTCCTCAATTTCACCTTTCTGAACAACCTCTTTGATTGGGAGCAGAAAGACTTCAGCGCCTATTTCCGGCACTCCTTGTGCTACCGGAAGAAATGGCACATTGCGTGGAACAGTGACTTTGAAGTAAATCACATCATACATTTCGTCAGCGCCGATAATACTGTTTACCTGCATTTGACGACCATCCGCATCGGTCACAATAGCCGATTCCGCACCACTAAATAAGGTATAATCCGAAATAGCCTCACCTGTATTCTGAACAAAAAAGCCGTTTCCTTTCCGTACATTTCCATATTTATCAAATGTTTCGATCGTGATAATAGCTTTTCGTGCATTATCAACCCATCGGGGCATATCCCGTTGCGCCTGCAAAACAAGGCAGTAAACACATAAAATAAACCCGTAAAATAGCCTCATCTTTTCTGTTTTATTAATTTCAGCACAAAAATAATGGGTTTCGTTCAATAATGAACTTTTTAGGCACAATATTTTAGATTTTTTAAAGAAAGCGATTGTTGGCAGGGAATTTGAAAAACAAAAAAAGTCGGGATGAGACGACTCGAACGTCCGACCTCCACGTCCCGAACGTGGCGCGCTAGCCAACTGTGCTACATCCCGATTATTTTTTGCGACTGCAAAGGTATAAATTAAATTGACAATTGAAAATTGAAAATTGAAAATTTTATTGATAAAGGACAAATTTTTAAATCGCAGATTCAATTTTTCTTGAGATTTTAACATTATTCATATCTTTGTATCGCAGATTTTGACAGGATGAAAAATATATTTGAAAACACTGTGGAAACGAACGAATCTCTTTTTAGCCGTACCGCGCTTTTAGTTGGCGATGAGACGATGAAACGCATTGCCGAAACGCACGTGATTTTGTTTGGTGTAGGAGGTGTGGGGAGTTGGTGTGCAGAAAGTCTGGTTCGATCGGGCATTCGGTATCTAACCATTGTGGATTCGGATACAATTGAGCCAACCAATATCAATCGACAACTCCCCGCAACGACTCAAACCATCGGACAGGCGAAAGTTGATGTATTGAAAACTCGCTTATCTTCCATCAATCCGGATGCACATATCACTGCTTTGCAACGTGTTTACAATGCTGAAACTGCCGATTCATTCGATTGGTCGTCCTATCACTATATAATAGATGCCATTGACAGCCAGGAAAACAAAATCCATCTGATTCGTACTGCTACCCGGCAACAAGCGACTTTCTTTTCAAGCATGGGGGCAGCGCTCAAGATGAATCCGTCGAAAATACAGGTAGCCGATTTTTGGAAAGTACACGGATGCCCGCTTGCTTCCTCCTTACGAAAAAAACTCAGACAGGGGACATTACCTGAAAAAAAATTCCTGTGTGTTTTTAGCGATGAATTATTGGAAAATAAAGAAAATTCACTTTTTGAAAATCAGAAAAGAAGCATAAACGGATCCATTGTCCATATCACAGCCATCTTCGGTTTTACATTGGCAGGGTTGGTAATCCGGAATTTGTGTCAATTGCACGCAAATGACGCAGATAATAAAGATTTACGCAGATATTAAAAAAAGTTATAGCGATAATTTCCTTAAATAATTCATATTTTCAACCGGCGTTGCCGCTGGAATCTCACACCCTCCCATCATAATCCAATTTTCACGCGGTATTTTGTTTGCTGTTTCAGTAAATTTTTCTTTGATGGTTTGTTGATCTCCTCCCATAATCACAGCAACAGGATCCAAGTTTCCGCAAATCATCACTTCATTTCCCATGATCCGATGCGCCTCAGCCATATCTACCATCCAGTCAATATCAAGAATATCGACTCCCGTTTTAGCAAGGGAGGGTAAAAGGTGCGTGATATTACCACAGATATGCAGTTTGACCAATGCGCCTTGCTCATGGATAAAATCAAATAATTTTCGGTGCAACGGCAGGCAGAATTCATCATACATTGCAAGCGAAATCTGCGAACAAACAGCATCACCAACGCCCATAATATTGGAGCCTGCATTAATTTGAGCAATTGCAAAATCTTTTGCCGTTTGCAGACAAATATGCTGGATGTCTTGGACCATGTTTGGTTCCATAACCATATTCATCATCGTTTCGGAAACGCCAACCAAATCAGCTGTCTCAGCAAGCGGCCCTTCGATCCAACCGATAATGGGAAATTGGTCTCCAAGCAATTCGCTGTAATAACCGACGCCTTTGATTCTGTCAAGCGTTCTCTCACAGTTATATATATTCGGACATTTCAATTTGGCCGCATCAGCTGGTGATTGAATCAGTTTTTCGGCTTTGGGCGATTGATTACCGTCAAAAGTGATTTTAGCTCCGAAAGCAGCGGTCTCGCGGTAAGAGTCGGAGATGACGCTGACGGCGTCGTGATCGTGCATTTCGAGGCATCGCATATTGGCTTCCACCAAGACGCGGTAATCCGTCATAAATTCGGTATAGGTTCGGCCGAATTGAGTGGACGCATACATCATTAAAATGGGATGGAAATACAATCTACCGTCCCCTGTTTTAGGCGTTTGTAACAACGCATGGATCATTTGCAGTTTTTTATTCATACCGTTTCATTCATTAGTTTTCAAACTGTAAAATTAAGCATTTATAACATATCCACCAATTATTTGTCGAAAATTCTTAATGATTTTAAATTTTTAATTTTTATGCTTTATCTTTGTCCGTGAAAAATAAAGTATACATGAACACTGTTACGGATAAAAAAAGAGAACAAGGCATTGTTAAGGTTACCATTATTGGCAGTATTGTGAATCTATTGCTAATCCTGTTGAAGTTTACTGCAGGTTTTTTCGGCAAGAGCGCTGCGATGATTGCTGATGCTGTTCATTCGTTGTCCGATTTTGTAACAGATATCATTGTGATCGCGTTTCTAAAGGTTTCGAATAAACCCAAAGACAAAAACCATGATTACGGACATGGGAAATATGAGACTTTTGCCACACTGTTGATAGGAATTATTCTGTTGTTGGTAGGGTTGGGTATCGCATGGCACGGCGTATCAACCATCATCTTGGTAATTAAAGGTGTAACGATCGGTAGTCCCGATATACTCGCCCTGATTGCAGCTGTTATATCAATAGTACTAAAGGAAGCAATCTACCAATATACCTTATTATTTGGTCGGAAACTAAAGTCCGATGCATTAATAGCCAATGCGTGGCATCACCGCAGTGATGCCTTTTCGTCCATAGCGACTTTGATCGGTATCAGCGGCGCAATTTTTCTGGGTGATCAATGGACGATTTTAGACCCGTTAGCTGCTTTGTTTGTCAGTTTTTTTATCGTAAAAGTGGCTTATAAACTACTGAAACCCTGTACGGAAGAACTGATGGAAAGCTCACTGCCTGACGATGTGGAAAGCGAGATTATTGCCATTGTAGAATCGTTTGAGAGCGTTAGTGACATACACAACCTGCATACAAGGAAGCTGGGAAATAAATATGCTATTGAATTTCATATCCGGATGGATGGTGATACATCATTAACCCAAGTGCATGATAAAATTTCGGAAATCGAACAACAACTGAAAGTTCATTACGGGAAAGGAACCCATATCATTATCCATACAGAACCTGCAAAATAGCGGAGAAAGAGGGATTCGAACCCCCGGAACCTTTCAGTTCAACGGTTTTCAAGACCGCCGCAATCGACCACTCTGCCATCTCTCCATTATCTTCAAAAAACGCTGCAAAAATACTGTTTTTTTTGTCTCTGACAAAAAAAATGATCAGTTATCCCAAAGCGGATCGTATGATATGACTTTGTTACCTGCTGCAAAACCAATAAAAATCCGGTTTTGAAGCGTAAACATAAACGTTATTTCCCAACTGTAACTATTAGGTAGATCGGCTTTTTTCTTCCAATCTTGTGTGAGGGGGTTATATTCAAAAATTGTATATTTGTTCGACATACCCAACTCTTTATCAATTACATAAATCTTTCCGTCAAAAACAGTCCCCGCTATTACATTACCATATAAAATCGAACCTGTCGGCTCAGGAATCCAAACAGACAATGCACCATTTGATTTCCATAATTGCTTATAGCCTATGCCGGAAGTGCCTTTTCCCAATCCGGCATAGATATTATTATTAATGTTAACTGCAATCCCTCCATATTGTGATGTCGGAAAATCAGTTTTCTGCATCCATGTATTGGTATGCACATTGAATGACCATACTTCACAGTTGGCCGTATCTTTCATTCCCCCTACATAAACAACTTCATTATTGAGCGAAAAACCTGCACGCAAAAAAGCCGGGTCAGGCCCTGTAGGCTTTGGCATCCAATAATTAGACACAGCGTCGTACGAATAAAAGTCATCTTTTGCAACTAAACCGGTTCCTAAACCGCCCAACACATAGACTTTAAAATCATTAACCGCTGTCGACATCCATTTCATACTTCCTGCAACATAACGATTAAATTCACCCCATTTATTTGATGACGGATTAAAACTCCATAAATTACTAATATAATTAGGGCCAACATCACCACCCAGTAAATAACCTTTATCTAAAATCGTAAAATATGCGGATGAGCCTTCAATACAAGGCTGACCATCATCAAAAGAAGTTGTTTCTTGTGTAAAAACCGGAGGAGTATGAATTGTTTGAAGACCTCCATACTGTATTCCGTTGCCATTGATAGCAAATGCACGAATATAATAATTTGTATCTCCGCGCAATCCGGTAATAATGCTTGTATTAAAAAGATACGGAATGTCGCTTGCTTGAATGGGTGGGGTGGTCAACTCTACTACCGTAGCATTTTCTAAGCCTGGACTTGTCGTGAATGTCGAATAACAAACGCCTATCCGGACAACATCACTTGCTCCCACATTGATCAGATTTCCTCCAAAAACAGCAGAGCCGTTAACCACATTGATCGGAGCAAGTGTCGTAATTGAGGGTAAGGCGCTGGGCGTATCAAATGTAACCGGATCAGAGTAGGTTATGCCGAATTCATTTTCCGCAAAAGCACGTACACGATATGACTGACTTGGATCAAGAGGCTGTATAAAAGCTATCATATCTCCCAGTCCATCTCCACTTATTGGAACTATTATCTTCTCATTCGCTATGGTAGGAATTTCCGAACTACTTTTAATCCAGCAAAAACCTCTTTGTATAAGTGTGGTCGCCTCTCCGATACTTAAAACTGTTGCTTCAACCCTCGCTCTGTTTGATTCGGGAGTCACAGGTTTTATTTCACTCAGCAGCGGCTTGCCTGAATTTGTTTCCAAGTCCTTAACCTCACCTGTGAATATTCCGTAATTGTTTTTCACATAAGCTTGAATATGATAAATAGTAGAAGGCAATAAATTCGTCAGGTTGCATCGGAAAGTATCTCTTTCCGATATATTTGTTGTACTGATTATCGAATCTTTACTTGTTTTACCTTCCGGTGTATCATGCCATATATATATACCATATTCTCTAATAATACCTTCGCCACGCGACGTGATATATCCTCCTGCATTTGCTGTTGTAGCACGGGTATTTTCATCAAAGATAATCGTTTCGACAGTACCTAATCCACTTTCTGTCCTTATCGAATCTTTTTTTTCTCCATATTTCGTACCGGCTTTGTTTACAGCATATAAACAAATAAAATATAATGTAGCACTTTTTACGTCATCGGCAGTAATGTCGATATCGTCATTACTATCTGTCATCGATTTATGCGAATCATTTTCAATATTCAATGGCCAACTTGTTCCCCAGACAATTCCTCTTTCGGTCACAGGATATCCGTTGTGATTAACCACCTTGCCTGTTATTGTTATGGAAGAAGCTGTTGCACCTTTTGTTTCAATATCGCTTAATTCCGGCAAATTTGCATTGGTAACATTTTCGACAGGTACAGTTTCGTCGTCTATGCACGAAGTCAGCAAACCCGACAGTAAACAAACTGTTATATAATAAATACTTTGTTTCATTGCACTTAACTATTAAAAGTAAACCCCTACTCCCAAATGAGGATACACATATTTAAAACTCATCATACTTGCTCCCAACGAGATATAAAATTTCCGGTTAATGGTGTAGTATCCATCCAGATCAACAGATAATCCGTTCATTGATCTATTTTTATCTTTCGCCCATCCTGAAGTATTCGACTTATCAAACCCACTGTCGTCTACATTAATATAATCTCTGTAATATTGACGATCCCAATAACCTGCTCCTACCGAAACAAAGGTGTTGCTAATGACTTTAATTATCAAACCTGCCGAGCCTGTCAGCCAAGTTTGTTTCGTATTCCCCATGGGTCTATACATAACGTTCTCATCATCTTTTTCAAGCTGTGGTATTTGAATATGATTGTTTTCGATGTAACATTCATATTGTATTTCCTGAAAAGAGAGATTTGAACCGAAACGAACATACCAACCTGCGTTTTTCCCCATTCCTCCAACCTGTATGCCGAACGGTGCTACTAAAGAAGCGTGGTATCCTGCAAAAAATTTCATTTTTTCTTTCTCTCTTGCAGGCGCACTTCCATTTTGCCTTATCATTGTGATCGAAGGATTCCTTATTTCATCCAATCGCTGTATCCAATATTCTGCCATTTCGTTATTTTTGCCTGTTCCGATGCCTTCAGAATAATAAGTGACGAGCAACTGGATACTTGTTGTGTCCTGCATTTTTTTTGCTTCATCATCCAAGCAGGCAAAACATCGTCTCATACTGTTATTCATATCGGTACGCATCGCGACATTATCCTGCCATATCTTTGTTAATTGTTTAATGCTATGCATATCGCAAACCACGACAACTACTGCGTCATAATACATGCTTGCCAATGAGTAATTCATTGCTTTCATCGCTTCATCGCCTCTTCTGATATAATCGGAATTGTCCTGGGCTTCTGAAACAAATGCTATCAGTAACAATAACAAAATAATACAATAGCGTTTCATATCTATTTATCTTCAAAAAAAGATTTCAGATTACAAAGATACAAAAATAATTGAATGGTTAAAATAGAAAATTGAAAATGAGGTAAAATAATTTTTAATCTTTTGGAAGATTTTTGTCTCCTGTTATTGAACGGATGGTTCAAAACCACCTCTAAATTGACCGTTTTTATCATAAATATCTACATGATTATCGTCATAGAAATTACGATTTCCATCCGGTCGCTCATTTGAATATCGATATTTACATGGTATAACTTCGTGGCCGGAAGCATCAATGGCGCCACATTTGCCGGTTTCGCGCAACGTAGCAATTTTTAGTTCACCAAACGCAATTATTGTAACTTCATATTTTGCCAATCGTGCTTCTTTTTCATGTTCATTCAAATCTTCAATCAACTTGTTTACCGCTGATAGATCAATACCCGCCGTCCTGCCTGCTTCGAGCGCTTTCTCGGCGTCAACTCTTGCTTCTGTATAGTTTTTTTGTTCCATCTTGGTTTTTCCGGCTTCCAGCAAGGTGTTGTATTCCGCATCATGCATCTCAATAGATAGCGTATTTTCATTGTTATTGATGGGTATTACCTGATTCTCCGGCAAAACTGTTATATTTGTTTCATTGGTATTGCTCACATTCGGTACAGTCGATTCAACCGATGGTTGTTGAGACTCCTGTGTATTTTCTTCGTTTTCAACTGTTTCCGTTTTATTCGTTTCTGTCGATCCGGGATCTGGCATGGTTATCCCGCTTGCAAAGTTTCGATCCCCTTTCGATTTAGATAAATCCAAAAGATAAACCACGCCATAGCCTAAAAACGCAAAAATAAATATCAATATGGGAATCAATATTCTTCTTTTGCTTTTTTTCTTTCGGATAATCCTGCTCAAGTCTTCCGATTGACGAACATGTGTTTGCTCGTCATCAACAGGTTGCGATGCGTCTGAATCCGACATCAATTCCGTTCCTTCATCATCATTACTGTTCAATTGATAACCGGCATCTTCGACCAACGAATTAGAACCGTCCTCAAAGTATGACGGGATATCCAACTCATTGATCATCGCCTTTACAGATTGATACCGGTGAGCCGGATTTACCTGCATTGCTTTCAGGATGGCGTTTTCGGTTTGTTGCGTAACTTCGCTGTTAAGCTCTAAAGGTTTAATAAGGGGTTTGGCAACACGTAATATTGATTCGATGGGAATAACGCCGGTCAGTAAGTTATACATGGTGGCTCCCAGCGAATAGATATCAGGACAGGGTGAAAAACTCTGTGTTCCCTCATCATCATATTGTTCTATCGGCGCGAATCCTTTGGACAATGTAAGCATTGTCGTACTTGTCTCCTGCTGCTCAATATCATAGCGCTTACTTACGCCAAAATCAATCAAACGGGCATTATTTTTTTTGTCAATGAGGATATTACTCGGCTTAATATCCAAGTGCAATACATTTTTCTGATGCACAAAATCCAACGCCTGTCCGATCTGCGAAATATATCGCAATACTTTCTTTTCGGGTAAAACGCCTTCCACATCCAACATGTATTTCAACGAACATCCCTGAATGTGTTCCATAGCAATATAGGCAGTATTGTTTTCTTCAAACACCTCCAATACATTGACAATAAAAGGATGATGGACGTCGGAAAGAATTTTTGCTTCTTTGATAAGTTTTTCCTTAAATTTATCAAACAGTAGTCTGCCTGTTTCAGAATGAACCAATACCTGTGAAGTGGTCTGATCACGATAACAATAGTCTTTGAAAAAGTATTCTTTGATGCAAACGGGTACTTCGGTCTTAACTGTACCCAGTTCGCCTTTTACTTCCGTATGCCATACACCAAGGTATGTTATACCGAAACCACCCTGACCTATCACTTTAGTCAGGTGATATTTAGCGTTTTGCAGACTGTGCCCTTCCGGCAAGTTCATAACTTCTCGTAATAAATAAACGCAAAGATATATATTTATGTGAAAATATAAAAGAAAGACGAAAGAATTTGTTTATAACTTGTGGGATTTTGTGTATTTTGAACAGGAAGAATATAGAAAGAGTAATTATCGCGGGAGGACTCGCTGCATTTTTCCACGATCACATTCTTTATTGATTCGGGTTTTCGGTTTTCTGTAAATAATTCGGAAAGTGAAACATTGGGCATACAATCCGTTACGCCATCGGTACACATAAACAAATAATCGTTCTGTTGGATATCGGTAAGCAGCATAACGTCTGCTTCGACCGAACGTTCCGTTCCACTTATGGCGCGTGTGATAATGTTTTTGCGGGGATGGTGAAATGCTTCTTCGGGCGTTATGACGCTTTGTTTTACCCATTCATTGACTAATGAGTGGTCGTCGGTTTGAAAGATAAGTTGTCCGTTACGAAACTGATAAACACGACTATCTCCAATATGTGCAATTGTAATACCCGCATTTCCTATATAAACCAAAGTCATTGTTGTTGCCATGCCTTTTGCATCAGGATGCTCAATTACGTATTCATCAAAACGTGTTTCGGTATATTGAATGGCTTTTTGAATAAACTCAGGGGAAGGGTCTTCTTCAAGAAAAGTAGCGAAAAATGTTTGGATTGATTCACACGCCAACGAACTTGCGACTTCTCCTTTTTCGGATCCGCCTACACCATCGCAAACAATAAACAGTTTTTGACTAACATTGGCAAACTCCGATAAGGGATAGATATAATCTTCATTATTTGGCCTTTGTCCTTTTTCGCTGATAGCTACCGGTTTTCCTAATGTAATATTCATGCTGTTTACTCTGTTTTTAAATTGAAAAGAAGTAGCGTATTTCCGATCTTAATTTCATCATTATCCTGTAATACCACTTCTTCGCTTTCATCCAAATACTGTCCGTTATGCATTGTCCGGTTTTTACTGTGATTGTCCGAGAGGCAATGAATCACTCCGCCATGTGCATCTTTTTTAACACTAATTCGTGCATGATTACGGCTCATCATTTTATCGTCTGTTTCAATACGTATATCGGCGTTTGAAACAGCTACTTTTCTGCCCACTATATAATTTCCTTCGCGTAAGTGGTATACTTGCTCTCTCGTATTCCCTTCAGGTAAAACGGTCAATTTTCCTCCTTCAACTTTTGAAGAATGAAAAACGACCGTAGTTGTCTCATTACTATGAGTATTCCGCTTATTATCAATGAATGACAACGGTATTTCCTGTTTGCATTTCGGACATTTAAAAGTCTCGATTCCTTGCGGGATTTTCTCTTTATCTACTTTTAAACCGACGTGGCAATGCGGACATTTTACCGGAATCATACAATGAATGTAACATCAGCGTCATCCATGCCGGAAAAGATGTCGATAATATCCGCATCGGAAGCGATTTCTACATCGTCCGATAGGGTAATGAAATCAACACCTTGATAGCTGTCGTCCAATGTTACAAAATCAGCGTTTAAGCTATCCTCAAGGTCAATAACTACAACATCATTGTCAATTGTAACAAAATCGTTCATACAATATATAATTATTCATTTTAAATTCTGCGCAAATATAGAAACATTCAAACATATAATTACAATGTTTATCTGCTTAACGTACAAAACCACAGGATTATTGTACAAAACCGCATTTATTCGTTGAGAATTGAAAATTAAATCTTTAAATTTTTAAATCTTTAAATTTCACTAACCATTAACAATTAACCGTTATTTCCTCACCCATTTCGCCCTGCACGTACCCACCGAACATTGTTTTTTATTCGCCAGCGATTCCCATGGTACTTCGCCCAAAAACGTGCCGCACTTGGGACAAACATAGTCGATTTTTAGTTTATTGGCTAAATTTTGAAGTTGTTCCGGTATTTTTGCCGACTGCCTGGCGCCAAAATATATGCCAATGGTAGGAGCGCAGACAGCCAAAATTCCGCTAATGATGATAATACCGTTATTGCCTTTTCCTTTGCCGAAAAAACTGATAACTAATCCTGCCACTCCAAGCACAGCAAACGGCAAAGATTGAAACAGCCTTGTCTTAAATTGATTGGACGACTGTATCCGTATTTTTTCCTTGATATAGTCATTATAGATCGGTTTTAACAATGCAAATTCGTCGCAATAATCATTATCGAATTTGAGCGCTTCGGTAATATTTAGCTGATACAGGCTCCCTAATTTTACATTGTCGGTCGAAGAGATTTTTTTCTTCATTACGCGTGTGCCATTAACGAATGTGCCATTTGTCGAATTTAAGTCTTCGACGAAAAGGTTTCCTTTTCCATCACGTACTAAATTGGCGTGATAACGACTCACAAAATCGTCATCGGCAATATAGTCATTATCTGCTGCTTTTCCAATTCGAATAATCATTGTGTTACTTTTTCCAATTTCATTCCTTCCTGTTCGAGCGTCTCTTTCAGTACCTTCAGCGGTTCTTTAGGAACAATCAACTCACGCGGTTTTCCACTCGGAGGCAATAAAAGCAATTTCTGCCTCGGCAGATTGATCTGTAAAATATATTGTTTGTTAATAATATAACTTTTCCCTACCCTGATTAAAGATGATTTCGAATCATGTATTTGACTCTCAAGCATTTCTTCTATCTTTCCAAGATTAATGGCGAATGTAAACTGTATTCCTTCCGTGAGCAACAGTTTCGTATAGTTTCTGTCTGCCTCCAGATAGAGAATATTATTTGTTTTAATTCGTAATAATTCATCTCTCGTCTTAATAATCAAATATCTATCCATCATTTTCTACCTTATTGATATTGTATTCAGTCTCCGAGTATGCAAAAGTAATCTTTTTTCCGATTTAGCACAATTGTTTTAAAGGAAAAAATAATTTGGGCTCACCTGCCAAACCACTTGTTATGTGCCGCTCTCTTTTTTTCAAACTATTCAAATTTTTCATTAAGTAATCGAATAAAGAAATCATTTACGTTTTCCATCGGAATTTCAAGTTTTGAAAAAATATCTATATAATCATTGCAGGAAAAAAGTTCAATAACTTTCTGTATTCCATAAGTATTTAAGGTATAGTTAATAATGAGTGCACCAACCGTATAAGCTAAGGTAGCGTTTTCTATTCTTAAATTCCACAATAATGAAGTATCTAAAAAATCAATTGTGTTTTTACTCAAATATTTTTGTAGATTACCGGCATGAAAAATATAATCCGTGCCTCCTACCATACCTCCATAAAAACTCGCAATTCCTTCATGCAAAATATCGTTGATATTTGGATATGAGGATTGTAGCAAAATATGTACAAATTCGTGAATATAAGCATCTTGACAACTTGTTAATATGGTTTTTGGTGCAAGGGAATGAGCCAAACACCAATTTGCACTGGTAGCAGTTGTGAAATCGAAACCTATAAAAGTGTTGCATTCGTTAATATTATTGCAATTTACACAAATAATTTTCTCATTTATCTTTTTGATATTATAATCTTTCCTGAATTGGCTGATAAATTTCTCTGTATCATTAACTTTTTCTGTATCAAAATCAAATCCACACGGGTAATAAAATTCAATGTTTTCGGAAGTGTAATTTTGTAGAGCGTTTTTTGAAACATCGAAATAGTTTAAAAGTTTAAAGCCGTTGTCAGTTTTCGTAGCGCATACTTTATACACAAATGATCTGTCAATTTCTTCGCTTGTTTTAACCTGTACAAAAGTATGTATTTCATATATTGCATCAGCATATTTTCGAATACTAAAAGTTGAAAATTCGCTAAATGGCACGTATGTTTCAATGATACCGATAAACAAATCTTCTGATTGACTGTGCCAATATAAATTTTGTATTGAGTCTGTTTGTCTATTGTATTGTGCGTTTTTTCGCAAATTGAGATAATCATCATACCTTGCGTTAAGATAATTTTCCCATAAATGAGCAATTGTTTTCACTGATGTATCTTGGGATGACGTTATTGTTGGATTGAAAGTTAATTTCAATTCTTGCCCTTTGCAATAGAATGCAAAACACATACAAATTGTCACTAAAAAGTTTTTTTTCATACTAAACTTTTTTTGTATTACATCTTTTTGTCTGTTTCGGTGTCTTTTTCCCAAGTAGCGTATAACCTCCTACTTGACGTTAGGTTTGCAACTTACACAGATAATATCGTGACGATAAAATTAACAAGGGAGCACATTGTACCCCCTTGCCATTTTTAATTTTTAATTCTTAATTTTTAATTCTTAATTATCCTTTTATCGCAGCCTGCGCAGCAGCCAAACGAGCTACCGGTACGCGGAAAGGCGAACAGGACACATACGTAAAGCCTGCTTTATAGAAGAATCCTACGGATGCAGGGTCGCCGCCGTGTTCACCGCAAACGCCTACTTTCAATCCGGGTTTGGTTTTGCGTCCGCGCTCTACGCCGATTTTTACCAACTCGCCCACACCTTCCTGATCCAATGTATTGAACGGATCGGCAGGGATA
>Ga0082212_10000280_pt1 | contig 73539 bp, 57 predicted proteins | sample TergutNt197P3_FD_71548 | JGI IMG/M metagenome (GOLD analysis project Ga0082212, IMG submission 71548) | Neocapritermes taracua P3 segment gut microbial communities from Petit-Saut dam, French Guiana - Nt197 P3 | ecosystem: Host-associated > Arthropoda: Insects > Digestive system > Gut ...
GGTCGGTACACGACGACGGCAACGATAGAGATACTGCCTGACCGGAAGGTCGAGAGGTATGATCCTGATACAGGCAAGGGAACCAGGTTCGACGTACAGGAGACAGAAATTACGCTCAACAAGGCGATGGAGGTAAGCGCGCGCGTGCCGGTCTCGCTGACGGAGCAGGAGCTCTCAGGCATTAAGGCGCAGTCGGTTGAATCGCTTTCTGACAGCAGCAAGGGAGTTGGCGCCACGATGGGCGCTCCGCTCATCGAGGAAGTGATGCTCATTACAGGGCCGGACAAAAGCGGCGTGTTCACCGTGCTGCCGTCTTCGCAGTTCACGGCGAACATGAGCGCCACTGACGGGCGCATGGTCGATATCATCTATACCGGGGATATGATGAATACGGTGAAGAACCAGACAATCAAGAACGTCAGGCTGGCTATCCTGCCTGTGGACCCGGGGGCGGGAGCGGACGGCAGTGCAGGCTCTGGCCCGGACAGGGGCAGCTTCATAGAAAACAAAGGCGTCACTACATGGAAGCCGTGGAAGGGTTATGTCAATTCCTCTGACCCGGTAGCGGACAACTTACGCAATTACGATCCCGCTGCCGCTGGCGGCTGGATCATCTCGGATCGCGCGTTCAGCATCAAGGTCGTTGAGACATGGCCGAAGGTCACGCTGGCGATGGAGGGCAATCTTTCGCTGGCATTCCCGGGCCAGGCCGCGAGAATTACCGCCACCACGCCTGTCGGCATCGGCGAGGTCACAGCTATGGGCCTGAACGTGCCGGCCATGACAATCACGATAGAAAACGCTGTCGCCACCACGCCGGCCGGCGGCGCTGTCAATTTCCAGGTCAAGGGCAATGTGGCCGTAGCAAAACCTGATCTGGACACCTCGGGCCTGCCGAAGAACAGGAAAGTGACGCTTACGGCGAAGACCGGGAGCACCAATAGTATCCCGGCGGGGGGATGGGTAAAGATCGAGGGCTACAGGTATATGTTCCTGCCGGACAACGGGCTCTCTGGCAGCAAGGCTGTGGAAAAACCGGAAATCATGTCTTACCCGAAGGATGGTCCCCCGGTCGCCATTGAGGTAGGCTCGCTTCAGGGCTCGTCCCTCAAGGCTGCCGGCCTGCCTGCGCTGACTGTCACGGTGGACGCGGCAAACGCGCTTCCGAAGGCGAAGCTCTCCAAGGGCACGGTCCCGATCCTGACGAGGCAAAACGCTAGATCCGATAGGGCAGGCGGGCGGATTTTCGAAGGCAGTGAGTACGGGCCTGCGTATGTGCAGATATTGTCAGGCGACAAGAAAGTCAGCAACGCAGCCCTCTGGGCGCAGATAGACCGCGTTGAAATAAGAGGCATGACGGCGAAGAACGGAGCCGTACAGCAGGGGCCGGTGAACCTTAAGGCGACATATGTTGGCGGCGGAAGGGTGCGGCTTGACGAGACGGAATACGGTGTCAAGAGGGACGGCACGAGTCAGATGTCCATGAACGTGTACTTCAAGGGCGTTATCAAGACAGGCGTGTTATCAGAGCTGCCTTTGGCTATAGACTTCAAGATATCGGCGCCTGCGGCCAGTGCGCTTAAGCCTGTGACCAAGGCGCAGACAGTGAACGTGAGCGTGAAGCCTGTTGCGGACTATTTGGCCAGCAAGGAAAGGATCGAAGCCTGGATTGCTGATCCAGAGAATGAAGCGCTGGCGCTGACTGCTGCTGAAAAGGCTGCAATGGATGCCTATGACAGCCTGAGCGATACATACCGCCTGGCAACCATACCGGTGGCAATCAATGTAGATAACCTCGCTCTTGGGTCTTTGGGTATCGCAAGCGTGGGCGGAACGCTGCAGATAGCCGCTGACAACAAGACGATGAGCAACAAGGCTCCTTGGGGCAGATATATAGGCAACCAGGGCGGCAGCCCATCTGGCGGAACGGGATTCGCTGTTGATGTGAGGCCGGGGGCTGCTCCGAACACGATCGAGCTGTGGGCTGACAAGGCGAAGCTGAAAGAGTTCGTGGCTGCGCACAATGAGGCAGTCGGCCCAAAGAACTCGGCGAAGACGAACATGAAGTTCACGCTGATGATAAGCGACGCCAGGCCTGGCGCTGTGCCCGGCGCCACGCTTGACAGCAGGTTCAGGGACAGTAAGAACAAGCTGCAGGCGGTGGGTATCACGCTGAACCTGATCAAGGACGCGCCGGGATTCTCGGTATCTCTGGCAAAGCAGAGGCTGGACATCACAAACCCGGACGGCTTCCAGGGGGCCACGGTGAAGCTCACGAACGTGGCGTCTGAGATCAAGTACGTGAAGCTCTACGAGCAGCGCTTCTCCGACGCCAAGAAGAAGGTTTTATGCGACCTCGGCAATATGGAGAGCCGGGACTTTGAGACCGTGGTGACAGGCCCGCTGGAATTCCAAATCGTGAAAAAACCGGGCGCGCTTCCGCCGCCGAACGTAGGACAGAAGCTCAGCGTGGAGGTCGGCCTGAAGAACGGCCAGGTGCTCAGGTCCTGGGTATACGACGGCAAGAAGCTGTGGACCGACAAACCCATCACCGTCAATCCGCAGCAGCCGGGCTACAAGGCCACATACAGCAGGAACAACGTGACGATGCACAGAAGCGCGCCGCTCTCGGGCGAGGCGGTCGGCTTGAGGCTTACTCCTACGGCGACGAACCCGGATGTGATGATCGGGGCGGTCAGCATCGACCCGGCCAGCGTCAAGCTCCTTGAGGACGGCGGGTTCCGGCTTGAGCAGAGCGGCGAGGGCGAGTGGACCATCTACTTCGCAAACGACAGGACGCCGAAGGTCGTGGACAAGAATGGCAAGGTGCAGCTGAAAAACGGCTTGCCTGTCGCGCCTAATGCGAGCTACAAGGTCGGGATGCAGATATGGCCGGAGGGCGCATACAAATGGCAGACAGACCCGAGGCAGCCAGACGGGCTCGCGCGCGACAAGAGCGGGAACAGGGTGCCGGTGGCGCTGACAAACCCGGCGAACGGCAAAGCGGCGTCAAAGCCTGTGACCGTGAATGTGACGGTGAAAATACAGTAAGGTATGGCGGTTGCGGCCCAGGCTGATGCCCGGGCCGCTGGAATCTAATCTAATGGTTCGAGCGGCAGCGAGAAACTTCTGCCTTACTCCACTACTACCAAGGACGATTGATGGCTGATGGCTGATGGCTGACAAACTGCTTCATCCGACAATTAGAGCAGTTTTTGCGGCGAATTTCCACTTGTAGTTAAAACTGATATGCAATAATTGGAAATATAGTTATATAACACCTGATTCTGCAGGTTTAAGGCAATAATATTACCTGGATTTCCCATATTTCGCCGTAATCGCACCCCATTTTAGCCCATTAGCAACTACAAGTGTAATTTCGCCGCAAAAATCCAGCAAAAACCCGTAAATCCGTGAACCGTCCACCGTCCCCATTGCCTCACCCATTGTCCCGGGATGGGCAAAGTGCGCAACGGCGGTGGTGACAAATACGCCGCGAGACGTTATAGTTGAGTACATGGAAGAATTCAATGCTGATACCGTCGCGCCCGGGGATTTGATCGCGCAGCTGAATGCGCCGGCAAAGGATGAGCGCCTTGGGGCACTCAGGGCTTTACGCTCCCTCGCGGACAGCGGGGGCATTGAGATCCCGGCGCCGGACGGTAATGTCAACAACCATATACATACGACATTCTCGTTTTCGCCTTATTCCCCGTCCAAGGCTGTTTTCCAGGCGTGCATGTCAAGGCTGTCGGCAGTGGGGATCATCGACCACGACAGCGTCGGCGGCATCTTGGAGTTCCGGGAAGCGGGGCGGATCATGGGCATACCGACGACGGCGGGGTTTGAGCTCAGGGCCGGGTTTTGGGATACGCCGTTTTCGGGGCGAAGGCTGAACAACCCGGATCAGGTAAGTGTTGCTTATATGACTGTCCACGGTTTGGCCGATGCAAGGCTCGCGGCGGCAGAGGCGTTCCTGAGGCCTGTGAATGAGGCGCGGGCTGAACGGAATATGGGGATGTGCGCGAAGCTGTCCGAGGTCACGGGGATCGGGCTGGACTACGAAAGGGACGTTGTGCCTCTTTCGCAAAAGGCCTTTGGGGGCTCTGTAACGGAAAGGCATATCCTGTGTGCGCTTTCGCTGAAAATGATCGAGCGCTACGGTAAAGGGCAGGCGCTTTTGGACAGGCTTTCGGGCTATCCGGGGATAAGCGCGGACGCAGCAGGGAAGCTGCGCGAGACAGACGGGACGCTGTTTTTGTACGATTTGATCGGGGTGCTGAAGGCGGGTCTCATCGAAGCGTTTTATATTCCGGCCGGTGAGGCCGAATGCCCAGACATCAGGGAGCTGATAAAGTTTGCGGAAGACGCGGATGCTATCCTCGCTTACGCATATCTGGGCGATATAGAGAATTCGGTAACGGGAGACAAAAAGGCTCAGGCTTTTGAGGACAGCTGCCTTGAGGAATTGTTTGATGTGCTGTATGGACTCGGTATACGGGCAATATCGTATATGCCGGCCAGGAATACGAGGGGGCAACTCGTCCGCGTGCGCAGCCTGTGCGAAAGCTATGGGATGCTGCAGATCAGCGGGGAAGACATCAATTCGCCGCGCCAGCCCTTTATCTCCGAGGCTAGCAAAGACCCGTTCTTCGGGAACCTTAAGGAAACGACCGCCATGCTGATCAGGCATGAGGAAGGGATCGACGGCGCCGCGGGTTGAAGGGCGCAAAGGGATAGGGAGAAAGAGGTACATAAGGAAGGGATCGACAGCGCCGCGGATTGAAGGGCGCAAAGGGATAGGGAGAAAGAGGTACATAAGGAAGGGATCGACAACGCCGCGGATTGAGACGGGCTAAGGAGATGAAACAGGTTTGCCGGGGAAACCAAAGGATTTTGTTTCTGGCAACGGTACAGAGAGGAAGAGGAAGAGGAAGAGGAAGAGCAATGGGTACGGATATGGATATGGAAATGGATATGGATCTGAAAGCGCTGGTTGAAATGTCGAGAAAGTACGGGGCGGACCCGGAGTACGTGCTTGCGGGCGGGGGGAATACTTCGTGCAAGGAGGGCGGTGTAATGGCTGTCAAGGCGTCTGGCGCGGCGTTGGCGGAAATAGATGAAGACGGCTTTGTACTGATGGACACAGGCCGCCTGCGCGCTCTTACGGATTCAGTTTATCCGGGCGGCGACGATGAAAGGGAGGCGTGTGCGGTCAGGGATATGATGGCGGCGCGGCTTGAGGGGCAGGGTGAAAAACGCCCGAGCGTCGAATGCATCCTTCATGCGCTTTTTCCTCAGAAATATGTGCTGCATGTGCATCCGGCCCTGATAAACGGGCTGACCTGCGGACGCAAAGGCGCAAAGGCCGCGGCGGAATTGTTTGAAGACATGAAGGATAGGTTTCTTTGGGTCCCGCTGATCAAGCCCGGGTATGTATTGAGCAAGGCGTGCGCGGAAGCGTTCGGAAGACATAATAATGATTATGGTCAATACCCGTCGATTGTCCTTCTGCAAAACCACGGCATATTTGTGGCGGCGGATGACACTGAAGAGGTAGACAAGGTCATCGAAGATGCTGTGTTAAGGGTTTTAGCGGGGGTTAGCAAGACAAAAGGGGACGGCTCTTCTGTCTTGCAAAGGGCGCCGGGCAGCGAGAACCGTCCCCGTTTTGCCGCGCCGGATAGCGAGAATAGCCCCCGTTTTGCCGCGCCGGGCAGCGAGAACCGTCCCCGTTTTGCCGCGCCGGGCAGCGAGTACCGGCCCCGTTTTGCCGCGCTGTACGGCGGTGTTTCCAAATACCTTGTCAATGATGAGATTGCCCGGTTTGTCTCCGGCAGGGAGGCCTACGGGCCGCTGTCAAGGCCTTTTACGCCTGACCATATTGTCTATTGCCGAGCATACCCGCTCTTCATCGAGGATGAGAAGAACATTGAAGAAAGCTTCTCCTTGTATGAGGAAAAGCATGGATACAAGCCGAAAATAGTGGCTGTCAAGGGTGATGGCGTATTCGCGCTGGGCAAAGATGAAAACGAGGCGGCGAAAGCGGCCGAACTCTTTTGGGATGCTGTTAAGGTCGCTATATACAGCGAGTCCTTTGGCGGGCCGCTTCACCTGCCGGACGAGTTCACCGAGTTCATCGTGAACTGGGAGATCGAGTCATACCGGCAGAAGCAGTCCTTCGGCAAGTAGCGTCCTTATTACAGAATCTGTGTCAGTTCGACGCGTTCCTTGTTCGGGCCTTCGAGCATGATGTACTTGATGCCGTTGTCCCAGAAGGGGAGGAAGTTGATACCGCCGCCGTCGGTGATCGTGTAGCCCTTTTCCTTTGCAAGCTCGAACACGGCGTCGATGTCCGTGACGTCGAGCGTGATGTGGTCGATTGAGCCTGTGGCGCCTGCCGGGGTATCCGTCTCAAAGGTTTCGATAACGAGGCCGTTTGCTTCAAGGTATACGACGCGGGCTGTTTCGTTCAATGTGGTTTCGTAGATGATTTTGAAGCCCAGGCTTTCGTAGAAGGCGACAGATGCATCGATGTCTATTGCCGGGACGCCTATGTGCTGAAGCCCAGTGATATATTTTTCCATAATTATGCCTTTCCGGATCAATGTCCAAGCCTGTGAGCGGCTGCAGCCGCTGCGGTGCGCCTGGTAAAAACCCGTGCGCTGTCTCCTGTGACGATGTTTCCCCTGGCGGTATTCTCTATGCCATAGACTATACAGCAAGACGGCTGCGAAACAAAGCGTTTTCGTGGCTTGCAAAAAATAGAAAAAACGGGAGGCGCCACCGGCCTCCCGCTCAATTTTCCGTTCAATAGCAAATCCGACGGCATTACAGCCTTACTGCATGATAGTGAAGATCATTATGGTGTCTTCGTTGCTTGGCTTCCATCCGTGGAAAACATGCGGCTGGAATATGATATAGTCGCCTGCTTTGTAGTGCTGTGTGCCGGTCTCATTGCCGTCCGCGTCCGCAAGGATGACGTCGCCCGACCCTTTGGTGATGTAAGTGATCCACACTCCGTCACCGCCATCGTGCACGGGGTAGTCGACCGCCCCGGCCTTGACTTCAAAGATATAAAAATCCATGCCTGTCGTGGGGTCGGCCAGGAGCGACAGAGCCCAGCCGTCCATCCCTTCGACTGCGTCGATAGATGGCGCCGCTGAGGTTGATACCCCCGGGACGCCGTCCGCTGAGTTTGCGATGGCGATAATGTCGCCAACCGGTATAGGCTGGCTGTCGGACGGGGTGTCGGCTTTGTTGGAGCATCCGGCGAAAACGAGTGCAAGAACCAATAGTGCGGCAATAACGGTGATAATACTCTTTTTCATTTGGGGGCCTCCTTTTGTTTACAGACGCGATGCGCCTAAACTAGTTTGTTGATTTCATTCTACTGTCCGCAGACTGCAAGTAAAGGGAATCGGGTCATTATACTGAACAGAATTTCACAAATAAAAAATAATATATTGCAATACTGTGTCACACCCTGTAAAGTTGGCCTAAATAGTATTTCTATTCGGTTAAGGAGTTTTTATTGGACAGCAGGGAAAGAGTCAAGGCCGTTCTTGAAAGGCACGAACCGGATGTTGTGCCTACGGATATGTGGGGCAGCGCATCGCGCATTCACAACGAATTGTATTTCAAGTTGCTTTCATTGCTGGATATCAGTGATGAGGGCGACGTCATCCGGCCAAACCAGGTCACAAGCTACGAAAACTATGTGCTTTCGGATTTGCTGGGATGCGATTTTCGGCATATCAACCCGGGGAAACCCGACGGCTTTACAAGCTATACGGACGAAAACGGGCTGGTATATGACGAGTGGGGCGTCGGCAGGGACTATTCGGCGATGTACCCGACGATTGCGAAGTTCCCGCTTGCGGAAGCGACGGAAGAGGATATCAGGGGCTATCTGTGGCCGGTCGCCCGTGACGAGGGGCGCATCCGCGGGCTTGCGGAAAAGGCAAAGGCCTGGCACGAGGGCACGGACAAGGCGATCACGGCGACGGCCGTCAATTCGGGGCTTTTCTTCGAACTGGGGCAGTTTTTGCGCGGGCCCGAGCAATTCTTCATGGACCTCGCTCTGAACGAAAATCTCGTCCACGCGCTCTTCGACAAACTCACGGAGCTTTTGATCGACCTCAACCTTTACTACCTTGAGCCCGTGGCGCCGTATCTTGAATGGGTCGAGTTCACAAGCGATTTGGGAACGCAAAACGGGCTGTTTTTCTCAAAGGATATGTTCAGGACGTTTTTCAGGGATCCCTACAGGCAGCTGTTTTCGGCGGTCAGGAAGGCCTACCCGCACCTTAAGATCTTCTACCATTGCTGCGGCGGCATATATGACCTGATCCCGGACCTCATCGACGTTGGCGTGGATATCTTAAACCCGATCCAGCCGCTCGCTGCGGGGATGGACCCGGCGCGCATCAAAAAAGAGTTTGGCGACGCGCTTATATTCCACGGCGCCATCGACATCCAGGGCGCCATGAGAGGCAGTGTCGAAGACGTCCGGGAGGAGGTAAGGCTCAGGATGACCAGATGGGCGCGGGCGGCGGCTATATCGTCTCGCCGAACAACCACATGCTGCCCGATATTTCCGCGGAAAACGTTGTCTGCCTGTACAGGTACGCTAAAGAGTACGGCGCCTACTGACGGGCTGGTGAAATGTGGCTATGGATGCGCAAAATGGATACGACGGGAGGCCCGGTTTTGCATTTCTTTCGAAATGGATTTAATATAGTTAGATATTGTTAGTTTGCCCGTTAGATTAGTTAGTTCGAAAATAAGGAGGAGGAGAAAGAAAATGAAGAAAAAGACATTACTGGTAATGCTGCTGTGCATCCTGGTTGCCTCGATGTTCACGCTTGGCGCCTGCGGCGGCGGCGGGGACGGCGGCGGGGCTGCTGATCCGCCACCCCCGGCTGATACAGGCGGCGGCGGGGACGACGACGGTGACGGCGGCGGCGCGGCGCCGGCGCCGGCAAGCGATGCGGACGTCTCGGGGAAAGTGGTCGGCGTCATTCCGATTACGCTGAGCAATGGCTTCCACCAGGCGGAAAAGATCTGGCGCGAGAAGTTTGCGGCAGAGTATGGACTCACGCTGAAGTACCTGGACGGCGAGTTTGACCAGACGATTATCGTGAACAACCTCGACCAGCTCATCGCGGAAGGCGTGGACGCCATCGTGCTGCATACCGCCGAGGTCGACAGCGTCGTAGCGGGCGTCAATGAGGCGCGCGCGCAGGGCATCCCGATTATCCACTATTATCTTGAAGTGCCAAACGAGATCCCGTTCGTGGCGATCAACGAGGCCGAAGCAGCGTATGTCATGGGCCAGGAGGCCGCGAAGGCCTGGGTCGAGCAGCACCCGGACGAGCCCATAGTCTACTCTGTGGTCGACTATATCGACAACCCGTCGGTGCAGACGATGCGTACGCAGCCGTTCATCGCCGGGCTCAAGGACGTAGCGCCTGACGCGAAGGAAGGCAAGATAATCGACGGCGGCGGCACGCGCGACACAGGCTACAAGGCCGCGCAGGACATCATCCAGGCGGCGCCTGAGACAAACATCTTCTACGGCGCCTCTTCGGACTATTCCCTGGCCATCTGGCCGGCCCTGCAGGAAGCCGGGCGCGGCAAGGCGGCTGACGGTGTGGTCGAGACCGAGATCCTTGTAGGGACGGACGCCACGGGCGAGGAGATGAAGCTCCTCTTCGACCCGGCTTCGTCATTCAAGGTGACCATGGGCCTGACGCCAAAAGACAACGGCAAGGCCATCATCGATACGATGGTAGCGGTAATGACGGGCGCTATCGACCCGGACAAGAAGGTCACGATCGACACGTACGACAAGGAATTCGACTTCTGGAACACGACCATTGAGGACGCGAGGGAGTGGTACATCGACCAGTACGGCATGGAGCCTGAATTTTAGAGAATAATTGAATATGGCATTCGCCTGCGGCGCTATCCGGCGCCGCAGGCGTTTCGATGGAAGCGCTCACCACTGAATGGAGGGCAGAGCTGTGGACCCAATTATACAAATCCAAAACCTGACGAAGAAATATCCCGGCGTTATCGCGCTCAATGACGTCAGCTTTGATATCGAGCGCGGCAGCGTCCATTGCCTTTTGGGCGAGAACGGCGCCGGCAAGTCGACGCTTATCAAGATCCTGACCGGCGCGCAGACAAGGTCGGGCGGGGTGATCCTGATGAACGGCGAGCCGATAGACGCCAAGACGACAAAGGAAGCGCGCGAGCTTGGCATCAGCACCCTGTTCCAGGAACTAAATGTCGTCGACCAGCTGACGGTCGAAGAAAACCTTTCACTCGGGATGGAGCCGATGAAACTGGGCTTCTTCACAAAGAACGATGGGATGCAGCGCATGGTCGAGACCCTCAAGCGCATGGAACCGACCATCGACCCCAAACAACTTGTGTCGAAACTCTCCGTAGCAAAAAAGCAGATGGTCGAGATCGTCAAGGCGGTCGAGACAAAGGCGGAGGTCATAGTCATGGACGAGCCGACGGCCGCGCTTTCGGAAGGGGAGGTCAAGCGCCTCTTCGACGTCATCTCGCAGCTGAAGCAAAACAAGGTGACCGTGATTTACATCTCACACCGCCTCGAGGAGATTTTCGAGATCGGGGACAATGTGACGGTGCTCAGGGACGGGCGCCATATCGACACGAAAAAGGTCTCGGAAGTCGAAAACCGCGAGGAGCTAATAAAAATGATCCTCGGCAAAACGGTCGTGGAGAAATACAAGCCCAGAAGCGTTGACCGGGATACGCCTTGTATTGAAGCGAAGAATATTACAAACGAAAAGCTGAAAGGCGTTTCGTTTGATATCTATAAAGGGGAGATCGTCGGGTTCTACGGGCTTATTGGCTCGGGCAAGACTGAGCTCGCCAACGTGCTTTTCGGCATCGACCGTTTTGAGGGCGGGCTGAAGATCAACGGCAAGGATGCGGACTACGAGTCGGCGTCCGGCGCGGTGGAGAAGGGTATCACGCTCGCGCCCGAGGAAAGGCGAACCCAGGGGTTGTTCACGATGCTCTCGATACGTAAAAACATCGTCTCCATGAATATGAAGAAGATATCAAACAACGGGATCATCAACGCTTCGTCGATCAGGAAGGTTTCAGGCGAGTATGTGCAGAAGCTGAACGTGGTGACGGACACGGACGAAAAGGAGGTAGGCTTTTTGTCCGGCGGCAACCAGCAGAAGGTCGTGTTCGCCAAGTGCCTGAACTCCGAAGCGGATATCTTCTTGCTCGACGAGCCCACAAGGGGCGTTGATGTCGGCGCAAAAGAAGAGATCCACAATATCATCAAGCAGCTTGCGGACGAGGGGCGGACCTGCATAGTGTTCTCCTCGGAACTGCCCGAGGTCCTGTCCTGCTGCGACCGGATCTGCCTTATGTATGAAGGGGAATTGAAAATGATTATGGACAATGCGCCGGATATTGACAGCGACAGGATCATCCATATCGTAGCGGGAGGTGAGGCCTGATGGATAATGAAAGGGCGCGAAGGCCGCAGTTCAGCGACCAGGCGCAGCTGACGCTTTGGATGCTTGTCCTGTTGGCTATCGTATTTTTAGTGGTTTCGATCGTACAGCCGGCTTTTCTCTCGCAAGGCAACATCCGAAACATCATCAATCAGAATTCCGTCCTTATTATTGTAAGCATGCCGGTGACCATGCTTATGATCACAGGCAATTTCGACCTGTCGATAGGCGGGATCATCGGCATGGGCGGGGTGCTTTCCGCGTGGTTCTGCCAGTCCGTCGAACAGGGCGGCGCGGGGCTGCCTTACTGGATGGCCGTAATAATAGCGCTCGCGGCGACGACGGGCATCGGATGGCTGAACGGCTTTCTGACGATGCGCCTGGGCGTGGCGTCGGTAATAGCGACGCTGGGCACCATGTCGATAGCCCGCGGGATCGCTTATGTCGGCGCGTCAGGCTCCATGATCGAGCTCGGCGTGCCAAAGGTCTTCCGCGTCTTCGGGACAACGGAGATAGGCAGCTTCTTCACCCTGTCGATGCTCTTCATGATCGTCGCCGTGCTCGTCTTCTTCTTCATCGAAAGCAAGACGGTTTTCGGGCAGAAGATATACCTGATCGGCGCCAACATGAAGGCTGCCCAGCTCTCGGGCGTAAGCGTGAGGAAACAGATCAACACATTGTTCATCATCAGCGGGTTTGTATCGGGCTTCGCCGGGATACTGCTCGCCTCGCGGCTGGGCGCAGGCGACTGCAAGGTCGGGCTGGAGTACGAGTTCAGCGCGGTAGTGGCGATCATCCTCGGCGGCACGAGCCTGTACGGGGGCAGAGGCACTGTGGTCGGCACCGTGATAGGCGTATTCATCATCGGGATGATTGCGAATACGCTGAACCTTTTCGGGGCAAACACGGCATGGCAGCCAATAGTCAAGGGGCTTGTCATCGTGGGCGCCATCCTGTTCCAGCGCTTCGCGATGGGCCTTAGGGACCAGCGCAAGCTGCGGCTAGAGTAAAGGGGGGATGGACGATGACCCGAATAGGTGAAAACATCAGGGGGATCTCGTGGCGGGGCGCTGTCAAGAACGTCTACGTCTTCGGCATCCTGGCGATATTCTTCATAGTCTTTACGGCGATATCGCCGAAATTCATAGCCGGGCCCAGCCTGGCGTTCATCATCCAGCAGGCCGCGCCGCTTCTGCTGGTCGCGCTTCCCGCGACGCTGCTCATGATCTCGGGCAATATCGACCTTTCGGTAGGCAGTACGGTCGCGATCGGCGGCGTCATCATGGCGATGCTGTCAAGGGCGGGGATGCCCGCCTGGCAGGCTGTGTTCATCGTGGCTGTCTGCGGCCTGGGCGTCGGATGGGTCAACGGCCTGCTCGTTTCAAAGCTGAAGATCAATTCGGTAATAGCCACGCTCGTCATGAACTATGTGCTTCTCGGGCTGGCAAAACTGTTCACCGGCGACACCATTCCGTACGTCAAGGGCGTCCAGACTGACTTTTCGTTCATAGGCAGGACGAAAATCGAGGGGTGGCCGGTCGCGATCTTCTTCGTCATCGCGGCGATCGCCATCTTTATAGTTCTTCAAAAGAAAAGCGTCCTCGGAAAGTATTCTTTCGCCATCGGCGGCAACCGGGACGCCTCAACGCTTGCCGGGATCAATACCGGCAGGATGGTGTGGATAATATACCTGATAGTCGGTATCGCGGCCGGTGTGGGCGGGTGCCTTATGGCCAGCAACCAGGGCGTCGGCAACGCGCAGTCGGGCGCCGGGTTCGAGCTGGACGTAATCATTGCCATCCTCATCGGCGGCACAAGCTGGGCCGGCGGGGAGGGCTCGGTAATAAGATCGATAGTCGGCGCCTTCATCCTGACGGTGCTTTCCATCGGGCTGAACATGGCAGGCGTGCCGTCGTTCTACCAGTATATCGTGAAGGGCGGCGTATTGATCGCGGCGGTATATCTTGACAAGATCGTGAAGGAGAGGATCAGCGCTTAAAACAGGGTGGTGGTGAAAGTTGGAAACCAGCGCTTGATATAGGGTCGTAAAAGTTGGAAACCAGCGCTTGATATAGGGTAGTGAAAGTTGGAAACCAGCGCTTGATATAAGGTCGTAAAAGTTGGAAACCAGCGCTTGATAAAGGGCGGTGAAAGTTGGAAACCAGCGCTTGATAAGGAGCGAGGAAGGCGAGGTAAGCAAAATGGAAAAATACCTTCTTGGGGTCGATGTCGGGACGACGGGCGCCAAAGCTATTATATTCGGGCTTTCGGGCGAGGCTATTGGGACCGGCTATGAGGAGTATATCTGCGACTACCCCAGGCCGAACTGGGTCGAGCAGGACGCGGCGCTTTTAGCTGCGGCGGTAAGGCGCGTGGTGCGCGAAGCGGTCGAAAGCTCAGGGCTGCCGCCCGGGGCGATCGTCTCGCTTGCGGTCTCGGCGCAGCGCGACTGCCTGCTTTTGATCGGCAAGGACGGCGAGCCGCTCAAGATGATATCCTGGCTCGACAACCGGGCTGACGAGCAGGTGGCCAGGATAGAGGAAGAGATGGGCGCCGACGTTTTTTACGCGATGACGGGTTTGCCGCTCTCCACGGCGTGGATACTGCCGAAGCTGCTTTGGGTGCAGGACAACGACAAGGCGCTATGGGAGAAGACCGCCAAGGCCGTGCAGCTGCACGACTTCATACTGCATTCGCTCGGTGCGGACGATTATTACAACGACGAGCCTGACGCCAGCTTCTGGGGCTATTTCGATACCGAAAAGATAGACTGGCAATGGGAGATCGCGGGCAGGTACGGGATAGGCAAGGAAAAGCTCCCGGTAGTCGCCAAACCGGGCACCAGGGTCGGGCATGTTTCGGCGGAGGTCGCCAAGGACACCGGCCTTTCCGAGGATACACTGCTCTGTGTCGGCGCGGGTGACCAGAACTGCGCCAGTACGGGCGCCGGCGTCGTAAGGCCCGGGATGGCTTCCGTATCGATCGGCACGGGCGGGCTTGCGATCGTCTTCCTGGACCGCCCCTTCCGCGACCCGAAGGGGAAGGGCATTATTACGATCAATACCGTACACGGCAACTGGCAGATAGAAGGGCTCCAGAACGGGTCAGCGGGCGTCCTGCGGTGGTTCAGGGACCAGCTTGCCATCCACGACAGGGAGGAGGCGGAAAAGGACGGGGAAGACGCGTACGCGAGGATAGACAGGCTCATAGAGCAGTCCAGGCCCGGCGCGGACGGCCTCGTGTTTTTGCCATACCTCGCCTCGGCGTGCACCCCCAGGTACGACCAGGACGCGCGCGGCACACTGGCAGGGCTCAGCCTCATCCACACGCGGGGTGACATTGCCCGCGCCGTGATGGAAGGCATCACCCTCGACCAGAAGGACATACTTACATCAATACGTGAGGCAGGCATCGGGATCGAGCGCATCCGCATCATGGGCGGCGCGACGAAATCTGATTTGTGGAACCAGCTCCAGGCGGACTGCTATGGCGTGCCCGTCGAGACGCTGAAGATAACAGACGCTGCCGTGATGGGCGCGGCTATCTGTGCAGGCGTCGGCGCGGGGCTCTACCCCGACATCCCCACGGCAGCGGATTCGCTCGTGCAGGTGGACCGGACGTTTGAGCCTTCGCCGGAAATGGTGGAGTTTTATGACGAGTCCTATAAACTGTATGTCGATACGTATGAAGCGCTGTCCGGGGAGGGGAGCGTGTTCGAAAAGATAGCCGCGAGGCAGAAAAACGAGGGCAAGTAGCAAGCGTCAATAGACACTAATGAGGATCACGTCGATAGACACGAAGGAGAAACATAATGTACCCATTTGAACTGGCATTACCGACAAAAGTAGTCTTCGGTGCAGGCGAAGCAGCAAGGACAGGGGCGGAGGCTGCGTGTTTCGGCAGCAAAGCCCTCCTGGTCTCATTCAACGAGGAGCACGTCAAGTCGCTCGGCTATTACGGGAAGGTAAAGAAAAGCTGCGACGACGCGGGCGTAGAGCTGATAGAGTTTTTCGGGGTGAAGAGCAATCCGACCGCTGAATACGCCGCGGAAGGGATAAGGCTCGCAAAGGAGCACAAGCCCGATGTGATCATAGCGCTCGGGGGCGGCAGCGTTATGGACAGCGCAAAGTATATCGGTGTCGGCGCGCTTTATGACGGCGACCCGTGGGATTTTCCGTCGGGAAAGGCAGCGATAGAAGAGACTATCCCGGTAATCGCGGTCGTCACGATCCCCGCCACAAGCTCAGAGGTGAACGCTGTCTCTGTCATCACAAATGAAGGGCTATCGCAAAAGGACGGCTTTGGCAGCCCTGTCATGCGGCCGAAGACGGCTATCCTGGACCCGGAACTTACTTATTCGATCCCGATAAAGCAGACAGCGTACTCGGCAGCCGACATCGTATCGCACCTGCTTGAGCACTACCTTGGGCACAGCCTCGCCTTCGCCCCTTACCAGGACTATTTCTGCCAGGGGGGCGTCCGCTCCATCATGGACTGCATGGACCGGCTGCTGAAAGATCCGGCAGACCCCGACGCGCGCGCCGTCATGATGTGGCAGGCGGCCTTTGCCTGGAGCGGCTTCTACGACTGCGGTTTCGGGCTGCCAAACTCGATCATCCACATACTCGGGCACCCGCTCTCGAATTTCTACAACACGCCGCACGGGGCAGCCATGAGCGTCACGATCCTGGGCACGATGCGTTACTACCTTAAAGAGCGCGCGGAAAAATACGCGGGCTTTGCAAGGGGCGTCTTTGGCGTCACGGACAAGGACGACAGTATCGCCGCGGCGGCAGGCATAGCGGCTATGGAAGCATGGTTCAGGAAGATCGGCACGCCGGTGACGCTTTCGGAAGCCGGGGTCACAGACCCGGACGCCATAGAAAAAATGGCGCCTGACGCGCTTCGCATCTCGGCGGCCTGGGGCGAGAAGGAAGAGTACGGTTATACGGAAGAGGTCATGCGCGCTATGTACGGCTTTTGCGTCTAGCTGGCGGGAATATAGCGGCAGCCTGGCAGGCCGGCGGATTGCAAGGCTTGTACTCGGAAGGTTGTGAGGCCTGCAGCCGGCAGGGCGGTAAGCAGCAGGCAATCAAAACCAGGCCCGAAGAATAATAAAGGTTTGCGCTTGTCCGTACAAAACGGGTAGGCGCAACCTTGCACAACGGTGTAATATACTAAATGCAAAAAGGCTGGGAATATACATAGACATTGATACGTGCCGCGTCAGGGAGGAAAGCAGATGAATTCAAAAGAGAGGGTAATGGCCGCCGTATCCGGGGGGGCGCCGGACCGGCTCACGGTGTTTTGCGGCAGGATAGACGACGCAGATTACTGGCTGTCCGGCTTCGGCGTGGGCTCGGATGAGGAGCTGCGCCGCCTGTGGGGTCTTGACCTGCGCAAGACGTCTTACGCCAATGTGTTCCGCACGGAGCCGGGCAGGACGATTTGGGGCTGTGAGGACAATTGGGACGCCGGCTACAGCAGCACGAAGTATTACCCCCTGGCCGGGGCCGAGACGGTAAAGGACATTGAGGGGCACCCTTGGCCGGATCTGGGCAAGGTGGATTTCGGCGAGGTCGGCCGCCAGCTTGCCATGATAGATGACGACAAGGCGAAAATCGTCTCCATCAGCTTCCAGACAGCGGTGTTCTGCACCTTGTGCGACCTGTTCGGCATGGATGGCGCGATGATGAATATGCACCTTGAGCCAAAGCTGATAGAGGCCTGCGTCGAAAGGATAGAGGGCTTCCTTCTTGCCGTCACAAAGCGGATCCTTGACGAGAACGCGGAGGGCTTTGACTTTTTCTGGTGGGGCGACGATTTCTCGACGCAGCGCGGCATGATGATTTCGCCTGAGATGTGGAGGAAGTACTGCAAGCCGACCTACCTGAAGGTTTTTGAGCTTATCAAGTCTTATGGCGTGCGGGTCTGGTTCCACAGCTGCGGCTCCTTCGCGCCCGTAATCGGCGAGCTGGTGGACGGGGGAATGGACGTGTGGGAGACGGTACAGGCCCACCTGGACGGGAACGATCCTGCGCATTTAAAACAGGAATACGGGGAGCGCCTTACATTTTTCGGCGCCATCAATTGCCAGCGGACCCTTCCGTTCGGCACGCCCGAAGACGTAAGGAAAGAGGTGCGCGAGCGCTTCCGGGTCCTTGGGCGCGGGGGCGGTTATATTGTCGGCCCCGACCACAGCCTTCAGAAGAATATCCCGATAGCGAACGTTGAAGCGCTGTATGACGAAGCCCGGAAGTGCATTTACGGATGAACCCGGCCCGGCTAATATGGAAATGAGAATAGCTGTTTTCCAATTTGGAAGTAATGAAGTCAGGTTCTCGGACAATTTTTCGCGATTTCCCGCCAATCAGTGTTTCATTGTTTATTAAAGGGTTATTTAAAGCCTTTTACCCCGCAAACAACACACTTAAACCTTCGCAGACAAAGGCGCCAAACCTCCCGTAAACGATACAGCCTTATTCCCGAAAGCGATAAAGGCTTTCTCCCGTCAGCAACAATAAAAATCAGCCGTCAGCCTGATAAGGTGACGGACGAGGCCGCCGTCCACACAGTCCTCACACAAGCGATGTTGTCGGCGGTCTCTATATAAAATGGATTCAGCTTTTGCTTATTTCGCCATCTCGTAAATTTCAGTGACCGCTGCTTCATCGAGGGTCATGAAGCCCTCGATAGTCGCCCCGCGTGCCTTCATGCAGCGCGAGACGGCATCAGGGATCTCCTCCGCAGGTATGCCAAGACCAGTAAGGGTGGTCGGCATCCCCAGGCCTCTGAGCCACTCGTAGAAGCGCTCGATCCCAAGCAAGGCCCTCTCTGATGTATCGCCTGCGTCCGGGCTGACGCAGAAGACGCCTTCCGCGAACCGGGCCACGCGCGATACCTGTTCTTCTGTGCCGTGAATGGTGAAATACTTTAGCAAAGCCGGCATGATCACACCCAGCCCGGCGCCATGCGCCGTATCATAATGCCCGCTGAGCTGGGATTCGAGGGCGTGTTCGCCGCCCGCTTTTGAGGCCGGGCGGCCAACTATCATCAGATCCGAATGGCTGAGGGAGCCCGCGAGCAATACCTCGGCGCGCGCGCCGTAGTTCTCGGGCTCAGAAAGGCAGATGGGCGCGTATTCCACCACAGTCCGCATGGCGGCTTCGCCAAACCTGTCGCCAAGCCTGCTCGGGTAGTTTGAAAAATAGCGCATAAAGGTATGGGACAGGATATCGACGCACCCGGACGCGGTCTGGTAGGGGGGCAGGCTATAGGTCAGCTCCGGGTTCATGATCGCGAACCGTGGGCGGAAGCTGGACCAAAGGCCTTTTTTCTGATTGGTATCCACATCGTCTATGAGCACGCTTGACCTGCTCGTCTCGCTCCCGGTCGCCGCTATCGTTATGACAGTGCCTACCGGCAGCATCTTTTCGGGGGCCTTGCCTTTGAAGAACTGCCAGAAATCGCCGCCGTTTGCCGCCCCGTAAGCGATGGCTTTGGCTGTGTCGATCGCGCTGCCGCCGCCGGCCCCGAGGAGGAAATCGACGCCTTCGGCCATCGCTGCCCGCACCCCTTCCTCCGCGAGGGAGCGCCGCGGGTTTGGCTGTACGCCGCCGAACTCAACGAACGGGATGCCGGCGTCCTTGAGTGAATCCGCCAGGCGGGAATAAAGCCCGCTGCGTTTGATACTGCCGGACCCGTATACGATCATGGCCTTGGTCCCGCCGTATTTCTTTACAAGCCGACCGGCTTCCGCCTCCGTGCCCCTGCCGAATACTATCTCCGAATCAAAATGAAATGAAAAGTTCCCGTACTCCATCATGTTGCCCCTTTCTTCCATGCACCGGTTCTGTCTGCGAACGCGGCATCCCCGCGCCTCTACAGCTAATAAACGGCTTTACTAGATTTATACCTCGACTTTTGCGTAAATTTTCCACTTGTGCACGATTTAAAAGTATATTTATCCTATTATTGTAAAATAAAGTTAGCATATATTCCTTATTATGGCAAAAAAGGCCTGTTTCAGAGCCGTAGCACGTGAAAAACCGTACACAACCGTAAAAAATACGCAAAACACAGGGGTACAATCTAAAATCTAAAATCGTGTTTGCCCCCGGGTTGTTTTCGCTCACTCTGACGTCCCCTTTTGGCTCTGCTCTGTCCTGCCAAGGATCGATATCGCGGCGACTTCGTCCGTGATAAGGACGTTGAAGAACCCGCCTTTGGCGGCGGCCGCAATCGTTTCGGCTTTGTCTTCGCCGACGGCGACGGCGATGACGGTCGGTATGCGCTTGATGCCTTCGGGCGGGAGCGCCATGAGCTTGTCGTTCATCGCGCAGGTGCGGACCGAGCCGTCCTTGAAGACGCGCGTGCCGTTGACGTCCAGCACGAAGCCGTCTTCGGCGAGCGCGGTCGCCTCGTCGATCGAGATGTAGCCCGCGCGGTAGGCGGCCGAGTGTTCCGGGTTGGTCGAGCTTATGCCGACGATCGCGGCGTCGAGCCTGTCGAGCAGCCTGAAATGCGATTTGATCTCCGGCTCGTTGAGCAGCATGTCACGGACGGCCTTGCTGCTCACGTACTGCGGGGTCTGGAGTATCGAGTAGGAAGCGCCGAGCTTGTTTGCCAGCCGGATAGTCAGTTCGCGGCTGTCGATGTTGAAGGATGAGGAGGGCGAGCCCCCGATCATCTGTACGACTTTCACTGTGTCGTACTGCTTCTTCGGCTTTAGCTGCGATACCGTTACGTCAAGTGTCGCGCCCCATGATATGCCGATGAACATGCCCGGCCTGAGGATGTCGTTGATGTATTCGCCGGCGCTGATTCCGGCCGCGTACATCGTGCCGAGGCGGCCCGACTCGCTGGGCAGGATACGGACGTATTTGAGCCCGAGCCTTTCCCGCAGCTGTTTTGTCATAAGTTCAAGCTCGATGGGAGACTCCGAGATCCGGAATTCCACGATCTTAAGCTCCCTGGCCATCGTAAGCATGCGCGAGACGCGCGGCCTGGAATACCCCATGAGCCTTGCGATCTCGTCCTGGGAGCAGTTGCCGTGGTAGTAGAGTTTTGCGACTTTGATCAGTTCAGTCCGTTGGGCTGTTGGCATATGTTCACCTCATGTTAATAATAATACAGTTATCGTCTATAAACAATTGAACATTTGTGCAGCGAACTTAAACGTATGCCTTGTAATATAAAAGAAAAAAATGCTATATGCAAGTAAGCAACTGAACCTTTTGGTTCAACAGGCAAACAGGCAGAATTGTTTATTAAGGAGGAGTGAATTATGAGTAGGAAGAGAACTACAGCAATCGTCATCGTCTTCATGCTGCTCATCACGATGTTTGTGATGGCGGCGTGTTCAAACAATGACACCGGTGGCGGCGGTGGCGGCGGCGAAGCCGAGCCGGCGGTAGAGGAACCGGCGCCCGCGCCGGTCGAGGAAGCTGCGGCGGACGCGGTCGAAGGGGATATCCCCGAAGGCCTTGAGATCGCTTACTATGTCTCGACGCTGAACAACGGCTACCACCAGGGCGACGCAAACTGGGCGACGAAATACGCCAAGGAGGCCTACGGCGCCAATATCACGGTAATGGACGGCAAGTCCGACAACAAGGTAATGGCGGAGAACGCTGAGCTGACGTATGCGGGCGGCTATGACATGGCTTCCTGGTTTGTCTGGGAAGGCGAGACAATCGTCCAGACCGTACGTGACTGCATCGACGGCGGTATGACGTCAAACATGTTCTACCAGGGCGTTGGCGACATCGAAATGCCGTTCATCTACACCATCGAGAGCGTAGCCTCCGAGGAGATGGGCAAGGTCGCGGCGACCAAGTGGAAGGAGTGGTATCCGGACAAGCCGATCAAGTACGCGGTCATAGGCTGGATGGAAAACCCGACTGTCGACAAAGAGAGGACATTCCCGTTCATAGACGGCGTTAAATCCGTCGACGCCGACGCGGAAGAAGTAGGCATGCTCGACGCAGCCGGCGGCACGGAAGCCGCGTACGCGGTCGCGCAGGACCTGCTCCAGGCCCACCCGGATGTCAATATCATCTACGCGGAATCAAATGACCTCGTCATCGGCGTCATGACCGCGCTCACCGAAGTCGGCCGCGGCACGGCGGTAGACGGCGTCTGCGACACGGAAATCGTCTGCTCAACGGATGCGCCCGAGCAGGAGATCAAGGACATTTACGATCCGAGCTGTGCCCTGAAGGTCACGATGAGCATGACCCCCAAGGACAACGCCATCGCGCGCCTCGACAACCTGATGGAGATCTACACCGGCAAGATGGATCAGAACACGCTCACCATTATCAACACCTATGACAAAGAGCTCGACTTCTGGAACACGAAACCTGAAGACGCAATCGAATTCTTCAACGTTCAGTACATGGGTAACCTGACGCTTGCCGATCTTGGGTTATAGGCAGCCGTCGCATGCGGGCATATGAACGATCACATTTTATGTAATGACCATATGCTGTAAAACTTGAAATACCGGGCGGCACATTTTGGTGAGATCATTTCCTCCTCAAAGTGTGTCGCCATTTTTTTAAAGATATCGAGGAGGGGCTTGTATGGAAGACTGTCTCATGAAGATAGAGAACCTGACAAAGAGTTTTCCGGGCGTCCTGGCTGTCGACGGCGTCAGTTTTGATATAAAAAGGAACACGGTCCATTGCCTGGTCGGAGAAAACGGCGCAGGCAAATCCACATTGATCAAGGTGATCACAGGCGCGCATATAAGGACTGGCGGCAAGATCTGGTTCAACGGGGAAGACTATGAGCCGCAAAGCACGAAAGACGCGATGGACAGCGGCATCAGCACACTATTCCAGGAATTGAATATCGTAAATGAGCTCACTGTCGAGGAGAACCTGATCCTGGGGGGCGAGGACACCACGCTGTCTTTCATAAGGAAGACGGAGAAGATGAACAAGATGATCGACGTACTCAAGGAAATCGACGACAGCATGAATCCCAAAACGCTGGTTGAAGACCTGAGCGTGGCGCAGAAGCAGCTTGTGGAGATCGCAAAAGCGATCGCGACGGAGGCGGAGATCATCATCATGGATGAGCCGACTGCGGCTATATCGGAAAATGAAATAAAGAAGCTTTTCAGGATCATCAAAAAACTGAAAGAAGACAAGGTCACTTTTATATATATATCACACCGGCTCGACGAGATTTTCGAGATCGGCGACTATGTGACGGTCATGAGGGACGGGAAGCACATAGCGACGAAGGCGATTTCAGAAATCGAGAACCGCGACGAACTCATAAAGATGATGATAGGCAAGACCGTATTCCAAAACTATATGCGCGGCACGGCCATCAAGCCCGTCAATATCCTTGAGGCAAAGGGCGTCACAAATGAAAAGCTTGCTGACGTCAGCTTCTCCGTGCAGGAAGGGGAGATCGTAGGGTTTTACGGACTGGTCGGAAGCGGCAAGACAGAGTTGTCGCGCGCCTTGTTCGGGCTGGACGGCTACCTTGGGGAGGTGCATTTTTGCGGAGCAAAGCTTGAAGGCATGCCCAACGCACGCATCGCCAAAGGGATGGTACTGGTTCCCGAGGAACGCCGCACGCAGGGCCTGTTCACAAGCCTGTCCGTCAAGCGGAATATTTCGATAACGAACCTTAAGTCCCTGATAAAACGGGGTTTCATCAATTCGAAAATGGAAGATGAAGTCGCAGGCGAGTATATCGGCAAGCTTTCGATCGCCACGTCAGGGCCCGACAAAGAGGTCGCCTACCTTTCAGGCGGCAACCAGCAAAAAGTCGTCTTCGCAAAATGCCTGTTTGCGAACTCGTCAATGCTGATACTTGACGAGCCGACAAGGGGCGTGGATGTCGGGGCGAAGGCCGAGATATACACGATCATCCGTGAGCTTGCAAACGAAGGCAAAGCGATACTGTTTTTCTCATCGGAGCTTCCGGAAATACTCGATATGTGCGACAGGATCTTCCTGCTTGTCGACGGCCAGATCAAAGACGAAATAGAAAACGGCGGGGACATCGACCAAAACCGAATCCTCCATATCGTGACAGGAGGGGCCATGCAATGAATGATACATTGAAAAATGAGACACTGAACAAGCCCGCCCGTTTCCGGCTGAGCAATGACGCGTACATCAATTTCTTTATGCTTATTGTTCTTTTAGTATTTATCGCGATAGCTTCGTTTATAGTCCCTTCGTTCCTGAGCGCAAGCACTTTCATGAATATCCTGGCGCAGCAGTCATTCCTGGTCATCGTCGGGATCAGCGTCACCTTCCTCCTGCTGACAGGGAATTTCGACCTCTCCGTCGGGGGCGTGGCGTCATGCGCGGGCGTATTGGCAGTGTATTTTTGCCAGCCGATCGAAGCCTCGGCAAGTGCGCTGGGCATGAACAACGGCTTTGGCATGCCGGTTCCTTTGGCTGTGGCAATGTCGCTTCTTGTCTGCCTCGGGATAGGGGTCCTGAACGCGGTGTTCATCGTGCGGTTCAAGATAGCGTCGGTAATAGTGACGCTTGGGACGATGTATATCGCGCGCGGCATAGCGCGGGGGATCGCGCAGGGCGCGCAAAGGAGCCTCGGCCTGCCGGATTCTTTTTCCGACGCCGGCCTGTCGTCCATTGGCGGGGTAGGCTTGCCTGTTATCATTATGCTGGCGGCGTTTGCCGTGGCGCTCGTCGTAGAGAAGGGCACCGGTTTCGGGCGGAGGATGTACCATATCGGCGCCAACAAGACATCGGCGGAGATCTCGGGCATCAAGGTCAACAAACAAATGATACAGCTCTACATCATGAGCGCTGTGGTCGCGGGCGCAGCGGGTATAATCCTCGCTTCAAAATTCAAACAGGGCAGCTCCTATGCCGCCGACGGTTTTGAGTTCGACGCGCTGGCCGCCACCATACTTGGAGGCACAAGCATCCGGGGCGGTTCGGGCTCGGTCGTCGGGCTGATGATAGGGGTATTCATCTTCGGGTCTTTGTCGACATGCCTCAACCAGCTCGGCCTTCACCCGGCGACCCAGATGGTGATAAAGGGTATTGTTTTGGTTATTGCAGTCGTCGTGCAGCAGCTCATCATCTCGCGGCGCAACGTAAGGGGATAAGGAGGACGCCATGGAAAGACATAACGGTGAATTGAGAAGAAAAATCCTCCACGCCTACTATGTATTATTCATCCTGATAGGGGTGATCATAGTCCTGGATATATGCTCGGGCGGCAAGTTCACGGCGACGGCAAGCGTGATCAACGTTCTGCGCGTGTCGGCAAGCCCGCTTATCATAGCTGTGCCGGCGACGCTTCTGATGATGACGGGGAATATCGACCTTTCCGTCGGAGGCATGTGCAGCATGGTTGCTGTAATGTACTCAAAGCTTGCCCAGACCGGCCTGTCCCTGCCGCTTTGCATGCTGATCGTCCTGGCCGCGGGCGCGGGCGCCGGGTGGTTCAACGGCCTGCTGGTAGCAAGGCTGCGCATCACGCCGGTCATCGCTACCCTTGCCACGATGAGCCTATTCTGGGGGATAGCGAAGATACTCGTCCCGCAGCGGCTCAATATGATAAAGGGCGACATGCCGGAAAACATGATGGTCTACGCGAAGGGGGACGTTTTCCTCAATATCCCGCCTTCCATCGTCGTATGCATCATAGCGATAGTCATATTCGTGATCCTCGAAAAGAAATCGACGCTCGGCAAATACGCGATAGCGATCGGCGGAAATATTACAGCAGCCCAGCTTGCGGGCATCAACACCCGGTTCATCATATGGCTGCTCTTCGTGCTGACCGGGCTGATGACGGGGTTTGCGGGGATCACCTACGCGAGCTATATGAACGCGGGCGACTTCAACGTGGGATCAGGGACCGAGGTGCTCGTCATCATAGCGATACTCCTCGGCGGCACAAGCTTCTCGGGCGGAAAGGGGTCGATACTCAAGACCGTGACCGCGGTGTATATAATGATGAGCCTCGACAAGGGGTTGACGCTGATGAAGGTCGATTCCTACTGGTCGATGCTTGTAAACGGCATAGTGTTCATAACGGCGCTTGTGCTCGACAACGCTATCACGCTGAACGATATAGGGCGCCGCAGGAAGGAAGGGATCGAACGCAGCCTGAGCCGGATCAGCGGCCCTGCCGCGGAGTAGGTGTTGATGTCCGGCAGGCAATAGAAGGAAAGTCCGGCAGGCAGTAGAAGAAAAGTCCGGCAGGCAATAGAAGGAAAGTCCGGCAGGCAGTAGAAGAAAAGTCCGGCAGGCAATACAGGGAAAGTCCGGCAGGCAAGGCAAAGGAAAGTCCGGCAGGCAAGGCAAAGGAAAGTCCGGAAAGTTTTTTGAGCAGGCATGAATCAGTCTGAAACAATGAGTAGGAGGTAGAAAAATGGTAGTCAGCGACAACGACAAACAAGTACTCAGGGAGTTGGCCAAGCGGTACAGGGAGATCGCGGATGCGCCCGAGATGCCGGTACGTAAACAGCAATGGAAGGATTTGCACGACCTTAAGCCCCAAAAGCCGATGATCCTGTTTGAGCCCTATTGGCTTGACGGGTACCTGGCGGACTACGAGCTCAGGTGCCATGACCCCAAGCTCAAGAACGTGGAGCTCCGGCTGATGTTCACGATCCGGCAGTATGAGCAGATGGGCGACGATATAGTAGTGGAGCCTTATTTCCGTCTTGGCTGGCAGGGCAAGGACATCAATTCAACGGGCAGGGAGTTCGGCGAGATAAAGATCGTCGAAGACCACGCTACGTGCGGCGGGCTAGCGTACAAATCCACATTCCCCATAAAGACGCCCGACGATGTGAAGCGGCTTTCGCCCCGTACATTCGAAGTGGACAGGGGCCCGGTGCTTGCGATGCAGGCTGTGCTTGAAGACATATTCGGGGACATCCTTCCCGTGCTGGTCGGCAATTTTGATAATTTTGATCCGGACCTCGGCAACCAGCCTTTCGTAGGCAACAATTTCATCGGCGTGACCTGGGACGCATTCAAGCTGATCGGCGCGGAAGCCATGATGCTTTGGCCGTTCGACCACCCGGACGCGCTGCAGGAGCTTTTGGCGTTCCTGGTAGACGACAAGAAACGGTTCTTCAATTACCTGATCGACGAAGGTTTGCTTGTCTCCAATACCGACAACCAGTTCGCCGGCCCGTCGGCATACGGGTATGTGTCGGACCTGCCCGAGAACAAGACGGAAGGGGTGACTTTAAAAGACCTTTGGACGTGGAGTGAATCCCAGGAGACACAGATGATGTCGCCCGCCATGATAGATGAGCTGTACCTTCCTTCCATGGCTGAGCTCGCGAACCTCTTCGGGCTTGTTTACTACGGATGCTGCGAACGCATCGACAACAAATTTGAGTATGTAACGAAACAGATCCAAAACATACGCTCTTTCTCGATTTCCGGCTGGAGCGATGTTGACGCGTTCACGGAAAAACTGGGCAAGGACTATGTAGCGAGCAAGAAGCCCGTTCCGGGCCTGGTGAGCACGCCGACAGCTGAGTGGGACAAGGTCAGGAAAGAGGCGGAGAGCACATGGGCAGCGGTCAAGCGCAACGATACGCCGCTTGAAGTCATCTGCCGGGACGTCTATTCAAATGTCGTAACACCGGACCGCGCCGTGGAATGGGTCAAGATCTGGAAAGAGACGATAGGCATTTAGGGGGGCAGGAAGTGGCTGAAAAATATTTTGCAGGGCTCGACCTGGGCACGACCGGCGCGAAAACGATCATCTTTGACATGAGCGGCAGCCCGGTAGCGTCCGGGTACCGTGAGTATGGTTGTTACTACCCGCATCCTACATGGGTCGAACAGGATGTGGACGAGATGGTCGCGGCACTGTTCGAAACGAGCAAGGAAGCGTTTTCCAAAAGCGGGATCGACCCGAAGGACGTCATCTCCGTGGCGGCTTCCACGACGCGCGGGAACTGCGTTTTCATGGATAAGGACGACCGCCCGCTCAAGCTTATATCCTGGCAGGACAGCCGCGCGACGGAAGAGGTGGATCTCATCGCCGAAAAGCTGGGCGCGGAAAAGTTTTATGAGATCACGGGCATGCCGAACACGACGACATGGTCGCTTCCAAAGATACTTTACGCGCGCGCCAAGGAGCCTGAGCTTTGGGAGAAGACAAAAAAGCACGTGCAATTGCAGGATGCGCTTTTGGTGGCGCTCGGCGCCGAGGGATACTTTCAGGACGAGTCTGAAATCGCGCTCATGGGGCTTTGGGATACGGACAACCACCGCTTCAGCGAAGAGATACATGACTGCTTCGGGCTCGAATGGGATATGTACCCTGAGGTCGTGCAGCCTGGGACCGTCGTCGGGCAGATCGGCAAGGATATTTCTGAAAAGAGCGGGTTTGCTGTCGGCACGGCGATCTGCGTCGGAATCGGCGACCAGAGCGCGGCGACCGTCGGCGCGGGTGTTGTGTGGCCCGGGATGCTTTCGGTGTCGCTGGGCACCGGCGGCATGGCTGTCGCCTTCCTCGACCAAAAATACCGCGACCCGAAGGGCGATACGATCATATGCAACCACGCGGTCGAGGGCGCCTGGCAGTTTGAGGGCCTGCAAAACGGTTCAGCTGGCATTTTCCGCTGGTTCCGCGACGAGGTTGCCACGCTTGAGCGTGAGCAGTGCAAAAATGACGGAAGCGACGTCTATGAGGTTTTGACCGGCATGGCGGGGACGGTTCCGCCCGGCGCCAACGGTCTCCTGATGATCCCGCATTTCGCGACGGCGGGGACACCGCACTGGAACCCTTACGCCAGGGGCCTGTTCTTCGGGCTGACGCTTTCCCACGGCAAGGCGCATCTTGCGCGGGCCTGCATGGAAGGTATCATACTCGAGCAGCGGGACATCGTGCAGACGATTTTGAACAACGGCATATCGCTGGAAAAAGTAAGAATCATAGGCGGGCCTACGCGCAGCGAACTTTGGAACCAGATACAGGCGGACATCTACGGAATGCCGACAGAGACGCTTGAGGTCACGGACGCCGCTGTGCTTGGCGCGGGCCTTGCCGGGCCTGTGGGCGTCGGCGAGTTCAAAGACGTGAGGGAAGCCGTCGGCGCGCTCGTGAAACCGAAGAAACGTTACGAACCGATACCGGAAAATGTGAAGGTCTATCAGGAGATGTTCGATATCTATACAAGCGTCTACGCGTCGCTTGAATCGGCCGGCGCATACAAGAAGATATCGGCTATGCAGGAATGACCCGCATGGGATATACAAGACGAGAAAGGGTGGCGAAAGCGCTCAGGCATGAAGAGCCGGACCGGGTCCCGCTGGATCTGACGATTGTTGTTCAGCCGTACAGGGAGCTGCTCGGGCATTTTGGGATGGACGACGATCTATGGTGGGACGAATGGTCGCATGCCTTCCCAAAGCCTGAGGTTCTCGAGCGCCTTGGCGTCGACGTGTTCCATCTTCCCTGGGGCAGGACAGCCGAGGGGTTCTGGGACCCCGGATCAACGGATTTCACGGATGAATGGGGATGCCGCAAGGTGCGCGTGGACGACGCGTACGGCGGCTTCCTGTTTCAGCTTACGGACCATCCGTTAAAGGACGCAAAGACTATCGGCGACATTGAGGCGTACAGCCACTGGCCTTCTTTTGACGAGCCGCGCCTGGAAGGCTTTGAACAACTGGTAAAGCAGCTCTACAATGAGACTGATTTCGCGCTGACCATGACTTTTGGCGGTAATGTTTTTGAGCGCTCGCATTACCTTAGGGGCATGGATGAATTCTTCGTGGATCTGCTTGTTGAGCCGGAAAAGGCGCAGGCCGTTATGAAGAAAGTGCTGAAGATCAACCTCAAGCGGAACGAGCAGATCCTGAAGGCCGTCGGGAAATACCTGACGTATTTTCGTTTCCAGGGGGAGGATTTCGGCTCGCAGGCGTCGCCTCTTATCTCAGTGGACACCTTCCGCTCTGTGGTGCGCCCGCTGCTCGAAGAAGAGTGGCGCGCAGGCAAGACCGAATTCCTCAGGAACAACCCGGACGGTAAGATCGCGATCCACTCCTGCGGCGCCGTGTTTGATTTCATACCGGATTTCATCGAAATGGGCGCGGATATCTTAAACCCGGTCCAGCCAAACGCCGCCGGGATGGACACGAAGAAGATCAAGGAGCTCTTCGGGGACAAGCTGAGCTTCCACGGCGCTGTCGATTCGCAGGGCGTCATATCGCAGGGGACGGTGGAGGAGATCCGGGAGGAAGTGAAGCAAAGGCTATCCGACCTCATGCCCGGGGGCGGCTATATCATGTCGCCGTCTCACAATATCCAGTCAAATGTCGGCCCCGAAAAAGTGCTGGCCATTTACGAGACGGCTGCCGAGTACGGCCGGTACGGGAAGTGATAATGAAATGCGTGAGCTGAAGTATTAAGAGAACAGGCAAACCATGTGCAGGTACAGTTTATGGATTTGGGACTTAAAGGGAAGACAGCAATAGTGATAGGGGGCTCGACCGGGATCGGCCGGGCTGTGACAGAAATGCTCGCGGAAGAAGGGTGCAATGTGGCCATATGCGACATTGAGCCGAGGGAGGCAGCCGAGGCTTTCGCGCGTTCCGTCACGATTTCATCCGGGACAGAATGTATTGCCGTCTATGCCGATATTTCCGCCGAAGAGGACGTAGCCTTAATGGAACAGGCGGCTATCGATGAATTCGGCGGCTATGACATAATGATAAACTGCGCCGCGGCAACGACCACCGCGATGATCGAGGATCTTGAGCTAAAGGACTGGGAAAGGGTGATCGGCGTGAACCTGACCGGGGCCTACCTGATTTCAAAGGCGGCCATCAGGCACTTCATGGAAAAGGGCGCCGGCGGCAGGATCATCAACTTTACTTCACAAAGCGCATTCCGCGGGACGAAGAGCGGGCACGCGCACTATGCGGCGTCGAAGGCGGGCGTCGTCGGTTTGACAAGGACGCTGGCCCTTGAAACGGCAAAGCACGGGATATGCGTCAACGTTGTTTCTCCCGGCATTGTAAATACGGCGATGATGGAGGAAAGGATCAATTCCAGGCGGGAGCAGTATGAGGCTGAGATCCCGCTGGGCTATGTGGCGGAGCCAAAGGACGTAGCGTACGCGGTCGTGTTCCTGGCGTCCGATATGGGCAAGTACATCACCGGCGCCACCCTTGACGTATCGGGCGGCATCATGCTGAGATAGCGACAGGGCCCTTAAGGGACGGTTTATTGAAGGATGAGAATCGTGTCCATACTGCTGACAGCGCTTGCCGCTTTGTTGATCGCGACGCCGCAACCTGTCATGGCGGCCCAAAGCACCGTGCTTGACGTTGCGGACGGCCCCATAATGATCTATGCCGATTCCTATGAGCAGGAAGGGAAGAGCCACAATTACAAAGGGCCGTATACAATAACGGGCGAGAGTGACAAAAACGGTGTAAGCATCATGGAGGGGGAGCAGTCCATCACGCTTTCAGGCCTGCTTCTCGATTTGTCCGGCCAGATGGAAGGCTGCGCTTTCGCTGTCAATGAGGGCGCGGCGGCTATAGTTCTTTTGGATGGTGAAAGCAGGCTGTATAGCAGCGGCGGCTCTGCCGGGCTCCAGGTGCCTGAGGGCGCGTCCCTCACGATCGCTTATGAAAGCACAGGCGCGCTTGATGTGCGCGGCGGCATGAATTCAGAAACTGGCGGGGCCGGGATCGGCGGGGCCTCGGGCAGTTCCGCCGGATCAATAAATATCGACGGAGGAAGGATAACGGTCGCGGGAGGCAGGTTTTCCGCCGGGATCGGCGGCGGCGACGGTGTTTACGGGCTGGATCTTGACCCGGACAAGGAGGCCGCTCCGGAGGAAATCGCGGGGGCTTGCGGTAACGGCGGCGACATCACGATCACAGGCGGCGGTATCGAGGCGTTCGGAGGGTACAAAGGCGCTGGGATCGGCGGCGGCTATGCCGGCGACGGGGGCAGCATTGCCATCTCGGGCGGGCAGATCACAGCCACGAGCGAAAACAGCGGAGCGGGCATCGGCGGCGGCTATCACGGCAGCGGCGGCTCTATTCTGATAACAGGCGGTGTGATAGAAGCGCTTTCGGAGTTTTCCGGCGCGGGGATCGGTGGCGGCGAGTATGGCGACGGAGGAGAAATCATGGTGTCCGGCGGCATAGTGACCGCCATCTCACACACCTACGGCGCCGGGATCGGCGGAGGCCAGAACGCCGGCAGCGGGGATATCACAGTCACAGGCGGTTTCGTACACGCGGCCAGCTATCTGTACGCGTCGGGCATCGGCGGCGGCGCGGGCGGGAGCGCAGGCAATATCTCAATCAGCGGCGGGACCGTCAGGTCCGAGGGCGGCTCATACGGCGCCGGCATTGGAGGCGGAAGGGACGGAAGCGGCGGTGAGGTCGTCATTACGGGCGGTTCGGTATACGCAAAGGCCGGAATGCACGCATCAGATATCGGCGCAGGCGACGGCGGCAGTGCGGAAGGGCGCCTGACGGACGGCACAGGCGATGTTTCCCTTGTGACGGTACCTTTTGCGGCGCCCGAAAACGAGGAAGCCAGCCTGCGTTCCATAGAATGCCCCCGTTATGCGTATAATGGCTGCGGGCACGGCACGGGTGAATTGTATTTTTATCTGCCGGAAGGCGCCGGCCCCGGCACTGAGCGCATCCATGCCATAGTGGTTTCAGACAGGATGGAAAACGGCGCGCTCAGTGTTTCCACGGAAAAATCCACGCAGATCGAAGGGAAGCTGTTTGCGGCGGAAGGGGAGAGCGTCACTTTGGATCCGGCGCCCGATAAAGGATACCGTTTCAAGGAATATTCTGTCATCGCCATACCCGGCGGAGAAATTGTTCCTGTTCCGTCGTCGGGCATATTTGTGATGCCGGATTCCGGAATACAGGTATATTCGTCATTCACGGCGAAAATGTCCGCGGCCATACCGGTCTGTATCATAGCGGCGGCCATTATTATCATTGTTCTTACACTGCGCCGGCGGGAAGGGCGGCGCAGGGCAAAGCCGGAAAGCAGCACTGTAGAGAGCAGGGCAAAGCCGGAAAGCAGCACTTTAGAATAGGAGGGAAAATCATGCAGCAGCAGTATATTATCGGGACAGATATCGGGACGACAGGCGCAAAAACGACGGTTTTTTCCATGGACGGCAAGGTCGTTTCGTCCGCGTACCGTGAGTACACATGCGATTATCCGAGGCCGCTCTGGGTGGAACAGGACGCTATCGTACTCCGCGACTCGGCGATGCAGACGATCAAGGAAGCGTTGCACAAGGCTTCGGCGCCGCCCGAATCCATCGTTTCCATCGGTTTTTCAACGCAAAGGAGCTGTGCATTGTTCCTGGACGGAAACGGCGTACCCTTGAAAATGATTTCCTGGCAGGACAGCCGGTGCGACGAAATACTGGACCGTATCAGGGACGTGACGTCAGAGGAGGAGTTTTACAAGCTCAGCGGGCTGCCGCTGGGCAATACCTGGGTTCTTCCCAAGATCATGTGGATACGCGAAAACGACGCGGAGCTGTACAGGAAGACAGTGCGTATCGTGCAGCTGCATGACTATATCCTAAAGGAATTCGGCGCTGACGAATATGTGACGCCGGAGACGGACGCAGGCATGACAGGCTTTTTCGATGTGGACAACTACCTGTGGGCGGATAATTATCTGGAATTGTTCGACATCGACAAAGGGATGCTTCCTGTCGTCCGGCAGGTGGGCGAGCGAATCGGGACCATATCGGACGCTGTTGCCGACATGACAGGCCTCCCGCGTGGCCTCCCGCTTTTCACCGGTATCGGGGACGTTTCGTCGGCGGCGGTCGGCGCCGGCATCGTATCCGCAGGCGACCTTTTGGTCTCTATGGGCACGGGCGGGATCATGGTGGTTTGCACGGACAAGCCGATGCGCGACCCAAACAGCGCATTTCTGATCACGGATCACGCCATCCACGGAATGTGGCAGTGGGAAGGGCTCCAGAAAGGCTCCGCCGGGTGTTACCGCTGGTATCGTGACGTTATTGCCACCGATGAGAAGAACGCGACCGAGGCCAGGGGGGAGGACGCATACGTGGAGCTCGACAAGAGGGCGAAGGAGATCCCTCCCGGATCCAACGGCCTCCTTGTAATGCCGTACTTCGCCAGCGCCGGGACGCCAAGGTGGGACGCCTGGGCGCGCGGCTGTATCCTCGGGCTGACGTTTGCGCACGACAAATACCATATCGCCAGGGCCTTCATGGAAGGCGTGGCGCTTGAATACCGCGACATGCTGGAAAGCCTTAGGCGCTCCGGCTTTGTGCCCGGCGCCATCAGCGTATCCGGCGGTTCGGCAAAATCGGATGTGTGGAATTCGATCCAGGCGGACATATACAATACCCCAGTCCAAACGCTAGCCTTCCCGGATGCATCCGTCCTCGGTGCGGTAATCACATGCGCCGTAGGGGCGGGGGTCTACGGCAGCATCCCCGAGGCGGTATCGGAGCTTGTGAAGAAAGGCAAAACTTACGAACCGGACAGCGAAAACGCCAGGATATACGACGATCTGTACCATGCGTATGTCCAGGCATACGAAGGCTTGTCGCAGGGCGCCTTCAAGTCGCTGAGCGCGTTTTAGCAGGTGAGTGCGCTGCTGAAAAACACTCCGGTCATCACCAGTTTGAACTGTTGTAAACCGGAATGGAATCTGTTTATAATTACTTGATTATCATTCGAAAGGAGGCGGGTAGACTTGGCGGAAGACATCGTTTTGGAAGTACGCGATATCATTAAGATATTCCCGGGTGTGCGCGCGCTGTCACATTTCAGCCTTGCGCTCAGGCGGGGCGAAATACACGGTATCGTTGGCGAAAACGGCGCGGGCAAATCGACGCTCATGAATATCATATCCGGGAATATGCAGCCCAATAAAGGCTCTATCCTGGTGGAAGGGGAGGAGGTACGCTTTGAGAACAGCAGGGACGCCCAGACCTGCGGCATTTCCATAGTGCACCAGGAGCTTATGAACTGCCCGGACGTTTCTGTTGCGGAGAACATATTCATTAACGCCATAGACAGCAGCAAGTCTTTCTTTATGAACTATAAAGAGATGTACAGGAAGGCGTCGGAGCTGCTCGAAGTGTTTCAGGTCAGCATTGACCCGCGGCAGAAAATGAAAAACCTCAAAGTGTCCGACCAGCAAATCGTCGAGATAGTCAGAGCGATATCGAACAACAGCAAGATCGTGATATTCGATGAGCCGACCGCTTCTTTGACCGAACAGGAATCGGAGCAGCTGTTCAAGATCATCAAGGACCTGAAAGCCCAAGGCATCACCATGCTGTACATCAGCCACCGCATGGAAGAGATATTCCGCAACTGCGACCGTGTCACGATTCTCAAGGACGGGCAGTTCGTGGACACCATGGAGGTTACGGGCGCCGAGCGGAGCGACATTATCAACAAGATGGTGGGCCGCAACCTGCGGGATTTTTACCCGGCCAAAGGCGGGGCGGCAGGCAGCGTGTTCTTCGAGGTCAGGGGGTTTTCCAGGGGACGTAAATTCCGTGATATTTCCTTTGAGCTCAAACAGGGCGAGATACTCGGTCTCTCGGGCCTTGTGGGAAGCGGGCGCACCGAAATCGCCCGCGCCATCTGCGGCGTGGACGCAAAGGAGGCCGGCGAGGTATATATCGACGGCGAAGAGGCTGTGATAAACGACTACAGCGACGCGCTGAAAAACGGCATTGTCTATCTGACAGAGGACCGGAAAACGGAAGGCCTGATGCTGAAAATGTCCATTATGCAAAACATCTCGGTCCTTGACCTTGAAAAGGTCTCGCAGAGGTTTTTCATGTCGGCGGGCAAGGAGAAAGAGCAGGCCGAGAGGCTGTCAAAGGAAATGAATGTCAGGAGCACCGGCATCGGCCAGATAGTGGGCACGCTTTCGGGGGGGAACCAGCAGAAGGTGCTGATAGCAAAATCGCTTTCCATCTCCCCCAGGATCATTTTTATGGACGAGCCTACGCGGGGCGTGGATGTCGGCGCGAAAGTGGAGATCTACAACAAGCTTCGTGAATTGGCGGACGGCGGGGTCGGTATCATCATGATCTCTTCGGAACTGCCGGAAGTCATCGGCATGTGCGACCGGGTGATCGTCGTGCACGAGGGCTGTATCAGCGGCGAACTGACGGGTGCGCAGATCACTGAAACGTCGATCATGCACAAAGCATCCGGCTATTGATTTTGGAGGTGTGGGCAAGAATGGATAACAGTGTAAAAGCAGTGAATATTTTGAGCAAGTCAACATGGAAGAAGTTCACTTCCATGCGGGAGTTTTCCGTATTGATGTTCGTGATCGGGGTTTGCGTCATCATGACCATCGTTACGCCGACCTTTGCCAGCCAGGATACCCTCGTCAACGTGTTGTACAATATCTCTACGTCCGGGATCCTCGCGATAGGCATGACCGCCGCCCTGATCTCAGGCGGGTTTGACCTGTCGGTAGGCGCGGTGCTGGGGCTAACCTGTACAATTACAGCGCAATTGTACCTGAGCTCGGGGCTGAACGTATGGCTTGCGGCGGGGCTTGGGATGCTTATAGCGATCGGCATCGGCGCCGCGAACGGGTTTTTCATCACGAAACTGGGGCTTTCGTCCTTCATTACGACGCTTGCGATGCTTGGCATTGCGAGGGGCGCGGTCTATGTCGTCTCAAAGGGCGTGACGCTTTCCTTTACATCAGCCGACCCGGCGTTTTTGGAAATAGGCAAGGGTAAGGTGGGGATCATCCCCAATATCGGTATCATACTGATAATCCTTGCGATCGTATTCGATATCCTCATGCGCCGTTCACGGATGTTCCGCAAGGTATATTACGCAGGCTCCAATGAAACGGCGGCGCGCATGAGCGGCATCAACTCGAACCGGGTGAAGTTCTATGTATATGTGTTCCTGGGCGGGCTCGCGGGCCTGTGCGGGATCCTTTCCCTGATGCGCTTCAGTATGGCGGCGCCCACGCTGGGGACTGGGACTGAGCTTACGGTCATCTCGGCGTGCGTCATCGGCGGGTGCAGCCTGAACGGGGGGCAGGGCACTGTGCTGGGGGCTGTGCTTGGGGTCATACTGCTGGCAATCGTGTCCAGCGCCATGACCCTTCTCAGCGTGTCGATATTCTGGCAACAGCTTGTCACCAGCCTGATACTTTTGATTGCCGTCACTATGGATTCCATCAACGAACGGATAAAGGCCAACCGGTTGATGCTGGACAGTTAGCGGGTCGTGACATGTTTCGTTACATTTTATGATAAAACAACACTATTACTAAAGGAGGAGAAGCATGAAAAAGAAGTTTATCTACATCGTATTGGCGCTGGCCATGTGCGCGGCACTTGCGCTCTCGGCCTGCAACTCGGCCCCGTCGGGCGGTTCAGGCGGGTCTGACGGCGGCGGAGGAGGAGGGGGCGGCGGGGCTGCGTCATACGCCAGTCAGCCTCCCTTTGTCGGGGATCCGTCTGAAGTCTACTACTTCGTGACGTTCGCCGGCGGCGTGGACTATTGGAGCAGCCTGTATGAAGGGTTCAAGGACGCGGGGCGCCAGCTTGGCGTAAAGACCGTCTACGCAGGCACAAACACGGCGGATATCAATGACGAGGTTGCCTTGTTCAACGACGTTCTGGCAACGAACCCAACGGGCATTTACCTCTGCCCGTTCACCGGCGAGCCTTTCGCGGAATCACTTAAGACTGCCAAGGCGCAGGGCGTCCCGGTAGCGCTTTACACCAACCCGCCCGCGGACAGCTCCCTGTACCTGGCGATGATCGACCACGACAATGTCCGCGACAGCGGCGTTGCCGCGGAGTATGTAGGCTCTGAGCTCGGCGGCTCAGGGAAGGTTGCCATCCAGACCACAGAAGGCCAGAACAACCATATAGCGCGTACAGAAGCTTTCATCGCGTACCTTGAGGAAAACTATCCGAACGTCGAGGTAGTGGCGCAGTCGCCGACCAACCATGACGCGGAGCTGGGCGCCTCCGTTGCAAAGGACTTCATGCTGGCATACCCCGATCTTGACTATATCTTCTGCGTATCTTCCAACTGCGCGCTCGGCGCGGCGACGGCGGTGCAGGAGATGGGCCGGGATGTGAAGATCCTGACCTTTGACACCGACCCGGGCCTGCTCGACGCGATCAAGACCGGCCAGGTGACCGCGGCAATGCAGCCGGACGCCTATATGTTCGGTTATGACGGCATGCTGTTCACCTATATCGAGGCCCATCAATTGATGGATCCGATGACCGACCAGAAAATCAAAGACGAGTACCTGTTCGGCGGGCAGATCGTATTCCCGTCCTGCCGCGTGGTAACGGAAGAGAACGCGGACTATTACAATTCCGCCATCTATCTGGACAGGAGAAGCAGCAAAGGTTATGAGGAAAGCGGCCCGGATATGAAATTCGACGGGCTGCCGGGCTATTGGACAAGGTAGCCGGGCTATAGGGCAGGATAGCAGTCCATACATAAAATGGCGGGGCGGATTTTTATCCGCCCCGTCTTTATTTTTGTAATCCTGCTTCTGCCGCGCTGTTTGAGTTTAATTCCGTGCCATCCCATTACCTGATGCATGCCCACAATTTCAGTATTTTGGAAATTCACAACAACATTAGAAAATATATCTTGTAATCTAGTGTTATGTGGTATATAATGGTTTTGTTGCTTTTTTGCGCAACAGGTTCCATAACTTGGGGCAACATTGCAAGGCTGCTGCCAAAGGGACAAACATCATTGCGTTTATCGCGTTTATTCAAAAAAGGAAAATGAGACTATGAAAATATATCTAATTGCCATCACGCTGATTGCTGCCGCATTTGTTTTTACGGCTTGCGCGGCAAAGGGGCCAACTACCGAAGCCACACCGCCTGCCGAAGCACCGCCGCCCTCGGCGCCTGCTGCAGACGAGCCCCCGGCGAGTGAGCCTCCTCCGGTAACCGTTGAAAACCCCGAATTCAATATTATAGGGGACATAGGGTGGATCTATTCCGATGATATCTCAGGGTTGCCCTTGATCAGTGGAGAAGACATCCCTGCGTCGCTTCCGGTTTATGTAAACAAGTATCCTGCCGGACAAGGTGGCGCTTTGTTCACTATTGACCAACCACTAATCAATGGCCTAAGGGAAAACCTGGGGGAATTTCTAAGAATACTATATGAAGAAGGTGAAGTGAAGGAATACATTATTCAACAAAAAGATGCCCCTGGCATTGCCATGGTTTATTTTGATACTGGTGCTACAAAGATAAACGCTAAACCAGGCGGTATATCAATGATAACAAACGAATATGATCTAGATAGCGATTTACTAAATGGCAATTTGCTCGAAAACAAATTATTTCAGGCGGCAACAGAATACTTAAACATCGATATTCCACTAGTATCATCAATTACTAAATATAAAGAAAGTGGGGATATCTATGAATATATAACCACAGTTACAGAGACCACGGATGATTTCCTGGAAAATACCTTAAACAATAATTTTTCATTTGCGAAGGCTACATATGGCCCAGGTTCTTCAGGGGTGTTACTTGAAATTTGGAAAATAGGTACACCAGAGCTGCACTCAGATGAAATGATTCTTCCATATCAGGAAGCACAAGCATATGTCCAACAGCTTTACGGTTTTGTAGATAGCACACATATATACGCCGAATTATATTACAGTACAACTATTGAAACGGGCTACTTCATCCCTTGCTACGTGTTTTATATCGACACTGGTGAAACCGATTTGGCTGGCAATAGTATCAAATATGACATAGTGCGTATCCCAGCAGTCTCATTCCCGGGTGATAGCCCGGAATAGGGCAGTAGGGCAGTGATGGAGGTTATTATGAAAACAATGCGAATTGTAGCGGCTACCATAGTGATATTGTGTTTGCTTGTTGTTATGGCGGGGTGCAAGCAGGAGGCTGAACAGCCGCCGGATGAGCCCGTCGCGGATTCTATTGAGGCTGTGCCTGATGATGAACCTACTCTGGAAATCAGTGTACATCAGGAATCTGGCGCAATAAGCGACAAAGAGTATGTCTATTGCGAGGATATATCAGGGCTTCCCTTGATCAATGGAGAAGACATACCTGCTTCACTATCGGTTTATACAAATAAGTATCCGATTGGACAGGGTGGGGCCTTATTCCCGATTGACCAAACGCTTATCGATGGGCTTAAGGAAAACCTGACTGTATTTTTAAGAATACTGTATGGCGAAAATGGAACTTGGGAAAACGATTTTCAACAAAGTGATACCCCCAAAATTCCCATTGTTTACTATGATACAGGCTTAACAGAGATTAACTCGAAGCTTGGAGGTATATCAATGAGAACGAACGAGTACGGAATAGACGTGGATATACTAAACGACAATCTGCTCGAGAATGAATTATTTAAGTCGGCATTGGATTATTTAAGCATAGTGAACCCATGCATATCCTCCATTATAGTGCACACAGAAGAAGGTGAAATCTATGATCATATAACCACGGTCACGGAAACGGCGGATGATTCTTTGGGAAAAGCCTTCAATAATAGTTTTTCATATGTAAGATCATCATATGGACCGGATTCTTCAAGGGTATACCTTGTGATTTGCAAAGCTGATATAGGTATATCGGACGTCTCTTCTGAAGAAACTGTTATCCCGTACCAAGCGGCTCTGGCATATGTCCAAGATCTTTGCGGAATGGAAAGCAGCGACAGTATTTTTTCTGAAATCTATTACAGCACAACTGTAAAAATGGGATTCTTTGTCCCTTGCTACAAATTCTATATCGATACCGGTGAAACTGATTTAGTCGGCAATAGTATCAAATATGATATAGTACGTATCCCGGCGGTCTCAGTTCCCGGGTGATAGCCCGGAATAAGGCAGTAGGGCAGGGATGGAGGTTATTATGAAAACAATGCGAATTGTAGCGGCTGCCATAATGGTATTGTGCGTGCTTGTTGTTATGGCGGGGTGCAAGCAAGAGCCCGAACATCTGCCGGATGAGCCCGTCGCGGATCCTGTTGAGGCTGCGCCTGATTCAGCGGATGATCCGGTCCCGCCTGAGCAGGAAGAGCCCGATGAGCCGGAGGTGCAGGAAGAAGAATCCTTAGCTAAAGACACAGTCATGAGGGCTTACGACTTCGGCAGTGTGCAGGCGGAGGTCGGATATAACGCGGAGTTTAATATTTATGTAAATTTCGAACCCGGCGAGGAGGACAAGCGTATATATTTCAAGCAGTCTGGTGAAGGTGCGTGTGAGTGGCTCCTTAAGGGAGGAGTAAATGAATCATCGATGTTTACCATCCAGGATTCTTCCACAGGAAAGGAACTATACCTTTTGCACTTCTTTTATGCCGGCGCGCCATGGGGCGGCAACGACATATTTCTTTTCGATGCCGACCCGGCAATGCTTCTCCAGGAACTATCATCACTAGTCGGCACAATAGAAACTACCGCTACCGTAACGAAGGACAGTGATGATGGCTATCAAATATCTTTCCCGGAATACAAGATTGACGGGCGGGCGGAATTCTCAGATTACGGCGACGGCTGGCTTAAAGAGCTTCGCGGGGATGCGCAATGGGGAACATTTACCATTGATGTGCCTATATTCACGAAAAACATCGATGAGGTTTTTTTTACAGACAAAACAATAACCGAAGCAAGAGTAGTTTTTGCCGATAATGATTATGAAAACTGGATCCCGGATTTCTATTTCATCACAACCTATGAAATACGAAATGGCGTTCTGACGCCCACAAAACGTGACATAATGCTGGTTTTGGACATGATACATTCTGGCTTAGGAGAGTGAAAGATACAAGATGTTGCACGCTGAGACTAGTATGTAGCGGGGCGGATGGTTGTCCGCCCCGCCTTTTTATTGTCTGTTGCTGCCGGGGGCTTTTTGATATCCCTGCCTCATGCCCCGTTAACTATTTTTGATTTTGCAGCAGGCCGCAAGAACAATTCAGTGACATTGCTGCAGGCGGCAGGGGGCTATTTCATGATCCTGTCGTAGGCGTCGTCGATCACCTTCAGTTCTTCGTCTGTCAGGTCGACGTCGGCGGCCTTTGCGTTCTGGGCTGACTCCTCCGGCCTGACGCCGCCCATCAGTGATACGGTGATGCCGGGCTGTGCGATCGCCCAGGCGACGGAGATCTCGGCTACGGAGACGCCCTTGCCGTCCGCGACCCCGCGCAGGACCGCTATGAGCTCCTGGCACTTGCTCCAGAGCGGCTCCTCGTAGAAGGGGTAGAATGCCCCGCGCTGCTCTTTGCCTCCCTGCTCGGGTTTTTCCATGACGCCTGTCAGGATGCCGCCGCCCAACGACCCGTAGGCTGTAACGCCAAGGCCGTTTTCGATCGCAAACGGGATCACGCCGTTTTCGACGCTGACGCGGTTGAGCATGCTGAATGGGGGCTGCACGCTGACGATGCCGGCCCTTTCGATGCCGGTTTTCAGCTCATCCACGGAGAAATTGGATACGCCGATCTCGCGTATCTTGCCTTCCTTCTTCAGCTCGACCAGGAGGTCCAGCGCGCCCTCTATCCCGAAGTTGTAGTCGGGCCAGTGGATGTGGTAGAGGTCGATATAGTCTGTCCTGAGGCGCCTCAGGGAATCTTCGATCTCGCCCCTGATCGTTGTGGTGGACAGGCATTTGATATACTCGCCGTACATGCGGAGTATGCCGCATTTTGTCGAGAGAATCACTTTGTCGCGCCTGTCGTGGATCGCGTCGCCGACGACTTTCTCGGAGGCGCCGTCAGCGCCGTAGCCGGCTGCTGTATCCACAAAGTTCACGCCCGCGTCGATGGAGGCGTGGATGGCCTTGATGCACTCGTCTTTGTCAATCTCGCCAAAAAAATCGTCCCCCATCGCCCATGTACCCTGGCCGATGACCGATACTTCAAGATCGCTGCCCCCTAGTTTCCTGTACTTCATCTTCTTTCATCCTTTCGTCTTTTATGTAAGAAATAACTTTTTTGCTCTTGTTTTGAGCCTATGCGTTTTGCTATATGTTTCAGTCCTGGAAATAATAGTCGATCCTGCCGGGCACTTCACTGCGCGCCAGAAGGATGCCACCCGCGTCGGGGTATTTGTCCAGCTCGGCCTGCCCGTACCCCCATGTGGACGTGGTTACATAAAAATCTTTTCTGTCATCCCCTCCAAACCCGGGGCAGCTGACAAAGGGGCAGCTCAGCTCTATCCGATCGAGCAGTTCCCCCGCGACAGGATCGTATTTCAGTATCCATCCGCTCCATGCGGCAAGATAGAGGTTGTCCTCTTCGTCGATGGCAAGGCCGTCTATCGCGAAGTATTCCTTTGGCACTTTCACCGCGGTTTCCGGCTTGCCGCAAGGGCCTTGAGCCATGTCGTAGGGGAAGGCCAGGATAGAGAAGCCGTATGAGTCCACCACGTACATGGTCTTGTTGTCCTTGCTGAAGCAGATGCCGTTGTAGTGTTCCATTTCGGGGACCACGGTCTCTACGGAAAGGTCTCTGTCCACCATATAGAACGAGCCTTTCATCTCCGGCTTGAAATCAGGGGTCCCGTAGCATTTGGGTGTGGAGCTGATGAAAAGCCGTCCTAAGGCGTCGCAACCGGCGTCGTTGAAACGGAAATCCGGCCGGTCCGCCTCAACGGGAAGAAAAAGGTCCAGGCTGCCGTCAGAGGGATCCAGCTTGTACAGGCCGTCTTCGAGCACGCAGAGCACCTTCCCCGACGTGCACGGTATTGCGCAGCCAATCTGTTTGCCTGTATGGAATTCCTCATCTATCCCGGTCCCGGGGTCATACCTGTGGACAGCGCCGCAAAACAGGTCTGTCCAGTACAGGCTGGCTGTCTTGTCGTCCCAGAAGGGCGTCTCGGCGAGCTCGGCCCGTTTATTCAATATCGTTTGAAAAATCATTTTGTCTCTCCTTGCCTTTTTGCCGCTCTTTCGCACATGCCGCAGCTATTCACATATGCTGTCTCTTTTCTTTGCCGCTCTTCCCGTTTACGCTGCCGCTCTTTTCCTGGCGAGCAGGTGGTTGAGCACTACGGCCGCTATGAGCACGCTGCCTTTCGCAAATGTCTGCCAGTATTCGGGGATGACCGCTTTGAGGCCTACGGTAACACATATTATGATCAGCGCGCCTATCGCTGTTTTTGCGACGGAGCCTTCGCCGCCGGTGAAAGCGGTGCCCCCGAGAAGTACGGCGATGATGCAGTCCACCTCCATGCCCGCGCCGCACAAAGGATCGCCAAGCGACATATAGCTTGCCCGCATCACGCCGCCCAGCGCGGCAAGCACCCCGGTGAGCACATAAAGAATCGATACGATCCCGACCACATTGATCCCCGAAAGCTCCGCGGAGACCTGGTTTCCCCCGATGGCTGCGCTGTATTTGCCCAAAACAGTCTTGTGCTGCACGATGATCAGTATGACGATCACAGAAACGGCAACAAGGAAGGCGAGGGGCAGGCCCGCAAGCACGTCCTTTCTTGCAAAATCGTTGATCCAGGGCGGCATTTTCAGAACGTCGGAGCTCTTTATGGCCGAAAGCCCTTTAGGCACCAGGTATCTGGCTATGCCCTGGAAGAGGTTCAATGTGATAAGCGTCGCTATGACCGGCGTGATCTTCAGCCGGACCACGATGACGCCGTTGACCAGCCCCATCAATACGCCAAGAAGCAATGTCAGAAGCACCGCGGGCGCCATGGCCATGCCGTTGATCACCATGATGCAGTAGACCACGCTGGACAGGCTCATGGCGCTGCCAACGGAAAGGTCGATCCTGCCTGAGATCATGAGGAGCGTGAAGCCGCTGCTCATGCAAAGCACAGGGCTGGCCATGCGGAAAAGGTTGACCAGGTTGTCGCTCCAGTTGAGGAAGTTGCCTTTGCCGAACGGCTCGCCTTTGATCAGGGTGAGGATGATCACGGTGACAGCCAAAACGATATATACGTAAGTGTTCTTTAAAAGCTCATGCGCTTTTTCCGATGTTTTTCCCGAATGTTCCATTTCCTCACCTCCTCCTGTTGTTCAAAGCGAAGCGCTGGGCAAGTATCGCTATGAAAGTGGCCACGCCCTTGATGATGAATTGCCATTCCGGGCTGAGCAAAAGCCCTGTCGCGGTCGAGGTGACGACCGAGATGATCAGGGCGCCGATCACTGTGCCTATGATGGAGCCGAACCCGCCGTTGATGCTGGTGCCGCCCAAAAGGGTTATGACAAGGGCGTCGAATTCATACCCCGTTCCGCGGTTTGAGAACCCGGCCATGAATTCGGAGGCAAGGAAGATGCCCGTGATCGCGCACAAAAAAGCGCTGACCATGTAAAGGAATGTGACATGCTTCACGACCTTGATCCCTGACAGGCTTGCGGCAATCGGGTTTGCGCCGATAAGGTAGGTTCGCCGCCCGAATACTGTCCTTTTTTCGATGAATATCGCAAGGATGACGAATCCTATCATTATGAGGACTATCACCTTCATCTGCGTCCCGGGAATCAGCGTATTGCCGACCACGCCGTATATGTCGGGCAGCCCGGTATTCCTTTGCGATCCCATCGTGACTATCTGGGCTATGCCGCGTGTAATGGACATCGTCCCAAGCGTGACAATGATGGAAGCCACTTTGAGTTTTGCTATGAAGAACGCGTTGATTGCCGCGACGCCCATGCAGCAGAGGATAGTGAGGGCGATAGCCACCCCGTACGGCAGGTTGAGCCCCTGCGAAAGTTCGGAGGCCGTGGATGTGTTTGTCTGGCAAAAATACACGGAAAGCACCCCCGCCATCCCTACCATGCCGCCGACAGACATATCGAAATACCCCGCGATCAAAAGCCATGTGACGCCGATCCCGATCATTATGACAAACCAGAAGTTTGACACCAGGTTTTGCAGCATGTTCAGGGAAAAGAACCCGGGTACCGCTACCGAAGCAAGGGTAAAAAGGATCGCCAATGCAAAAAACATGGTGAGGTTGATAAAAGATTCATTGCTCAGCTTGCCAAGCCCGGCGCCAAGCCGGGTTTCCGTCACAGTGTTTTTCATGCTTCATCACCCCCGGTCACGATATTGATGATATGTTCCGAACTCAGATTTTCGTCGTTTTTGATCTCCGCTTTCATCGTCCCGTCATAAAGGAGATAGATCCGGTCGCAGATACTGATGATCTCGGGGAGCTCAGAGGAAAAGATCATGATGGAATTGCCTTCCCTGGAAAGCTGGCGTATGATGGCGTAGATCTCGCTTTTCGCGCCCACATCGATGCCGCGCGTAGGCTCGTCCAGCATAAGCAGCTCCGCCTGCGCAAAGAGGCATTTTGAAAACACGACCTTTTGCTGGTTGCCGCCGGAAAGAAGAGCAACGTCCTTTTCTATCGTGTTTGTGGAGATGCTCAGGTCGTCCACATATTTTTCCGAGACCTCCCTTTCGCGCGTGCTGTTGATGATCCCACGGGACGCGATGTCGGACATACGCATGACGGGGATGTTGTACCTGACAGTCAGAAGCGCAAAGATCCCCTGTGTCCTGCGCTCCTCCGGCACCAGGGCTATCCCAAGGCCGATCGATTTCGCAGGGTCGGGGTGGATAAGCTCCCCTTTGTAGTAGATGCTGCCGCGGTAAGGGTCGGCGCCGTAGATCGCGCGCGCCAGCTCTGTCTTGCCGCCGCCTATCAGCCCGTAAAACCCGACTACCTCGCCGCGTTTCACCTCGCAGGAGACGTTGTTCAGTTTATGGTTGCTGACATTTTCTATCTTGAGTATCGTCTCGTCGGTCACGTTTGGGTTGGGGACATATTCCTCACGGATAGCTTTGCCCACCATCATCTTGATAAGTTCGCCCCTGTTTTCTACTTCGCCCAGCGGCATTGTGGCAATATGCCTGCCGTCACGCATCACGGTGACATAGTCCCCGATTTCAAAGATCTCGTCGAGCCTGTGCGAGATATAGATAACGGTAACGTTATTCTCTTTCAAAGACTTCACTATTTTGAAGAGCCGTTGTATCTCCACTTCGGTGAGCGCCGCCGTAGGCTCGTCCATGATGAGGATCCCCGATTCGGAGGCTATCGCCTTTGCGATTTCGATGATTTGCTTTTTCGCAACGCTTAAGGACGCCGTATTTTGTTTTGGATTGATCGAAGGCTCCAGCGTTTTGAGAAGCTCAGTGGTTTTTTTGACAGAGTCGTCTTTGACAAAAAAGCCAAGTCTGGTCTTTTCCTTGCCAAGGGTCAGGTTTTCCTCGACCGAAAGCTGGTCGACCACGTTCAGTTCCTGGAAAAGGGTGGAAACGCCGTACTCTCTGGCCTCGCCTGTGTTGTGGGCATGGTATTCCTCTCCGTTGAGCAGAATCGTGCCGCTGGTCTTTGAGTACGCGCCGGTCAGTATCTTGATCAGCGTCGATTTGCCCGCGCCGTTTTCCCCCACCAGGCAATGTATCGTATTGCGTTTGATATCGAAGCTGACGTCGTCCACGGCCCTGACGCCCGGGAAGACTTTCACGAGGTTTTTGATCTCCAGCACATTGTCATTTATGCCGCCATTGCCTTCTGCGCCGCTATTGCCTTCGGCGCCGCTATTGTCCTTGATGACATTATTGTCCATAAAGACCTCCCCTGATACTGCAAAGAGGGAGAATGGCTTCTCCCCCCTTACAGTATGGATTGCTATTTCGTCATGATCAGCTTATAGGGCAAAATTGTCGTTGAACTGATCGTTGTAAAGATCCACGGCCGCCTGGCTGTCCACATACCCGCTCACTGTGTAGGCGTTGGCGAACAACTCCTGCGGAGGCGTGGAGATTTGCGGGATATCCCCGTTGATCATATCCATCAGCGTGTCGATGATGAATATGGAGGTATCCTTGGGCGGGAGGAACATTGAGAACTTCAATGAGCAGTTGGGGTCATAGATCTGCTTGAGCTCGACCTGGTCGCAGTCCACGGAGCAAACTATCTCTGTAGTAGCAACCCCGTCGTCCATCGTGCCCCTGCCGGCCTGGACCAGCGCGGCCATAACGCCGACCGTCAGGTTGGAGGCCTCGGAGTAGATGATGTTGACTTCGGGATGCTGCGCACAGAGGTCAAGCGCTATCTGCTTCGCCGCGTCGCCGCCTTCACTCGCATCCAGGCACCCAAGGTCGGTTGCGGTGGGATCAACGCTCAGCACGCCTTCCACGAACGGGTCGGTACGGCCTGATTTGACCTCAGTGTGGTTCGGCCAGCCGAGCTCCACAAATACGATCGGGGTGTCCGGGTTGTCTTTCTTCCACTGCTCAGCCATTTGCTTGCCCATTTCAAAGGACACGCCGGCTTCGTCATTACGGATCGCCGGCATATCGACTTCCGGGAAGGGGTTGAAGAAATTGGCGATCTTGATGCCCCTGTCGATCGCGTCAAGCACGCCGGGTTTGGCGGCCTCAGCGTCCCAGATCTGCAGGCAGGCCGCGTCCATGCCCTGCGCGACGATCTGGTCGATGTTTTCCGTCATTACGGCAGAGTCGGACTTGCCGTCAAAGGCGACGACGTTCATCCCGTAGTTTTCAGCGCCGTAGTTCTTGGCCGCCGCAAACCTTGCCTGATGGAAAGTGTTGGTCATATCGGAAACAAAATATGCGATTTGGAGCTGCTCGGCCGCGGCGGGCGGGGCCTCTTCCGCAGGTTCCTGGGTGTCTGTGGCTGCGGGTGGTTCCTGCGGTTCAGCGGCGGGGGTGGAATCGTTGCATCCCGCCAGCATGAACATACTAAGGACCAGTAATGCACACACCACAAAAGACATGAATTTTTTCATTGAATCCTCCTTTCAATAAAAGCCTGACATAGTGTAAGTAAATATGAATTTAAGCCTAACACCCGCACTATGCATTGTCAATTTCGATTCATGCGGCAATACCATTAAATTGAACAATTGTGCAATGAACTTATGAGTATGGCTTGTACCGCAAAACGGAATAGTGCTATTGTCAAAACAAGAAGATGAGAGGAATAAATAAATGTATCTGAGTGACTGCCCGCTGGGTTTGTATGAAAAGGCGCTCCCTTTTGAGTGGGACTTTGAAAGGAAGCTGGAAACGGTGAAGGAGCTGGGCTTTGACTTCATGGAATTCAGCGTCGACCCCGACCATACAGACAGGCTCGACTGGTCAGAGAAGAAGATCGCGGATTTTAAAAAGGTCTCAATGCGCCTTGGCGTACCGGTGCATACGATGGCTTTGAGCGCCAACAGGGCGTGCCCGCTCGGCTCAAAACACGACCATGTGCGTGAGGAAGGGAAGGTCTATTTAAAAAAGGCCATCCTCCTCGCTGTGAAGCTTGGGGTGCGGATCGTGCAGGTCGCGGCGTACGACGTATATGAGCTGCAGGAGAAAGAAGGCAACGAGGAAAACGACAGGCTCTTTTTGGAAAGCATCACCGAGTGCGCGCGGTTTGCGGCGCGGTCCGGCGTGATGCTCGCGCTGGAAACGATGGACACCCCCTACGCGGGGAGCGTTGAGCGCTGCAAAAGGATCGTCGATATAGTCGGCTCGCCGTGGGTGCAGATATACGCTGACACCGGCAATATAGCCGCGGCGGGAATCGATTTCACAAAGGATATCCTGACCGGGGCCCCCCACGTGGTAGCGGTCCACTTAAAGGATTCCAAGCCCGGCATGGTCCGGCATATCCACTATGGCAATGGGATAGTGGATTTTGACGCAGACCTGAAGGCACTGAAAGAAACCGGGTTCCAGGGGTTTTTTATCGCGGAGATGTGGTACGACGTGTACGCCAACTATATTGGCAGGGTAAAGGAGTCATGCCTTTTCCTGCGCGATAAGATCAAGGCGGCAGACTCGCTCGCTTAGGTGAGTGAAGCTTGATAGCGGTGAGTGAGGCTTAAAGGAGGGTTTTATGAGCGGAATTTCAAAACAACGGGTCGTTGCGGCGCTTGGGCTTGACTACGCGGACCGTACGCCTACTTTTGAATGGCTGATCGACAAAAAGGTTCTGGAAGCGCTTGAGCCCGGGCTGGACTATGTGGCGTTCAGCGACAAATACCTTGACGCGATCTGCGTCGAACTGGACTACGAAAAGGAGGACCTGGGCGGCGGGCGGACGAAAAACGAATGGGGGATCATCCAGGAGGACACGGGCGAGGAGCACGCGTTCCCGATAGACGGGGCGATCCACGACCGCGCCGAATTCGAAGCCTATACGCCGCCTCGCGCGGACAAGCCCGGACGCTATGACAGGCTGAAAGGGATGCTTTCAAAATACGGTGAGGAGAAGGCCGTGATCCTGCACCTGAACGACGTGTGGTCGATCCCTTCAAGGATGATGCCGTTTGAGGATTTTTTGATAATGATAATGGACGACCCGCAGCTGGTCAAAGACATCGTAAAGATGACGGTGGACGCGCAGATCGAGCTTGCAAAGGGCGCGCGTGAAGCGGGCTGCGAGTTTGTCTATACCGGCGATGATGTTGCCTATGTGAGCGGCCCCATGATTTCCCCGGCCATGTTTGAGGAGATTTTTGTCCCGGAGCTGAAACGCGTTTTTCAGGCTTACCGCGACCTTGGGCTGTATGTGATGAAGCACTCGGACGGGTATATGATGCCGCTTTTGGATTTCTACAAGGACGCCGGCATCCATCTCTTCGACCCGGTCGACCCGATCGCGGGCATGGACCTTTCCGAGGTGAAGGAAAAGTACGGGCGCTCGTTTGCGATCAAGGGCAATGTCAACTGCGCGACTACTCTCGTAAGCGGCTCGGAAGGCGACACGGCCGAGGAGGTGAAGCGCTGCCTTAAGACAGGCATGCCGGGCGGCGGGTATATCATCAGCTCAAGCAATACGATACACTCGTCGGTAAAGCCGGAAAACTACAAGGTCATGCTTGAGACTATTTTTGAATACGGTAAGTATTGAGCGGGAGGCGTGAAATGGAACTTTTGATGGGGCTGGACATAGGCTCAACAAGTATCAAGGCGATCATCTATACGCGGGAAGGGAGGCCGGTTTCCGAGGAGGCCGTGCGTCTGCCTTTGACTTATGACAACAAGGAGCATCCCGCCTGGTGCGTCTGGCGCCATGAGGATGTCTGGGCCGTGATAAAATCGGCCATTACCGGGGCCGTAAAGAAGCTGCCAAAAGGCGATACGGTGGGCGCCCTGGCGGTGACGGGGTTTGGGATGGACGGCCTGCCGCTGGACAGGGACGGCAAAGAGCTGTACGACCTGATCTCCTGGCATTGCCCAAGGACTGTGGAGCTGTACGAGGAACACCTGGACTACTTCGGCCGTGAGGACGTGATAAAAGAGACGCTGCGCGGGGCGCCGATGTCGATAGATACGGTGTACCGGCTGAAGTGGATGGAAAAAAACGAGCCGGCCATAATGGAAAAAGCGGATAAATGGCTGCTCATTGAAGATTACGCAAATTTCAAGCTTTGCGGGGCGGTGGCGACCGACTATTCGATGGCGTCTACGGTGTCGCTCATGCGGCAGGACAAGCTCCAGTGGTCTGAGCGGATAATGTCGGATCTGGGCGTAAGGGGATCGCTGCTTTCGCCGCTTATGCAAAGCGGCACGGCGCTTGGGACGGTGCTGCCCGAAGTGGCAAAGGAGACGGGGCTTGGCGAGGGGACGAAGGTCGTGCTCGGCGGCCACGACTACATAGTCGCCGCGTTTGCGTCCGGGATAAAGCCCGGCGAGGTGCTGGACATTACGGGCACCTGGGAGATGCTCGTCGGGGTGACGCGCGATGTCGCAAAGATCTCTCTTGCCGACCTTTTCTATATCGAGCCCCACGTGGCGAAGAACGCCTGGTGCCCGATCGAGTCGGCGATCTCAGGGGACATGATGGAATGGATGGTCGAATACCAGGGCAAGGGCTGGGACGAGGCAATGGCGGCGGCTGCCGCGGCGCCGCTGGGCTCGCACGGCTGCACATTACTGCCGCACTTTTCCGGCTCGAATTCGCCAAATATAGAGCCTACTTCGCTGGGGGCCTTTGTGGGGATGAGCAATATCGTTACAAGAGGGGACATGGCGCGCGCCATGCTCGAAGGGCTGAATTACAAAACACGCGAAATGTATGAGGCCATGAAGCGCACGATGGGATCGGACATCACGGCGCTTAAAGCGGAGGGCGGGGCTGCGAAGAACGCCCTGTGGACGCAGATGAAGGCTGATATCCTGGGCGTGCCCATAGAGGTCCCAAGCCTCTATGAAGCCACGGCGCTGGGCGCGGCGATGCTTGCCGGCCTGGGGATCGGCGTATATGAAAGCGAGGATGACGCGGTGTCGTCCGTCGCCGGGGAGGCCGCGGTGTATGAGCCGGATCTTTCGGCGCACGCGCAGTACACGGATCTTTATGAGGGCGTATACCTGAAGCTGCAGGATTCTCTCAAAGATGTCAATCGCGAGATATTTAACAGGTTTATCAAATAGCAAGGGCCAAGCAGAGGAGGGCACCAGGAAAATGTTCAGTAATGAAAAAAAAGAGCTGATCAAGGCGGGTATGAAACTTGACCGTTACGGGCTTATTGCGCTGGGAGGCGGCAATGTCAGCATGCGGATGCCGACGGGCGAGATACTTATGTCGCCGAGCGGGATGATATATGAGGAACTGGAGGAGGACGACGTCGTCGTCATGGACATAGGCGGAAACGTCCTGGAAGGGGCGCGCAGGCCGTCGTCTGACTCAGAGGCGCTTCTTTACATACTGCGCGAAATGCCTGATGTGAACGCCGTCATCCATACTCACCAGCCGTACGCGACGGGCTTAGGGCTTGTCATGGACGAGTTTGTCTGCAACCTTACGACGCTGGCGAACGCCGCCAGGGGCTCTGTCACGGTCGCGCCGTACAGCGCGCCAAACTCACTGCTTATGGGTGAGAACACGGTCAAATACCTGAACGGCAGGCTTGCGGTAATTTTGAAGCACCACGGCGTGGTCAGCGTAGGCGACTCTTTGAAACAGGCGCTTTACGCCTGCGTCTACCTGGAGGAAGCGGCAAAGACCTATGTGGCGGCGAGGTCGATAAGCGATGACGTGGCCCTTTTGACAGATGAGCAGATAGAACATACGGTCGAGATATTCAGGACATACGGCCAGGCGAAAGGGAATATATTATGAGCGGGATTCAGGACCAATTGCAGGACAAGCCTTTTCTCGAAAGGGTGATGAAGCACCTGATGCTTGTGCGCAAGTTTGAGGAACAGGTGTTTGACCTTTTCGGGCAGGGGAAGGTGCACGGGACAACGCACCTTGGGATCGGCGAGGAAGGGACCGCTGTCGGGACGGTCTTTGCGCTTCAGCCGCAGGACTATGCGCTTGTGTCGCACCGCGGCCACGGGCAGGTGCTGGCGAAAGGCTCCGACCCAAGGGACATGATGGCGGAGATACTGGCAAGGGAGCCCGGCGTCAACAGGGGGCGCGGCGGCTCGATGCACCTGTCGGATATCCGCTACAACACCCTGGGCATGGACGGCGTGCTCGGCGCGTCATGCCCGATCGCCTGCGGCATAGGGCTGTCTTTCAAGATGCGCGGCGAGGCCGACAGGGTAGCCTGCGTCTTCTTCGGCGACGGCTCCATGAACCAGGGCGCGGTCCACGAAGCGTTCAACCTGGCGGCCACGTGGCAGCTGCCGGTGCTCTTCGTCTGCACGAACAATACCTACGGCATGAGCACGCCGCTGAAAAAGGTCGTCAACGATATGGACCTTACCAAGCGGGGGTACCCCTATGGGATAAAGACATATGAGGTGGACGGTAACGACGTGCTTGCGACGTACACGGCTGTGACCGAGGCGCGCGCCTATATAGTCGCGGAGCAGAAACCGGCTTTCATCGTGGAGCACACTTACAGAACGAGCGGGCACAGCAAGAGCGACGGCAACCAGTACAGGACGAAAGAGGAAATAGCGGACTGGAAGTCGAAGAACCCGGTCATACGTTTCTCTTCGGTGCTGCTTGAGAACGGGTTCACGCAGGCGGAGGTTGACGCGCTCGACGATGAGACGACAAAGATCATAGAGGACGCGGTCACTTACGCCGAGTCCTGCCCGGACCCGACGGCGACGCCGGAGGACCTCGAAAGGGAGGCTTACGCCATGTAGGCTGTACCATGCATGAAAGAGTAGAAAGAGCAGCAAGAGCAGAAAGAGTATAAAGAGTAAAAAGAATATGCAGGTGAGGACGATATGAGGGAGATAACATACGCAGAAGCTGTACGGGAAGCGATGAGCGAGGAGATGCGCCGGGACGGCGACGTGTTCTTCATGGGCGAGGACATAGGCGTCTACAACGGCGCGTTCGGCGTTTCCAAGGGCATGATCCAGGAATTTGGCGAAGAACGCGTACGCGAGACGCCGATTTCGGAGACCGGGTTTTTGGGCGCTGCCGTCGGCTCGGCCATGATGGGCATGCGGCCGATCGTTGAGCTGATGTTTTCGGATTTTGTAGCGGTATGCTGGGACCAGATCGCAAACGAGGCGGCGAAGGTGCGGTTCATGCTCGGCGGGGCTGTCAAGGTGCCCCTGGTGCTCAGGACCGCCTCCGGCGGGGGGACGGGCGCCGCGGCCCAGCATTCGCAGTCGCTCGAAAACCTCTACTGCCATATCCCGGGGCTCAAGGTGGTGATACCGTCTACGCCCTACGACGCCAAGGGGCTTTTGAAATCGGCGATAAGGGACGACAACCCCGTGGTATTCCTGGAGCAAAAGAAGCTTTACCGCGAGAAGGGGCCCATCCCGGACGAAGACTATACAGTCCCGCTGGGAGTTGCGGACATCAAGCGCCCGGGCCGCGACGTCACGATCATTACATATGGCCGGATGGTACAGATGAGCCTTGCGGTTGCTGAAAAACTCGCGGGCGAGGGCATAGAGGCCGAGGTCATAGACATCCGCACGCTCGTGCCGCTTGATACAAAGACTATCGTGGAAAGCGTGAAAAAGACGCACCGGGCCGTTATCGTGCATGAAGCCGTGCAGTTTTCCGGTTTTGGCGCGGAGATCGCAGCGCAGATCGCGGACAGCGAGGCGTTCTTCTGGCTTGACGCGCCGATAAAGCGCGTCGGCGGGTATTATACGCCCATACCCTTCAACCCGATTCTTGAGGCGAGCATATTCCCGACGCCTTCACGCGTCGAGACAGCTGTCAGGGACGCGCTGGCCACTGCGGCGTCGGTCTTCTCCGCGGCCTCAGTACAGAAGGCAGGGGCTTTGGAAGGGGCAAATTCGCCAAGGATGACCCTTTTGGCAAAAAGGATATCAGCCGCGAAGGGCCTGGATGTATCCGGGGTTGGCGGAAGCGGCGTCTCGGGCCGGATCTATTCGGCGGACCTTTCCGGCGCGCCGCCCCTGAATGCTGGCGGCGGCAGCGCGCAGGCGGGCGGCGGCAGCAGCGCGCAGGCGGGTGTGAAGATGCTGCCCGGCGACCGCGAGGTAAAGATGAACGGCATGCGGCGCGTGATCGCGAAAAGGATGTCGCAAAGCTCGCTTGAGACTGCGCCTGTCAGCCAGATCGTCGAGGTCGACGCGACTGAGCTATTGAGGATGCGCAAGAGGCTCAACGAAGGCTGGGAGAAGAGCGAGCATATTACAGTGACGGCTTTCATCCTAAGGGCAATGGCGATCGCTGTGAATGAGCACGAGCGGTTCCGCATGCAGCTTTCCGCGGGCGGGGACAGCTTCATCCTGAAAGACGCCATCAACATCGGCGTCGCTGTCGGGACGGCCGATGGCCTTACCGTCCCGGTTCTGAGGGACGCGTACCTTAAGCCAATAGATAAAATCAGCGCGGAGACGACGGAGATGGCGCAGAAGGCCCGCGAAGGCAAGCTGGCGCCGGAATCCTACCAGGGCGGAGTGATCACCTTGACGAATATGGGCATGTTCGGCGTCACGGCTTTCACGCCGATCATCAACCAGCCCGAGGCCTCGATACTTGGGATGGGCGCGCCCGCGGAACGGGTAGTGCTCGAAGAAGGCGTGCCGAAAAGCCGCAGCTTTATGTTCCAGTCACTTACTTATGACCACAGGATCATCAACGGTACGGAGGCGGCGCAGTTCCAAAAGCGCGTGAAAGACTTGCTCGAGGCCCCGGAATTGTTGCTGTAGGAAAAAGGAAAGGTAAAAGAAGGAAAAAGAAGGAGGATGTCCTTGCAGTACTGAGGACAGAGGGCAGAGGGAGAAAACTCAAATATGGCAAAAGAGATCATTATGCCGAAAAACGGCATGGATATGAAAGAGGGGGTCCTGATACGCTGGCTGGTGAAGGTCGGCGACAAGGTCGAAAAGGACGACCCGATCATGGAGATCGAGACGGACAAGGTGACGATGGAAAGCGAATCGCCTGCCTCCGGCACTGTGCTTGCGCTGTACTATGGCGAGGGGGTGACGATACCTGTCCTTAAGGTCATCGGCTATATCGGCGAGGAGGGGGAGACGGTCCCAGATGCGCCGCCGGATATGGAAGCGGAGGCGTCCGCGCCTGCGGCAGGGCCGGATGCCGGACCGGTTTCAGAGGCTCAAGCCATGCCGGCCACGGGCCAGGACCCGATGGATGCCTGGGCTTCCGCGTTCTCGGCGGAGGCGCCCGCGCCGGATACCGCTCAAGATGCTGATGCCGCGCAGGAGAGTTACGAGTTTGACGTAGCGGTCATAGGCGGCGGGCCCGCGGGGTATGTTGCCGCGATCAAGGCCGCGCAGCTTGGGGGGAAGGCCGTCCTGTTCGAAAAGGACGTTGTCGGCGGCACATGCCTGAACAGGGGCTGCGTCCCGACGAAGACCTATGTGAAGACAGCCGAGTATTTGGATCATATCAGGCGCGCCTCTGAGCGCGGCATAGTGAACGACCCTGAGGCCACAGTCGATATGGGGGGGGTGGTAGGGTACAAAAACTCGGTCGTGGCAAAGCTGACGGGCGGGGTGGAATACCTTTTGAAATCAAACGGGGTAACGGTCGTGAAGGGCTGTGCGGAGGCAAAGGACGCGCACGAAGTCGAATGCGAAGGCGAGGTCTATACCGCATCTGCGCTTATCCTTTGCGGCGGGAGCGTGCCGGGCCGCCCACCTATACCTGGACTTGACCACAAGGCGGTGGTGACGAGCAATGAGATCTTGGATTCCGATACCTTGCCGGACAGCCTCGTTATCCTCGGCGGCGGCGTTATAGGCTGCGAGATAGCCTGCGCCTGGGCCGCGTTCGGGGCGAAGGTCACGGTCATTGAGATGCTCCCTTGCCTTGTGGCAAATATGGGGCGCAAGGTCGCAGGCGTGATCGAAGGCGCGCTTAAGGCGTCGGGCGTCGATGTATACACGGGCATGGCGGTCACCGCGATCGAAGACGAAGACGGCAAGCCGGTCGTTGTAGCGGGCGATCTGCGCGTCAAGGCCGACACCGTGCTTGCGGCAACAGGGCGCGACGCGGACCTGTCATGCCTGGGCGCGCTGGCGGGTCGGATAGCGACGGAGCGCGGCAAGGTCGTCGTAAACAACAGGATGGAGACAAATATACCCGGCGTATACGCGGCAGGCGATGTGACGGGAGGCATGATGCTTGCCCACACCGCCTTCAAGATGGCCGAGACGGCGGCCGAAAACGCGCTTGGGGGCGATAAGCCATGCAACCTTGACATAGTGCCGGCGGGGGTATACACGATGCCGGAGGCTGCCTCGGTGGGCCTGGATGAGGAAGCGGCGCAGAAGAAGGCGGGGGACAGGCTCTCTGTCGGGTATTTCCCGCTGGCCGCCAACGGGAGGTCGCTTGCCTCCGGGGAGCCGGAGGGGTTTGTCCAGGTAATGGTCGATACAGAGTATATGGAGATACTGGGCGTGCGCATCGTCGGGGCGGACGCTGTTGAGATGATAGCCGAGCCGGCGGCCCTGATGGCTATTGAGGCCACTGCTGACGAGGTCGCCGACGGGATCGTCCACGCGCACCCGACATATTCTGAGGCGTTCATGGAGGCCTGCGCCGACGCGCTTGGCAGATGTGTGCACCTGCCGAAGAAAAAATAGTACAAAGCAAAAAATAAAGACTATAATCATTATACGGCTATATCATTTAATCAAGGAGGTATAAAATGGCAATGACAAAGGCGGAACGCGTACTCAATCAATTTTTAAGGGAACCTGTGGACTACCTGCCGAGCCAGATCACTTTTTCGGACCGGTCGCGTGACAATGAGATCAAGAGCCTGCTCGGACTTGACCCCGAGTCGTCTCTTGACGATTATCTTGAAAACCATATCCATTTCACATTTGTTACAGATGACTGGCCGCTGTTTTTCAGGAATATTGACCCGGTCATAGATGACGGCCAGGAAAAGGGCTTTATGTGGAAGGACAAGGAGGCAAGGACCGTATTTGACCGGTTCGGCATGGGCACCATGATCGGGGAGGACGGCTTCTTCACGAACTATGGCGTACTGGCCCGCGACAAAGAGATGAACAAGGTTGCCGCCAAATACCTGCCCGACCACCTGACAAAACTCTTCGATATGCCGATCGAGAAGGCGGTGGAGGCGTATGAGACGCCCGACCCGTTCACGCCGGGCAATTTCGAGTGGCTTGAGCGCGACAAGGACGGCGTGGCCGGCGACCTGTGCGTCATACCTTCGGGCTATTTCGGCGTATATGAGCGCGGCTATGCGATCCTGGGGTTCCAGCAGTTCATGACCGAGATCGCCGGCAACCCGAATATCGTACATACGCTCATGGAAAAACTTACGGACTACAGGGTCAAGCTGGCGAAAGTCAAGGCGGACCTGGGCTACAGGATAGCCCACCACGGCGACGACCTCGCGATGCAAAACTGCGGTTTCTTCTCGCCGAAGATGTTCAATGATATCCTTTTGCCGCATTTCAAGCGCCTGTTTGCGGAATACAAGAAGTACGACATGTATATCTTCATGCATTCGTGCGGTCAGATGGCTGATTACCTGCCGCAGCTGATCGACGCGGGCCTTGACGGGTGGGAACCGGTACAGCCGTGCAACGACCTCAAAAAGATCAAGCGCGAGTACGGCAAAGACCTCGTGTTCATGGGCGGCATCGACGAGCAGAGGCTTCCTTTCATGAGCACTGACGAGGTCCGTGAAATGACGAAGGAGACCATCCAGATACTCGGGAAGGGCGGCGGGTATATAATAGCGCCGTCCCAGGAGATCATGTCTGACGTGCCGCTGGAAAATATCGCGGCCGTCGTAGAGACAGCCGTCGAATGGCGCGAAAAAGCGATATAGCCCCGGGGTCCGTGTTCGTACGGATGCAGACACAAAAAACGGAGGCATAGGTGACATACTATATGGGGATAGACGCCGGCACCAGCGGGGTCAAGGCTGTCGTGATGGACGATTCGGGGAAGCTATGCGGGTCGGGCTATTCTGAATGCGGTTTTATAACGCCAAAGCCCGGATGGGCTGAGCAGGATCCCGCCGACTGGTGGCGCGCCTGCCGCGAGGCTATCACGCAGGCGGTATATGATTCCGGCGCCGGCAAGGCAATCCAGGCAATCGGGTTTTCAGGCCAGATGCAGGGGAGCGTGATGCTGGATGCGAACATGGAGCCCGTTGGCAACTGCCTGCTTTGGCTGGATCAGAGGTCTTCCGCGGAAGTCGCCGGGATAAATGAAACCATACCGCCCGATGAGTATCTTGGGATCACGGCAAACCACTGCCTGAACAGTTTTTGGGCGCCAAAGATCCTCTGGGTGAAAAAACACCGCCCGGACGAGTATAGCCGCACGAGAAAAGTCGTGTTTACGAAAGATTACCTGTGTTACAGACTCACAGGGGAGATCGCCACAGAGGTAAGCGACGCCTCGCTCAGCTTCCTTATGGATGTGCCGAAGAGGGCGTGGGCTTATGAATTGTTCGACAGGCTAGGGATCCCGCGCGAATTTGCGCCGGAGAGGCTTCTTGAATCGACCGGGGTCGTGGGTCAGCTTCGTGCAGGAGCCGCGGAAGAGTTTGGCCTTACAGCCGGCATCCCGGTCATTGCGGGCGGCGGGGACCAGCCGGCGGGTGGCGTCGGGATCGGCGTCGTAAGGCCGGGGGTGATCGGCGCGGCGATCGGTACGAGCGGCGTCGTGTTCGGATGCCTTGACGCGCCGCTTATTGACAAGCAGGAGCGCGCTTTATATTCCATGGCGCATTCCGTCCCGGGCAAGTGGTGTTTTCTGGGGCTGGTGCTGATGGCCGGAGGCTCGTTTAAGTGGCTCCGCGACACTTTTTTCGCCGACGCAAAAGCAGTCTATGAGATCAAGGGCGGCGATGTCTATGACCATATGACTGCTCTGGCGTCAAAGGCGGCCCCGGGCAGTGAAGGGCTGACCTTCCTGCCGTACCTGAACGGCGACAAGACCCCGCATTCAGACGACAACGCAAGAGGCGTGTTTTTCGGGCTTTCAAACCGCCACGGGCTGCCTGAGGTCTGCCGCAGCGTCATGGAAGGAGTCACCTTCTCGCTTAGGGAGACGGTCGATATCTGCCGGGAGTTTGGTTTTCCCGTCACGGAGATCCGCGCAACGGGCGGAGGCGCAAAGAGTTCGCTCTGGCGTCAGATCCAGGCGGATATCTATGACTCAAGGGTGGTGACGATGAGCCTTGAGGAGGGTTCGGCGGCCGGCGGGGCGATCCTGGCTGCCGTCGGTGCAGGCGCGTACGAAAGCGTTGAGGAGGCGTGCGACGACCTGGTCAAGACGACAAGCGTGACAGAGCCGGTAGCGGCAAATGTGGCGCTTTACAATGAGTACTACGAGGCATACAGGGGCCTGTACCCTGCGCTTCGGGAGCCGTTTAAAAAGCAGGCCGGCATCGTGGCAAGCCGCTTGTAGGCGGAAGGCCTTGGGTTCAGGTATCGTCGGGCATAAATCAATTCACTCATTAACCGGGGCCAGGGAGGCATGGCGCCGGTTCGGAGATACGTTAAAAGGTCATACAAACTGGTAATGCAAAGAAGGAGGAGTAAATCGTATGAAAACTAAGAAACTATTGGCACTGGTGTTCAGCATGCTACTGGTCGTAGCTGTGTTCGCGGGCTGCGGCGACAGCGGCGGCGGCGGCGAAGCGCCGCCACCTGACACGGGCGGTGACGCGCCTGTGGAAACGCCTGCGGAACCCCCTGCCGACACGGGCGGCGGCCTTACGTCGGTGACAGCGGGAGACTACACTTTCGAGCTTGACTTGGCCAAGAACCCTGCCGACATCGAGATAGCGGTTGTGTATATGAACACGACCGTGCCATTCGCCCAAGCTATAAAAATGGGCGTGGACGCGGCGGCGGAGGAATTTGGCATCAACGCGTACATGACAGGCAAGGAATCATGGGACACCGCCGTTGAGATCGACGTGGTGCAAAACCTGATAATGAAAGGCGTGGACGCCATCGGGGTCGCTGTAATGGACGAGCCGGGCATGACGCCGATCATCCAGGAGTCGCTTGAAAACAACATCCCGCTCGCCACCTACAATGTCGATGCCCCTGCTTCCGGCAGGCTCGGCTTCGTAGGGGAGAACCTGTTTGACGCAGGCGCCGCGACAGCCAGGGACGTCGCCGAGGCTATGGGCGGCGAGGGCAAGGTCCTTATAAGCTCGGTCGCGCAAAGCTCCACATGGTCGCGCCAGAGGCAGGACGGCGTGGAGAGCGTGCTCGCTGAGTACCCGGACATTGAAATCGTCCAGGTAGTCGACAGCCCGGGAAGCGAGCAGGAGACCTATGGGATACTGGAAAACGCGCTCCTGGCGCATCCCGACATCGATGGGCACATCTCACTTGGCGGCACGGGTTATGTATGGGCGCGCGTATTGATCGAGAATAATATGGGCAATATAGATTCCGACCACCCGATCTATTCGAGCGGGCATGACCTGACGCCGGCGAAGGAGACGCTTGACCAGATCAAGGACGGGTGGCTGCTCAGCATGTACACGCAAAACCCCTACAACCAGGGGTACCTGGTCACGAAGATGCTGTACAGCTTCCTGACGACCGGGGACGCAGGCTCATTCTCGGTGGTCGACTCCGAGATTACGGGTGTCAACAGGTCGAACATGGACAAGTTCTACCAGGATCTTGACGACGGACTGCCTGTAGGCTGATAAGTTATAAAGCGAAGCGGAACTGTTTTCCCGCCCTTATACAAAAGGGCGGGAAAAAGCTGTGATCATATTGAGGTGAAGAGATGGCCTTGGGACACAACAAAGGGATGATATTCAAAAATGAGATAGGCGTGATCATCGCGCTGGCAGCGTTGATCATTTTTTTCTGGCTGACGTCAGACGTTTTCATGACGTCAAGGAATTGGCTCAACATACTGCGCCAGGTCTCACTTTTGGGCATCATGTCGGTCGGCATGACAAAAGTGATCGTAAGCGGCGAGTTCGACCTGTCGGTCGGCTCGGTTTTCGGGTTGTCGGCCATGCTGACAGGGACATTCATGCAGACCGGCCTTCCGATATGGCTGTCGATCGCGGCCGGCCTGGCGGTAGGCCTTGCGGTAGGCTTTGCGAACGGCTTTCTGGTTACATACACCCAAATCCCTTCGTTCATAGTGACACTGGGCATGCTGAATGTCGCAAGGGGCATAGCCCTAGTCGTTACAGGCGGATTGGTCGTCGTCCTGGATGAGACGACTGTGTCGGCCTTTGGGGACCTGGAGCGCTTTTTCCATTATGGCGGCGGGGGGAAAGTGGGCACTGTCCCAATCATGATCTTCTATTTTGCCATAGTCGCCGTACTCGGCTATTTCGTGCTGCATAAAACGATGATAGGCTTCCGCATGAAGGCGGTCGGCGGGAACGCGAACGCGGCCAGGGTCGTCGGCATCAACGTAAATACGGTCAAAATCACCGCCTTTTGCATACTGGGCCTGCTCTCCGCGCTTGCGGGCATAGTCAACCTGGCCTTCATCACCAACGCGCAGGGCACCACCGGGCAAGGCATGGAGCTCAATGTAATAGCCGCCACCGTTATCGGCGGCACAAGCATCGCCGGCGGCAAGGGCTCGATACTGGGCACCGTGATCGGCGTCTTGATCATGGGCGTGCTTAACAACGGGCTTGTATTGATCGGGGTCTCTACATTTGTGCAGACCATCTGCGTCGGCGGGGTCATCATAGGCGCGGTAGCCATAGATGTCTGGGCGAAAAAGAACAATTAGCGCAGCTTGCATGGAACGCATGCGGGTTTTGTGTGAGGTAATATAGAGGTAATATTATTGTGGCTGATATCATTGCATTTGAAGGCGTAAGCAAGAACTTTGGCGGGACCAAGGCGCTGAAAAGCGTTTCGTTCAGCATCAGGCAAGGGGAGATACACGCGCTTGTCGGCGAAAACGGGGCGGGGAAGTCCACCTTGATGAATATCCTGTCCGGCCTTTTCCTGCAGGATTCGGGCGAGATCGTCTTCAAAGGCGAGACAACAAGGATATCCAGCCCTTCCGTCTCGAGGTCGCTCGGTATAGCGACCGTGTTCCAGGAGCTGAAGAACTGCGCGAACCTGACAATTACCGAAAACATATTCCTTGGAAGGGAAATGATCAAAGGGATCTTCATGGACTATGCCGCCATGAACAAATACGCGCGCGGGATCCTGGACGGCTATGGCCTGGACATCGACGTCGGGGCGCAGATGGACAAACTGTCGGTGGCGCAGATGCAATTGGTCGAGATAGCGAAGGCCATCGACCTGAAGGCGGACGTGCTCATACTCGACGAGCCGACGTCGGCGCTGACCGTGAACGAGACGAAAAAACTCTTTGACAATGTGCGCCGCCTGAAAGAAAACGGCGTGACCATAGTGTTCATCTCGCACAGGCTCGAGGAAGTCTTTGAGATTTCCGACCGTATCTCCGTACTGCGCAACGGGGAATACCTGGGGTCATACGATATCGGCGAAACCAACACGGAAGAGATAGTGAGGCTGATCGCGGGCAAGGAGCTTGTGCAGGAGTACGCGTCGCAAAAGAAAGAAGCCCGCGATTTTTCGGAAACAGTGTTGTCCGTCAAAAACCTGTCGTACAAGCCCGTCATAAAAGACATCAGCTTCGATTTGAAAAAAGGGGAGATACTCGGGTTCTACGGGCTTCAGGGTTCGGGCCGCACCGAGCTTTTGGAAACGGTGTTCGGAATCCGCAAAAAGGACTCCGGAAGTGTCAGCGTGAACGGCGCCGAAGAGGCAAGGCCTTCCGCGCGCGCCTCGATACGCAGAGGGGTAGGCATGCTGACGGAGGACCGGAAGCTCTCGGGCGTCTTCTTTAACATGGACGTGAACGACAATATCGCGGTGATACACGACAGGGATATCCAGCGCGGGGGCTTTATCAACACAAGCTATGTGAACAGCATTGTAAGCTCATACATAGAAAAGCTGGGCATCAAATGCAGCGGCCTGTACCAAATGGTCGGGAACCTGTCGGGCGGCAACCAGCAAAAGGTGGTGCTTGCGCGCTGCCTCTCAACAGACCCGCAGATACTGCTCCTTGACGAGCCTACGCGCGGCGTCGATGTCGGGGCGAAAGCCGAGATCTACGAACTGCTCAAAGGCCTGCGGGAGAACGACAACCAGTCGATGATCGTCGTCTCCTCGGAACTGCCGGAAATAATACTTCTGTGCGACCGCGTGATCGTCATGAAGAACGGGCGGATCACAGGCGAGCTAAAAGGCGACGATATCAGGGAAGACCGCATTTTGCAGTTTGCGTTCAGCGAAAGAGAAGAGGCGGCCGGCTGAGGGGGCCGGGAAACAAGGGAAGACCGCATTTTGCAATTTGCGTTCAGCGAAAGAGAAGAAGCGGCCGGCTGAGGGGGCCGGGAAACAAATGAAAACTATGAAAGAAAAACCTGCGCGCAAAACTATTCTTGCATGCGTGCTCGCAGCTGTTGTAATGATGTCGCTGGCATTCGCCGCCTGCGGCCAATCCCCCGAAGAGGGCATCCGCAAAGCGCTTACTGAGCAGTTTGACAACATCAAGACCGGCGCCGACGCGAGCCTCAACGAAATGATCGACGAATTCATCCAGGAAACCAAATAAACCATTGGGGGCCTCGAAAGCGGGGCATTCCATAAGGCATGGATAGACGGGTTCTCATACAGCATTGATGATGTTGCAGTGGAGAAAAGTACCGCAACCGCCAAGGTCACCATTACCCGCAAAGCGCTCGACGACACACTGTCGCTTTTTGACACCAATATCGAAGCCTATATGGCCGGGTTGGCAGAGCTTGCGGAAACCGACCAGGAGGCTGCGATCGGCATGGCCAGTGAAGAGCAGCTCAAGGAGGCGATGGGGGTGCTCTATATGGAAGCGCTGGACAAGACACCCTTGAGCACGGCTAGCATTGAAGTGGAATATGTAAAAGAAGGCAACATGTGGAACCCGACGGAAGCATCCTCAGATCAAATGTTTGAAACCCTGTTTGGGTGAGCCCCGGGAGCTCTCTTACCATTCTCCGCATTAAAGATTAAAGAGTTTCGGGCGCAGCGAGAAACTTCCTTGCGGCTTGTTGCGGCGGCCGCTTGTCTTTGAGTTTATTATTTTCCATCAATTCCTTTCAGGATATTCCATTTACCTGCAATCCGGTTGTAATCAATAATTAATCAATCGTGCATCAAGCCCTGCGTTTGTAAGGATTGAAAAGGATCAGGAGATGGCCGGACAGACTTGTTTTTTTGAAGCCAGGAATATCTGCCAGAGCTTTCCGGGTGTAAAGGCTCTGAATGATGTGAGCATAAAGGTCAACAAGGGGGAGATCCATGCTGTCGTGGGCGAAAACGGCGCCGGCAAGTCGACGCTTATGAAGGTCATCGGCGGACTGTACAGTATGGACAGCGGCCAGATTTATATCGACGGGAAGCCTGTAGAGATAAAAACCATCGCTGATGCGCTCAGGCACGGCATCAGCGTTATTTATCAGGAACTGGACCTCATGCCGGCGCTTACGGTGGCGGAGAATATCTATATAAGCGACCTGCCGGGGAATGCGGGGTATGTGGACTACAGGGCGCTCAACCGCAAGACGCAGGAGCTGATCGACGGGCTTTCGCTCAAGATAAAGCCGACGGACTATGTGAGCATGCTGACGGTGTCAGAGCGGCAGATGGTGGAGATACTCAAGGCGCTCTCCCACGATTCGGAGCTGATCATCATGGATGAGCCCACTGCGGCGCTGAATACCCAGGAGGTTGAAAAGCTTTATGAGATCATCCGGAAGCTGAAGGCTGACGGCAAAACCATACTGTATATCTCCCACCGCCTGCGCGAGGTCTTTGACCTTTCCGACAGGGTGACGGTGCTCAGGGACGGGGAGTATATCGATACCTGCGAAATCTCCGGGCTGACCGAGGCAAGGCTTGTGGAGCTCATGGTAGGGCGCGATATCTCGCAGGTGTTCAAGTACAAGGAGAATCCTCCGGGGAAGGTCTGCCTGGAGGTGAAGGGCCTGACGAAGGAAGGCCATTTCTCGGACGTCTCGTTTTCGCTTAGAGCCGGCGAGGTGGTCGGCATGGCCGGGCTTATGGGCTGCGGGCGCGAGGCTATCAGCAAGGCGGTCTACGGGCTTTTGCGCTATGACCAGGGCGAGGTCTTCGTGGACGGGGAAGCGGTCAGTATACGCAGGCCGTCGGATGCGATCAGCCACGGCATCGGCTATGTGACGGATGACCGCAAGGACGCGGGCATCTTCGCCCTGATGACGGTAAGGGAAAACCTTACGATAAATATCATTAAGCTCATATCCCGCTTCCGTTTGATATCGGCGGATATGGAGCGCAAGCTGCTCGCCGAGTACACGAAGAGCATGAATATGAAGTACACAAACGAGGCGCAGCGCATCATGTTCCTGTCGGGCGGCAACCAGCAGAAATTCGTGCTTGCCCGGGCGCTCGCGGCGCATTGCAGGATACTCGTGCTCTGCGAGCCGACCCGCGGCATCGACGTCGGCGCCAAAGCCGAGATATACCAGCTGCTCTCAAACCTTTCGGGGGAGGGCTACGCGATCCTGGTGCTTTCCTCCGAGCTTCCCGAGATAATGTCGATCTGCTACCGTACCCTCGTGGTCTTCCAGGGGAAGGTCACGGGCAATATACTGCGTGACGAGATGGATGAAAACCTCATCATGCAGTGCGCGACCGGCAATACGGAATACTTCAGCGAGGGGGCGCCGCTATGAGCAAGAGGGCAAACCTGTTCTGGTTCTACTGGGAGCGGTTCGGTATACTCGTCATCCTGGTCGTCGTGCTCTGCGTCTTTGGGGTGCTTACCCCCAGCATACTGGGGCCGGCCAACCTCTTAACGGTGCTATCGCGCTCCGCGATCGTAGGCATAGGCGCGATGGGCATGACTTTTGCCATCTGCTCGGGGGGCTTTGACCTGTCGGTCGGCAGCATAGTGGGGCTTTCGACCTGCGTCTGGGCCTCGGCGCTGCCTGTCATCGGCATTGTGCCGGCCACGGCGCTCACCATTGCCGTCGGCGCCGGCTGCGGCGCGCTGAACGGGCTGGCAATCACGAAGCTCAAGATCGTCACCTTCGTAGCCACGCTTGCCATGAGCATGATCTTCCGCGGGACGGCGCTGGTCTACACCGACGGCTCCAAGCAGATGATTTCCCGCGAGTTCAACCCGGAGGCAAAATTCTTCTCGGAAAATTACACAATATTCGGCCAGCAGATACAGCTGATACCCCTTTTGATGATGGTGGCCATATATATCCTGGGGTATTTCCTTTACAAGAAGACCCGGTTTGGCGTCTATACAAGGAGCATCGGCTCCTCGGAGACGTCTTCCAGGACATCAGGCATACCGGTCGACCGGACCCTGACCATCGTCTTCATGCTGACGGGCGCGACCGCGGCGACCTCCGCCTTGATCTTTTCCTCACAGCTGATGCAGGGCGCAGCGACCCTTGGGATCGGGTTTGAGCTTGAAGTAATTACGGCCACCATACTGGGCGGCACTTCCCTGGCAGGGGGCAAGGGCAATATCTGGGGCTCGATGATCGCCGCGATCCTGCTTGCGCTCATGCGCAACGGGCTCAACATCCTGGGCCTCTCCGACGAATACCAGAGGCTTGCGATCGGCTTCATCCTGCTCATGGCGCTTACCATCAGCGGCATCCAGTCGGTAATGAAGGAGACGCACAGATAATGGGTACTTTCACGGGTTTGTTCAGGAAGATCAACTTCGGCGAATTGGGCATCTTCTACGCGCTGGTCGTCTTCTGGCTGATACTGATTATTTGGGACGCGCCGGGCTTCCGCGACATCAGCGTGTACAGGTCGATACTGCAGAAGGCGTCGTTCATGGGGATCTGCGGGGTCGGCATGACCCTTGTGATCGCCTCGAAGCACTTCGACCAGAGCATCGGCGCCATGGTGGCCTTTTTGGGCTGCACCTTCGCGATACTTATAAGGGCTTTTTCGGATACTCCTCCACAAACAGAGGTGGGCGTGGTGACGAGGCCGGATGGGGTCGAGTTCCTCGGCATCCCCTGGTATGGCATTGTCCTTGCGATAGTGATCGTTTTGCTGCTCAGTGTAGGGTGCGGGCTGCTGAACGGGGTGCTGGTCGCAAAACTCCATATCCCGGCATTCATCGCCACGCTCGGCACTCTGTACGTGTTCCGCGGCTCGGCCTACCTTGTCAGCGACAGCAAGCCTGTCATCATCAATGAGGTAGTGACGAGGAAGCAGTACGCCTTCTTTGATTTCCTGGGAACCGGGTCGATAGCCGGTCTGTCGTTCTCTTTTTGGGTAATGATCCTGTGCGCCATACTTGGAGCCGTCATCATGCGGAAGATGAAGCTGGGGCGCGACACCCTGGCAATCGGAAATTCCGTGGAGGCGAGCCGCATTTCGGGCATCAATATCGACAAGACCAAGATCCTCGTATTCACGCTCCTGGGCATCTTCGTCGGCATAGCGTCCATCCTGAACACGACATTTTTGGCGTCTTCCAACCCCGGCATGGTGCAGGGCTTTGAGTTTGATGTAATAACGACCGTGGTGCTTGGGGGTACGGCGCTTGCCGGCGGGAAAGGCAGCATCTTCAATTCCGTCGTTGCCGCGATATTTTTGGCCACAATCACAGTGAGCATGCCCCTTTTGGGCCTGGGGTCGTACCCGCAAAGGATCATCCTGGGGGCCATACTGTTGTTTGCGTTCTCGATCAACCAGCTGCGCGTCATAGGGGAGAACGCACGCGTGAAGGCGAACGCCAGGCGCGAAGCGGCGCTGAAGGCGGCTTTGCAGAAGGCTGCTTTGGAGGGGGCCGGGATGCAGGATGCCGCTTTGGAGGGGGCTGATTCGCAGGACGCCGCTTTGCCGAAAGAATGATTATGTTAACAAAAAGTTCGCGAACAGGTTCGCGGAAACGTTGAAACCTTTTACATATTTAAGGAGGAAAGGATAATGAAGACTAAAAGGATATTTGCATTTATGGTGTGCGCTCTGCTGGCGCTGAGCTTGTTCACATTTGCCGGCTGCACCCAGGACAACCCCGCCCCGGCGGAAGAGCCGCCGGCAGCTACAGGCGGAGATGAGCCGGCGCCTGCGCCTGATCCGGAGCCAGCGGCGGAAACCGGCGGCGACCAGACGATCGGCTTCTCGGTGTACGACATGCAGTACGAGTTTTTCCAGATCATGGAGGAAGGGACCAGGCAGCAGATAGAGGCCATGGGCTATGGCTACATACTCCATGACGAGAAGAGCGACGAGAACGAGATGGTCACGGGCGCTATCAACCTTATCAACTCGGGGGTCGCGGCGCTGATCATCTCCCCGTGCAAGCCCGAGGCGCTGTCCAGCATCGTGGCTGCCGCAAAGGAAAAGGGCATCCCGGTCATCGTTGACGATATCGGCGGTGGCGGCACGGACTATGACGCAATCGTTATCTCCGACTGCTACGGCGGGGGCCAGCTGGCCGCTGACTACGCGGCAGACCTTTTGAAAGACCAGGATAGCTCGATGAAGGCCGCGATAATCAAATGCGAGCCCGAGGCAGTATACGCGATCCGCAGGGGCGAAGGCTTCAAGGCCAATATCACAGCGGCGGGCTTCGATGTCGTGACGGAGATCTCCGGCCATTCAAAGAGCGATGAAGGATACAAGAATATGCAGGACATCCTGGCTTCCCATCCTGACGTCGCCGTAGTGTTCGCCGAGAACGACCCGATGGCCGTCGGCGCGGCCAACGCGGCTGCCGACGCGGGGCGTGACGACATCATCATCATCGGCTTCAACAATGACCCCGAGGCCCAGGATGCGATAAAGGCGGGCATCCTTGCCGCTACGGTCGCGCAGTTCCCGGGCGCGATGGGCAAACTGACTGTCGAGCTGGCCGACACGCTCATCAACGGCGGCACGCTTGCCTATGACAACAACGACACTCGCGAGATCTTCGCCGAAGTCAAGCTCATAACGCCGGCCGACTTATAAAAAGACAGGCCAGGGCCAATAGGCGGGGCGGCTGTCCGGCAGCCCGGCCACAGAGTTTTCACACGCGGGGCGGCCGGTCGGCCGCCTCGCAATTAATGGGGGGCGGCAAAGCGGCCGGGTTCCAAATTTGATAGAATAGACGCAATAAGGGTTTTGGTGCAAAGCGCGGCGAAACCGGTGCGAAGCGAAGTATGAAATCGGCGCTCTACGTGGTAAAACAGTGCAATGCGAAGTGATAAACCAGTGCGAAGCGAATTGCGAAACCGGTGCAAAGTGAAGTGAGAAACCGATGCGGCTCATAGTAAAAAGGTAAACGTAATGGGAAAAGTGAATGCGCGAAGAGAGACTGGCAAGGGGCGGGCAAGGCCGGCGGCGGCTGCGGCGGTCGTGGCGGCAGCTTCCATCCTGGCAGTATCCTGCCTATGCCTGTGCGCCTGTGGTCAGGGCGGCAGCGCCCCCGGACTGGGCGGAGGGGCGCCCGATGCGGCTGGCGGCGGCAGCGCGTCCGGCACGGCTGGGGGAAGCGCGCCCGCAGCGACGGACGGCGGGCTGCAAAAAAACGTGTACGCGATGGTTTCCAAAGACATCCACAATCCCTATATGAAGAAGGCGTATGAAGGGTTTGAGGCCGCCTGCCGCGAAATAGACGCGGAGCCGGTTTTCCGGGGCCCCGACGTTGCGACGCCAGAATGGCAGATCGAGATCATAGACCGCCTGGCCGAAGAGGGCGTGGGCCTGATATCTGTGACCGCAAACGACGCCGACGCCCTGTACCCGGCGCTTCACAGCGCCATGGAAAAGGGCATAAAAGTGATTTCTTTTGACTCCGCTGTGAATAAGGACAGCAGGCTGGTCCATGTACAGCAGGCAAATCCGGAGCAGATAGGGCGCGTCCTTGTGCAGGCCGCCTATGAGATGGTGGATGGCGAAGGAGGCATTGCCGTATTGTCCACAACGAGCCAGGCGACGAACCAGAACCTGTGGATCGAATGGATGAAAACGGAGCTTCGCGAAAACGCGCAGAAGTATGCCAAGACCCCGCTGATAACGATCGTGTACGGCGAGGATGAGCCTGTGAAGTCCGCCAGCGCGACGCGCCAGCTTTTGAGGGATCCGGAGGTCAAGGTGATCATCGCGCCGACGGCGGTAGGCATGGTGGCAGCGGGCAAGTGCCTGCACGACAACAATTCCAATGTGATGCTGACGGGGCTCGGGATGCCTTCGGCGATGGGCGAGTATATCGAAAACGGCGTTTGCCCGTGGATGTACCTGTGGAACCCGGTGGACCTTGGGTATCTGACGGCATATACCGGCGACGCGCTGGTAAGCGGGCAGATCGACGGGGCCTCAGGTGACACTTTCAATGCCGGCAATATGGGCGAGAGGGTGATCACGGCAGCGGTGGACGGCGGAACCGAGGTGATGCTGGGCGACCTCTTCAAGTTCGACAAGACAAACATCGCGGTCTGGAAGGAAGTGTATTGACCCTGTGACGAAAAGAACCCTTTTCCTGAACCGCGTGGTGCGGCCCTATACGAGGATCTTTGACATTACGGTCATAGTTGCGGCTGTGATATTGTTTTCGATCGTGCTGTACAGCAGCAACAGGGCTGACGAATACAACAACCAGACGCTGGCCAACCAGCCTCTGGTCCAGCTCGACAATTACCTGGCGGACCTGGACACGATTACAAAAAACGCAATGTCCAACGAGCTGCTTATCAAGAAGTTTTCCGATTTGCGCGATGAGGCCGATACGGACAATCATTTCACAAAGAATATCCTGGACGCGATAGAGACATCAAGCATCCTCCACAATATCACCGGCGTCAGGAGCGATATCTTCCGGATATCAGCCTATAACGACTGGGGCGATTTCGTGTCTTACGGCGCAGTCGTTGACACAGGCGAGGCGAGCGACTACCTGCGGGCCTCCGGGACAAGCGGCCTGATGCGGGATTTCGCCTCCGGGGAAAGAGAATACCTGCTCAAGGGCCCAGGCCTGGACCATTGGTCGACTGCGTTCAAATCCGACTACCTGTCGTTTGTCAGGCCTATCATGAATACCTATTCCAATGACGTGGTGGGCATCGTCGAGATACAAAAAAACAAGGAGACGCTGCTTGCATCTGTGTTCCCGGATCCGGGCAGCGGCAGGCTTATCAATATCTATGACGAGCAGGGCGGGGCAGTGCTTTTGGGCGCGGAGTCGGAGGATTACCGCGTTGTCGCAAGCGTGTCATCGAGCGCCTACGGCTGGCGTATCGACCTGCTTGAGCACAATAATATCTTTTTGGGGAAGCTGGCGCAGATGCTCCTTAGTTTCATCGCCGGCGGCGTTGGTATCATCATCCTTGTCAGGTACCTGGTCGGCCGCATTACGAGGCAGATCGCAAAGCCGCTTGAAACGCTCAAGCGCTCGGTAGAAAGCATTGAAGTGGCCAACCCGACGCGGATAGATACGGCGGATCTTGATATTGAGGAAGTCTATTCCGTGGCAAATTCCTTCAATACGCTGATGGAGAATGTAACTTTTTTAATGGCGCAGGAGAAAAAAGCGCACCTCTTCGCGCTCCAGGCCCAGATGAACCCGCACTTCCTCTACAATATTTTGAGCGTCATCAACGCGGAGATCCTTGACGGCAGGGACGGCAACGCGATCGAGATCGTCGGCAACCTGTCAGATATGCTCCGCTACACCTCGTCTTATGAAAACAGCATAGCAAGGCTCGAAGAGGAAGTGCAGCATACGGAAAAATACCTCAAGCTCATGAAGGCGCGCTACGCTGAGATGTTCACCTGGCAAATCGATATGGACGACGGCCTGAAGGACGAAACAGTACCAAAACTGATGATACAGCCTTTGTGCGAGAACTGTTTCCAGCACGGTTTTGCTGATATTGAGCCGCCCTACTGGATACGCGTGCATGTTTACGCGCATGAGACAGGCTGGTCCATCGAAGTCTATGACAACGGCACGGGGTTCTGCGCGGAGGAAAGGGCGTCGCTCGGCTCAAAGATCGAGGCCGCCAAAGACGACACGGACTTCGGCGGCATGCAGATAGGGGGGCTCGGCCTTCTAAGCTCGATAGTCCGGACGCGTATGGTGACGGGCCGGGATGTGGAATGCGAGATCACGAACCTGTCCCCGAAAGGCGCCGGGGTGAAGCTGAACATCCTAAAGAAACCGGCGGCAGAGTGAATGAAAGAAACCGGCGGCAGAGTGAATGAAAGAAACCGGCGGCTGAGTGAATGGGCATTAAGTGCAGGCCCCGCGCCCCGAGCCACGTAGGGATTTTCAGTTGGTGCTGGCCCAGCCTGCCGTTTGGCCTGCCTCTTGACCTGTCTCATATGCAGATTGGCAGGAAATTTCGAAAAAATGTCCGAGATCAGGACTTATGTATGGTTTTCCGCAAGCAGATGCCCTGCAAAATGACTATATATGGAAAAAAGAGGGCTTTTTGAAGCAAATACTGCCTAACACTTCCAAATAAACGAACACAAACCATACACAAGTCCACTTTTCGGACAAAAATCATCAGAATCACGGCAGAGTATGCCGAACCCCTGTGTGAATAGTAGCGAATTAAAATCAG
>Ga0082212_10000281_pt1 | contig 73534 bp, 63 predicted proteins | sample TergutNt197P3_FD_71548 | JGI IMG/M metagenome (GOLD analysis project Ga0082212, IMG submission 71548) | Neocapritermes taracua P3 segment gut microbial communities from Petit-Saut dam, French Guiana - Nt197 P3 | ecosystem: Host-associated > Arthropoda: Insects > Digestive system > Gut ...
TCCCGCCAACACCCAGGAACAGGCCGTCGCCATCATGGAGGAAAAGCTGGAAGTGGTGCGGGCCATGCTGCACGGCTTCGCCCATGCGGAGTATTTCGGCGCGGACACCTCCCGCAAGCTGGCTATTATCCTGGAGGCCGAGGAGTTCATCCTGGGACTGGATGACGGCAAAAAGCGCTACATTGACGCCGTGACCGCGCTTTCCGCCGCTTTCGCCCTGGCGATCCCACGGCCGGAGGCGGTGGCGGTCACGGAGGAAGTCGCCTTTTTCCAGGCCGTCAAGGCGCGGCTCGCCAAGTTTGACGAAGGTACTGGTGGGCGCAGCAGCGAGGACATCGAAATCGCCATCAAGCAGGTCATAGATCAGGCGCTTGTTTCCGACAAGGTCATCGACATTTTTGACGCGGCAGGCATCAAACAGCCGGATATTTCCATCCTCTCGGAAGAGTTCATGCTGGAAATGAAGGGCATGCGTCACAAAAACATCGCCCTGGAAGTGCTGCGAAAACTGCTGAACGACGAACTGACCGCCCGCGCCAAAACAAACCTCGTCCAGAGCAAGGCGCTGCTTGAAATGCTGGAAAACGCGCTGCGCCGCTATCACAACAAGCTCATTGCCGCTGCGGAAGTCATTGAGGAGATGATTACTGTCAGCAAACAGATCACCGCCTCCGATGCCGAGGCCGAGGCCATGGGGCTTGAGCCTTACGAATACGCGTTTTATACCGCTGTCGCGGCTAACGATTCCGCGCGCGAGCTTATGCAAAAGGACAAGCTGCGCGAACTGGCCGTTGTGCTGACGGAAAAGGTACGGGAAAACGCCAGCATCGACTGGACGTTGAAAGAAAGCGTGCAGGCCCAACTACGGGTGGTCATCAAACGCACTTTGCGCAAATATGGCTACCCGCCGGATATGGAACAACTGGCAACGGAAACCGTCATGAAGCAGGCGCAGATGCTTGCGGATGCGTTGGCGGTGTAGAGGTGAGCCACAAGAAAATATAGTTATGACAATAGCAGATGTATCTGTATAAACTGGGATCCAGGTACGAATATTGTAAAGAATTTTTTATATTTTTGAACAAAGAACAACAAAAACAATGCAAAGCCTACAGAGAAAATGGGACCGTGGCGCCAAAAGACCCTCCGCACGGCATTGAAGCTGCTCAATTTTCTGGATCGGAAAGGACTGGAATCATGGCATCCACAAGGCTCACGATTTCCTTGAATTTGCTGTGCAACAACCGCTCGGCGACGGTATCCAGCCGTTCCCTGGTCGCAGGGGACCAGGTTTTTTGATCCAGATCGGCCAGCACGTCTTTGGCCGTTTTTTTATTGTACGCCACACACGCCGCCCGCAGCGCCAGCAATTTTTCGCGCAAACAGATCCGATCCTCGTCCGCTGCCGTGCAGGTCTCGCCATCTTCCTTTGGCGTGACTTTTTCAATCACCTGCCGCAGCGCGTTCAGAAACTCCGGGGTTTGTGTGGCCATTGTCGCGCTGTCGTGTTCCCGCCCCGCCTGTTCCAGACGATCCGCAAGGGAAGCGAGTTCTCCTTCGCCGATATTGGCGAGCGCGCTTTTCATGCCGTGGACGTTGACGACATAGCGCTGCAGGTCCGCATTTGTGTGAGCGCCCTGTTTGGCGCACAGCGCCGCCAACACCGTGACGGACTTGGACGCGTCCCGTATGAACGCCTTGGTCAGCTTCGGCGCCAGGGGCGCAGGCGTTGCATCGGCGGCATCCCTGTTGGCGGCGTTTTTTTGCCGGCGCGCGGCCTCAACCACTTCGGGCGGCTGCCGGTCACGCACGAATTTGTTTAATACCGCGTTCATCTGGCGTATGTCGATCGGCTTGGAGATGAACTCGTCGAATCCTCGTTCCCGAAACAGCTCCGCCTGCCCGATCACGGCGTTTGCGGTCAGGGCAACGATAGGGCGCGTGTACCCAAGGCCGCGTATGGCTTCTGTCGTTTCCATGCCATCCATGTCCGGCATCATATGATCCATGAACACGATATCGTACGCCTCGCCCCGCTTGATGTGTTCAATCGCCTCAAACCCGCTCCCGGCGAGAGTCACCGCCAAACCATACGGCGCCAGAATCCCCTGGGCGACATAAAGATTCGTTTCCACGTCGTCAACGACCAGCACGCGGCCGTAGGGCATCGGATCGCGCACGATATGCAATTTTTTTATATGCGCCGCGCTGCTTATGCGGAATTGGCGCAGTTTTTCCGCCAATTCCCGACCCAGCACTCCGGGGCCGGCATTTTTTTGCGGCAAGCGCACGGTAAACACCGAACCCCTGCCCGGTTCACTCTCCACGATGATCTCGCCGTGCATCAGGTTCACCAAATGGCGCGTAATGCTCATGCCCAGCCCCGTGCCCTCGGTCGCGCGGTTGGCCTCCTGATTAAAACGGGAATATTCGTCGAACAGTTTGGATATCTGCTCTTCCGTCATGCCCTGGCCGGTATCGCGTATCGTGAAAACAAGCGTCACATCGGATTCCATGCCGTTCCCCGGTTCGTGGGAAACCGACAGCGTGACCATGCCTTCCGCGGTATATTTGAACGCGTTGGAAAGCACATTGTTCAAAATCTGCTTGACGCGCAGCATATCGCCGCACACCACCGCCGGCGTGTTTTCATCCACATCCAGTTCGAATGCGATCGGCTTGTTTTCAAACCGCATCATATTCAAGTGCGCGGTATCGTTGATCAGACTCGCGGTGTCGTATTCGGTGGCCAACAGTTCCAGTTTGCCCGCCTCTATTTTGGACATGTCAAGAATATCGTTGATGATGCCGAGCAGGAGGTCTCCGGAATTATAGACCTGCCCCAAGGCTTCGCGCATGCCCGGCGCAAGCGTTTCGTCCATCAGTTGAATTTCTGTGATTCCCAGAATAGCGTTCATGGGCGTGCGTATTTCATGGCTCATCTTGGCCAGAAAGGCTGACTTGGCCTGGTTGGCGGCTTGCGCGGCATCGCGCGCCCAGCGCAGCTCCTGCTCAACCCCGCGCATCTCGTTGAGCATCGCTTTGAGTTCCCGCAAATCCCTGATGTATCCTGCGACCACGTATTCATTCTTGTGCTTGATCCGCACCAGAGTCACTTCCGACGGTATCGGCTCGCCGTCAAGCTTTTGGTGCATCCACTCAAAACGGCAACTGCTCTCGTCAAATGCTTTCCTGAGATATTCGGCCGCCAATTCTTTCGATAACCTTCCGTCTGGCTGATACTCCGGCGAACATTCGTAAAACCTGTCGAAAAACGCCTGCTTGTCTTGCAGATCAAACAAGTTCAGCGCTTCCTGGTTGCAGTCGATAAGCGTAAAATTCCTGTCCCACAATTTGCAGCCCAAAGGCGTCGCATTGAGCATACGCTGCGTGCGCTCGTCCGCCTCGCGTTCTTTTTCTATCGCCGTCAGCAACAGGCTCTTTTGCCGGCTTTCCTCATCCGAGCGTTTCTTCGCCAGGTCCACGCGCAGCAAAATGATGCTCAGCACCGCCGCCAGACACGCGCCAAGAATGCCGAGCGCGAGCATCATGCGGTACAGTTGCTGATAATACTCGGCTTTGGGCGTCACCGTGTACAAAAGCCAGCCGTTTTTGAGGCGCATTGAAAAGATGATGGTCAATGCGCCTTCATAATTTGTGGCTTCGCGCTCAAAAAGAACGCCCCCCACCATCACTTCCTCCATGAAGCGCGGCAGATCGCCGCCCATTTCGCGGGCGTTCTTGCCAATCGCCTCCGGGCTGGGGTGCGCGAAGATATTTAATTTTTCGTCGTGGAACACTCCGTAACCGCCTTTGGTCAGGCGCATATCGGCAACAAAATGTATGATGTCGTCAAGTGGCACATTCAGGCACACTACGGCGAGAGGCTGTCCGTTCTGATCAAAAAGGCGGCGCGTATAGGTGATCATGTAAGCATTCAGGCGCACATTCATATAAATCGGCGTAACAGCCGTTTTGTCGCCTGCCGCAACGGCCGCCGCATACCAGGGGCGTTTCGTGGGATCATAGTCTTTGGGTATCTCCCATGTGGAGGCAGTCGTCATATACCGGCCCCCGAATACGTCAAAATAACCGTGCAAACCATCAAATGTGAACCCTTTTGTTTTATTCTGCAATGTTTCGGCCATGGTCAGCATATATCCATGTATCGCATCCGCATCGCAGCCCTGCAAAATCATTTCGCGCATGGTCGCAGAAATCACGGTCAGTACAGTTTCCGGCTCAAGCAACTCGGCTTCTATCTTGAGCTTTGTTTGCGTGAGATGCTCCACGGCATCTCTGCGCAAATTTTCCCGCAACATATCGCTGACATAGTAATTGCTTGATACCACCATGCCGATAAAAGCCAGCGCGACAAAAAGTATCTGCAGATACAGCGGACGTATCGCCCGGATTTTTTCTGTAACAGAGTGCATTGTTGGCATAAAACCGTTCATCCTCCCTCCAGGCGAATGGCCTGGAAGCGCCGCAAACCTGATGGGCTTCTTTTCGCGCTCCACACAGACAACATGAGGCGAGGGTCACTATGCAGCGCCATTGAATCCTCGCCCTGCCGCGTACGGTCCTGCGCTTCTTCCTGCAGGCCCGGTTCTGCATGGCTGCAATAAGCGGTCAGCATCATGGCGATAAGGCAGGCACACGCCATGCTGACCGTTGCAGCAAGGGGCTTTTTGTCGTTCTTCTCTGTCTCCTGCCATCATTGCACTAACTTGATCAATGTCAAGACGCCCTGTGCGGGCAGCGCGCGGGGGCAGATTTTAGCGGGCGGGGTATCCCATCAATTTTACTTTGAAACCGCCCTGAAACGCTGGTAACTACGGCAACATTTTTTTTGTTGCTATCCTGTTTTTATTGGAGTATACTTTGCAGATCAGGTTTCGTCGCGGCCGCGTGACATCCACGCGCACACTCCTGGCAACCGCACACTTTCGTGCATGATTCTGGTTCGCCCCGGTACCGCGCCAGGCGCCCGTAACTGTATCACTGGAGGATGCTATGAATGACTATGGTATGGGGGACTTTTACAAAAAAAGTCTTGAATTGCAACAAAATATGGCAAAAAACTGGATGGACGCGATGACCGGCGCCGCTGCCAACTTCGGCGGAAGCGCGAAAAGCGAAGCCTCCGCCGCTGGCGCCCCGTTCACGCCGTTCGCCGCCATGAACAAAATGTACGAATCCGTCTACGAAAACTGGCAAAAACAATTCATGGACAATCCCTGGATGAAGTTGCAGCCTTGGTCGTACAATATGTTCAGCACCGACAACCCCATGTCCGACATGTTCAACAAGATGATGAACAGCGGCAAATCCCTGACCGATCTTTCCGCCATCTGGCAGCAGTTGCTCGCCAGACCCCCGTTCGCATCCCGGGAAGAAATCCTGAAATTCATCGAGAGCAACAAGGCCTCGTTCGAAAAACTGTCCCAGGATTTCATGAGTCCGTTCATTCCCGAGAGCCTGCGTCCTTTGGTCGCCAATGCCATGTCCCTGATAAAGCAGTATGAGGCCACCGGCCAGGATCTGCTCAAACCCTGGAGCGAGCTTGCCGAGAAAAATTCCGACACGGCGCAGCAGATTGCACAGGGCGATCTCTCAGCCTATGGCACGTTCTATAAGTCGTTGAACAAGGCCTATGCGGAATCGTTCGGCAAGATGTTCAACGCCGCCGGCCTGGGCCTCACTCGGGAACAGAATGAAGCGGTCATGGCGCAGTTCGACACCTTCTTCAAAATGATCATATCCCTGTCGGAACTCATGGCGCTCATCGGCAATGTTTCCAAGTCGAATATGGTCGAGATCATCGAAACTTACGGCAAGCTCGTTCAGGAAGGCAAGCAGCCCCGGTCGCTCAAGGAATTCTACGAACTGTGGATAAAGACCAACGAAGACGCCTTTGTCAACGTGTTCGGCACGCCGCAGTTTTCCAAAATTTTCTGCGAATTTGCGAAGAAATCCTGCGAATACAAAATCCATTTGGACCGTGTGCTGGAACAGACCCTGGACTGGGCGCCTTTCCCCAAAAATTCCGAAATGGCCAACCTGTATAAGACCGTGTACGATCTGCGTAAGTCAGACTACAGGAATACGCAGCGGATCGAAGCCTTGGAAGAAGCACTGGCCACTCTGAAAGCCGGTGGCGAATCGGCCAAAACCGCCAAGAAGGGAGATAAATAACCATGACCGCCATACCCTTTGAAAAAGCCATGCAGGAAAGCATCGACTTTCAGTCCAACGTCCTGAAAGGCATCAAGAGCCTTCTGGATTTGCCGAAAGACGAAATCAAGTCCGACACTCTGGACAAGGATCTGGTGTTCAGCATCGGCAAGATGAGACTGTTCCACTACAAGCCCGTGGGAACCGCCAAAAAGGTGAAAACGCCCCTGATGATCACCTACGCGCTGGTGAACCGGCAGTACATGATGGACATTCAGCCCGACCGCTCGGTGATCAAGGCCTTTCTCGCGGCCGGACTGGACGTGTACATCGTTGACTGGGGCTATCCCACGGCTGAAGATCGCTACATGACCATGGATGACCACATCAACTGGTACATGGACGAATGCGTCAACTTCATCCGCAAGACGACCGGACACGCGAAGATCAACCTCCTCGGCGTCTGCCAGGGCGGCACGTTCTCAAGCATTTACACGGCGCTGCATCAGGAAAAAGTCAACGCGCTCGTGACCATGGTCACCCCCATCGACTTCAGCCCCGACGACGCGCTGCTCTTCGCCTGGAGCAAGTTCCTGGATGCGGACGCCCTGGTGGACGCTTACGGCGTCATCCCCGGTTCGGTGATGAACGTGAGTTACCTCATGCTCAAACCCTTCTCCCTGTCGCTCGACAAGTACATTGGTCTTGCCACGAGCAACCAGATTGACAACACCGAGTTCCTGGCCAACTTCATGCGCATGGAAAAATGGATATTCGACTCTCCCGGCCAGGTGGGCGAGACAATCCGCCAGTTCATCAACGACTTGTATAAAGACAACAAGCTGGTGAAGGGCGAACTGGTGCTGGGCGACAAAACGGTAAACCTGAAAAACATCACCTGCCCGCTCTTTGCCATTTGCGCGGAATACGACCACTTGGTGCCGCTCTCCTCGAGCAAGCCGATCATGGACGCCGTGGGCAGCACGGACAAGACGTTCACGTCTTTCCCTGTCGGACACATCGGCATGTATGTGAGTTCCAAAAGCCAGAAAGAAATCGCGCCCCAAATCGGGCAATGGCTGACGGAAAAGAGCAAGCACGCCTGATGCCGCTGTGCATGCCCGGCTGAAGCGGGACAGGTTCCCGCCTCAGATGCCGCATTGCTGTTGGCCCGGCAGGAAGCGACAACTTCCCGCCGGGCCGTTTTTTCTATCCTAATACACAGGGGTTGCCCGCCATGCGCCTGCTTGTCATCCTCTTGTGCCTTGCCGCGCCCAATGTTCTGTCCGGCCTGCCCGCCCAGGCCGCCGGCCTGCAGGCCCGCACGCAAATCAGCCTGGAGCAGGGGTACAATCCCAATCCCGCGCCGGACGATTTCAGCCTGCCCATGCCCTGCGGCCTGTCCATGGTCTTCAAGGCCGTGAGCATACCGGTGCAGGGACTCCTCTGGGATGTCAACTTCAACATGGGCACCGAAACCGCCGAGCGCGACGGCATGGAATACTACGATCGCCGTTTCGGCCAAAACATATCCGGCCCGTTCTGTGCCGCCGACCTGCCCAAAGACTGGCAAGCCCTCCTGCCCGCCGAAAAAGGCGCGCAGCAGGCGCAGCATTACTTCATGGGCAAGTACGAGATCAGCGCCCTGCAATGGCAGGCCGTGATGGATGGGCAATGTCCCGCGCAAGCGATCGAGGCCGATCTGCTGCCCAAAAGCGATATTTCCTGGTATGACGCCATCGAATTCTCCCGCCGCTACAACACATGGCTGCTTGAGAACGCTGCCGCCGCCCTGCCGCATTTTCACAACGATCCCAAGAACATCGGCTATGTGCGCCTGCCCACCGAAGCGGAATGGGAATACGCGGCCAGAGGCGGCAGCCGGGTGCCGGCCGATGCCTTGCGCCAGCAGGAGTTTCATGCTCTGGAGCCGGGCGCGACCCTGGAAGATTACGCGGTCTTCCGGCCGGAAAACGCGGGCCGCATTCTGGACGCGCCGCAGCGCATCGGCTCGCGCCGGCCCAATCCTCTCGGCCTGTATGACATGGCCGGCAACGTGGCGGAAATGATGCTGGAAACCTTCCACTTTTCGCTCGGCAACCGGCTGCACGGCTCGGCCGGGGGCGTGGTGCGCAAGGGCGGCGGCTTCAACGCCTCCAGAGACGAGATCATGCCCGGCCGCCGCGAAGAAATCCCCCTGCTGCACGCGCGCGGCCTGACCCTGACCCGCGACACCGGCGCCCGCCTTGTTCTCTCCGGCGTCAACACCCCGGACGGAGGCCGCACCGAGGCGCTGAAGCGGGAATGGGCCGCGCTTGGCGAGCGCAGCGAGCAGATCGTGCCCGGCGCCAATCCTTTGCAGGAACTCGACCGCATCCTCGGCCTGACCCAGGACGCCGCGACCAAAGCCAATCTGACCACCCTGCGCGGCGTGATCAAGGATTTCAATACGGCTCTCGAACGCGAGCAGTCCACAACGGCCGAAGGCTTGATGCGCACGGCCGTCTATATGATGGAAACCATCCGCAACTACGCGGTGCGCCTGAATATCAGCAAGGATCGCATCAAGGAGAACGAGGAACTGGCCAAGAAGGAGCGCGGTGAGGTTCTCAAAAAACGGCAGGCCATGATCCAGCAGTATGTGGCGGGCGCCGACTCCTTTGTGGACGCCATCCAGGCTTCTCTGCTTTTTTACAAGGGCCGCCTGCACGATCTGGCCGCCATTCCGGACACGACCTACGCCCATCACCTGGGAGGCCTGCAGAAAGAATTTGCGGGCACGGGCGTGTTCCCCAATAACATGACCGCCAATATCAAGACCATGACCCGGCATCGCGACCTGGCCAAAAAGAACCAGGCCGCTCCTCTGGCCCTGCCCAAGCTGCGCGACGACATCCTGCCCGAAACCCTGCGCCTGCATTTGCGGTAGCGGTGAAGCGCCGCTATGCCGATGAAAACGCTAGCCGGGATTGCGCTTGAGCATAATGTTCATGGCCTTGTACGACATGATCACCTCATCCTTCTGGTTGATGGTTTCAACCAGTGACGTGACGGTGCCCCGGTCGTTTTTGGACTGGGAGGGCTTGACCGCAAGAACGCTCACCCGGACACGCAGCATGTCGCCGGGGCGCAGGGGCTTGAACCAGCGCACTTCGTCTATGCCGGGCGATCCCAGGCTGGCCTTGCCCGGCAGAAAGTTCTGGATATAGAGCCGGAAGGCCACAGCTATGGTCTGGCCGCCGCTGGCGATGAGTCCCTTGTAAATGCTGTTCTTGGCCGCCTCGGGATCAAGATGGAAATACTGGGGGTCGAACTCTTTGGCGAAGCGGATGATATCGGCCTCGCTCACGCCGATTGTTTCCGCAAATTCGTACACCGCGCCTTCCACATACTCTTCAAAATGGCGTTCTTCCTTGGAAACCGACAATGCAGTCAGGCTCATGGGGCGCTCCTTATGTATCGTAAAATTTTCCGCAATGGGTCTGGTTATAGTCCGTGAGAAAGAATGTCAACCACAGCGGCGCAACGGCAGCGCTGACGAAGCATCACGGCACACTGAGGCACTCACCGGGCGGTAGTGTTTCAATGCGAGCAATGCCGGGAGGGACTCAGTGTGTCGTCAGACGAGGAAGGCGAGTTTTTTGTGACGGGAGTGTACTCTTATGGTACTCGACCGGAACAAAAAGCAAAGCCTGACGAAGTATCACGGCACACTGAGGCGCTCACGGCTCCGCTTGACTGCGGCAGGCAGCTATGCGAAGGGAAAACATAAGCCGTCCATACGTCGCACACCGGTCAGACGCCGCCAACAGTCAGGCTCCAGTCATGGGAGGACCAATGCCGTCCCGCAGCCAGAAAATCCTTGAGCGCCCCGAATTCAGCCTCAACCGTTGCGCTTACAAGGCCATGGGCTATTCCGACGAGGACCTGAAGCGCCCGATCATCGGCATCGCCAATTCCTGGAACGACCTCTGCCCTGGGCACTACAACCTGCGCCAGCTTGCCGAGTTCGTGCGCAAGGGCATCCACCGCGCCGGCGGCACGGCCGCCGAGTTCGGCACCATCGCCTGTTGCGACGCCACGCCCCAGGGGCATATCGGCATGCACTTTGTGCTGCCCTCGCGCGATATCATTGCCCACTCCATAGAAATCATGGTCGAGGCCCATCAGCTCGACGCCATCGTACTGCTCGGCTCCTGCGACAAAATCGTGCCCGGCATGCTCATGGCTGCGGCCCGGCTCGGCATTCCGGCTATCCTCCTGCCCGGCGGTCCCATGCTCGGCGGCGTGGAATTCGACAACCGTCCCTCAGACATGACCTCGGCCTCCGAAGCCGTGGGCATGCTGGCCAAAGGCCTGATCCGGCCCGAACAACTCGACCTGCTCGAAGATCAATGCGTGCCTTCGTGCGGTTCCTGTTCCTTTCTCGGCACGGCCAACACCATGTGCTGCCTGTCCGAAGCCATGGGCATGACCCTGCCGGACGGCGCCCTGACTCCGGCCCCCTATGCCGACCGCCTGCGTCTGGGCGAAGCCACGGGCACGGCCATCGTCAATCTGGCGCACAAAAACATCACCGCCCGCGACATCATCACCCGCGACGCGCTCTGCAACGCCGTGCGCGTGGCCATGGCCATCGGCGGGTCCACCAACGCCTTTCTCCATCTTTCGGCCATCGCCTTTGAACTGGGCATCAGCGGCGACGACATGATGCACATTTACGAGGAATTGTCCGACGCCACCCCGCATGTGGCCAAGGTCAACCCCTCCTCAAAGTACAACATGGAGCACTTTCACCAAAGCGGCGGCGTGCCCCGCGTCATGAAAGAAATCCGTCCGCTTCTGAACCTTTCCTGCATGACCGTGGACGGCGTGAGCCTGGGCGAGCGACTGGACAAACACGTGGAACGCTACCCGGTCAACCGCGCGGTGATCGCAACCATGGCCGAACCGTTCAGCAGCTCCAGGGGGTTGGCCATTCTGCGCGGCAACCTGGCGCCCAGGACCGCCGTGACCAAGCCCGCGGCCATCGACGCATCCATGTGGACCTTCACCGGCAAGGCTGTCGTCTTCGATTGCGAAGAAGACGCCAACGCCGCCATCCTGGCCGGCAGGATCGTGGAAAACGACGTGGTGGTCATTCGCTACGAAGGCCCCAGAGGCGGCCCCGGCATGCGCGAAATGTACAAATCCATGAAGTACATGCACGGCATGGGGCTTGCGCTCAAAACCGCTCTCGTCACCGACGGCCGTTTCTCCGGCACGAACAACGGTTGCTTTGTCGGCCATGTTTCGCCTGAAGCCGCCGCGGGCGGCCCCTTGGCCATTGTGCGCGACGGCGACCGGATCACCATCGACATTCCCAACCGCAGCCTCCACCTGCACCTCTCCGACGCGGCGATCGCAAGCCGCCTCAAAGAGTGGAAGGCTCCCGCGCCCAAGTTCACCCGCGGCTACCTGGGCATCTACTCCAGGCTCGCCAGTTCCGCCGATCAGGGCGCCGTGCTGCACATGCCCCAGCCCGCATGACGGCCTGCGTGCACACGGGCATCGTGGCCAACGTATAAACAAAGAGAGCAGACTATGCTGTTTCGCGAACGCTTGAAAAGCGGCAAGGCCCTGTTAGGCCCCTTCGTCAATCTGTGCCATCCGGCGATCATGGAAATCGCCGGTCTGGCCGGCTTTGATTTCGCCATCATCGACACCGAGCACGGCGAAATCTCCACTGACCGCGCTCTGGACATGATCCGCGCCGCGCAGTTATCCGGGGTCAGCCCCATCATCCGGGTCTACGGCAACCAGCCCGAACTCATCGGCAAGGCCTTGGACATGGGCGCTGAAGGCGTGCAAATTCCCATGGTGTGCGACAAGGCCGGAGCCGCCGCGGCCGTCGGCGCGGCCAGGTTTTCGCCGGCCGGATCGCGCGGCTGCAACCGCTTTGTGCGCGCGGCCCGTTATTCGCACATGGGCAAGGACGAATTTTTCGGCCGCTCCAACGACCGCACCTCCGTGCTGGTGCAGGTCGAGGGCAAGGAGGGTCTCGACAATCTGGAGGAAATTCTGGCCGTGCCGGGCATTGACGTGCTCTTTATCGGCCCTTACGACCTGTCCGCTTCACTGGGCATTCCCGGTCAGGTGGAACACCCGCTGCTCCTGGCAGCCATGGACAAAACTCTGGCCCTGGCCCAAAAAGCCGGTGTGGCTCTCGGTTTTTTCGTGGACGATATCCCCACGGCCATCAAGTGGAAAAACCGGGGCATCCGGTACATCGCCTTCTCGGCCGATGTCAGCCTGCTATATGAGGCCTTCGCCCAGAAAGTGAAGGAATTTCACGCCGGATGATCGCAACGCGACGCGCGCCTGCGGCGGCCTCCATGTCAACCCGGTGATCGTCCAGGCTCGCATGGCCGTCGTGATACCTTCCTTTTGCTCGTGTGGGGAACAAAATGGACGAAAACAAAATCCAATTATTTGAAGATAAACGCATCCGCACGGCATGGGATGAAGAAAATGAGGCATGGCTGTTTTCTATCGTCGATGTTGTCGGTGTGCTGACGGGCCAGCCTACGCCTCGCAGCGCGAGTAATTATTGGGCAAAGCTGAAAGAACGCCTTAACGAAGAAGGCGCGGAGCAGTTGCTGACAAATTGTCAGCAACTGAAATTGAAGGCAGCGGATGGCAAACGGTATAATACTGACGTTGCCAACCCCGAACAGCTTTTACGAATCATACAATCCATACCATCGCCCAAGGCCGAGCCGTTCAAAGTCTGGTTGGCGCGTATTGGCAGTGAACGAATTGATGAAACCATTGACCCGGAATTGACGATAGACCGCGCCCTTGAAACGTATCTCAAAAAAGGAATGCCAAGGGAATGGATCAATCAAAGGTTGCAGGCAATCCAAGTTCGGAAGGAATTGACGGATGAGTGGGATACTAGGGGCGTTCAAAAAGGTATTGAGTATGCTATCCTGACAGATGAAATATCACAGGCATGGTCGGGCATGACGACTCGGCAGTATAAAAATTTCAAAAGCTTAAAAAAGGAAAACCTCCGCGATAATATGTCCACTCTTGAACGGTGCTGAATATGCTGGCCGAGGCGACAACGACTGAACTTGCCAAAGAGCATGATGCACAAGGGCTAGCCGAAAACCGTCAGGTCGCAAGACGAGGAGGCAAAGTAGCCGGAGATGCGCGAAAGGCAATCGAAGCCGATACCGGCAAACCGGTCATCACCTCCCAAAATGCCGTTGACTTGAGTACGTTGATTTCCGATATAATTGAAGGGGCGGATGAAAGATAAGGGCGATAAACCGGAATAGCGATGAAGCGGGGGGGGCGGCCCGGCCGCTCCCCCCCGCTTCATCCGCTCAACTGTGCGTGTTCTCCAGAATGGATTTTTGCACCAGGATGGTGGCGTCGGCGCCGTCGGCATTGCTGTAATGCCACTCCATGTAGTCCGCATGGATGTGCCGCGTGCCGTCTTCGAGCGTGTGCGCGTTGAGCAGGGTATCCAGAAGTGAGCCGCCGCACAATGTGCAAGGGCGCCCCGTGCGGAGCGCCCTTTGCAATACACACTATGACCGCTGATGCCCTATTCGGGTTTGCGGCGTTTTTCCCACAGCCGCATATCTTTCATTTTTTTGCGGCGTTCACGCTGCAATCCCTTGCAGACCAGCGGCGTGTCTTTTTTGAGATTCCACTTTTCGCGGTAGCTGCCCGCGTCCAGGCCGTGCGTGGCCAGATGCTTGCGGGTCAGAATCTTGAACGTTTTGCCGCATTCCAGGCAGGAAATCGACTTTTCCTTGATAGATTTGCGCGGATCACTCTGAACTTCCGCGATTGCTTCATCGGAACACGCTTCGCCCTCGGCCAAACTCCTCAGGCTGCCGCTCAAGCGACGCACCATGGCCACGATCTCGTCTTCCGCCATCACCCTCACGCTAGCCTGGGCTTTCACGATATCAAGGGCTTCTTTCAAAAAATCATCCATCACATCCTCCTCAACTGCGGACGCAGTCAACGTGGTTATATTGTAAGATATACCTTAGGAATCATGCCCTAGTCCGACAATGCAAGAGACTGTACACAACGCCAACGCAAATTGCAATACTTTTCAACACGAAAAAAACAAAGAGTTCGCCTGACTCTGGCTGCCTCCCAAAATGTGTGCTTTGGCGTTGCGGCGCCTTGCAACCAAGACACGCCGCCAAGCCCCGGCGCCGGGGAATGGAAAAGGCGCAAGGCGGCGGCAGTTCAATCGCTCGCGCCCATGTCCTCATCCCTGGCTGTTTCCCGCAGGCGCAGGCCGAGTTCGCGCAACTGCCCGGCCGCGACCGGCGCCGGCGCACCGGACAACAAATCCGTGGCTTTTTGCGTTTTCGGAAAAGCGATGACATCGCGGATGGACGCAGCGCCGCATAGCAGCATGGCCAGCCGGTCCAGCCCGAAGGCGATGCCGCCGTGCGGCGGCGCGCCGTATTCCAGGGCCTGCATGAAGAAGCCGAATTCTTCCTCCGCCGCGGCCTCGCTGAAGCCAAGCGCTGCGAACATGCGGCGCTGGATCGCGGCCGTATGAATGCGGATGGACCCCCCACCCACCTCATTGCCATTCAGAATCAGGTCGTAGGCCCTGGCCTTGGCCGCAGCGGGATCAGTCGCCATGCATTCCAGGCTTGCGGCGCTCGGCGCGGTGAACGGGTGGTGGCAGGCGACAAAACGCTTGGCTTCGCCGTCGTACTCGTACAGGGGAAAATCCGTGACCCACAGGAAGTTCCAACTGTTTTCCGGAATGAGGCCGAGTTGAACGCCAAGACGCGCGCGCAAATTGCCCAGCGAGGCATTGACCATGGCCGGTTCGCCGGCCTGGAAAAAAACGATGTCGCCGGGAACGAGGCCGGCAAGCCGGGTGATGGCGGTTTTTTCCTCGTCGGATAAAAACTTGGCGATGGGTGACTGCCATTCGTTTTCGCGGATCTTGATCCAGGCCAGGCCCTGAGCGCCGTAAATTTTGACAAATTCCGTCAGATCGTCGATTTCCTTGCGGCTCAGGCTTTCACCACCCGGCACGCGCAAAGCCTTGACCTGGGGAGCGGCTGCGAACACCTTGAAACCGGACTGCCGCACCGCGCCGGTGATGTCCACCAGTTCCAGGCCGAAGCGGGTATCCGGCTTGTCCAGGCCATAGCGCAGCATGGCTTCTTCCCAGGTAAGGCGCGGGAAGGATCGGGGCAATGCCACGCCCAGCACGTCGGCAAAAATCCGGCGCATGAGCGCTTCGGCCATGTCCATGACCTGGTTTTCGTCCGCGAAACTCATTTCGATATCGATCTGCGTGAATTCCGGCTGCCGGTCGGCGCGCAGATCTTCATCGCGAAAACAGCGCGCTATCTGGAAGTAGCGGTCCAGGCCCGCGATCATGAGCAGTTGCTTGAACAACTGGGGCGACTGCGGCAGGGCGTAAAAATCGCCGTGATTCAGGCGGCTGGGCACGAGAAAATCACGCGCCCCCTCCGGGGTGGATTTGGTCAGAATGGGTGTTTCGATTTCCAAAAAACCCTGGTCGGCCAATTCCTGCCGCACGGCCAAGGCCATCCGGCTGCGCAGGGCCAAGTTGGCGGCCATGCGCGGACGCCGCAAATCAATATACCGCCATTGCAGGCGCAGGTTTTCGCCCGCTTCGATGCGGTCCTCAATCTGAAAGGGCGGCGTCTTGGCCGTGTTGAGCAGTTTCCAGTCCAGCACCACCACCTCGACGTCGCCGGTGGGCATGCCCGGATTGGCCATGCCTTCGGGCCGGGGGCGCACCCGCCCCCGCAGGGCCAGCACAAATTCGGAACGGATAACGTGCGCGCCCGCATGCGCCTCGGGCGCGATATCCGGGCTGAACACCGCCTGGGTCAGACCGTGGCGATCCCGCAAGTCCACAAAAATCAGGCCGCCATGATCACGCCGGTACTGCACCCAACCCATGAGGCAGACTTCGCGCCCGTTGTCCGCCAGGGTCAGTTGCCCGCAGGTATGGCTGCGCCGCCAGTCGCCGAGCGGCTGCATGCCTGCTTTTTCTTCTCGTTGGCCGTGCTCGCTCATCATCGCTTCCTCAAAAAGTAAAAAGGGACGCCCAATTTGCGCCATACACAACGCGGTTCAACTCGTAACCACGATGCCCGCCACTATGGAAACCGCATCAGCCAAGGGCGTCGTAGCCTGTTCGCCGTTGTCCAGGCGCTTGACAGCCACCGTGCCGGCGGCCAGTTCATCCGGCCCGAAAATCAGGACGCACCGGGCCTTGCTCTTGTCCGCCCGGCGCATGGCCGCCTTCATGCTGCGCGGCATGTGGTCCAGTTCGCCGTGAAAGCCCGCATCGCGCAAAGCCTGGCACACGGCAAAGGCTGTGTCCAGGGCGTCCGCCTGCGCGGCCAGGACCGCAGCGTGAAAATCCGGCCGGGGATCGTCCTCGGCCGGCAGCAGCATGGCCAGGCGCTCCATGCCGCAGGCGAAGCCGATGGCCGGCACGTCCGGCCCCCCGATCGCGGCCGCCAGGCCGTCATAGCGGCCGCCGCCGGCCACCGCTCCCTGGGAGCCGATACCTCGCGACACGACTTCAAACGCCGTGCGCGTATAATAATCCAGACCCCGCACCAGACGGTGATTGAGCGTGAAGTCCACGCCCTCGGCCGCGACAAGACGCCGCACCGTGTCGAAATGCTCACGGCAGTCCGGGCAGATGTGCGCCGCAACAAACGGAGCGCCGGCGGTCAGCGCCTGGCAGCCCGGCATCTTGCAGTCCAGCACCCGCAGCGGATTGGCGTCCAGGCGGCGGCGGCAGTCCTCGCACAGCCTGTCCCTGTCCAGGCGGCCCAGCCAGTCGCGCAAAAGCGCCCGATAGGCGGGCCGGCACCGGGCGCAGCCCAGGGAATTGAGTTGCAGTTCCAGATCGTCTATGCCGAGTTCGCTCATAAAACGCATGACCATGACCGTCATTTCCGCGTCCACATGGGGTTCGGCGGCATTCAGGCATTCGCAGTCGATCTGGTGAAACTGCCGCAGACGGCCTTTTTGTGGCCGCTCGTAGCGGAACATGGGGCCGAAGGTGAACAGCCGGGTCACGGCTTCCTGCCGGTTGCGGCCGCTGTCCAGATAGGCGCGCATGATGCCGGCCGTGGCTTCGGGCCGCATGGTGACGCTGCGGCCGCCCCGGTCCGTGAAAGTGTACATTTCTTTCTGCACCACGTCGGTTGCGGCGCCGATGCCCCGCTGGAACAGTTCCGTATGTTCCAGCACCGGAACGCGCAGCTCCTGGTAGCCGTAACGCGCAAACACGCGGCGGGCCGCCGTTTCCATGCGGGTAAAAGCCCGGCTCTCGGGCGAAAACAGATCGGCGAAGCCCTTGATGGTCGCAATACGGTCCATAACACAACATCCTTGAACAATGCGCTTCCGATGCAGTGCATTCAGTAAATCAGGGGGGGACGTTTGTCAAAAACTCAAATTGATGGGTAGTGCCGCGCATTGCCATAAGCCCCACGGCGGATTAAACTGAAATCCGTCAACCCGAACACAAGGAGCCGCCATGCCCTTTTCGCCCGCTGCACTGGAAGAACTGAAAACCGTCCTGTATACCGCCGTATTGTCCGATGTGCTCGACAGCCTCGGCTTCACCCGTCAGGCCATGCGTCCCTTCGTCCGGCCGCTGGACGACAACAGCATCTTGTGCGGCCGGGCGCGCACCGGCTTGTTCAGCCCTGTGTACGCCGTGTCCGAATCCGAGAACCCGTATGAGCTGGAAATCGCCCTGCTCGACGACCTGCGGCCGGGCGACGTGGCGGTTTTTGCCTGCAACGGTCCCACAGATCGCATCGCGCCCTGGGGCGAACTGCTGACCACCGCCGCCATGCAGCGCCAAGCCGCCGGTTGCGTGACCGACGGCCTGGTGCGTGATGTCCGCCATATCCGCAAGCAGGGCTTTCCGCTCTTTCACGGCGGCATCGGCCCCCTGGATTCGCGCGGCCGGGGCAAGATGACGGCCATGGATACGCCCGTGGAATGCGCGGGCGCGCCCGTGGTCACGGGCGATCTCGTGTTCGGCGACGTGGACGGCGTGGTGATCATCCCCGCGCGCATGGAACAACAAGTCATTGAGATCGCTCTGGAAAAAGTCAAGGGCGAAAACTCCACCCGTGACGAACTGCTCCGGGGCGCGTATTTGCGCGACGTGTACGCCAAGTACGGCATATTGTAATCCGGGCGATGCACAGGCGCATGCCGCATACGCCTGTGCCCGGACCTGCAGCAGGATAACACCATGAGCATACTCACATACAAAGGCTATCAGGGCAGTTTTGAATACGATCCGGACGCTGATATTTTTCACGGCGATGTACTGCATATTACCGATGTCGTTACCTTTCAGGGGCGATCCATTGACGAATTAAAAACGGCGTTGACCGATTCCATTGAAGACTAGAAGTCATCTCATAATTAACCTGAGTAAGATTACGATGCAGCCCAGTTGTGCCATAGCCAAGAAATTTTCTACATGAAATTCATATCTTACGACAAGGCGGCGGAAATTTTGCAGCCATGCGAAGAAGCGTTCAATCTTCCAGCGGCGGCGGTAACGTCGCAAAGGGCGGCCATCTTGCGTTTTGCCCCGTTTCTTCCTGTTCGGGGCAATCATTTCGATGCCCCAGTCCTTTTCCAGCTTGGCATCAAGCTTGTCACTGTCGTAAGCCTTGTCGCCGATCAGGCGGCTGGGCAACTCATTGGCGAAGGTGTGGTCCAAAGTCTCTTCCACCAGAGTCACCTCATGAGGCGACGCGCTTGCCACGTGAAGGGCGAGAGGAAAACCAGCAGCGTCTGCCACTGCCATGATCTTGGTACCTTTGCCACGCTTGGTTTTACCAACGGCACGGCCCCTTTTTTTGCCGGGGCGAATGTCCCGTCGATAAAGGCTTCTCGCAAATCAAGTTTGCCGCGTTCTCGCAAATCTTCGGCCAAGGCAAGCAACACGGCGTCAAATACTCCCTCTTTTCGCCAACGTTGGAACCATCTGTGGCACGTCTGGTACGGCGGATACCGGTCCGGCAAGTCTTTCCAAGGGGCTCCGGTACGTAAAATCCAGAGAATCCCATTCAAAATGGCGCGTGGTTCATTGAGCACTGGCCTGCCTTGTCCTCTCGGCCCCTTGGGAGTCTCGGAAATAAGGGGCGCAAGTCGTTCCCATTGTTCATTGGTGATATTCATTCCCCATCTGTGAGGGAAACAAGCTTAAAAGTCTAGAAATTTTCTAGATATCGTTTGATTTGATTATGAGATGACTTCTACACGTCGTCTCGGAAATATCGCGTGCCATGTTGAAATTGGAGCGAAATCAAAATTGACTGGAAGTGTTGCAGGCGCGCTTCTATCGCAGCCGATAGGCGTACGGATGAGAACAGCAGCGCCAGCAAAGCAGGCAAACCGGGGATCTGCCTGGAGACTCCAGCTTGCAGGGCATGGAAATTGCGGCTATGCTGAAGGCTCGTGATCCTGAAACCCTGAACACCACGACCCCGGCATGGCTCTGCACGATGCTTCCCGATCCTCCGCTTCCCGGCCGCCTTCCGGCCCGGATTCCCGATCCTCCGCACGCCGGACGGATCGCGATGGGCGGCGCGATCCCCGCCCGGCGCGGGATAAAGATTCCCGGCCCGCGGCCCTTGATACTCTGCTCGAAATAGACCGTGACCTCTTGCGCTTAATTGCCCGCCGCGCCCGGCTGTTGCGCGAACTGCCGCAAAGCCTTGCCACGCGACTGGAGCGCGAATTGCGGGCCGGCTGGGAATCTTCGGCCGTAAAGATCAGCCGCGATCCGCGCCTGGTCCGCCGGCTTTTCGCCCTGCTGCAGGAAGTGGAATGCCTGCCGCGCCCACAGGAAAACGCCGATCGCCAAGACGCCTTTACCCTGACCCCGGTCCGGCGTCCGGTCGACTATACCATGCCCTGCCCTCTCGACTGCCGGCGCACGCGCATCCTCGGCGCCCTGGCCGCAATCTCGGGCAGCCCGCTTACGCTGCATCCCGTACGGATCAACGATCCGCTGGTAGGTCTGGTCAAGGGATTCAACCAACTCGGGCCGTCGCTGCGCTGGGAAGAAGACGGCCGCCTGCTGTGCCTGCCGGAACGCGGGCCGGCGATCAGCGCGGACAAAGCCCTGCTTGATCGCGCCGTGCATATCGGCGGCGATATGCTCAACTTTTTCCTCCTGCTGTTCGGCATGGCCGTCCGGCCCTGCCGCCTCAAAATCATGGGCGAAAGCGCGCTCAAGCTGGCGGATTTTTCGCCCCTGCGCCATTTCCTGCCAGCCGTCGGCGCGCGTTTTACCTCCATCGTGCCGGGCCAGGACGGCCTGCCGGCCCGCCTGGAAGCTTCCGGCATGCTTCCGGAACAGATCACCGTGCCTGCCGCACTCGGGGCGGATGCGACTCTGGCCCTGTGCCTCGGGCTGGCCTGCGCGCCCAGAAGCCAGGCCGTGGATGTGCATATGGCCGCGCATCCAGCCGCCGCGTCCGTGCTGGACGAAGCCGTGGACATCTTGGAGATGGTGGGAGCCGCGCCATGCCGCAACGGCACAAGCCTGCATTTTGCAGCCACGGACAAACCGATCCTGCTCATGCCGGGCAGCGAAAAACTGGCCATGGATCTGACCGTGGCCGTCACCACCCTGATATTCCCCGCCTTCGCCGGGGGGACGGCCGGAATCGTCGGCGTCTGGCCCGCCGGGAACGCGGCGAACGCCGCCTGGAAGCTGCTGCAGGCAGCCGGCCTGGAACTGCGCCACGAAGACCGGCGCATTACGGCAACACGCGCCGCAGGACCAGCCGTGTCCGGAAACGGACCTGACGATGCCGTATGCGCCGATCTCGACGACGAACTGCTGCCCCTGGTTGCGGCCCTGACCGTACAGGCCGCCGTGCGGAGCGGCCGGGCGCGCCTGCCGGAATGCCTGACCCGCGCGGATATGGCGGTGATTGACGATTTTCTCGAACATCTCGGCATGAAACGCGAAGGCGAGGCACTGCATTCCGGCAGCGGCGCGCCCGCGCCCTGGAGCAGCCCCTCCTGCACCTGGGCCGTAGCTCTGGCGCTGGCCGCCTTCGCCCGGCCGGGACTCAAACTCCTCAATCCGGGGATTGTCACCGAACGCATGCCCGGTTTTTGGCAATGGTACAACAGCCTGCCCTGCCCGGCCACGATCCGCCCTCCGGTCGTGGACCCGGCCGCAGCCCCGGCCCCGGCCGAACCGGAAGCACAAGTCCGCCCCGCACGGCGGCGCATCCTGACAGGCCACATGCCTACAGATCACATGCCCGAACCCTTGCCCGAGGACGAATCCTGAGCGCGCCATGCATACGCCACCCTGTATTCTGAGCATTGCCGGCGCGGATTCCGGCGGCGGCGCGGGCCTTCAGGCCGATCTCAAGGCCATGACCGTGCTCGGCGCATACGGCATGAGCGTGACCACAGCCCTGACCGCACAGAACGGACTGGGCGTCACGGGCATCCATCCGGTTCCACCCGAATTCGTCAGCCTGCAAATCCGCACGGTGCGGGACGGTTTTCCCGTGGCCGCAGCCAAAACCGGCATGTTGTTTTCCGGAGCGATCATCGCGGCCGTGGCCGAAGCGCTGGCGGACCACGATTTCCCTCTGGTGGTGGACCCCGTGTGCGTGAGCCAGACCGGACACCGCCTGTTGCAGGCAGAGGCCGTGGAAGCCATGCGCCGGCAGATGCTGCCCCTGGCCGATCTCCTGACGCCGAACCGTCCCGAAGCCGAACTGCTCGCGGATCTGCCCATCCGTTCCGCCGCCGACGTGGCCGAAGCCGGCCGACGCCTGCTCAGGCTCGGCGCGAAGGCGGCGCTGATCAAGGGGGGACATTTTGATGGAGGACACTTTGAAGGCGAAATGCTGACCGACTGGCTGTGCCTGCCGGGCCAAGAGCCTTTGCCGCTCGCCCAGCCGCGCGTCCACACGCGCAACAACCACGGCACGGGCTGCACGCTGTCCGCGGCCATCGCCACCTGCCTCGGCCTGGGGCTGCCCCTGGCCGAAGCCGTGGTCCGGGCGCAGCGTTATCTGAACCTGTGCCTGCGGCAAGCCTACACGCCGGGCAAGGGCGTGGGGCCGGTCAATCACGCGGCTCCTTTTTTTCACCTGTATCCGATTGATATTTGATTCCCGAAACACTGCGCGAGGTTGCCATGGATTTTCTCTTCTTCCTGCTCGGCATTGCGGCCGTGACCGCAGCACTCATCCACATCAAGCGTTCCAGCCCGAACCCGCCGCGCCATCATCCGGAGTGAACACGCCCGCAGCCGCCTGGCTTGTTCCGGCCGAACATGACGGACAAAGGCTGGATCGGGTTTTGCGGGATTGTCCCCTGGTGCAGCCTGCTGCCGGCCTGCGCGGCCGACGGCGCTTGTGCGGATCCGGCCGGGTCTTGGTCGACGGACGGACGGCCGCTCCGGGCTGCAAACTCCGAAACAGGCAGCGCATCGTCGTCCTGCCCGCCCCGGATCGGGTTTTGCCGGACGAATTCCCCTGTCTGGCCGCCCTGTCGGACGATCTGGCCGCCCTGTACAAACCGGTCGGCTGGCACAGCGCCCGGCTCGCGGGATCGGCCGATGACGGTTCCGGCAGTGTGGAGGGTTTTCTGGCGGCGTCCGCGCCGCCCCTGGTCACGGCCGGACCGACCGATTCCGGTTTTGTCCCCTGCCTGCTCAACCGTCTGGATCAGGCCACGTCCGGCCTGCTCATGCTGGCCCGCACAGCCTTGGGGCGCTGGCGCTGGCTGCGATCCGAGCGATCCGGACACATAGACAAACAGTACGTCGCCCTGGTGGAAGGCATCCCTGCCGCTCCCCTGCACATCCGCCAGACTCTGGCCGCAAACGATCGGGTCCGGGTCCGGGCGCTGGACCGGGACAATCCCGATCCCCTGCGGCATACTCTGGCCGTGCCCTTGGGCGTGGTCGCGCCGGAGCGGGCCGCGCTCCTGTTTCCGGGCATTCCGGATATTCCCCGGCTGTCCCTGCTGCTATGCCGCATCCGCCTGGGCGCGCGGCATCAGATCCGGGCGCATCTGGCCGGGGCCGGGCATCCTCTCTTCGGCGACACCCTGTACGGCGGCCGACAGGCTCCGCATCTCCTGCTGCACCATATCCGCTTGGATATGCCCGGATTTTCCGCCTTCTGCCCGCCTCCCTGGCTCGATCAACTGCCGGGCGATCTGGCCGCCCTGCTCACACCCGAGGCCGTCAGCCGGGTCCATACAGATGGCAATGCACCCGATGATCCGCGGCCAAAAAGGATGCGGGCGGCATCGTCTGCCGGCATCTGTCCATGACGCGCGGGCAGCGGGGATGAAAAGGACAACCCGGAGGCGGATTTGAGTGGCTCGGCGGCTCGCCCGCGAGCAGGGCGCGCTGCCCGCGGCGGGTGGGATCGCGATCCGGAGCCGCCGCAATCAAGGCCGTGGTATAAGGATGCGCGGGAGCGTCAAACAGGAGATCGCGCGCGGCCAGTTCCACCACATGCCCCAGGTACATGACAGCCACCCGGTCGCTCATGTGGCCCACCACTTCCAGATTGTGCGAAATGAAGACGTAGGTCAGACCAAAACGCTCCCGCATGTCCGAGAGCAAATTGAGCACCTGGGCCTGGATGGATGCGTCAAGCGCCGACACCGCTTCGTCGCAGATCACCAGATCCGGCCGCGTGATCAGGGCGCGGGCGATGGCGATGCGCTGGCGCTGCCCGCCGGAAAATTCGTGCGGGAAACGGGTGGAATACTCCGGGGCGAGGCCGACCAAGTCCAGCATCGCGAGGGTGCGCTCCCGCCGTTCGGGTGCGGGGACGTTGCGCGCCCGCAGGGGTTCGGCCACGGATACGCCCACCGGCAGGCGCGGGTTCAGAGAAGAAAACGGATCCTGAAACACCATCTGCAGGCGTCCCGGCAAATTGCCCGCAAACGCGGCATCCACCTCACCCGGATGCTGCAGCGAATGCCCCTCCAGCAAAATATCCCCTCCGGTCGGGTCCAGCAGGCGAACCATCAGGCGCCCCAGCGTGGATTTGCCGCAACCGGACTCGCCAACCAGCCCCAGGGTCTCCCCCCGCTCCACCGTGAGCGAAACATGCTTCACGGCCCAGACTTCGGTCTGGGCCACATCGAACAATCCCCGCCGCACGCGGAAAACGCGGCTGACGTCGCGGATGTCAAGCAGAGTTTGAGCGCCCATTATCGCTGCCGCATCACTCTCTATGCCATTTCCATCACGTTCCGGAACCGCGCCCGGAGAGAGGTGAGCTTGTCGCGGGCCACGGCAAGCTCGGCCGCGCGGTCGCGCTCGCGCTGCACCACCTCGGCCGGAGCGCGGCTGATAAAACTCTCGTTATCCAATTTCATATTCAGGACTGTGAGTTCCTTGAGCATCTTGTGCAGTTCCTTGTCCAGGCGGACCAGCTCGGCCGCAAAATCCACGGCGCCGGACAGATGCACAATGATTTCACAGCCTTGAACCACAGCGTTGGCAGAGGCTTTGGGCGCTTCACAGGCAGCGTCTATCGTCAGTTCGCCCGTGCGGGCCAGGGTAACCAGCATCTCCCGGCAGGATACGAGCAGAGCGGCCTGATCCGCATCGGCCGGCCGCAGCAGCACGGTCAACGGATAGGCCGGGGCAATGTTCAATTCCGCCCGGATGGTCCGGATGGCGCTGATCACGTCCTGCATCCAGACCATGCGGCCGGCTTCGCCCGGATTGAGGCAGCCGGGCCGGGCCGGGGGATGGCGTTCCAAAGCCAGATCCGTGGCCGTCTGCCCGGCGGAACACGGCAAGGCGGACCAGATTTCGGCCGTGACGAAGGGCGTGACGGGATGCAGCAGGATCAGGATTTCGCGCAGAGCGATCCACAGCACATAACGGGCCTCGGCCTGGCGCGTGCCGCCTGCCTTCATGTCCGGCTTGATCAGTTCCAGGTACCAGTCGCAGAACTCGCTCCACAGAAAACGATAAAGATTCTGGGCTACATCGTTAAAACGATAGGCCTCAAGATCCACCAGGTTCCGGGCCTTGACTTCTTCCAGCCTGTGCAGCAGCCAGCGGTGGTGCATGCCCTCGACGGCTTCGAGTGAAACCGGATCTGGAGCCTGATCGTCCAGATTCATGAGCGCGAAACGCGAGGCGTTCCACAGCTTGTTGATGAAATGGCGATAGCCTTCGATGCGCTCCTCGGACAGGCGAATATCCCGGCCCATGGCCGCGAAGGCGGTCAGGGTGAAACGCAGGGCATCCGCGCCGTAGGCCTCGATCATCTTGATGGGATCGATCACGTTGCCTGCGGACTTGGACATTTTCTTGCCCTGCGCATCGCGCACCAGAGCGTGCAGATAGACATGGCGAAAGGGAATTTCGCCCATGAAAGTCTGGCCCATGATCATCATCCGGGCCACCCAGAAAAACAGGATGTCAAAGCCCGTGACCAGGACGGAGGTGGGATAGAATATATCCAGTTCGCGCGTTTTCTCCGGCCAGCCCATGGTGGAGAAGGGCCACAGGGCGGAAGAGAACCAGGTGTCGAGCACGTCCTCGTCCTGCGCCAGGCGGGAGTCGCCGCACCGGGGGCAGACAGCGGGATCGGTTTCCGAGACGATCAGTTCGTTGCAGCCGGCGCAGGTCCAGGCCGGAATGCGGTGCCCCCACCAAATTTGCCGGCTGATGCACCAATCGCGCATGTTGTCCAGCCAGTTGTAGTAGGTCTTGATCCAATTCTCGGGGAACATCCTGGTTTTTGCGGGCACGGCGTCTCTGGCCGCCGGGGCCAGCTTGGTCGTGGCCACGAACCACTGCAGGGAAACATACGGCTCAACCACGGTCTTGCAACGGTAACAATGACCTACATTGTGCTCAAGATCCTCTGTCTTGACCAGTTGGCCCAAGGCCTCCAGATCGGCCACGATGCGCTCGCGGGCCGCTTCCTTGCTCAGGCCGGCGTAGGGGCCGGCCTCGCCGTTCATGATGCCGTCGCCGTCAATGGCCTGGATAAACTGGAGGTGATGCTTGTGCCCGAGCTGCCAGTCGTTGAAATCATGGCTGGGCGTGACCTTGAGCGCGCCGCTGCCGAATGCGCGGTCCACGTAGTTGTCGGCAATCACGGGCACTGACCGGTTGACCACGGGCACGAGTACGGTCTTGCCCTTCACATGCGCGTAGCGCTCGTCCTCCGGATGCACGCACACGGCCGTATCCGCCACAATGGTCTCGGGCCGGGTGGTGGCGATGACGACATCCGCGCCGCCGAATCCCTGATACCGCACATGGTACAGCTTGGCCCTGACCGGCTGGTGTTCGACTTCATCGTCGGCCAGAGCCGTATGGCAGCGCTGGCACCAGTTGATAATGTACTGGCCCTTGTAAATAAGCCCACGTTTGTGGAGATCGACGAAAACCTTGCGCACGGCCCGCGACAGGCCTTCATCCATGGTGAAACGCTCGCGGGTCCAGTCCACGGAATCGCCCAGGCCTCGGATCTGGTCCAGAATACGGTGGCTGTAGTCGCGCTTCCATTGCCAAACGCGCTCGACAAACGCTTCGCGGCCGAGATCGTGCCGGGTCTTGCCCTCGGCGGCCAAGGCCCGTTCGACCACATTCTGGGTGGCGATGCCCGCGTGATCCGTGCCGGGAAGCCACAGCACTTTTTTACCCAACTGGCGGGCATGGCGGCAGAGCACGTCCTGCAGCGTATGGTTCAGGGCATGCCCGATGTGCAGCGCCCCCGTGACATTGGGCGGCGGCATGACGATGGAATACGGCTCTCCCGGAGCGTCCAGGTCGGGGGTGAAGGTTTTTTCGGCCTCCCAGCGGGCGCTCCAGCGCGCCTCCACATTACGGGATTCATAGGCTTTGGGCAGTTCCTGCGGCATGCGCTTCATTCTCCAAAATATGCCGGGCGGGCAATTACTGAATGCGGACCAGCGGCGGCCCGGGATCGTTCACAAGTTCCAATCCCGCGCTCGCCAGGCTGGCGTATAGTTTCGTGATGCGCTGCCAGGACTGCCGGATGCGTTCGCGCGGAATCACGCCCTGGCGCACCAGTCCGACCAGGGCGGCATGCGCCTTGGCCGGCAGATCCGGATCCCAGTGCGCATTGTTGCCGAACAGCAGAATGTCGCAACCCGCGTTGACCGCAAGCGCGATGCTCTGCTCAAGCGAAAAACGATCCGTGATGGCCCGCATTTGCATGTCGTCGGTGATCACCACCCCTTTCCAGTCCAGAGTGGTGCGCAACAGGCCATTCACGATCAACGGGGACAAGGTGGCCGGATACATCGGGTCCAGTCCCTTGTGCTGCAAATGGCCGATCATGATCATGCCCGGCCACCCGCTGCGAGCGGCATCCACAAAGGGCTTGAGATCCACCTCGCTCTTCCAGCGCGCCGTGATGTCGGGCAGTTCAAGGTGCGGGTCACTCTCCGCTCCGCCGTGGCCGGGAAAGTGCTTGAGCGTGGGAATGACGCCGGCATGCATCAGGCCGTGGGCAAAGGCCAGGCCGTGCTTGGACACCTGATCCGGGTCCGCGCTGAAACTGCGCTCCAGGCGGCCGATGGCCGGATTGGCCGGATTGCTGTCCACATCCACATCAGGAGCCAGATCGACACTGATGCCCAGCCCCGCCAAATCCCGCCCCAGGCGCGAGGCCAGCAACCGGGTATTCTGGGGCGTACCGCGCCCCAAGGTCTTGGCCGACGGCAAACTCACCACGCCCGCTTCCGCTTTCAGGCGGTTTATCTTGCCGCCTTCCTGATCCACGGCGATCAGGAACGGTCCGGGCGCCGCTTCCCGCAGGCTCCGGGTCAAGGCGCGCACCTGCTCGGCGGATCTGATGTTGCGCTCGCCCTGCGTGGCGAGATCCCGGTCAAACAGGATCACATGGCCCACGCGCCCGGAACGCACGGCTTTCAGGAACGGATCGCCGGGGGCAAGTTCCGTGCCGCGAAAACCCATCATGATCATGGCTCCGGCCATCATTTCCACGCCCTGAGCGATTTCGGGCGACAGGCGCTCGGGTAGGCGCTGGCCTTCCTGGGCGGCGGGCGGCGGGTGAGCGTCTCCGGTTGATGCCGAAGACGCGGCGGCCTGTGCTCCGGCGCAGAGCCACAAGCCTATCAGCAAACCGAACAACAGCGCCGGGCGACGGAATGGGAAAAAGGCCGTCCGCAACGCGTATGCAGAAAAAATAGCACTCACCATAATCCTGCCCGGAACACAATGTTTGCACCGGCTGCTGATCGCCGGCAACCCCAAAATGGCACATGCGAAAAAGCCGGAAGAAAAGTCTGGATATACCAAAAAACGGATCGGCGCAAGCCGGTCGCCAATAATGACGCTCTATGCCGTTGACAAGTATAACAAAATCATTCATAGAAAAACAGGGAACGAAAGCAGAGGAATCCGTATGATTTTTCACCCCTCCGACCAGAATCATCGCGTGCGCCTGCAGGCCGCGGCCGCGCCTCTGTTTGCTCTGGCCGGAGGCTCCGAAGAAAATGTGCAGTACATGCTGGGAATTCTCGTGCTGTGCGTCGCGGTCGGATTGTTTCTGGGCCTGCTTTCCTGGCGCGCCAGCCGGACGCGGCGCGTGGAAGGCCAACTGAAAGACGAAGTTCTGGATGCACTGGAGCGGGTCGTGGCCCAGCACAACAGCCTGACCATGTATCCGATGCAGCGGGCCAGCAACGCCAATGCGCCCACCCTGTCCGGCTATTGCGTGGCCTACTCGCCCGAAGGCTTGCAGTTGGCCTGCGAACTGACTCCCAGCCAGCCGGATTGGCCGCATACGGCGGTGGACGTCTATTTCCACGAAATAGTGGACGCCGAGCGCATTTTTTACGCCTTCACGGCCTACATCCAGAAAATGTCCGTCGCGGGCGGCCGCCTGCTCGTGGATCTGCCCCTGCCCGCGTATCTGCGCCGGGCGCAGAAGCGTTCCCTGTTTCGCATCAACGCGCAACCGGACACCCTGTCCGCCCTGGCGCTCTGGCCCATGGACCCGGAGCACGAGCACATTGAGGAAACAACCGGCCGGACGCTGGGGCGTCCCGTGTTCGCTTACCGGCCGCAGCACCTCAATCTGGCCACCGTGCTCGACCTTTCCGCCGGAGGCGTCCGCCTGCGGCTTGACGCCGACCGCTGTCAGCAACTTGAGGGCGGCAGCCCCCGGCCGGGCGATTACTTTCTCATGCTGACCGTCTTCGCCGACCAGCAGGGCGTCACCGAATCCCGTCAGTTCTGGTTCAAATGCCTGTGCCGCCATGTCGGCATCCACGCCGACAGCGCCGACCCCTATATGGGCCTGCAGTTCCGCGCCTGGAGCCTGACCCGGGAACTCACCGAACATATTACCTGGCATGACGTGGATGAACACGGCGAAGTCCCCCCCCTGTTCGAATGGCTCGTGGCCCACGTGCAGACGGCCACAACCGCGGCAGGAGAGTCTTGAAGCATTTTGCATGCAAACGTGCCGCCCTGTTCCGGCGAATAAGGAATGCGACGCGACGCGTGCCGCGGTTTGTCCCGTTGCTCTGAAGGCTGCTGCAAGCATGAGTCGCGAGCATCTTTCCTACGTGCAGCAGATGTGCGTCAAAAGCGTCGGCCGGAGCATGCAGCGCACGGACATGATCGGCCCCGGCGCGCGTATCGGCGTGGCCGTATCCGGCGGGGCGGACAGTTGGGTGCTGCTGGAGGTATTGCGCCGGCGGCAGCGCATTGTGCCTTTCCGCTACGAAATCATGGTCCTGCATCTCAACCCCGGTTTTGATCCGGACAACCACGCGCCCTTGCTGGACTGGCTGGCCAAATTCGGCGTCAGCGGCCATGTGGAAGTGACCGATCACGGTCCTCGCGGGCATTCGGAAGAAAATCGCAAAAATTCCGCCTGCTTTTACTGCGCCAGACTGCGGCGCAAACGCCTGTTCGAACTGTGCCGGCAGTATACGCTGAGCCACCTGGCATTCGGGCACAATGCCGACGACCTGGCATCCACCTTCTTCATGAACCTGCTCCAGAACGGCCGCGTGGACGGCCTGTCCATGAAGGACGCCTTTTTTCAGGGCCGGCTCACGATCATCCGGCCCCTGATCCTGATCGAAAAAAGCGACATCATCCGAGCGGCCCGGCAGTGGAAGCTGCCTGTCTGGCACAATCCCTGCCCCAGCGCCGGCCATACCCGGCGGGCGGCAATCGAAAACTTCGTGCGGGATACATGCGGCCAAAGTCCGCTGACAAAAAAGAATCTTTTCAACGGACTGCGCAAATGGCAACTGCAATTGACACAAAACGCCAAAGCAGGCAAGATTGGTGAAGAAACAAAAAAATTAAGATTTCCGGGCGCATAACCGGTATCGAACTGTTTGCGCCCGCTCACCATAAGCCCGCGCGCCGGAACACGATGCCGGAACGCTGACGATGGATCGCGAAAACCATGCCTTTCGGCCGATACCACGTTGTCATCTTCAAAGACAGGGGCGGCGGCAGCCGCAACATCCGCATGCGGGGCTGGCTGCTCGTGCTGTCCCTGCTGTTCGGGGTCGCTCTTGTCGCCTGCAACATCTGGCTGTGGCGCCAATATACAGATCATACCGCCGTACGCGACCGTCTGGACGAGGCCGAGCGCGTCATCGCGGACCAGAACAACCAGCTCACGGGCCTGATGAGCAAAATCACGGAATTGCAGTCCAACCTGGGCCGGGTGCAGCAGTTCGACACCAAGCTGCGCCTGATGATGAACATGGAAGGCGTATCTGACGAAATAACCGGATCATCCGGAGAGGAATTTACGCGCTCCTCCCTGCCCCTGTACCGGCAGGAACTCATGGTCCGGCGCATGAACGTCTTTCTCCGCCAACTCAGCGAGTCGGTCAAGCTGGAAGAGGTGCGCCAGCAGGAACTTTTGCACGCCCTGCGCGACAACCGCGAGATGATCGCCTCCATGCCTTCCATCTGGCCGGTGGAGGGCTTTGTGACTTCGCGGTTCGGCACCCGCGTTTCACCCCTCAGCGGCCGGCGGGATTTCCACAAGGGTCTGGACATCAGCGCCCGCACCGGCACGCCGGTCCTGGCTGCGGCCAAGGGCACGGTAACCTTCGTCGGCCGCGACGGCGCCTACGGCAACACCATACACCTCAATCACGGGGCGGGCATCACCACCCGCTACGCGCATCTGCACCGCTTCGTGGCCAAGGAAGGGCAGATCGTGCGCCGGGGCACGGTTATCGGCTATGTGGGCAGCACCGGCCGCAGCACCGGGCCACACCTGCATTACGAGGTGCTGATCAACGGCGTCAACGTGAACCCCATGCATTATATCCTGAACTGAGTCCCATCCGGTTCCAGACCACGATCGCCTCCTACCTCGCCGCCAGGCGGACTTCCAGGTCCGGGTCAATGCGCACGGTCAGACCGGGTTCATGGCGATCCACACGCACAGTGCCGGGCTTGGCGCCGCGCATGGGATGCACATGGCCTGCCCGGGCGCACTGGATGAGGGCCGTGCCCGCGTCCCGGTAAGGGCTTTTGAGCGCGGCCAGCACACCAGCTTCGCGCAGGCTGCGTTCTGGAATCTCCCGGCCGGGAGCGTTGCGCAGAATGACATGGGCCCCGGCCGCGCCTTCGGCGTGCAGCCAGAAATCATCCGGCCGGGCCAGCTTGAGCGCGACCAGATTGCCCCGCGCATCGCGGCCGCGCAGAATGAGCAGGCCGTCCGAACTGCGGAAGGCTTGCACACCCTTGGGCAAGGCCGGCAGAGAAGCGGCGCGGCCGCTTTGCCCGGCTCTGCCCAGGCCGGCCTCACAAACCGGGGCAAGGCCGCCGGCCAAAAGGGCGCGGCCACGCGCAGCCTCAAGTTCGGCCCGCACGGCTTCGCGCCGTTCGGCCAACAGGGCCAGACCACGCCGGCCCCGGCCGGCCTGATGGAACAGCGCGGCCATGTTCTCGCGCACGGTCAGGCGCGGGTCCAGGCGCACAATGATCCGTCCGCCCGGCGTTTCGATCGCCGCCTCGGCCAGCTTGTCTCCGGAGGCAAATTGGTACAGCCCGGCCTGGAGAGCGAGGGCATCGGCCTGGAGGGCGGACAGAGCGCTCAGGCGCGCTTCTTCCCGGTTCAACTTGTCCAAAAGACGTTCCAGGCGGGCGGCCTCGGCCGTATGCGGCCTGGACGCACGCCGGGCCGCATCCAAAGCCAGATCGGGCAGAACCAGGCGTTCTCCGGTCAAAGTGGCGGCGGCCAGGGGATCGCCATAAGCCGTTTCCTCGCGGCCGGCCCGCAAAGGTTCGGGCAGGGGCCAGGCGGAAAGTTCCGGTGGACCGTCCGGATTTTCATAGACAAACAGATCGCCGCCCCCTGCTTCAAGATCTGCCAGGAGCGCCGCCTGCTCGGATGAAGGCAACAAAGGCAGGACACGGCGCAAAGAGGGCGACAAAACCGGCCAGGCGCGCCAAGCCTCAGGATCGGCCAGAAGGATCGGCAGTTTCTCCGGGGCGGGCCAGAGGGGTTCGGCGCAGGCTTCTTCCGGCGCCTGCCAGTGCAGCGTGGCCCCTTCGCGCAGATCCAGGCACAGTTGGATGGACGTTTCCGGGATAAAACGCAACCACAGTCGGCGGGCGATCCAGTGCGCAAAGGCGGCGCTCACCCGCCGGCCGATCAGATATTTGCGCAAGCGCATGACACAAGAGGGCGGCTCGGTTCCCACCGGCACGCGGCGATCCGCGACGAACAAAAAAGGATCGCGCCGGTTTGCGCGCAGAATCAGATGGAAACGCCGGCCATGCCCGTACAGGCGCCACTCGGTGACATCGGCCGCCAGGGCGTGGATTTTTTCCAATCGCGCGCCGAGCAATTTGGGAACAAGCGCCTCGCAGACGCGCCGAAAAACGTGGGCATTCATGCGGACCGGGACATTTTCAATTTGCGCGTTCCGTAGCGGCAACAGCCTCTGGAAGCCGTAAAATACTATCGCTCAGTCGCCTCGCAAAATTTCGCCTTCTTCCTGGCGGCTCTTGCAATTGATGCACAGGCGGGTCACGGGCCGGGCCTTGAGGCGGGGAACGCTGATGTCCTCGCCGCATTCTTCGCAGATGCCGTAGGAACCGTCTTCAATGCGTTCGATGGCGGCCTGGATTTTACGGATCAACTGGCGTTCCCGGTCCCGGATGCGCAACGTGAAGGAACGGTCAGATTCGGCGGAAGCCCGATCCGCCGGGTCCGCAAAGACCTCGTTGCCCCCGGTCAGATCTTCCAGGGTGGAATCGCCCTTCTGCTGCGCCTCTTCCAGCATCGCGGCCAGCAAGTCGCGGAAATATTCGATATCCTTCTGATCCACGAGACACCTCCAAAATAGCGCGGCTGTCCTGATCCGGCATAGTACGAGAACAGGCGCCGTTGCACAAGCGCATCCGCGAACATTTTTCGGGCATCGCAACGGCCGGGCCGTTTGCATGAAGCGCGAGCGGCACCTCTACGTTTTTTTCCGGGCAAAGTAAAGCCTTTCCCGAACGGGCAGCCTCAAATGCACGAAAATAATTCCATCGGGGATCGCCTCTTGACCTTGCATCGCTCGTACCATATTTTGACTCTATTATGAATTGGGACTGGGATAAACTACAAGAAAGACGGCAACGTCTGAACTGGCGAGGCAAGCCCGACCGGGAACAGCCGGACAGGGATGAAGACGATCCTGGCAACGGGGGAGGGGACGGCCCGAACAACGGCAGGTTCAACAATCCGTTCCGCGGCATCAGGTGGCGCCCGACCCAGAACAGCGGCTTCAAGTTTGTATTTTTCGCCCTGGCGATCGTGTGGCTGCTCTCCGGCATCTACATCGTCAACCCCGACGAAGAAGGCGTTGTGTTGCGTTTCGGCAAGTATACCGAAACAACGCAGCCCGGACCGCACTATCATCTGCCCTTCCCCATCGAAGAAGTGTACAAGCCCAAAGTGGCCCAGGTGCAACGCGTGGAAGTGGGTTTCCGCTCGATCGGCGCCAACGGCACGTTCCAGCAGGGCCAGGCCCGGAGCATGCCCGAAGAAGCCTCCATGCTGACCGGCGATGAGAACGTGGTCAATATCCAGTTCAGCGTGCAGTACCAGATCAAGGATTCTGTCGAATACCTGTTCAACGTGACCAATCAGGCGGCCGTCGTCAAAAACGCGGGCGAGGCGGTCATGCGCGAAGTCATAGGCAACAGCCAGATTGATTCCGCCCTGGCCGACGGCAAATTGAAAATCCAGAACGATGCCGCCATACTGCTGCAGGATTTGCTCGATCGCTACAAAGTCGGCGTGCGGGTGCTCAATGTGCAGATGCAGAGCGTCCTGCCGCCAAAGGAAGTGAGCGACGCATTCAAGGACGTGGCCAGCGCGCGCGAGGATAAAATCCGCCTGATCAACGAGGCTGAGGCGGACCGCAACGAAATGCTGCCGAAAGCCCGCGGCATGGCGGCGGAAATCGTCAACCAGGCCAATGCCTACAAAGAATCGCGCATCTTGGGCGCCGAAGGCGAGAGTAAGCGTTTTCTGGCCGTGCTTGAAGAATACAAGCGCGCCAAAGACGTCACCCGGCAACGCCTGTACCTGGAAACCATGGAAGAAGTTTTGAGCCGGACCGGCATGGAAAAGCTTATCCTGCCCGGTGGGCTGGCCGGTGAAGCCTTGCCCCTGTTGCCTCTTGACCGGATAATGCGGGGCGCGGACACGGCCAAGCCGGCCACGGGGGGAAATTGATATGGCGCGCCTTCCTTTCTTGATCGGCCTGATTGCGGTTCTGCTGCTTGCGGCTTCACAAAGCCTGTTTGTCGTGCACCAGACGCAGAAAGCCATCCTGATCCGCCTGGGCGAGCCTATGGATCAGGTGTATGGACCCGGCCTGCACATCAAACTGCCCTTTATCCAGACCGTCGTATACTTCGACGCCCGCATCCTGGACTATGAGGCCCGCTCGGCCGAAGCCCTGACCAGTGACAAAAAGACCATCATGCTGGACAATTACGCCCGCTGGCGCATCGTGGACCCGCTGCAGTTCTACCGCACCCTGCGCACCATTCCCGGCGCCCAAGCCCGCCTGAACGACACGGTGTACTCCGAACTGCGCGCTCAGGTCGGCCAGCATACCCTGACTGAGGTCGTGTCTTCCCAGCGCACGACCATCATGGCCAGCGTGACTCGGCGGACCTCGGACATCATGCGCCATACCGGGGTGGAAGTGATCGACGTGCGCATCAAGCGCACGGATTTGCCGGCGGAAAACCAACGCGCCATTTTCGGCCGCATGCAGGCGGAGCGTGAACGCCAAGCCCGCCAGTACCGATCGGAAGGCACAGAAGAATCCACCAAGATCCGCTCCGAAGCGCAGCGCACCCGGGTCGTGCTGCTGGCGGACGCCAATCGCCAGGCCTCCATCCTGCACGGCGAAGGCGATGCCCAGGCCGCGCGCATCTTCGCCGAGGCCGTAACCGGAAACGTGGATTTTTACAAATTTCAAAGGGGACTCGAAGCGTTGAAAAAATCGCTGCGCGATAATACGAAGCTGATTCTCTCCCCCGACGATCCGCTCCTTAAGGAATTGTTCCCCGCTCCGTCCGGAGCCGAATGAGAAGCCGCACGCCCGTGCGGCTTGTGGCTGTTGACAAAGGCGGTCTTTCCGCCTTTGGCGGCAGCCCGCCGCGAAGCGGGCGGAGGAGCAACGCGGCTTTGCTGCGCGTCAGCGGCTCTGCAAACCCCGTCTTCGGGGTTTGTCATCAAATTGAGCCGCACGCCCGTGCGGCTTTTTCTTCAGCCTGCGCGGTTGGAGCCGTCTTTCCTCTCCGCGAAAAAACCGTTACACTGTGCGCCATGCGCATTCTTTCCCCTGTGCCGGCTTGCTGTTTTTTGCGTCCGATCCTCGGGCCTGTGCTCTGCTCCCTGTCCTGGCTGATTGCCTGCCTGGTGCTGGCCGGCTGTGCCGCGGCGCAACCCGGCGTCGATCCGGACCGGCCCGGATTCCCGGCCGCAACCGGGCACTCTCCGGCTCAAAGCCTGCCCGAGGCCTGGCGGCATCTGGGGCTGCGTCTGGCGGCGGACAACCTGTATGACACGGATCTCGACGCCGTGCTGCGCAAGCTGGACCCGCCAAGCCCGGACCCCATGGGCCGCAAAATTCAGGAACTGTATCGCAACCAGTTTCCCTCGCAGCCTTCTCCGTCGCCGCCCGGCACACCGCCGCCCGCAAAATCTCCGCCTGTCTATGTATATCCCAATGTGGTCACGCCTGAAAACGCCGCCGAATGCCGGGATTTCATTGCCCGGCATGAGACCGCCTTTGTCCGGGCCGAGCAACGCTACCTGGTGCCGCGATCCATAGCGGCCGCCCTGCTCTTTGTGGAAACGCGGCTGGGCCGTTCTCTGGGCAAGCACAATGTGCTGCACACTCTGGCCAGCATGGCTGCTGCCCGTGATCCCGGTCAACTCGGCGACTGGCTGGAAAAACTGGATCGCCCTGAAGCCCGCCTGGACTGGATCGGCGAAACCATGCTCAAACGCTCGGACTGGGCTTACAGGGAACTGGTCGCCTTTCTGACCTATGTCCGGACCAACAACATCGATCCGCTGACAGTGCCTGGTTCGGTGTACGGCGCTATGGGCATCTGCCAGTTCATGCCCTCAAACATTTCGCTCTTTGCCGTGGACGGCAACGACAACGGCCTCATCGACCTGTTCGAGGTGGACGACGCCGTGGCCAGCCTGTCCAACTATCTGATCCAGAACGGCTGGAAGCCGAACGCGGATCGCGAAACCCAGTTCACAGCGCTCAAGCGTTACAACCGCCTGAATATTTACGCCAACACCATCCTCTGCCTGGCGGATCTGGTGCGTGGCGAACCCGTGGGCCAGCCGGTGCTGCCCGCCGGCCAAAAAAAACCGGTCAAAAAGCCGGCCGGCAAGAAAACTCCGGATCGGAAAACGGCGGCCGCAAAGGCCTCGCCCAAAAAAACTCCGGCCACCGGCGCCCCGGCCGCAAAAACCGCCAAGCCCCGAGTTCCGCAAGCCGCCGGTTCCAAAAACTGACGGCGCGCCCTATGCAGGCGGCAGCGCATCACGGCGGAGCAAACCGCCGGAGGCTTTCCATGACGACGGATTCACCGCTCTTTACCCTGCACAACGTCCGCAAGGCCCGCGCCCAAGGGCCGGGCTACGCGCTCGACATCACGCACCTGGAAATCATGCCCGGCGAAACCATCGCCGTCACCGGCGCGAGCGGCAGCGGCAAAAGCACGGCTTTGGACATTTTGGGCATGGCCTTGCGGCCCGACACGGCTGAAACATTCCGATTGCGCGTGGCCGGCGAAAACGTGGATGTGGCGCGGTGCTGGCAGCGGAGCGAACAGGATCGGCTGGCCGCTCTGCGCCTGCGGCACATGGGTTATGTGCTGCAAACCGGCGGTCTGCTGCCCTTTGTCAACGTGCGGCGCAACATGGCCCTGACCGCCGAGGTCAACGGCCTGCAAGGCAGCGCGGCGCAGGTGCGGGAACTGGCAAATATGCTCGGCATCGGGCGCTTGCTTGATTCCATGCCCGGCAGGCTGTCCGTCGGCGAACGCCAACGCGTGGCCATCGGCCGCGCCCTGGCCTCGAAACCCGCCGTCATCCTGGCCGACGAACCCACTGCCGCTCTTGACCCCCATCACGCCGGCGCCGTGCTGGACATGTTTCTTGAAGTCGTCGCCTCTCTGGGCGTGACCCTCATTCTGGTGACCCACGACCAAAACATTGTCCGGAGCCGCCGGTTCAAAGAACTGCGCATCACCATCCTGCCCCAGCCAAACGGCGCCAGCCGCGCCGTGCTGGAAACGTGAGGCCTCATGCGCGCCCTGCGAGCCGCCTTCAGCTTGGCCTTCCACGACTGGAAGCACGACGGCCTGCTGACTTTATGCTCCGTGCTGGCCCTGGTCAGCATCCTCACGCCCCTGCTCATCCTGCTCGGCATCCGCAACGGCGTGATCACCTCGCTTGAGAGCCGCCTGCTGGACAACCCCGCTCTGCTGGCTGTCAGCCCGGCCGGCAGCGGCAGCGGCTATACCGAATCCTGGCTGGCTACCCTGCGCGCCCGTGCGGACGTGACCTTTGCCCTCCCCAAGACCCGCGACATCTCCACCACCGTCCAAATGCGACACGATGCGGACGGCGGCCCCCGCTTCACTCCCGTGGACGTGGAACCCACCGGCCCCGGCGATCCCCTGCTGGCGCGATTCGAGGCCATCCCGACGGAACGGAACACGATCACCCTGTCCCGCCCGGCCGCAGACCGTCTGGCCGCGCGGAAAGGATCACGCCTCACGGCCCAACTCGGCCGCACCACGGCCTCCGGCAAAATGGAATCCCTGCCTCTGGAACTCGCCGTGACTGCCGTACTGCCCCTGGAAGCCGAAAGCCGGGCGCTCGGCTTCATTCTGCTGCCCCTGCTCGTGGACATTGAAAATTACAAGGACGGCTTCACCGTCCCCGATCTCGGCGTGGCCGGCGATCCTCCCCCGCAGGCGGAACGCCGCTTCGCCCGTTTCCGGCTCTACGCCCGCACGATGGATGACGTGGCCGTATTGCGCGATCTGTTCACGGACCAGGGCATCGAGGTGCATACCAGCGCCATGGAGATCAAGAGTTTTCAGGAAATCCGCCAGGCTTTGACCCTGTTGTTCGTGCTCATCGCCGGCACGGTGACCGCCGGCTTTGTGGCCTCGACAGCCAGCAGCGTGCTGGCCGGCGTGCGGCGCAAGGACAAGCAGCTCGGCATGCTGCGGCTGCTTGGCTTTTCCGGCGCGGCGATCATGGCCTTTCCCCTGATCCAGGCCCAGTTCACGGCCCTGTGCGGCTGCATCCTGTCTGCCGCCCTTTACGCCTGCGCCGGCCACGGCCTGGACACCCTGTTTTCGGACAAATTCCACGGCGCGGCTGTCAGCCTGCTGCCGTCCGGACACTTTGCCCTGATCACGGCCGGGGTATGCGCGGCCTCGTTCATGGCCTGCCTGCCCGCCGCCCGGCGCGCGGCCCGGATCGAACCGTCCGATGTCCTGCGTGAATTATAGAACTTTTTGAAAGCGGGCCGGCTTACGGCAAACTGCCGCCCAGCAATGTTTCCAGTTGGCGGCGGATGCCGGCGGCGAACTGTTCCGGGCCGAAGCGCCGGGCTTGTCTGAGCAGTGCGGCAGGCTCCATGCCGTTTTCAAGGCGTTCAAAGCGCTCTATGGCGTCAAGCAGCGAGGGTACGCTCTGTTCTCGAAAGAAAAGACCGCTTTCTCCGTCCTGTACGCTTTCCAGCACGCCACCCGCACCGTAGGCGATGACCGGGCAGCCCGCGGCCATGGCTTCCACCGGCACGATGCCGAAGTCCTCCTCGCCGGGGAAAAGCAGCGCCCGCGCCCCTTGCAGCCAGTGGCGCGCGGTTGCCGCAGACTGCCTGCCTTCAAAACGCACGGTGGATCCGGCCATGGCCTGCAGGCGTTTTGCTTCGCGCCCCTCGCCCAGAACCACCAGAGGAAGTTTGGCCTGCGTGCAGGCGGCAACGGCCAGATCCGCCCGCTTGTAAGCTTCCAGTTGGCCGAAAAACAAATAGTAGCCACCTCGTCCGGGGTTTGCGCCTTGTGAGAAAAAATCCACATCCACGGGAGGATAGACAACTGCCGCCTCGCGTCTGTAAATTTTCCCGATGCGTGCGGCCACATTGTGCGAATTGGCTACAAAGCGGTCCACGCGCAGGGCGGAAAGCGCGTCCCACTGGCGCAGGCGATGGAACAAGAGCGACATGCACAGCCGGGTGACCGGCCCGTGGTGCTCGCGGTATTCGTGGTACATGTCCCAAAGGTAGCGCATCGGACTGTGGCAATAACACAGGTGCGGGGTGCGCGTGGGGGACAGCACGCCTTTGGCCGGGCCGGATTCGCTGCTGATGATGAGGTCAAAGCCGCGCATGTCCAGTTCTTCAAGAGCCAGGGGCATGAGCGGCAGATAGTGGCGGTAATGCCGTTGGGCAAAGGGCAGACGGTGAATGAAGCTTTGGCGTATCTCATGGCGGGCCAGAAGCGGCGGAAGCTTTGACCGGTCGCAGACATGCGTGAAGATGACAGCCTGCGGGAAGAGGCCGCAGAGGCTCTCAAGCACTTTTTCGCCGCCCCGGTAGGCTGTGAGCCAGTAATGGACGAGAGCTACGCGCATGGCTGGTGCAAGTTTGTCCCACCGCACGGCTGCTGCCCCCATGCGGTGTCGCCGCATGCCGCGCGGGCATGATCGTGTTTGTGAATGCACAGTGTTGCGTTCAGGAAAAACAATAACGCATTGTTGCTCACAATACGGCAAATACAAAACGATGTAAACTCCATGAACAGCCGGAGAATCCATACCGGCACGGGCGGCTGCCAGCACGAACGGATTGCCTTGCTGCGCCGCGTGGGCTATTCTCGACTTCCGGCGGCATGCCGGAAGGGTGGTACAGGCAGCCTATGACGGACACGCTCTCCTCTCACGCTCAGACCGCATCCGGCTTTGTTCAGCGCCTGCGGCGGCCGTTGCTCTTGTTTGCGGTCGATTCCCTGGCGATCATCGGCACGGCGATTGTGATCGGCATGATCCGGGCGCTGTTCGTACCGCAGGAAGTCGCCCTGCACCTGATGCTGGCCCCCATTCTGATTCTGGCGCCGCTTTATTATTACATGGAAGGCCTGTATGATGCCGTATTGCCCCCCTTTCCCCAGGAATTGCGCATTTTGGGGACGGGCATCAGTCTGGCTTACCTGGTGCTGGGGATCGTGCTGTTTTTGAGCCGGGCGGATTTGCCTTCGCGTCAGGTGGTCGGCTTGGCCTGGGGGTGCGCGCTCTGCCTTGCTCCGCTCCTGCGGGTATGGCTGCGGCGGCGTTTTGCTTCCCAAGCCTGGTGGGGACGGGAGGTGGTCTTGTTTGGCTCGGCCGAGGCAGTGGCCAGCCTGATCCGTTTTTTGCGCTTCGCGCCCGATACGGGTCTGCGCCCCGCCGCCCTGGTTTGCCATGGCCAGACCGCCGGGGCGGAAGCGTTTGCCCCGGCCGTGCTGCCTGTCTTGGATACAACCGCGCAAGTCGAGGCCTATGCCGCCGCCCATCCGGGCAGTTGCGCGATCATTCTGGGCGATTCATTCTCACCGGGCCAGATTCGGGAGCTGGCGACCCAGGCCGGTCGACTGTTCTCTTCCGTGTTTGTGATGCTGGATTTCATGAGCGGCGAAACGCCGGTCTGGCTGCGGCCGATTGAAATCGCGCGCACCACAACACTGCAAATCAGACAAAATTTGTTGGATTCCAGAAGGTTGGCGCTCAAGCGGGGCATTGATCTGGTAGCGGCAGCCGGCGGCAGCCTGATCCTCTTGCCTTTTTTGATCGGCATTGCCGTCTGGATCCGGCTGGAGTCGCCCGGTTCGGTCTTCTTTACGCAACGGCGCCTGGGCATGGGCGGCCGGCACTTTGACATGATCAAGTTCCGGACCATGGTGACTGACGCCGAACAGGTGCTGCAATCCTGCCTGGACCAGGACCCCGAACTGAAACGGGAATGGGTAGAGAACCATAAGCTGCGCCGGGACCCGCGCGTAACCAGAGTCGGGCGCTGGCTGCGCCGGACGAGCCTCGACGAACTGCCGCAGTTGTGGAACGTGCTCAGGGGCGATATGAGCCTGGTCGGGCCGCGCCCGATTGTGGACGAGGAGATCGCCAAGTACGGTTCATCCTATGCCGCCTATGTGCGGGTGCGCCCGGGCATGACCGGACTGTGGCAGGTTTCGGGCCGCAACGACACCACATACGCCTACCGGGTGGGCATCGACAGCTACTATATCTGCAACTGGTCAATTTGGATGGATATCTGGGTCCTGGCCCGGACCCCCGTGGTGATGCTGCGGGGCACGGGGGCTTACTGATGCGCGCGCATCCCCTGCACGGCTTGATCCCGGCTTCGAAATTGAAATTGGTTTTCAATATCTTGACAAAGGACGGCCGCCGCCCTATTTTTTAACTGGAAATACAAATCCTCCCATTCGTTTGACCAAGGATGCGCCATGCCGACAGTGCAATCTGCCCAGGGGGCCAAATGCACGCTGCGTTCCGTCCGCGCCGGGCAGAAGGTGCGGGTTGTCGCAGTGCAGGCCGAGGGCGAACTCGGCCGGCGCATCCGGGATATGGGCCTGGTGCCGGGCGTGGAGGTCCAGGTAGTGGGCCGCGCGCCTTTGCGCGACCCGGTGGCTCTGCGTTTGTCCGGCTTTACCCTGAGCCTGCGCAACCGGGAAGCGGATCACATCGTGGTGTCGCCGCTGGAATGCCCGTCCTGACGCATCGCCCAAACCGGGGGCTGTTCCAGTGCCCAAGCTGGCGCGCAGCGATCCGGTTCGGGTCATTCTCCCGTCTTATTGGGGCTTGCGCGCCGCCCCGGAATGCGGCAAAAAGGAATGAACATTTCGTTTTTGCCGGGCGATGGAGGGTGTTCCGACTTCGCGTGAGCATCGGCGCAACACAGACCATGCGAGGGTGGCTATGGCGATGGATATACGTCAGATTCGGGAAAATCTGGGCCGGGTCAAGCCTTACTACCTGAAAAACGAAACCTTGCGCGCCCTGGCCGCTCTGATCAACGGACTCAAAGGAGCACTGACTTTGCCGGGGGGACTGCCCACGGATGTGCGCGCTCCCCTGCGTGAAGCCGTGCAACTGATGACCAGGGACGAACTGGTCAAAAAGCATACCGAAGTCCGATTGGCATACCAACAGGGAGAAGAGCGCCAACTACTGACGGCTTTGGTGGCGCTGCATCATAACATTGAAACCGAACTCAACAGCGAAAATGACGCCACGGCGATAGCTCGCAAGCAGCGTCTGGACCAGGCGCTCAACCAGGGTCTGCGCAGTCTTGAAGCCGGCAGGGTGTCCGAGGCCGATGAGTACTTTCAGCAGGCCGTGGCCAATTACCGTGACGAGCATCGCCTGTTTTTCTACATCGGCAAATCGCTTTTGGAAGCTGATGCCGCCAAGCGTTCTGTTCCCTACTTGCGCAAGGGCGTGGAGACCAATCCCGACGACAATGAAATGTCCGCCATGTTGGAAAAGGCTAATCAAGCCGTCAAGGCTGCGGCAGAATGAGCGAGGACGGCGGCATCCCTGCGGCCGATCCGGTTTTCCGGCGGCATGACGCTCCCGGCAGCGTACGCTTTGTGCATGCCGCCGATCTGCATTTGGACGCGGTCTTTGCGGGCATGGCCCGCGATGTGTCGCCCGAGGCGATCCGGCGCTTGCATCAGGCCACGTTCACGGCCCTGGATAATCTGTTCGCCCTGTGCGAGCGGGTGAGGCCGGATCTGCTGCTTTTGGGCGGCGACATGTACAACCAGGAAGACTGGAGTCTGCGCGCCCAACTGGCGGTGCGCGACGGTTGCGTGCGCCTGGGGCAATTGGGCACGCGCGTGTTTATCGTTCACGGCAACCACGACCCCCTGCCATCCCGCCTCCGCACCTTGCATTGGCCGGACTGCGTGACAATCTTCGGCGAAGAGGTCAGCGCGCAGATCGTGTGGCGCGGCGAGACGCCGTTGGCGGTGGTCCACGGCGTCAGCCATGCAGGTTCGAAGGAAAATCGCAATTTGGCCGCCAATTTTGCCCGCACCCCGGAAGCCTGCCTGCACATCGGTCTGCTGCATACCACGCTGGACGAAGCCGAGGGCGAACGGTACGCGCCATGTTCCACGGAAGATTTCGTCGCCTCCGGCCTTGATTACTGGGCGCTCGGGCATATCCACGACTGCCGGGTGGCGTGCCAGACGCCCCTGGCCCAGTATCCCGGCTCCATTCAGGGTCTGCATATAGGCGAACAGGGGCCGCATGGCTGTCTGCTGGTCACGGCCACGCCCCAGGACGGCGGATTTGCTTTTGCCTCCTCCTTCCAACCTCTGGGGCCGGTGGAGTGGCGCATTCTGGATGTACCCGCCGCCGAGGAGGCCACGCTCGACGAATTGGAAAACGCGGCCCGCGCGCTCCTGGCCGAAACGGTTCTGGCTACGGTCACGGCCAGGAGCCGGGATGCCGGCCTGGTAATGCCCTGCACGGCTCTGATCGTGCGCCTGCGCATCTCCGGCCGCACCCGCCTGGATGCGGCATTGCGCCACCCGGCAACGCTTGCGGATTTGCTGGAACGCCTGCGCAGCGACAACACGGGTGAGCCTCTGATCTGGATCAAAGATTTGGAAGTGGACACTCGGCCCCTGCTGGACCGCGGAGCCATGGCCGGTCGTGAAGATCTGCCTGGCGAAATTTTACGGCTGGCGGATCGCTGCCGTGAAGATCCGGACTTGCTGGCCGGTCTGCCTGAAGCCGCGCTCGGCGATCTGTACGGCCATCTCAGGGCGCGCAAGGTTCTGGCCGTGCCGGATGAAGCCGAATTGCGGGCGTTGTTGCATAGGGCCGAAGCCCTGTGCCTGGATCTTTTGGAGAACGAGTGATGCGGATCAGCGCATTCCATGTCGATCAGTTCGGCCTGCTGCGGGATCTGACCGTAGCCGGGCTGCCGACCGGCTTGAGTGTTTTTCTCGGGCACAATGAAGCGGGCAAATCCACGTGCCTGGATTTTTTTCGGGTCATGCTCACCGGCTATGCCGACGGCCGCACCCGAGAAGGCCAAAAGCGTGATTATATGTCCGTCTCCGGCGGACAGGGCGGCGGTTCGCTCCAACTTGCCACCAACCAGGGGCTGGTCCGCCTGGTGCGGCGGCCCGGCCCGAACGGCGGCACGCTCACCCTGACGGACGCCGAGGGCAACCAACTGGACATCGCCCTGCTGGACCGGCTGATGGGCGGCGTAACCCCCCAGGTATTCCGCAATGTTTACGGCTTCAGTCTGGCCGAACTCCAAACCTTTGATTCCCTTGATTCCAAGGACGTGCGCAACGCCTTGTACGGGGCCAGTTTCGGCCTCGGCCTGCGATCGCCCGGCGCGGCGCTCAAGCGCCTGGAAACCGGCATGGACGCCTTGTTCAAGGTTGGGGCTTCAAAACAGCCCTTGCCCGCCGGCTTGCGTGAGTGGGAGGAACTCCGCCGCCAGATCCGCGAGGCCGAACGTGAAGCCGGGCGTTACGACGAACTGGCCGGCGAACTGCAGACTGTAGAGGCTGATCTGATCGCTCTGCGCCGGGATAAGGCCGCCCAAAACCAGGAATCACGCGCTTTGGACCGCCGCTTCGGCGTCTGGCGGCAGTGGGAGGAATGGCGACTGGGCGGGGTGCGTCTGGATCGCCTGGATCCGGTGGCCGGCACCTTTCCTCCGGACGGCCTGGCCCGGCTGGAACGGGCCGAGGATCGCCTGGAAGAAGCTTCTCGCCAGTGCCGTTTGTTGCGCGAACGCCTGAATCAGACCGAGCACGAATTGGCCGCGCTCGGTCTGAATGAAGCCCTGCTCACGGCAACGGACGAACTGCGCGCCCTGTCCGAGCGCAAGGCGAGTTGTCGCAACGCCTTGGCCGAAATCCCCCGCATCAACCTTGAACTGCGCCGGGCTGAAGCGGATTTGGCCGCCCAACTGGCAAGCCTGGGGCCGGACTGGACTGTGGACCGCATCCGCGTTGTGGATCGTTCGCTGTTTGTACGCGAAGAGATGGAACGCCAGGCCGACGCCATGCATGTGGCGGAAACCGCCTACGGCACGGCTATGGCCGCCATGAACAAGGCCGTACGCGACGCGGGCGAGGCCAATCACGCAGTCGAACTGGCCGCCCGCACCTTGGAGACCCTGCCCGTGCCCGCGGCGGATCTGGATGAAACCGCACGGGACAAGCTGCGCAAAAATCTGGCCCGCACCGAAGACGCCCAACAGCGCCTGCCGGATCGGATCAAAGCCCAGGAGGCTGCCAAGGCCGACTTTTCCCGCGCCGTCAAACAACTGCATCTGCGGCCGGGGGAACCTTCGATTCAGGTGCTGCACCGTTTGTCCGAGGCTCAGGATGAAGTACAGCCACAGGCTGCCGCCGTACTGACCTGTATTCAGGACGCTTCTTTGGCCCGCACTTTGGCCGGACAGGCCAAGGAAGCGGAAAAACAGGCTCGCTTGCGCATGTCCCGCCTGCAAAACGAACGCGACGATCGCGGCGTGCCCACCCGGGCCGCCATTGAAGCCCGGCGCGACAGCCTGCGCCGCCTGCGCAAGCTGAGCGGCGATCTGGCCCTGGAGCAGAACCGTGCGGCCGAAGTGCAGGCCGGCCTTGATGCCCATCTGGCCGCTTTGCCCAGGGAAGAGACGCACACGGGTCTGACCTGGACCGGCCTGCTCCTGGCCCTGGCCGGCCTGCTGGTGTTGATTCTGCATGGGCAGGAAGGTATGGCCGTGTTTGATCTCGCGGCTGCCGGCCTGGAAAATTTGCCCCTGTCCAATGGCGTGGCCGGCTTGCTGCTCGCCTGCGGCGTGGCTTGCTTTTTGGCCGGGCAGCAGGACGAAATGCGGCACAAAGCCCTGATCGGCATCGGCGGGCTGCTGATCGCGGCCGGCGGCGCCGCCATCGCGGCCAAGCGCCTGTTTTCCGTCTCTTCTCTGGAGTTGCCCACCGGCCAGACTGTTCCGCTTGAACTGTGGTCCGGCTACCTTGTGCTTCTGGCCGGCATCATCAGCTTGGCCTGGGCTTTGGGCCGGCGCCGGCCCGAGGCCTCACCCCAGGGTTTGGTCACGGCCCAATGGCAACAGCGTTGCGAAGACAGTCAGGCCAAGGTCCGGTCCGTGGAAGCGGATGTCAAATCCCTGTGCGCCGAGTTGAGCGTGAGCCAGGCCGTGCCCGAAGAATTGGACAAGCTGGAGGCCCGTCTGGACGAAGAACGGGAAAAACGGGCCACCAACGAACGCATGGAGCAGGAGCTGACAACCCATACCCGCGAGATTGCCGATCTGCACCGCCGCACCATTGAGCTTGAAACCGACGCCATAACCAAGAACGGTCAAGTGCAGGGCGCCCAGCGCCGCTGGCACGAGTCCATGGTGGAACTTGGCGTGCAGACCGTGCCCGCGCCCGAAAGCGCTCAGACGTATTTCATGCGGGTGGAGAGCGCGCGCCGCGACTGGTCCGGTGTTCAGGCTCTGGATGCGGAAATGGCGGAGATGGAGGCTTGCGGTGTGGATCTTATGCGCTCTGCCCGCGAACTGCTGCCGGAAAAACTGCAACCGGGCAACTGGGTGAGCCTGGGCGAAGTCATGGATGCCGTGCGCGCCGTGCTTGCCTCCTGCCGCGAAGCCGACCGCGCCGCCGAGGAGCGCGCCCGCGCCGCCGAAGCCCTGCGTGGAGCGGAAGCTCTGGCGCAACGCAGCCAAACCATCCAGGCCGAAAACCTGGCTGCCCTGCGCACGGCCGAGGCCGCGCTGCACGCTGCCCGCGAAGTTTGGCGGGAGTCGCTCCGCACCTTGGGACTCGGCCTGGATCTTTCTCCGGCCACGACCCGGGAAGCCCTGGATTGCATGAACCGCTGTTTGGATATGGAATCCGAAGTCTCACGCCTGCGCGGCGAACTGGACCGGCAGGCGCGTGAGCGCGACGCCTTCGTCATGCCGGTGCATGCGCTGCTGGAACGGCTGCGGCGGAGTCTGCGCTACGCCGCCGATGGCGAACCAGACTGGTTGGCCAGTCTGGACGCGGCCTTGCAGGATACGGAAGACAATCGCCGTAAAGATGAAGATCGCCGCCGCCTTGAGGCCACACATGCCAGCCAGGCAGCGGATTTGCGGGCCGCCAGCGAAGTCGAGTGCGACGTGCGGCGCCAGATTGAAGATCTCCTGCGTCTGGCTGGAGTGGACGATGCCGAGGCTTTTCGCCATGCGAATACGGTGCGCCTGGAACGCGAAGCCCTCGTCCGGCGTCGCGAAGACCTGGAGGATGCTCTGCGTCTGGCTGCGGATGACGCGCCCCTGGAGGCTTTTCTGGCCGAGTTTGCCGCCTTGGACAAGGAGCAATTGGAAAGCCGGCTGGCCGAACTTGCCACCCAGCTTGAAGCCACAGCCCGCCAGGAGGAACGCCTGGCCGACGAGGCCGGAACCCTGCGCGCCCGCCTGGAGCAGCTCAGTGCTTCCGATCTCCTGACCGAACTGCGAGTGCAGGAAGCCAGTCTGCGCGAAAGCCTGCGCCTGTTGGGTCTGGAGTGGAGCCGGCACGCTCTGGCTCGCCATTTGCTCATCGAAGCGCGGCTGCGTTTTGAAAAAGAGCGGCAGCCGGAGGTCATCCGGGCCGCGTCCGAACTTTTCGCCTCTATCACCAACAATGCCTGGGCCAGTCTGAGCGCTTCCCTGGAAGACGGCGATCTGCGCGTTCTGCCGTCCTACGGCGAACCCATCCCGCCCGAACACCTCAGCCAGGGCGCACAGGAGCAGCTCTATCTCTCCCTGCGGCTGGCGCACATCCGGCACCACGCCTCCCTGACCACCACGCCCCTGCCCGTGATCATGGATGACGTGCTCGTCAACTTCGATCCCGATCGGGCCGAACGCACGGCCCGGGTTCTGATCTCCCTGACCCAGGATTCTTCCTGCGGCCCAGGCCACCAGATTCTCTACTTCACCTGTCACCCGGCCACTGCCGACATGCTGCTGCGCCTCGCTCCGGACAGCGCCCTGTATCACATCAGCCGGGGAAGAATTCAGTAAGTTGCCGCTTCGTACTCGTCGGCGTGCGCGTTCTCAGCCGGGGCTTGCGCAGGATGATCCGGGTGATCCAGCTTTTGCGCCAGGTAACCCTTAACCTGCAAGGCGTATTGCTTGGGCACGACTTTCTGCTGTTCAAGCCAGGCGAGAAAGTTGTGCGCCACCCGGTGTCCGGGCACGATGCGCAGAGCGTCGAATAGATGCTGCACGCAACCGGCGTACTGTTTTTCCGCATACAGTACCCGGGCCAGGTTGATGTGCAGATTTTCGTCCTCATCGCTCCATGAGAGTTCCAAGGCCTTGGTATAAAAGGCGATAGCCTGTTCGGGCAGATCGTTTTTGCGCAGTTGGATGGCAAAATCGTTGAAAAGATGCTTGTGTTCTTCTTCGAACGGCGTTTCGGAATGCAGCAGGCCGGAAAAGACGAGAGCGGCTTTTTCCGCATTTCCCTGCTTCAGATAATCCATGCCTTTCTGAAAATCGGCGATGACCACGGATTCGTCCACCGGCGGCACTTCGTCGCCCGGAACTTCCAGCAGAGGCAGATCGCCCTCGTGGCGCTCAATGCTCTCCTGAACGCGTTGCGCATAAAGGTCTGACTCGGGGGTGTAGCGTTTCTGCAGTTCGCGGAGAGTTATGGGGTGAGGCTGGCCTGTGGGCAGCCAAGTCTGGTCGTCGACGGGGCGAATCGTCAGCAGGCTTTTGGAGTCCGATTCCACCAGCCAGTATTTTTTGGGCTGTGCATCAGCCTCCCCGCTTTGCATCGAGACCTTCTTGGTCGAGAAGACCTTGAACCGGCGGAAGGTAGTGGACCCTGACATTGTGCTGAAAGATCCTGTGGCTTTGCTGGAACGTATTGCATTGCTTCCATCAACAGTGCGCCCTGCAATGTTGACTGGCGGAGTTTTTTTACTTTTCCAAATAACGGTGCGAGTGTCAACCTGCCCCGGATCGGGACAGTGGGCCGGTTTGCCGCCGGACGAGGATTCAGAACTCCTGCTGCATGCGGTCCATACCCCGGCGGATGGCCGACTGAAGGGTTTCGCGGATGGCGGTTTCCTCGCTCACGTTCGCATATTGTTCGCTGTACGCAATAGCGCCGGAGCGCCAAGTTATCGTATTTGTCCGGCCGTCGTAGAGGAGCAACTCGATGTTGATGGACGCGGTATACAAGAGATTCTGCGAGCGGGACTGGCCGTAAGCCCAGACGTGAAAATTGTCCACGCGCACGCTCAGGCCGAGATCGGCCACGCCGCTGTCTTTCCATATGGCCAGGCTGCGGGCGTTGATCTCGTCGCGCAATTGGGAACGGATGATGTAGGTCAGGTTGGTTTGGATTGTGGGCTGTTCCACATTCAGAAATTTGAGCGTCTGGCTGCCGTTGCCGAGCACGCTGTGGGTGGCCGCGCTGTTTTCCTGGCCGCGCAGCGTATAGCCGCAGGCGCACATCAGGAGCATGAGGCAGGCCAGTACCGGAAGCAGGGGGGCGAGAGATCGTTGCATATCAGTTTGCCACCACGTTGACGAGTTTGCCCGGAATGACCACCACTTTGCGCACAGTCAGATTTTTTACATGCCGGGCGATGTTGGGTTCGGAAAGAGCCAGGCGTTCGGTTTGCGCATCGTCCGTGCCGGACGGGATTTCGATCCTGCCGCGCAACTTGCCGTTTATCTGGATGACCACGGTCAGCACGTCCTGGGTCAGGGCCTCTTCGCTCCAGGCCGGCCAGGAGCTTGCGCCGAGCGGTGTGACGTGCCCCAAATCTTCCCACAATTCTTCGCACAGGTGAGGCATAATGGGCGACAGCAGGGCCAGCACCGTAGACATGGCGGAGGACAAAACCGCCGTACCGCCGGCAGTGGCGCACGGTTCGGCCGTCAGATCCTCCCGAACCAGGTACAGGGCGTTGACCAGTTCCATGATCGCGGCAATGGCCGTGTTGAATTGGAAACGGTTGCCGATGTCCTCGCCGACCTTTTTGACCGTCAGGTGTTCCTTGCGGCGCAGTTCGCGGGCGAGAGGCGAAGCCTGGGCTTGCCGTGCCGTGGACGAGCAGGCGAAGACGGCGCACAGGTGCGGCCGTGTTTCGACAAACAGGCGCCAGACGCGGCCGGCAAAGCGGAATGCGCCTTCAATGCCGCTTTCGCTCCAGTCAAAATCGCGTTCCGGCGGCGCCGCGAACAGGCAGAACAAGCGCACGGTATCCGCGCCGTAACGCGCTATCATGTCGGTGGGATCGACCGTGTTGTTTTTGGATTTGGACATTTTGAAGCCGTCTTTGAGCACCATGCCCTGAGTCAGCAGGTTCAGGAAAGGCTCGGACAAATCCGGCGGATAATAACCCATGTCCCGCAGCGTTTTGGTGAAGAAGCGGGCGTACAAAAGATGCAGGATGGCGTGCTCCACCCCGCCGATGTATTGATCCACCGGCATCCAGTACGCCAACTGGCGTGGATCGAAGGGAGCGCTTTCTTGTTTGGAGTCCGTGAATCGCGCGAAATACCAGGAGGATTCCACAAAGGTATCCATGGTGTCCGTTTCACGGCGGGCGGGCCGGCCGCAGATCGGGCAGGGCACGTTGACGAATGCCGATGCGTCCGGCAAAGGGGAACGGCCGTCGCTATGCGTTGTGATCGCCACGGGCAGGATGACGGGCAGATCCTGCTCCCTGACCGGTGCCATGCCGCAGGCATCGCAGTACACCACAGGGATGGGCGCGCCCCAATAGCGCTGGCGCGAAATATTCCAGTCGCGCAGCCGCCAGTTGACCATGCGCCTGCCTCTGCCCTTGGCTTCCAGATCTTCGATCACCCGGTTTCTGCCTTCGTCGCCGGGCAGGCCGCTGAATTCGCCGGAGTTGACCATGATGCCGTCTTCCGGCACGGCGCGCTCCATGGCGGCTCCGTCCAGGGGCAGTCCTTCCGGCTGGATCACGACCTTGATATCCAGGCCGTACTTGCAGGCGAATTCAAAATCGCGCTGATCGTGCGCAGGCACACCCATGACCGCGCCGGTGCCGTATGAGGCCAGCACGAAGTTGCCGAGCCAAATGGGAATGCGGCTGCCGGTAAAGGGATGGACGCAGTATGCGCCGGTGAAGATTCCTTCTTTTTCCAGTTGATCGGACTGCCTGTCCGCATGGGCCAGGTTCCGGGCGCGGGCAATGAAGGCGCGGATGGCGGTTTCGTCCGGTTTGCCGGCGATCAGCCGATCCACCATGGGATGCTCCGGCGCGAGAGTCATGAAGGTCACCCCGAACAGGGTGTCAGGCCGGGTGGTGAACACGGTCACGGTTTGGTGCCCGCCGCCGTCTTCGCCCGGCGCCAGGGTGAAGGTCGCCTCCGCGCCCACGGATTTGCCGATCCAGTTGCGCTGCATGGTGAGCACGCGCTCGGGCCAGCCCTGTTCCAGCGTATCCAGGTCGGCCAGCAATTCTTCGGCGTAGGCGGTGATGCGCAAAAACCACTGGGTCAGCTCCTTCTGCTCCACCTTGCTGTCGCAACGCCAGCACAAACCTTCCACCACCTGCTCGTTGGCCAGCACGGTATGGCAGCTCGGACACCAGTTCTGGGCGGCCTGTTTGCGGTAGACCAGGCCTCTTTTCAGCCAGTGCAGAAAGAACAACTGTTCCCATTTGTAGTAGCCGGGATGGCAGGTGGCCAGTTCGCGCCGCCAGTCGTAAGAATAGCCCAGGCGCTTCAATTGGGCGCGCATGTTGGCGATGTTGGCGTAGGTCCACTCCTGGGGGTGGACGTTGTTCTGGATGGCGGCGTTTTCGGCCGGCAGGCCGAAGGCGTCCCAACCCATGGGGTGCAGCACATTGAAACCGCGCATGCGAAAAAAGCGCGCCACCACGTCGCCGATGGAATAGTTGCGCACATGCCCCATGTGGATGTTGCCCGAAGGATAAGGGAACATTTCCAGCACGTAGTACTTGGGCTTGTCCGGTTCGATGGAGCAGGCGTATGTCTCTTGTGACTCCCAGCGGCTCTGCCATTTGGCCTCAAGTTGATGAGGCTCGTAACGCATGCTTTTCATGTTGAAAATCCTTGCGCCGGCTGCATCAGTCCGCCGGTGTGACAAGCGTCCCGGCTTCGGCCGCCTTAGCGACCGCGTCGAGAATACCGTTGATAAAACGTTTTGCCTTGGCATCGCCAAAACGAGCCGTCAGGTCAAGAGCTTCATTGATCACCACCCTGGGCGGCACGTCCGGGCGAAAGGTCAATTCAAACAGGGACAGCCGGAGCAGGGTCAGTTCAATGCGCCCCATGCGTTCCAGGCGCCAGTTGCGGGAAAAACGCGCGATCAGCGCGTCCAGGTTTGCCGCATGCCGCCACACGCCTTCCGCCAATTCCCAGGCGAAGCCTTGGAGTTCTCCCGTCTGTTCAGGAGCTTGTCCTGTTTCGGCTTCGGCGGGCAGGGGCATTGCCGTAAACAGCCGCTCCAGGTCCGCGCGCGCGGGCGCGGGCATGAAGCACAGGCCGTACAGAACTTGAAATGCCCGAATTCGTCCGGCCCGCCGGGAATTCGCATCCTTCGCGCTCACGTTACAATTGTTCCAGCACGCGCGCGGTTTCGAGCGCGGCGGCGGCGGCTTCGGCGCCCTTATTGCCGGCCTTGCTGCCGGCGCGTTCGATAGCCTGATCCAGGGTATCCGTGGTCAAAAGGCCGAAGCCCACCGGAATGCCCGTGGCCAACTGCACCTGGGCCAGGCCCTTGACGGCCTCGTTGGCCACAAAGTCAAAGTGCGGCGTTGCCCCCCGAATGACCGCGCCGAGAGCGATAATGGCGTCGTAATCGCCGCTTTTGGCCAATTTCTGGCACGCAAGCGGCATCTCGAACGCGCCGGGAATGCGGATCACGGTAATCCGGGAGGGATCGGCGCCGTGCCGGAGCAGGTAGTCGATCGCGCCGCCGGTCAGGCGATCCACGATAAAATCATTGAAACGCGTGGCCAGAATGGCAAAAGACAAGTTTGCGGCCTCCATGCGGCCTTCGATGATCGTGCTCGGTACGGTCATGGCGGACTCCTTGAAATGTTCAGGATGGCTTCATATTTTGCGGCATGAGCAATTGCCCAGCAGATGTCCCAGTTTTTCCTTCTTCGTGAGCAGGTAGTGCGCATTGTCCGGGTGAACGGATATTTCAATGGGCACACGCTCGGTGACTTCAATGCCGTAACCTTCCAGACCGATGATTTTGCGCGGATTGTTGGTCATGATGCGCATGCGGCGCACGCCGAGATCCACGAGGATCTGGGCGCCGATGCCGTAATCGCGCAAATCCGGCCGGAAACCGAGTTCTTCGTTGGCTTCCACCGTGTCCAATCCTTTATCCTGCAGGGAATACGCCTTGATTTTGTTGCCAAGACCGATGCCGCGCCCCTCCTGGCGCATGTAGATGAGCACCCCCCGGCCTTCACGCTCAATAAGGGACAAGGCCGCGCCCAACTGTTCGCCGCAGTCGCAACGCAACGAACCCAGGGCGTCGCCGGTCAGGCATTCGCTGTGTACCCGCACCAGCACGGGTTCGTTGCCGCCAGGATCGCCCTTGATGATGGCCAGGTGCGTGTCCGGGCTGACATCGTTTTCATAGGCAATGACTACAAACTGGCCGAAACGGGTGGGCAGGTGGGCATGGCTCACCCGGCGCACGCCGAGTTGCCCGTGGCGCATGCGGTAGCGGATGATGTCCCGGATGGTGGCTATCTTGAAATTGTGCTCGGCGGCGAACAGTTCCAGATCGGGCATACGGGCCATGCCGCCGTCGTCTTTGATGATTTCGCAGATGACCGCAGCCGGTTTGAGTCCGGCCAGACGGGCCAGATCCACGCTGCCCTCGGTCTGTCCGGCCCGGGTCAGCACACCGCCCTGTTGCGCCCGCAGAGGAAAAACATGGCCGGGCGTGACCAGATCGTCTGCCCGCGCCTCATCGGCAACGGCGGTCAGGATGGTGTGCGCCCGGTCGGCTGCGGAAATGCCCGTGGTCACGCCCCGTCGCGCTTCAATGGACACGGTGAAATTCGTGCCGAACTTGGAACCGTTGCGCCGGGTCATAAGCGGCAGATCGAGCTTGTCGGCCATGTCCTGAGACATGGGCAGGCAGATCAGTCCGCGCCCGAACCGGGCCATAAAGTTGATCGCCTCAGGGGTGACGAATTCGGCCGCTATGGTCAGATCGCCTTCATTTTCGCGATCTTCGTCGTCAACCAGGATGATCATCTTTCCCTGGCGGATATCCTCAAGCGCTTCTTCTGTAGTGCATATTGGCATATCGCTGTCCTTAGTACACAAATCCGTTTTCCCGCAACAGTTCGAGCGTCACCCGGCCTGGCTGCCCGGATGCGCCGCGCGACTCAAGCAGATGGCGGACGTATTTGCCGATCATGTCGGTTTCGATGTTGATTTTGGAACCGGCCCGCCAGAGGTTCAGAGCCGTCATCCTCCATGTTTCGGGAATGACGTTGACTTCGAGAAAATCCGGGCCGCGGGCGTTGACTGTCAGGCTCACGCCGTCCAGCGCGATCGACCCCCTGGCAATGATTTCCGGCCCGAGGGCCGCATCGTGGCTGACGCGCACGCAGTGCGACAGGCCCGCTGCACTGATGGCCATGACCTGCCCCAGATCGTCCACGTGGCCGCTGACCAAATGTCCTCCCAAGCGATCGCCCAGGGCCAGGGCACGCTCCAAATTGACGCGATCAGCCGGCCGCAAGGCGCCGAGGTTGGTGCGGCGCATGGTTTCGGCCGAGGCGTAAACGGTAAAGCTGTTGTCCGCTTCCTGTTCCACGGTCAGGCAGACGCCGTTGACGGCGATGGACTCGCCGATGCTCAGATCCGGCAGCGCGAACAGCGCCCGGATGCTCAGGCGCATTTCCTGGCCGTGCTGTTCCAGGCCGGTGATTGCGCCCTGGCCCTGGATGATGCCGGTAAACATCAGGCCACCTCTTTTTCGGGCGGATTGGGGCGCAGGATGATATGGCAGTCGTCGCCGCACAATGCCGCCTGCACGATGCGCAGGTTGAGCGCCTCCTGCATGGTCAGAGATTCCCTGCCGCAGAAAAGGGGGCTGGCCGCCTCGTCCCCCAGGACCTTGGGCGCCAGATGCAGGTGGAATTCGTCCGCCAGCCCGGCATCCAGCAGAGACAGCCCGAGCCGCCCGCCGCCTTCGCACAGCACATAAAAACAGCCGGTTTCGTACAGATGCGCCAGCACAGCCTCAAGATCCAGCCCGGTCCGCAGCCGCCAGGGGGCGATGCCAATCACGCGCACGTCCTTTTTTCGCAGATCGGCAGCCGCCGGTGAAGCCGCTGCGGCGGGCGTGGAGAACAAGATGGTTTCGGCCGGGCGCTCTTGCACGAGCTTCAGCCCCACGGCCGTGGACAAACGGGAAATGACCGCTGCTGCCAGAGGCTGGCGCGCGACCATCCCGCCTTCCGGCCGGGCGGTCAGCAAAGGATTGTCGGCCAAGAGCGTGTTGCCGCCTATCAGCACCGCGCCGCCGCGCAGTCCGACGGCCGCGCGCAGGGCATGCACCGTGGCGCGCGAAGCCGTGCCGCTGACCCAGCGGGAATGGCCCGAACGGGTCGCGATGCGTCCGTCCAGCGTGCCGGCCAGCTTGAGGACGACAAAAGGCCGTCTGGCCTGTTGCCAGATAAGAAAATCCGCGATCAGATCCCGGCAGGCGTTTTCGCATACGCCCGCATCCACCCGCACGCCCGCCCCGCGCAGGCGGGCGATGCCGCCTGCGGCCGCAGGATTGGGGTCGGAGAAACCCACCACCACGCGGCGGATGCCGGCGGCCAAAATCGCTTCCGTGCAGGGTGGCGTCCGGCCCTGGTGATTGCAGGGTTCCAGGGTCACCACCAGCGTGCAGTCCGCCGGATTCACCTGCTTCCGGGCCGCATCTTCCAGGCAGGCGATTTCGGCATGGCGCGCGCCGCAGGCTTCATGCCAGCCGCGCGCGACAATGTGGCCGTCGCGCACCAAAACCGCTCCTACCGTGGGATTGGGCGCAGTCTTCCAACGCCCGTTGCCGGCCAGGCGGATGGCCTCGTCCATAGCCGGGGCGAAAGCCGAGGCGCTCATGGCAGATCTCGCGGCATGGAAACCTCGGAAACGGGAAATTCTTGCGGCTCAAAGCGGTGCAGGATAACGCCCGCTTCGTCCAGCATGGAAGCGGCCAGTTCGTCAGGATAGGACCCGGCGAACCAGATGGCGGCAATGTTGCAGTTGATCAGGGTCTTGGCGCAGATCACGCAGGGTTGATTCGTGCAGTACAGCTCTGCCCCACTCAAGGACACGCCGTGCACGGCGGCCTGGATGATGACATTTTGCTCCGCATGCAACCCCCGGCAGATTTCGTGCCGCTGCCCGGAAGGAATGCCGAGTTGGGCACGCAGGCAGCCGGCTGTGTCGCAGTGCGCCACTCCGGCCGGTGCGCCGTTGTACCCCGTGGCCAGTATGCGCCGGTCCTTGACCGCCACAGCCCCGACCTTACGGCGCAGACAAGTGGACCGCTCGGAAATCAGGCGGGCGATGTTCATGAAATATTCCGGCCAGGACAGGCGCGCCATGGCAAGGACTCCTGCCGCCAGGCCGCAGTGCGTTTGCTCGCGGCTTGGCGTCACCAGGTAAACAGCGGAAAACGCCGGGCAAAGGTTTTCACGTCGCGACGGATGGAGGCCAGGCGCTGTTCGTTGCCGACATCGGTCAGCACGTCCACGATCCAGCCGGCTATCTGTTCCATTTCGGCCTCTTTCATGCCCCTGGTGGTCAAGGCGGGCGATCCGATGCGGATGCCGGAAGTGACGAAGGGCGAACGGGTTTCAAACGGCACCGAATTTTTGTTGACCGTGATCCCGGCCTGATCCAGGGCATGCTCGGCGTCTTTGCCCGTGATGTCCTTGTGCGTCAGGTCAATGAGCATGAGGTGCGTATCCGTGCCGCCGGAAACGAGGCTGAAGCCGGCATCCGTGAGGCAACGGGCCAAGGTGGCGGCATTTTTGAGAATCTGTTGCTGGTAGCGGACAAATTCGGGGCGCAGGGCCTCGCCGAAAGCCACGGCCTTGGCCGCGATGACGTGCATGAGCGGCCCACCCTGGATGCCGGGGAAAATTTGGCTGTTCAGCGTTTTGCCCATTTCTTCGCCGGCCAGAATCATGCCGCCGCGCGGACCGCGCAGGGTCTTGTGCGTGGTGGTGGTGACGATGTCCGCGTGGGGAATGGGCGAAGGATGCAAATCAGCGGCGATGATCCCGGCGATGTGGGCCATGTCGACCATGAGCTTGGCGCCGACGCTGTCGGCCACGGCCCGGAAGCGGGCAAAATCAAGCGTGCGGGAGTAGGCGCTGGCGCCGGCGATGATGAGAGTCGGCTTGTGTTCCTGGGCCAGTTTCTCAAGCTGATCATAGTCAATGCGGCCGTCTTCACGGCGCACGCCGTAAGAGACGACGGCATACAGCCGGCCGGAAAAGTTCACCGGGCTGCCGTGGGTCAGGTGGCCTCCGTGGCTGAGATCCATGCCGAGGATGGTGTCGCCGGGCTTGATCACGGCAAAGCAGGCCGCCATGTTGGCCTGACTGCCCGCATGGGGCTGCACGTTAGCATAGGCGCAGCCGAACAGGCGTTTGGCCCGGTCGATAGCCAGGTTTTCCGCGATATCCACATATTCGCACCCGCCGTAATAGCGCTTGCCGGGGTAGCCTTCGGCGTACTTGTGGGTCAGCACGCTCCCCTGGGCTTCGCGCACGGCGGGCGAAACGAAGTTTTCCGAGGCGATCATTTCCAGCTTGCCGATTTGGCGGCCGCTTTCCAGGGCGATGGCCTGGGCGATCTGTTCATCTTGTAACCATAATTCGTGCATAACATACTCCGGCAAAGCGTCACGGCCGCAAGGCCGTCAGCCTGTGAATTTCTTGAACAGAATGCTCGCGTTCGTGCCGCCAAAACCGAAGTTGCTGCACAGCGCGTAGCGCGGATTCAATTTTTGGGCGCCCTGTGTCATGTAGTTCAGGTCGCATTCCGGGTCCGGCGTGGTGTAGTTGATCGTGCCGGGCGCCATGCCGGTATGCAGGGCGAGGCATGTGAACACGCTTTCCACGCCGCCGGCTGCGCCCAGCAAATGTCCGATTTGCGACTTGTTGGCGCAAACGGCGAGTTTGTAGGCGTGTTGCCCGAACACGTTTTTGATTGCGGCTGTTTCGCCGCTGTCGTTGAGCGGGGTGGACGTGGCGTGGGCGTTTATATGATCCACCTCTTCCGGCCTGACGCCGGCGTCACGCAGGGATCTGCGCATGGCCATGGCCTGCCCCTCCATAAGTGGGGCGGTCATGTGGAAGGCATCGCCGGAAGAACCGAAGCCGGCCACTTCGGCATAAATCCGCGCGCCCCGTTTGCGGGCCGAGTCGAACGATTCGAGCATGAGCATGCCCGCGCCTTCACCCATGACAAAACCGTCGCGGTCCTTGTCGAAGGGGCGCGAGGCTTTTTCCGGATCATCGTTGTACTGGGTCGAAAGCGCCTTGAGCGCTGTGAAGCCGGAAATGCCCATGGGCGTGATTGTGGCCTCCACGCCGCCGGTAATGACCGCTTCGGCCCGGCCGAGCAGGATTTCACTGTAGGCATGACCGATGGCGTGCGTGCCCGAGGCGCAGGCGCTGGTCGTAACCAGGTTCGTTCCCCTGGCGCCGCAGGTGATGGATAGCTGGCCGGGGGCCATGTTGGCGATGAGCATGGGAATCATGAAGGGCGAAATCCGGTTGGGGCCGGCTGTGGTCAGCTTGGCGTGGAATTCTTCCAGGGTTTTCAGGCCGCCCAGGCCCACACCGAGAATGATGCCCACATCTTCCGCGTTTTCCGGCGTGATGCTCAACCCGGAGTCGGCCATGAGCATGGAGCCGGCGGCTACCGAGAATTGGACAAAACGGTCCATGCGCCGGGCCTGTTTGTTGTTGATGCCGTACGCCTCGGGGTCGAAGTTTTTGACTTCGCCGGCAATGCGGGCGTCAAAATCCGTGGCGTCAAACAGCGTGATGGGGCCGATGCCTGATTTTCCGGCCAGAAGAGCGTCCCAACTGTCGGCGAGATTGCCCCCCAGGGGGGTCAGCGCGGCGAGTCCGGTCACAACGACACGTTTGCGATTCATGGGTTCCTCATAAAAAACAGTTCAAGTGGCACGGCGGCCGTCCGTCAGAAACGGCGTGTTTGCCGGTGATGCCGCGTAGCGGATCACCGGCAAACCACATACAATCCCTTGGCGGCATGCCGGAGGCGGAATTCGGCTTCCGTCCGGATCAGTCTTTGGCCCTGGCGGCCACGTAATCGATCGCGTCTTTGACCTTCAGGATTTTCTGAGCGTCCTCATCGCCGATTTCCACACCGAATTCTTCTTCCATGGCCATGATGAGTTCGGTCAGATCCAGGGAGTCAGCGCCGAGATCTTCAATAAACGAAGCTTCGGGTTTGACTTCGTCGGCGGACACGCCCAGTTGATCGACAATGATTTTGCAAATTTTTTCCTCAATGGACATCCTAACCTCCACGCAGGGTTGTAGTGTGTGGCTTCCGGCGGAGCGCTCCTCCGCATCGGATCAGCCGAAATACATGCCGCCGTTGACGCTGAGTTCCTGCCCCGTGATGTAGTCGGCCCTGCCGCTGACAAAGAAGGCAACGGCTTCGGCCACGTCCTGCGCAGTGCCGGTGCGGCCGAGCGGAATGCCCTCAAGAATTTTTTTCTGAACTTCCGGATTCACCGCATCGGTCATATCCGAGGTGATGTAGCCGGGCGCCACGGCATTGACGGTAATGTTGCGGCTGGCCAATTCAAGGGCCGCCGATTTGGTCATGCCCACAAGGCCGGCCTTGGAGGCCGCGTAGTTGATCTGGCCGGCGTTGCCCCGCTGGCCGGAAATGGACGAGATGTTGACAATATATCCCTTGCGCGCCTTGATCATGAGCTTGGCCGCCTCGCGCATGCAGACAAAGGCTCCGTGCAGGTTGACCGCGTGCACCCTTTCGAAATCCGTGTCCTTCATGCGCAGCAGCAAACCGTCTTTGACTATGCCCGCGTTGTTGACCAGCACCTGCAACGTGACCTTGTTTTTGATTTCGTTCTCGAACAGGTCGACAATGGCCTGCGGATCGCCTGTATCCAGGCGGAAAGCCCTGGCTTTTCCCCCGGCCTTGCAGATGGAGGAGCACGTGACTTCAGCGTCCTCGGGGCGGCTGACGTAGGTCAGGTAGACCTGGTAGCCTTCACGGGCCAGGGTTTGCGCGACAGCACGCCCGATGCCTCGCGATCCGCCCGTGACCAGGGCCGTTGTAGCCAGTTCGCTCATGTCCGCTCCTTGCTCGCGTGAAGGTTCGTGCCGGTTCCAGCACCAGGCAGAGTAGCCTGATTTCGTGCGCAGATCAATGCGCTAAAAGCGCATCAACGATGCGGCCCAGGTAAAGCCCCCGCCGAAGGTGACAAACAGCACCCGCATGCCCGGCCGCAGCGCGCCGTTCGCCCAGGCGTCGTTCATGGCCAGGGGGATGGAGGCTGCGGAGGTGTTGCCCATGGTCTGGATGTTGACGAAAACCTTGGCCGGATCAACGCCCATGCGGTCGCTGACGGCTTCGATGATCCGCAGATTGGCCTGGTGCGGGATGAACAGGTCCACATCGTCCAGGGTGAGGCCGTTGCGATCGAGGATGGTCCGGCAGATCCCGGTCATGTTGCGCACCGCGTACTTGAAGACTTCGCGGCCGGACATGGCGACGAAAAAGTCGTCATCCACCGTGCTCACGCCGGAGATATAACTGCGGTGCGTGCCGCCGCCCACAGTCAGGGCTTCGCCCTGGGAGCCGTCCGAACAGCACAGCACATCGTCGATGCTGCCCGTGGGGTCGCCGCCGGGGGGGATGTCGGCGCTCACCACCGTGGCTCCCGCGCCGTCGCCGAACAGCACGCAGGTTCCGCGATCTTTCCAGTTGAGGCGGCGGCTTACGCCTTCCACGCCGATGATCAGGATGCGCGCGCCGGGAGTGGTGGTCACGAGTCCGCGGGCCAGGTCGATGCCGTAGAGAAAGCCGGAGCAGGCCGCGTTGATGTCCAGCGCCGCCACAGTTCCCAGGCCCAGTCTGGCGGCCACCAGGCAGGAGGCGTTGGGGCAAAGGTATTCCGGCGTGGCGGTGGCGGTCAGCACATGCGTGATGTCCTCCATTGCCCAGCCGGAAGCGGCGATGGCCCGGCGGGCGGCCTCCGCGGCCAAATCCGTGGCCTGCTCGCCCTCGTCGAGAACGTGACGGCTCTGGATGCCGGTGCGGGATTCAATCCACTCGTGCGTGGTGTCAACCAGTTTTTCGATGTCCTGATTGGTCAGAACATGCGCGGGAGTGCTGGCGCCGATTCCGGAAAGATAGCAGGCAATGCTCATAAAGATACCAACTGCGTTGCGGCACAAAAAGTCGGCCGGATACAAAACACGCAAAAACCTCAGGATGCCGAACTGCCGTAGCGGGTCAGTTCTTCGTTGGCGCTGATCGTCTGGATCAGGCATTCGTTGGTCTTGCTCGCCACAAACTGGGCGCCCATGCGCACGGCGCTGCAAATGGCCTTGGCGTTGGACGCTCCGTGGCAGACCAGGGCGATGGATTTGAGGCCGAGCACGGGCGCGCCGCCGTATTCGGCGTAATCGACCACCCGGGCGAAGTTATGGAAGGCCTTGCGCGCCAGGAGTGTGCCGATCTTGGGCAACAGGCCGGAAGAAAGCAGTTCCCGCTTGAGCACCCGGCTCATGGAACTGGACAGGCCTTCGCTCAATTTGAGCGCCACGTTGCCTACAAAGCCGTCGCAGACCACTACGTCCACGTTGCCGGTAAACAGATCGCGCCCCTCGACGTTGCCCACGAAATGCAGATGTTGGGCCATCTTGAACAGTTCGTAGGCTTCCTTGACCAAAACGTTGCCCTTGCCCTCTTCTTCGCCGATGCTCAGAATGCCCACGCGCGGCATGGCGTAGTCCAGAAGATCGTGGGCGTAGGCCGAACCCATGAGTCCGAACTGGAAGAGGTGGTAGGGTCGGCAGTCCACGTTGGCGCCCACGTCCAGCAGGATCATCGGCGTGTTTTCCGTGGGCAGGATCGAGGCCAGGGCAGGACGCTCCACTCCCTGGATGCGGCCGATGATGAACATGCCGCAGGCCACGGTAGCGCCGGAATGCCCGGCGCTGATCACGCCCTGGGCGCGGCCTTCACGGACCAGGCGGCAGGCAACCTGGATGGAGGCGTCTTTTTTGCGGCGCAGGATGTCCGAAGGTTTTTCGTGCATCTCGGCCACTTCGGAGGCATGGACAATTTCGTATTCAATGCCGCCAAGCGGGAGTTTGTCGAGTTCGGCCTGCACGGCGCCTGTTTCGCCCACGAACAGGATTTTCGCGCCGTGCAGGCGAGCGCCGTCCACAGCGCCGGAAACGATGGTCTCCGGCCCGAAGTCGCCACCCATGGCGTCTATGGCGAGAACAGGCTTACTCTGACTCATCAGCGGATTTGACAGCCGTGATTTGCCGGTTGCGATAGGTGCCGCAAGACGGACAGACGCTGTGTTGCAGGCGGGGTTCGCCGCAGGAGCAATACACCACGTTCGGGATCGCCACGCGATCGTGTGACCGGCGCATGCCCTTTTTGGATTTGGATTTCTTGTTTTGTTGCACAGCCATGGCGATTCTCCTCCTATTCCGCAGCCGGGATTGATTTTTTGATGGTCAGTCCGCGCAGGGCGGCGAGCTTGGGATCGCCCTGTTCGCGAGTACAGGCGCAGGCTTTTTCGTTCAGATTTTGCCCGCAGACCGGGCACAAGCCTGCGCAGTCGGAGCGGCACAGGGGATGAACCGGCAGAGATAGCGAGAATTCTTCCCACAACAACGCGGCCAGATTGATTTCCGGGCCGTTTTCACTCAGGCGCATGACGTTTTCGTCCGCATCCGCATCCGGTTCCGCTCCGGAGGAAGACCGGGACGGGACAGGCTCAAACGTTTCAAAAGGCTGATCAATGGTCACTTGGGAGGCTTCCGCGCAACGGTCGCAGGGCAGGCTGATCTCTCCGGTCAGCCGTCCGCGCACAAAACAGCCTCCTTCCTGCTTTTGCAGGAAGACATCGGCCTTGAGCGGCGAAAGCACGGTGCAGTCCAGGCCGAATTCGCGCAAAGGCGCCGCCCAGACCGAGGGATCGTCCAAGGTCAGGGACAAGCCGGCGGGCGGCAGGCTGTTGAGCGCGATCCGGTATTCCATACATTGCCTCGCGAGTCGCATTTTTTAGTCGCTTGTCTTGTGCTTGTCAAGGCGCTGCCTAACGTCCGTTGGCCCGCTTGAAACCCTCGGCCGCCCGCCGGATAACGGTTTCGTCCACGCAGAAGGCCAGGCGGAAATGGCCCGGCCCGGCAAAGCCCGAACCCGGCACGCCGAGAATGCGCTGTTCCAGCAGGCGGGAAACAAAGGACACGTCGTCGCCGCCCGGCGCCTTGGGGAACATGTAGAAAGCGCCCTTGGGCAGTTGGAATTCGTAGCCGGCGGCGGTCAGCACTTCGGCCATGACGTCGCGCCGGCGCTGGTAGATTTGTGCGTCCACCGGCGTGTTCAAAGCCGCGGCCATGAGATGCTGGCCGATAACCGGCGGGTTGACGTAGCCCAGGATGCGGTTGGTCATGACCGTGGCGGCCATGAGGCGATCGCGGTCTTCCGGGTCCAGAAGGGGCGACAGGGCCAGATAGCCCACACGTTCGCCGGCCAGAGACAGGCTCTTGGAAAAAGATCCGATGACGACCGCATGCCGGTACAGCGGCAGCACGGGCGGCACATCCACCGCGTCGAAGGCCAGAAAACGGTAGGGTTCGTCGGACAGCAAAAAGATCGGGCGTCCGTGATCCCGGCCGGCCCGATCCAGCAGGGCGGCCAACTGCAGCAGGGCGTCGGCGGCGTAGACCACGCCTGTGGGATTATTGGGCGTATTGATGATCAGCGCCCGCGTTCTGGGCGTGATGGCAGCTTCAATGGCCGCGAAATCCAGGGCGAAGGTGTCGGGCCTGGATGCCGCGAAACACAGGACGCCGCCGTGATTTTCCACATAAAAACGGTATTCCACGAAGCAAGGGGCGATGGCGATGACTTCGTCGCCGGGATTGAGCACGGCCCGGAACAAGGCGTTGATGGCGCCGGCCGCGCCACAGCTCAGGATCACATGGTCCATGCCGAGTTCTGTTTGCTGTTCTTCGGCCAGACGCCGGGCCAGCATTGTTCTGGCCCAGGCAAAGCCGCCGTTGGGCATGTAGCCGAGGCTGAACGGCTCGTTGACGCGCCCGGCCAACGCACGCAGGCCGTCGGCCACGGCGGGCGGCGGCGGCAGATCGGGGTTGCCGAGGCTGAAATCGCAGATCGCGTCGTCGCCGTATTGCTGTTTGAGTTGGATGCCGGCCTCGAACATGCGCCGTATCCAGGATGCGTTTTTCAGGTACTCGTCCATTCGGGCAGAGATGATGGTCATGTGTGCTCCGTATGCGTGTGCGTTGTTGGGGCCGGAGAAATCGGATTGCGGCCGCCTTGCGCAAGCCGTTGCCATGCGCCGTGCGCTGTCAGAGGGTCAAAATTCCCGCCCGCGGCTGGGGCCGGGTGCGCAGAGCGCCGAGCACGGCTTCCAGCACGCCGCCGCCCACAGCCAGCACCCGATCCGAAAGCTGGTGGCAGACAACGTCTTCGCGCGGGTCGATATAGGCCAGCCGGGCATGCCGTTCCACTTCGGCGTAGTCGCGCAACAGACCGCGCAGGATGCCGGAAACCGGCGCCCGGACGGCTTCCCCGCAAGCCTTGAGCGTGCCGGGTTCGGCCAGGCTGCCGACGCTTTCTCCGGATTCCACGTATTCGCCGATGTCGCGTTGGGTGCGGAATACCCCGCCGTGCGGCGCGTGGACGATAAAGGCGCCGAAGCCGGACATGTGTCCGGCCAGCCCGGCGCGCGGCAGGTCCGAATCGCTGTGCAGCACGCGGCCCAAGCCCGGCCCGGCTGTTTCGATCACCAGGTGCGCATGCACGCCGGGCGCGTGGACCGGGCGCAGGCCGATGATCAAGGGGGCCGCCGTGAGGCTGAGGCAGGCGTCCTGGCTGTGGGTGGTGTCGATGATCACGTCGGGCCGGATTTCCCGCAGCCAGAATCCCTGGGGATCGACCAGCAGTCCGGCGCAGCCCGCATCCCACAAGGCCGGCAGTTCGCTCGGCTGGCTGATCAGGGCGGCTGTGACCCCTTCGACCACGGCATAGCCTTCAAGCACGGCCTCGGCAAAGGCCGCCAGCCTGTGAATGGACAGGGGAAAAGGTTTCTCCAGAAGGCACAGCCGGCTGATGCCGGCGCGCAACAGGCGGATGGCGATGCCGGTCGCCATGCCGCCGGCGCCCCGGATGACCACGGTCAGGGCTGAAGGTTCACGCATGGCGGCTCATTGTCGCTCAAAGCGCAGCTTGGGGCTGTGCAGGACATCGGGGTTGACAAGATACGGGCTGACAGCGCCGCGCAGCGTCATGAGCGCGGTTTCGGCCGCGCGCCGCTTGAGGCGCAGGCGCGATTCCAGAGAATACCAGGCGATGTGCGGGGTCAGAATGACATTGGCGAAGCCGAGCAGTTCGCTGCCCGGCAGCGGGGGTTCTTTTTCCAGCACGTCCAGGCCCACGCCGCGAAAATGTCCGGCCCTGAGCGCCCGGACCAGGGCGGCTTCGTCCACGACCGCGCCGCGTGAGGTATTGACGAAAATCACATCCCGCTTCATGCGGGCAAAGGCTTCGTCGTTGAAGATGTGGCGCGTTTGCTCATTCAGGTCGCAGTGCACGGAAATGATGTCGGATTCGCGCAGCAGGGTGTCGTGATCCACGGCGCGGGCAAAAGAGGGGATTCTGTCCGCGAGCCTGTCGCAGACGATCACCGTGAAACCGAGAGCGTGGGCCTTGGCCGCGAAGGAATTGCCGATGCGCCCCGCGCCGTACACGCCCACCGTGGTGTTCAAGGCTTCACGAAATTCTCCGGCCACACGGTACTCCCATTCGCCGGCGTGCACGGAGCGGTTGCAGATGTGTGTGCCCCGGTACATTTGCAGGGCCAGGCTCAGAGCCTGGAGAGCGACTTCCTCAATGCCGTAGTCGGGCACGTTGGCCACCATGATGCCGGCCGCCGTGGCCGCGGGTATGTCGATGGTGTCGTAGCCCACGCCATAGCGGGAAACGATGCGGCATCTTTTCAGATGCGGGATCACCGTGGGCGTGATCCGGGCATACTGGCAGATCAGGGCGTCCGCATCGGCGCAGGCTTCGATGATGCTCTGTTCGTCATGCAGTTGCATCAGAATCAGCTCGCATTCGGTCCCCTGAAATACGGCTTCTTCCGGGGTGATGAAGCCGTGGTCGTTTTCAGTGATGATGACCGTGAAGCGTTTTTCGGGCATGGCGCGATCTCCGGGTGAGCGCTTGCGACTGGGTGCGGGAACAGGCGACGGGCAACGAACGGTTTTAGTATCTTCCTTTGGCGAAGGGCGTCAAGCTGGGGCATTACCGAAATTTTCCGTGCTTTGCGTTTTTGCATCCATGAGGTACAAAGCCGTCGAGTCGAGTGCACGAGGAATGATGAAGGAGGAACGCGTGAAAGGCCTGTGCGTTGCGGTCTTCTCCCTGTTCTTTTCCTGGCTTCTGGCTTTTCCCTTTGAAGGCAGGATACTCTACGCCCTCGCGGACTGCTACGCCGTCCCGGTACAGGCGTATGTGTTCGGAGCGATGGGGGCGCATTGCGCCGGGCTGATGGTCTGCGGCTTCTTTATCAGAAGCATGCACGCCGCCAGAAAGCTCATGCGCTTTTCCATCGCGCTGTGCGTTGCCGCATCCTGCGTGTTTTTCTTTCCGCCCTCGTTGCTATGGACGGCGGCCCTGCTCGCAGCGGCGTTTCTGGCCGGCGCCTGCGTGGCGGCGTGCGGCTTCTATTTCAAAGACTGCTTTGCGAAAAGCATGCGCTACAAGGTGATAGCGGATGTGCTCATCTTCTCGAACGTCCTGATGATTCTTCTGAATATGGCGGCAATCCACATTTCCCCGCAAGCCGGGCTTGGGTGTTCCATGCTGATGCTTTGCGCCGCTTTCCTGCTCGCGCTCCGGCTTCCCGAAGCAACAAGGCCGCCGCTCCCGCTTGCTTGCGCGCCGGCCGTTCCCTCGCCCGCGCAAGGAGAGATCCGCATCAGCGTCGCCGTGCCGCTGGCCTTCCTGTGCCTGTTCGTTGTGATCGTGGCTATCAACTCCGGGCTTATGTATCAGTTGATCAGCCCTGCTTTCGAGCATCTGGAATGGCTGGCAAGCTGGTACTGGCCCGTGCCGTACATCGCCGCCCTGTTCGTTATGCGAAATCTGTCCCCCAGGGCGGACCGCGCCTATATCCTCTATGTGGCCATTGCGATGTTCGGCTTCGCCTTCATCACCTTCCACCTGATCGGACGCTCGTGGGCGGATTACCTGGTGGTCGACACCCTGCTGCTGGGGGCTTGCGGCGTTTTCGATCTGTTCTGGTGGAGCATCCTGGGCGGCATGCTGGAATTGGGCAGGAACCCCGCCAGAATCCTGGGCTTTGGCCTCTCCGCCAATGTGCTGGGCATTCTTCTGGGCAAGCTCATCGGCGACGCCATCTCGCAGACGGCGGGACAAGGCCTGAACACCACACTGCTGGCGATGGGCGTGGTGTGCGTGACGTTCGTGCTCTTGCCGCCGCTGCACAAGCAACTTGCCGCACTGCTCAAAAGCCATATCTACCTGACCGCGTTCACGGAAATGCCCGTGCAGGAACAGACCCGGCTGGTGCGGGAGTTCAACCTGAACGAACATCTCAGCGAGCGCGAGGGTGAGGTCATGACGCTGCTCATTCAGGGCAGAACGTACAAGGCGATTGGCGACACATTGTTCGTGAGCGAGAACACCATAAGAAGCCATGTGAAAAATATATACGCCAAGGCAGGGGTTGCGAACAGGTCGGAACTGCTGCATATTCTTCTGCATCCGCCTGATGCGCCCTCCAAGATGTAGAGCGAATCAATGTTACAACGCTCCGTTCGGCGTTGACGGCTGCCGCTACGCTGCGCGGGAGGACGGCAGGAAGGCGGAAGATTAGGCGTGTTGCACGAACTTTAGATTTGAGCACGATGCAATATCATTCCACGGCATTGTCTTGGGTACAGGATCGGCGAAAAGAGCATCCAAGGTTTTCCGCTGTTTGCTGTTCATAAAAAATGCTAGCACGGTCAGCCTCCAAGTCAAGTCAGCGCTTTCGCAGGTAGTGCCTCGGTTGCCGTGATACTCGGAAGCGCCGCATCTTTTTTTGCCTCCTCCGATGCCCTTCTGATCGGACCCGCCCGTAACCCCGCATAAATAAAGGCTGCTCACATGAGCATGTGAGGAAGATTTTTTGCAAAATCACATGATCATGTGATGCGCTTGAAACGATTTTTTGCCAGAAATTGTGTACCGAAGGCCGGACCAAGATGCCCAGCGCCGGAGTTTGGAGAGCCTTGCCCATAGCCTGTTACCCGGAGGAATTCGCATCATGACGCCCTTCATCAAGAGAATCGCGGCGGCTTTGCTGTGCGTTGTGCTCATTTGCCCGGCCTGCGTGCAGCAGACGCCCGGCCCCGGCGCGGGACTGAACGTCGCGCAGAGCGGTCAGGCTCCAGCCAGAGAAAGCGTGCAGGCTTTTGACGCCGGGAGCGTCGAGACCCGGATGATCAGGGGATACATCCAGGCCCGCCTGGAAATGCAGCAACTGCATCAAAAGCTCCTCGCCAAAACCATCAGCCCGAAAGAACACAGAGCCGCGATGCAGCGGCTCGTCAACGGCCGTTGGAAAGAGGTGGACAGGCTGGCGGACGAGGTTCTGCGCAAACACAGGTCGCGGCTTTCTTCCCTGAATGCGCGGGAAAGCCTCCTCGCCCAGATCGGGGCCCAGATCGACGCCCTGCTCGGTCCGAGGACGGCCCGGGCGGCTTCGGACCTCTATGATTTGAGCCAGATTGGCCAAATTGCCGAGGGCATAAAAAACGATACGGCCTCCATCTTCGATACGCAGCATTCTCTGCCCCCGGCCGGCTGCACGGATCAGGAATACAGCGCGTTCTGTGAGAAGCAACTGGCCGAGATTGAAGCCAAATTCAAGGCGATGGACGACAACACGAAGAGCACTGTCAAAGGGATTGTCATCATCGGAGTGGGCGGCGCCACCTTGGGGGCCGCAGTGGGCGCCACCAGCGTCCTGGTGGCCGTTGTCGGGATCACGGGAGCCTTCACCACCATACTGGCGGGCGGCGCCGAGCTGGCTACAGGCGTTGGCGGATTTCTCGGCGCGGACATGGGCTTTTTCAAAGAAGGGTCGATAGCCATAGCCGAGCTGGACGCGATGGTAAACATCACAAACCTCTTCGTCAGTCCCGGTGGGATCAAGTCGGTGACGGATTTTCTCGGCATTTTGAGCACCGCCGACAGCGCGCACACCGCCTGGGGGGATGACATCAAGGGCTTGCTGACAGATCTGGAAAAGGTGTTGCGCGATCAACCGCCGCTGCCGCAGGGAGATGATCCGTCGCCACCACCATTGGGAGACGATACGCAGGCATCGTCGCCAGACACAACCGGACAGACGGCCTCGCCGACAGACACGACCGGGCAAGATGCGACCGCGCGCGCTCCGGCACAGGATACCGGGCCAACATTGGACGACCTGCGGGCAAAAATGAAATACCCGCCGGAGCCAGTGCTCACAGTCTTGCATGTGCCAAGGGGAGAGGATGAGCCTCGTTATACGGCAACTGAGCTGCGGCAGTTGATAGAGGCGACTCATGCGGAAACGGGGGGGCTTTGGGGAGAGTGGGGATATCATAACCTACAAAAGGCGGCCTACGAAGCGCAGTCCGCTGGAGACTCGATAGACGCGGCGCTGGCAGACATGGCGCAACAACTATCGAAAATAACCTGGGCAGAGGGGTCATCAACCATGCGAGGGGGTTGGGTAAATGCGCGGTGGAAGCCGTTTGCCACGAGCAACGTTATGTATATGTATGAAGATTTCTTGCGAACTTGGGTGATCATGCAGCCGACGGAAGAGGAGGCGGAAGCAGCGCTGGAAGTGGCGCTAAAATTTGCGGCGCAAACCGAGGCGGCAATGACGCAGGCAAAGACGCCGGATGAGGCGACATTGCTGCAACGCGAGGCACTGGCAGTGGTGGAAGGGTGGATGATTAAAACGCTGCTGGCGGCGGAACAAACGTCGATACAGGCATCGGGAGTAGCGGCGGCGGCAGCGCAGGACGCGGCGGTCAGAGCGTCGGAACAGTCGGCGGCAGCGGCGGCGGCAGCCGCAACGGACGCGGCGCGACAGGCGAGCCAGCCGCCGCAGATTCCCGACCACCACCACTACTGAGAGGCGGCACAGGAAAGCACCACCCCAATCAACCCATTACGGAAAGGAACGGAGGAAAGACATGCAGAGTTCATTTATTTTCAAGGGTCTTGCATCGCTCGCGATCGTGCTGCTTTTGGCCGCACCCGCGCGGGCCTATGATGATGAATCTGATTTCGTTGCCGAGGATCTGAGCCAGTCTCCAACAACCGTGCGCGAGATAACGCGCACTGCGACGGTCGCAGCCGTGCAGGCCGCTCTTGACGCCATTCTGGACCGCAACGCCGCCCTGTACGGCTTTGCCGGCGCTGCCACCGCCGAGACGGGCGCGACGGGCGCATCCGGCGGCAACGGGGGCGCGGGCGTCGGGGTCTGGATCTCAAGCGGCTGGCAGTACATGGATACTTCAGGCTCGCAATGGTCACGGGGAGGTCTGACCACTGTCACCGGCGGGATAGACAAGAAAATCGGCAACGCCGTGGTCGGCGTTGCCGTCGGCGGCGAATGGCTGCGCCTGAAGATGAGCGAGTCCGGCAAATTCCATTATGACGGCTTCTCCCTGACCCCGTATTGCAGCTACGCCCTGCAACCCACCCTGGTGCTGGACGCCGCAATGGGCCTCGGCTGGCAGGACAACTACCAGAAATCCACCTATTTCGGGAGCGACGGCCAGTGGCACAACATGAACGACACGTACGACTCCTGGCGGCTGTTCACCTCCGCCGGGCTGTCAAAATACTGGTCATTCGACAACTGGGTTGTGAGCGGCCGCCTCGGCGCCATGTACCTGCATCAGAACGCCTCATCCTACACCCTGCGCGGCGAGGGAGTGCTCCCCTTCGCCAACGACTTCGTCGACGTGTCCAAAAACACGACCGATTTGTTCCAGCTTTCCCTTGGCGGCCGCGTGGGCTACCGCCTCGGCAACTTCAACCCCTTTGTGGGCGTGACCTATGTGCAGGATGTCGCCAAGAGCGGCAGGCAGAGGGACTTTGTGGGCGTGGATTTCCAGCTTGGCTGCACCTACCGCGCCGGCAACTTCTCTCTGGGCCTCACCGGCACCTACGGCGTGCGCCAGAATTCCCAGAAGATCGGCGGCATGCTCAACTTCCGCCTGGAGTTCTAGATCGCCTTTTCTTCGTCGCGGGCCGTCCGCGCTCCGGCGCGGGCGGCCTGTGGGCGGCGGAAACAAGCGGGTTCCTATGATGAAAAAATTGACAGCACGCGCGCGAGGCACAAAGGCCGCTGTCGCCGTGGCTGCGGCGGCGCTGGGCTTTGTGCTTGTCCGGCAGCCGCTGTACTGGACGGCCTATGCGCTCATGATCGCGGCGGCAGGCTCGACGGCGCTGTGCCTGCATCTCGCCGCGCGGAAAAAGCTCATGGCGGCGCAGTTGGTCATGGAGAACGCGATACTCCATATCGCGCCCGCCGTTTTGCACGGGCGTGACGAAAAAGCCGCGGCGAATCCTTGTGAAACCGTCGGGATGTATGTGTCTGTGTTCGGCATCCTGCTGGGAAACGAAATCATCGCCTGGGGCCAGGACGGCGACCGCCGGCTGCAAGCCGTGGAAATCGGCCGCGACTGCCTGTCCATCGACTACGGCACGCGGGAGCAGAGCCAAAACATCAGACTGCTCTATACCAGGCCCGACAGCGACAGCCTTGCGGCCATCGTGGAAAAGTTCCGGTACGAGACAGGCGTCGTCCCGGTAGTCAAAGATTGAGGCAAGTCCGCCATGCCCGCCCGATGCGCCCGTGCTCATCCGGATCGGGGGTCTTGCTTCCTTTCAGAGGAATGGATATGCTGAAACACAGCACTCTGTGCGCGTTGCAGGACAGCATGCCTGTATCAGGGCAACACCTTGACCGGAATACAAAATTCCGGCCCGCTTCTTGCTACACACACACACACACACACACACACACATTAGCAACGCCTGAAACGCGCCCGCTCAAGCGTAGCGCGGTTTTGCCATCACACGGCGGCCCTGTCTCCCCCTCGGGGGACGGGGCCGCCGTGACGTTTTCAGTATAAAAAATTGGGGCGCGTTTGTTTCTCATAGCCTGTTACCCGGAGGAATTCGCATCATGACGCCCTTCATCAAGAGAATCGCGGCGGCTTTGCTGTGCGTTGTGCTCATTTGCCCGGCCTGCGTGCAGCAGACGCCCGGCCCCGGCGCG